>PVMK01152673.1_pt1 | contig 161313 bp, 166 predicted proteins | sample 1853481 | NCBI WGS metagenome assembly PVMK01 (sample SAMN08533507, study PRJNA380276) | Marine sediment metagenome, whole genome shotgun sequencing project.
CCAAGCTTTTTTAGAAGAAGGTAGAGAACTGAGCCAGGAAATCCATGCCGAGTGGGAACTCGCACGCTCGTTTATGGCTCTTGCCGTTGCTCAATCCAAACAGAATGAGTATGACAGCGCACTTTCCTTATACTCCAAGTCATTCGACTTGTATAAAAAACTCGGGGACATCGGTTTTCAGTGTGTAGTTAAGCGGTTGATTGGAGATCTCGAAGTAAAGCGGAATAATGTAGCAGAAGGCGTGGAGGCTTATCGCGAATCGCTGATGATTGCGCGGGCAGTAAAAATCAACTTGCAAATCGCCTATAACTTTTGGGGGCTTGCAAGAGTGGCGATAGTCGATCGAGACCATTCACGCGCAGTTCGATTGTATCTGGCAAGTAAAAGAATCCTTGAAGATTTGGGGGCATGGGGGAGTGGGGATGATCCCGAAATGGAAGAAGAACTAGCAACAGCGCGTGCCGCGCTCGGCGAGGCAGCGTTCCAGACCGTGCTGGCGGAGGATCAAAACATGTCGTTGGAAGAAGCGATTGAACTTGCGCTTGGTGATGATATCGCGGCAGAATAGTATTGGTGGAAAATATCCACTTACAGATCGGACGATAATCGCCTCGATTGCGGGTTCCAGAAAAAAGGACTTTCCGTACAAAGAAGTATCGGTATGAGTTAGATAGTTGAGGATTCTTACTAGGTTGAGAAGGAAAGTCTAATGGAAAATCGGGGCTTTCAAAGTGGAATTATCGGTTGAAGATGGCATCTTGAAGATTATAGTACAGCTTTTCGGGGGTCATGTCAAATGGATACATTTTCCCCCACATTTGCCACCCCGTAGACACAATGGACGGTATATAGGGGGTGGAGCAATTATCGCATAACTCTTAATCAGTAGGTTCTGGGTTCGATTCCCAGGCGGGTCACCACTAGATGTGGCGGTTTATCGAGAGAAAATCGCCACGTTTGCTGTTTAATTGCCATCTTCATCTAAGAATTGATTGATCTAGAGTTGTAGCAAGTCTGAGTTACCTAACGCTGCTCCCACATTCTGGTAATTTCCAACCTGCGTGCATTACTAACCGCACGCCTGCTCGTGCGGTTATCCCAGTGATCCCGTAAAAGTGTCTTCATCTTCCGATCAAATCACTACTCGCTGCCAAAAGCCCCCATCTCTATTCCATCTTCCCGATCAAGAACATATGTGCTATAATTAGCTCGAACTCTACCAGGCCTCGCGATTTTTTTCGATAGTCTTGCGCGAGCAGACGGCATCCTTACCGTCGCATCGCTATGCGCGAGTGGGTGAAGTCAAAAAAGCCCACTCGCCACTCAGGATCAGGGGATCCTGAGAGAGCTAGAGCACTGGTAGGAGACCCGGCGAAAGCACGATCTTGCAAAAGTTTCCATTGCACCTTATAAATTGAATAATAGAGCACTCGACACATCTCCCCAAACAATGGCACTCGTTCCTCCAAAAAAATAAAACGAGTGCCATTGTTTGCCCACTTTTGCACCTCTACGCGAGCAGGTGCCATCCTTTGCACCGCATCGCTACTCCGGCTGATGAGAGCCGGAGAAAGCAGGATCCTACGCAAGCAAGCCGGTTCACCTCCCCCGCCCCATCGGGGACAGCGTCCCTAACAACCCTTAGGCTTTTGTAAGTACCTTCAGCGTGTGCGTCAGTACCTCAACGGACCGATGATATTCTGCTAAGGATATTTGTTCATTAGGTGTGTGATCCAGGCTAGAATCCCCTGGCCCGTAGGCCACAGCCGGACATGCCCAAACGGGTGCCACTATATTTAAGTCGGCTGTCCCTGATTAACCACGAACCCCGGTTTGCCCCCCCGCGGCCCGGATAGCGCCCAAAAAAGCCCGCACCAGCGGCGTGTTTTTCTCCGCTCGATAGGCTGGGATCGGGAATCCTGTCGGGGTCATCGACACGCTAAAAGTCTCCGGGATCTTGGACGTTTGCTGCTGGAGATTGGCATACCAATCTCCAGGTGACATTTTCAAAGGCAGGCGTACGCCAACTTGGATGGTTGCTGATTCCTGGAAATGGTCGCTCTCCGAGTGAAACCCCCGCAGCGTCAGCAGCAGTTGATCGAAGATGCCCACGCGGCCAGTGTTGAATTCATCCACCCAGCCGCGGATCTGGTTCCAGAGAGCTACAGCGGTTTCAGGCGCGCTCTGTCCTTGACCGGCGCTGTGTTCCACCGGGCGCGAAACGGTCACATCAGCCCCCGCACTCCCTTTGTAGCCCAACGTGACTCGATCCCAACGTGACGGCTCGCCGATGATGGCATAATCGGGACGATACTGATCGACAATATGCCGCGCACCAATTGATTCGCGCTCTTCATCAATTGCCCCAATGACCAGGTACTGCCAACCCGCAGTCAGACCGGTCGCTGCGACCGCATCCACAAAAGCTGCCAGTGAGCCTTTAGCATCCACGCTGCCTCTGCCGTGCAATATTTCTCCCTCTCCTGAGGACCCCATAACCAGGCGCACCGGAATCTCTCCGGGCACGGTATCAATATGCCCCAGTAAAATCACCTGACGAGGACCATCGCCAAGCATTCCAATCGCGTTGCCAACCTCGTCTTGGAAGGCTTTCTCAAATCCCAGGGTTTTCATGCGCGTGACCAAATACGCCGCGGCTTCAGATTCACCCCCGGAGGGGCTGTAGCGTTTTACCAGTTCGATAAGGGTTGTTGGCTCAGCCATCAGCTTGTGTCAGCACCTCGGTGAGCGCGGTGATCACGCTGTCAATTTGCTCCCGGCTGATTACAAGTGGTGGCAGCAGGCGGATCACGGTTAGCCCCGCGGGCAGGGCCAGTACCCCGCGTTCGGTCAGCGCTTTGAGGTATGGCGTCACCTTTTGCTTGATCTCAATGCCGATCATCAGCCCCAGTCCGCGCACTTCGCGGATTAACGGCGACTCGATTTTCTGCAGCGCTGCCATTAAGGTTTGGCCTAGTTCGGCTGCCTTTTGCGAGAGCTCTTCTTTTTTCAGCACATCCAGCGCTGCCAACGCCGCTGCGGCCGCCAGCGGGTTGCCGCCAAAGGTCGAGCCGTGAATTCCCGGTGGCAGGCTAATTACCCGCTCTCCGAGCACCACCGCGCCCATCGGGAAACCACCGGCAATGGACTTTGCCACGCATAGAAGATCAGGCTGTAATCCGTAATGTTCCAGCGCAAAGAATTTCCCGGTGCGCCCAAAGCCGGTTTGCACCTCATCAATGATCAACAGCGCGCCATGCTGCCGGCAAAGTTGCTGCGCGCCCTGCAGATATTCTGCTGTACCGAGATGTACGCCACCCTCTCCCTGCACTACTTCTAAAATAACCGCTGCGATTTCATCATCCATGACTGCGGCCAGCTTATCTAAATTGTTATAAGGTACGTGTTGAAACTCAGGCACCAACGGCATGAACGGCATGCGATATTTCTTATTCCAGGTCGCGGATAGCGCTCCCATGCTGCGACCGTGAAAACCGCGCATCGCGGCGATGATCTTTTTTCGTTTGGTGCTGTAGCGCGCAAACTTGAAGGCCGCCTCCACGGCTTCGGTCCCGGAGTTGGTTAGGAAAGCACGTCTCATCCTTCGAGGAGCTAAGGCCGTTAGCCTTGCTAATAGCGCCGCTCGTTGTGGATTGTAGAACATCTCTGGACACGAAATCAAGATTTGAGCTTGTTTGGCGATTGCCGCTGCAACCACTGGATGGGCATGACCGATATTGGCCGTGCCCTGACCGCCTACGCAATCGATATACGCGCGGCCCTGAGCGTCCCACAGGGTCGCACCCTGACCGCGTACGATCGTTAAGTCGCGTTTGGCGTAAACCCCTGATGTATGGCTGGATTCTAGTGATTGGTTATTTTGCTCTTGCATATTGCTTCCTGAATGAGTGCAGATTTTTGAATGATGAGTGATCAAATGAATTAGATGTAAATCATCCTTTGTTTTTCTTTGCTGTTTTTACTGAGCTAACAAAGATCGCCAACAGTTTATCAGTTTCTTTTTGTAAATCGGTCAATAGACTTCTTGCCTAAATACTCAAGGCGGCGTCCCCGCCGCCGAGGTCCTTGATAATACCGCGGGTGGTAACAGCGGCTGGTGCAGGGTAAAAAACGAACTTTTGCTAGAAGCCAACCGTTCCTGTGGCAGAATTTTGGAATCAGCGAGTAATTCCAGCCAAGTTGCGATTTCGTCTAGCTCTTGCAGGCCGCCTTCCATTCTTACTGATAAAATCGCGCCCTGATTTTGCCCTGCAGGCTTCTCTATATTGTGCTCCAATCGATGTGCCGCTTCGCAGTACTTGTTTACCTAGTACTTGAGTTTCACCGGTATTTGGCAATGCATAAAACAATCGAATGATGCACAAGGCAAATTCTTTGGTGCGAATTCGCAGATCAAGGTTGGGCTTGGTCATAAGTTGGCGCCTCTCGAATAATTCATCAATCAGCCTTCATCATTCTAAATTTTCTTCATTAGCTGCACCGGTCGTAGGTAATGCTTGATAGGTCCGCATGATGCGTAATGCAAACGCTTTGGTGCAGATACGCAAATCGGGTTTAGGACTTGTCAAAATTTTACATCTCCCACGGCATTTACTTTTTATCCTTTTTCATTCTGCATTATATTTATTCTATCACTGTGCCGTTACCTTCTAATGCCTTGCTGATAGCACCTTCGACTCGCCCATCGGCAATGATGACCTGGCCCACGCCGCCTTGTAGCGCTTCCCCAGCGCCAAGTATTTTCTTTTTCATGCGTCCTTGCGCATAATCGAGGGCTGCAGTTAATTCAGTGCGGGATAATTTTTGGATCAAACTGCTCTCATCAGGAAAATTGCGCATCAAGCCGGGAACGGCCGTCAACAAGATGAGAATCTCCGCGTTAAGCGCAGCCGCAATCATCGCTGCCGCACGGTCGGCATCCACATTGAGTGCTTCGCCATCTTCACTAACGGCCAATGGTGCCATCACGGGCGTGTAACCGGCCTGGAGAAGCATAGTTAATAAATCTATATTGACCTGTTGAATCTTGCCAGTATAGTCATCACGTAGCATTTTTCGCTTGCCATTTTCAATGATACGGATGGCAGCTTTGCGTTTTGCGATCATGACGCGACCATCCAGGCCGCTTAGCCCCAAGGCGTTGACTCCCAACATTTGAAGTTGCTCTACCAAAAACGTGTTGATTTTGCCGTTGACGGCCATACTAAAGATTTCTAGCGTTTTGCGATCGGTATAGCGGGATGTGAATCCTGATGGGGAGGTTACAAAGCGGGGTGGATAACCAACAGCCTCACCGAGGGCATTAGCTTCAGCAGAACCGCCGTGCACCAAGATCAGGCGCCGGTTTTGACGCACTACCTTAACAACGTCCTGACAGATGGCGGAGAAATCCACACCTTCCGTGCCGCCGAGTTTTATCACGATGGTCGATTGGGGACTGGAGATTGGTAAATTAGTCATAAGATAATTCCATGGGTGCAGCCAAGAGTAGTAAAAAACTAGTTCTTACTTCTGGCTACCTAACAGGGTGTTCGGAAATTTGTCACTTTTACAAAGCCCGCAAAAGCGGACTCACACTGTTTCGAGCCGTCTTTAGACGGCTTTGTAATGTTAGCCCTTGGATTTATCCATCGGTGGCGTGCAGTAGATAAAACTGTCAGGTGACTTGGTCTTTCTTCGAATTCTTGGTGGATTAAATAGGGTGCAGCCCCATAAATTCTAGCCCCAGTGTTTCTTCAAAGCCAAGCATCAAATTCATGGCTTGTATCGCTGAGCCAGAGGCGCCTTTCATTAAGTTATCGATCGCGCAAATCGAAATAACGTGTCCGGTAGCACGGTCTAAATCAAAGCCTAAATCAGCATAGTTGGACCCAGCCAGGATCTTTGGCTCAGGGACGCGGTAGATGCCGCGGCGTTCTTTGACCACCCGCAAAAAGGGATTCTCGGCGCTCACCGCTCGATAGGCCTTCCACAAATCCTTGAGCACGACCCCATCTTTGACATAACCATGGGCCGTGGCAAGTGCGCCGCGCACCAGACCAACGGAGGTCATCGTTAGGGAGACATCATCCAAGCCCATTTCTTGGACGACCTCAGCTGTGTGTCGATGCCCATAGGGCGCGTAAGTGCGCACCGTGTTACTGCGTTCAGGATGGTGTGAGCCGGGGTTTACCGCCGCACCGCCCTCCGAGGAACCGACTTTTAACTCGATGATGACCGGTTTGCTCGTATCCAGCAGCTTGGCCCGTATCAGCGGCAGCAGTGCCAAATTGCTGGCTGTGGCATTGCAGCCCACACCGCTGACGAATTTTGCAGAACCCAGTTCTGCGCGGTAAAGTTCGGGCAAGCCATATACAAATTTATTCAGCCAATCGGGCGCCGCGTGTGCCTCCCCATACCATTGCTGATAAAAATCAGCATCTCGCAAACGGAAATCGGCTGAAAGATCAATGATATGCTCTGAAATTTCAGCGTACTGCGCAATATGGTGCTGCGCGTGCCCGTGCGGTAGAGCCAGGAAAAGCACGTCAACGGGTTGCAATTTATCGGGGGAGCAGAATTTTAACGCCGTTTGCTTGCGCAGGTTAGGATGTGTTTGATAAACATACTCACCCAGTTTTTTGCGCGCTGTCACTTGTATCACGTCAACTTTGGGATGGGGGATTAATAAGCGCAGCAGCTCCCCGCCAGTATAACCAGACCCTCCGATAATGGATGTTCGAATCATGAAAACTCCTCAAGGAATGATAAATGCGGAACGCAGCATGCTTTAATCCACATCTTATATATAACCGTTTTTTATTTCGCTCCAGGCAGTCTCCCCGCCGCCGAAGATGGCAACTGGAGCACTTATGCAAGATATTAATTCACCACTCCGTCGACTGCATTTAGATTTTTAAAGTACTTTAATCTCCCCACGGGCCACAGCCATCAAATAATCCACGATGATATTAGGTATATCGACACCTGTGGTTGGAGCGGCCGTATGAAATTCCATGGTGTGATTGATTTCGTTGACCAAGTAGCCTTGATCTGGGTCTTCGATAATGTCTATTGCCAGCAGCCCACCGCCGACAGCACGCGCCGCATCCTGACAGATTTGGATCAGATCGGGTGTCAGCGGGCAGATTTCACCCTCCCCGCCGCGTGCCGTATTCGTGATCCAATGCGGAGAAATGCGATAAATAGCTGTGATAGGTTTATCGTCAACGACCAAAACGCGGATATCGCGATCAGGCTTATCAATATAATCCTGAATATAAAAAATTGAGTGCTCGTAGGAACCCAAAACTGCTTTATGCTCCAACACCGCTTCGGCGGCATCGCGATCATTGATCTTTGCCAGCAATCGGCCCCACGAACCAACCATAGGTTTGAGCACGACCGGATAGCCCATTTCTTCGATCGCTTCTAGGGCTGATGTAGGTGTGTAGGCCACCATGGTGCGAGGCTGCGGCACGCTGGCCTGACCCAGCGCGGTAACAGTTGCCAGTTTGTTGCCACAAACTTCAGCCACTACGGCGGTATTAACCGTTGGAATGCCCCAGGCATTGAGAATTCTGGTGGCGTATAAGCCGCGTGCATAGCTGATACTGCGTTCTAATACAGCATCGTATTTTAGCCAGGGCTTAGCATTGCTAAGATCAAAGTTGATCTTGCGGTCGTCTAGGCGGTCATAATCAATGCCGCGTTGTTCGAGTACGGCAAAGATCCACTTTTCTTCGACGCGCACTCGAGAGTAGAGCACGCCGATTTTGGGGCGTTTGGACATATTACCTCCAGATATTAGGGAATCAGTAGACCGGTATACCAAGCATCAACACATTATTATCTTGGGTCTCTACTGTTTTTCTGATTACTCTCCCCAATCCTCTTCTTCCATCGGGGGCCAATTCTACAGTCGGCGGCTCAAGACCGATTACCTCTAAATCTACGCCGCAATCTGGACACACGATGATCTCGTTTTGCTCGGTGCCGGCATCCAATTCAAATTCTGCGGCGCATTCGGGGCAAGTTGTGTTCGACATAATTTTCTCCTAAAAGTTTTATTCGGGGATATGGTTTTACTTGATTTCTGCATGATTGTTGGGTTTGCAATATTTCTTTTGCTTGCTGGATTTGTACCTTGACGGCTTTTGGTGCTGTTCCGCCTAGCGATTCCCGACGCGCTACAGAAACTTGCGCATCGAAAACGGTGTACACATCTTCATCAAAACTGGGGTGGATGGCTTGGAATTCTGCTAGGGAAAAAGCATCCAACGATTTGCCTTTTTCCAGCGCCTGCCGCACCGCTTGTCCCGTGAGGGCATGCGCTTCCCGGAACGGTATGCCGCGCCCGACCAGATAATCGGCCATGTCAGTTGCCATCATGCCGGCATCTATGGCGGCTTCCATGCGTACCCTTTTGACAGTTAGTGTGCGTAGCGCGCCAGCTAGTACGGGCAGCATTGCCATTAACGTATCGTATGCATTGAAAACAGGCACCTTATCTTCTTGTAAGTCTTTATCGTAGGTCGAGGGTAAACCCTTGAGTGTTGCCATCAGGCCGGTTAAGGTGCCTAGCAGCGTGCCAGCTTTACTGCGTGTCAGTTCAAAAGGGTCGGGGTTTTTCTTTTGCGGCATCAAGCTGGAGCCGGTGCTGTAGGCGTCATCAAGATCAAAAAAACCAAATTCAGCGCTGGTGAAGATCACCATATTCTCGGCTAATTTGCTCAAATGTGTACCAATCAGCGCCGCGCTGAAGAGCATCTCAACCGCAAAATCGCGATCGGATACCGCGTCCAGGCTGTTAGGCGAGGGCCAGGCAAAGCCCAGCGCATCCGCCAGCGCGCCGCGGTCTATTGGGTAGGGGACCCCGGCCAAGGCACCTGATCCCAGCGGCATAACGGCTGTGCGCTTAGTCAGGTCTGCCAGCCGCGCTTGATCGCGCTGCAGCGGCCAAAAGTGGGACAGCCACCAATGGCTGAGCAAAATAGGCTGTGCTCGCTGCAGGTGCGTGTAGCCGGGCATCAACGTGTCCATATCATTTTCAGCGCGTTCGATGAATGCCGATTGTAAATCGGATAATGCATTAGCCAAGTTGGGCAGGTGATCGAGCAGCCACAGACGAAAGTCAGTTGCCACTTGATCATTGCGGCTGCGCCCGGTGTGCAGTTTACCCGCTACCGGGCCGATGATCTCTCCCAGGCGTCGCTCCACCGCGCTGTGGATATCTTCGTCTCCGGGGGCGAAGGTAAATGTCTGGGATTGAAACTCCTCGAATATGGCCTGCAGCCCTCCAGAAATCAGGGTTTGTTCCTGCAGGTTCAGCACACCGGCTTGGGCCAAAGCATCCACCCAGGCGGTGCTGCCGCGCACGTCTTGCTCGGCCATGCGTCGGTCAAAGCCTATGGATGCGTTCAGTGCAAAAGCATCAGAATTAGTTTGTTCAGCAAAACGTCCATGCCAGAGAGTCATATTTACTCCGTAATTACAGGGTACAAGGTAGCTATTATATCGGGGGTGGCCATGATACTTTGTGCACCGTGTTTACCCGTACTTATTGACACTAATCGCGTTTAAAGCGGCTGTAATCCGGCTTGGGCATATCGAGACCGGAAATCGGAAGTTTATTGAGTGCGCGTACTTTGAGCGGTAGCCCATAGATATTGATGAAACCCTCGGCATCGGATTGATCGTAAACATCTTCTTGCCCAAAGGTTGCAAAATCTTCACGGTAGAGGCTGAAGGGGCTTTTGCGCCCAACCGGGATGATATTGCCTTTGTAGAGTTTGAGCCGCACCGTGCCGGTGACTGGGCCTTGCGTGCTGTTGACAAAAGCATCGATCGCTTCTTTGAGCGGCGTAAACCACAATCCGTCGTAGAGTAATTCGGCATATTTGAGCGCAACCACATCTTTGTATTGTATTGTTGCACGATCTAGAACCAGCGATTCCAACTCTTTATGTGCTGACATCAAAATTGTGCCGCCGGGAGTTTCGTAGATACCGTGCGACTTCATGCCCACAAGACGACTCTCGACGAGATCACTGCGCCCAATGCCGTGTACGCCGCCAATGGTATTTAGCTGTTTGATCAATCCTGACGGTGAAAAGGATTTTCCATTCAATTTGATAGGAGAACCTGAATCGAACTCGATTTCAACATATTCGGACTGATTAGGTGCATCTTCTGGTGAAGCACTTAATAGGAACATCGATTCGTTTGGCTCAACCCAGGTCTCTTCTAGATCGCCTCCCTCATGGGAAATATGCCACAAATTGCGGTCACGGCTGTATATCGATTTTTTAGTGTTGGGGACGGGGATGCCGCGCGCAGCAGCGTACTCCAGCGCGTCTTCGCGAGAACGGATGTCCCACTCGCGCCAAGGAGCAATCACTTTGATCCGCGGATCAAGCGCCATGACAGTCAACTCAAAGCGCACTTGATCGTTGCCTTTACCGGTCGCGCCATGAGAAATTGCGTCTGCGCCAACCTGATGCGCTGTTTCAACCAGATATTTGGCAATCAGCGGACGGGCAACCGATGTTCCCAGCAAGTATTTACGTTCATAGATCGCCCCCGATTTTATCAAGGGGATCAAATAGTCGGATGCAAATTCATCAACTAAATCAGCAACCACCAACTGGCTGGCCCCGCTGGCTAGCGCCTTTTCTTCCAGGCCATCCAGCTCTTCACCTTGCCCGACATCGGCCGTGAAGCACACCACTTCACATCCGTAATTCTCTTTGAGCCAGGGCACAATCACGGATGTATCTAGCCCACCAGAGTAGGCCAGTACAACTTTTTTTACAGATGGGTTCGACATAAAATGCTCCTTTTTGGTTTTGCTAAGAATGATGAGTTAAATAAAAAGTCCTCCTGTGGAAGGAGGACTTTGTTACAAAGTTTGAGCGTACTTCTTGCGTTACTGTTTACCCAAGCGCTTACGCCCGACCTTCCCAGGTGGGTGGTGGGATGCGACGAGCGCGACGGATGGATGCAAAAGTTTGGTTTACCATGTTGGGCGGGAGTTTAGCACTTGCGAGGGGATACGTCAAGGGTTTGTATGGACTATGTTAGAGTTATTTATATTCTTGGTGTGGTAACCATCTGCACGTTGATTCCGCGGTACAATTCTGGGGAACAGAATTCAGAAAATGGAGATAAGCATGAACGCAGGACAAAATGATCCCAAAGACATAGACAGCAGCGAGCATGAAGATGCTGCCGAGGCCCCAATCCCATTAGAGCCGGATACCACAGAGCCGGAGACCGCTGCAGTCCCACTTGCACCGGAGCTTGAAGAGCCCAAAGCAGAGAGTAAAGTGCGTGTTTTTTTTCGTAAACTATTCCGCTGGTCTTTGGGAATCTTGATCATATTTGGCATTGGTTTCGCCGCCGCTGTTTATACAGTTTACACACCAGCAGTAGCAGAACAAAAAATAACTGTTGGTGAGCTTGCAGATGCCCAGGCGCAAATTACCGACCTGAGTGCCCAAATTTCCGCGCTGGATACAGCGCTGCAAGAAAGTGATGCTAAACTTTTAGAGCAAAGTAAATTTGAATTGCACATCGCTGTTCTCAACGCCCGCGTCGATGTAGCCAACGCCCGTTTGATGATTGCTGAAGATAATGCTGCTGGTGCGCAGCTTGCGCTTGAGAAGACCGCTGAAACCTTGGCACGTATTAAAAGCCTGATGCCTGTTGCACAGGGAGAAGTTGTTACATCCATGGAGCAGCGCCTTGAGTTGGTTTTGACCGAGATTGCTGAAAATCCTTTTGCTGCGGGTTCAGATTTAAACGTTTTAGCTACAGACTTATTGCAGTTGGAAGATGCCACTTTTGGCTCGCGATAAACAGTCAAGGACCTTATCCAAAGCTCAGGGCAATCTAAATTCCTGAGCTTTTTTCTTGTCTTATAGCACCGGTCTTTTGAGTTGGAATCTATTAAAAACATGGTTATGAGCATTAACACTTCTCTAATTTTTACGCCGATGCTATAATGCTGCCTCTTTGGATTAGCTGTCTATACATTCAAATGAGAGGCTGCCAAGGGGCATACCTCTAGATAATTTAGGTCAAGGAGATATTTCGAATGACATTCACAAACATTAAAGTACCCCAAGATGGGGACAAAGTCACCATGCAGGATGGGGTACTAAAAGTTCCGCATAATCCAGTACTTCCTTTTATTGAAGGCGATGGTACCGGTCGTGATATCTGGCGCGCTGCGGTGCGTGTTTTTGATGCTGCTGTTGAAAAGGCTTACGGCGGGGAGCGGGTAGTACACTGGATGGAAGTTTACGCTGGTGAGAAAGCCTATGATATGTTCAATGAGTGGCTGCCAGAAGAAACCATCAAAGCTTTTCGCGAATATCTTGTTGGTATCAAAGGTCCGCTTACCACGCCCATTGGCGGCGGTATCCGTTCGCTGAACGTTGCTTTACGAAAATTCCTTGATTTATATGTTTGTCTACGCCCTATAGCGTATGTGGAAGGTGTGCCTTCTCCGGTCAAACGCCCTCAAGATGTCGATATGGTCATCTTCCGTGAGAATACTGAAGATATTTACACCGGCGCCGAGTTTGAATTCGGCACAGATGAAAATCGTGAGTTTATTGCAATTCTTAAAGAAAAATTCCCTGAAGAATACGCCAAATTCCGTTTTCCGAATACAGCCGGTATCAGCATTAAGCCCATCTCTCAAGAAGGTACTGCCCGCCTGGTGCGTGCTGCCATCCAATGGGCGCTGGACAATAACCGTAAAGATGTCAGCCTGGTGCATAAGGGCAACATCATGAAGTTCACCGAAGGTGCTTTCCGCAATTGGGGTTATGAGTTGGCCAAGAGTGAATTCAGAAATCAGATTGTTACCGAGCGTGAAACATGGATTTTAGGCAATAAAGAAGCCAACCCGGATTTGACCGTTGCAGAAAATGCCCGCATGATTGATCCTGGCTTCGATATGATGGCTCCTGATAAACAGGGTGAGATCCTGGCTGAAATTGAAGCAGCTCTGGCTCTTTGGGATACTCATGGCAACGGCCAGTGGAAGAGCAAACTGCGCATTCGCGACACGATCGCTGATATTGTTTTCCAACAGACGATTACTCGCGCGAAATCATTTGATGTGCTGGCCACCATGAACCTGAATGGCGATTATCTCTCTGATGCTTTGGCTGCTCAAATTGGCGGTATGGGTATTGCCCCAGGTGCCAATATAAATTATGAGACCGGCCGCGCTATTTTTGAAGCCACACACGGCACAGCACCCAAATATGCCGATTTAGATAAGGTCAACCCCGGTTCGGTGATCCTCTCTGGTGAGATGATGTTCCGTTATCTAGGATGGACGGAAGCCGCTGATCTGATCATGAAGGGCATGCGCGGTGCCGTAAAGGCAAAAACCGTAACCTATGATTTTGAGCGCTTAATGGACGACGCGGAATTGTTGAAATGTTCCCAATTTGGCGATGCCATGATTGCGCACATGGATGACTAGAAATCCATAAGTAGGAGTACGGTTTCCGCCAGGAACAAAAATATCAGCACGCCCCCAATACTTCTAAAGTACTCGGGGGCTTTTTTTTGGTCAAACTTCCTTGGTCCCAGGCTACTAGCGTCCTTGCACATAGGTACATCTAAGGTATGATTAGCATCACTACCTAGTTGCTGAGGGTATAACTTCCAAACTAACTTACTTTGGATTTTCTAAGTCGCTTTATACCCTTAATATTGAGCATGTTGATTGTTAAATCAGCTGTGGTGCTTAAATCGCAAGGTCTGGCAGCCATTTTGATATCATTGGCCACCAAGTTGAAGCATACATAGGACCAGGTTGTTTTGTTGGAAAGTATTGGTTTATCGAGTGAAAATTAAAAATAGATCAACAAGTTGTGCTGTTCAAAAATGTTGCCGATGCCGTTTCTAACGCTTGCAAACATGCTGGAGCTGAACACATTTGCCACCACATCTAAAAAACCCGTCTCGATCAAATCCTATAGGGCTGCGCTTTGTTTCCTATGTACTTGGCGCGTATTTTTTATTTTGGCTCCCCTTTGAAGATGTCAAAAATTTAATACCAATTGCATTGGCGTTAATGGCCAGTCTTTTGTGGGCTTTTTGGATTAGCTTTCCTCGTATGATCAACACGGTTCAAGACATAGCTTGGCAAACTTGGATTGGCATTTTGGCCGGTTTGGCTGTGACGCCCTTGGCGGTGTTATTGATCTTCTTTAAGAGTGGTTTGCATAGTCATGGTGTTCCAGATTTCACCCCAGCACAGATTCTGTTTATTTTACAGCGTACACCTTTCTGGGCTGGCGTTGGCTTGTTGACTGGCTTAGGTAGCGGTATGGGTCGCAAAACCCGCTCTGCAAATAAATAATCTGATTGTTCCAATGCCTATTATTGCCGATATTTATTATTTTGCACACCAACTAGAGGGTTCGCATTTGCTCCCGGTCGTTTTTATTCATGGTGCTGGCGGCTCGCATCTGCATTGGCCCGCGCCGATGCGCAGGCTGAAAAATTATCGCGTTTATGCGCTGGATCTACCTGCACACGGAAAATCATCTGGACTCGGCCACCAGACGATCGCGTCTTATGCACAATGTATTCTTAATTGGATGGATGCCATCGAGTTAGACAAAGTTGTTATTGTTGGGCATTCCATGGGAGGTGCGATTGCGCTGACTTTGGGCCTGTATCATCCTGAACGGGTTCTTGGTTTGGGGTTGGTCGGTACGGGAGCTCGCTTGAAAGTGGCGCCGGATATATTAGCATTTTCAAACCATCAAAAAACTTTTCCAGCCGCGGTTGAGATGATCATTTCATGGGCTTTTGGTCCGCAATCCGATGCACGGCTTGTTGAATTGGCTTCACGGCGCATGCTTGAAACGCGCCCCACGGTTTTACATAGTGACTTTGTAGCCTGTAATGCCTTTGACGAAATTTCTGCGCTGTCTCAAATTAATCTGCCTACTTTAGTGCTTTGCGGCCAAGATGATCGTCTAACCCCGCTGCGATATTCTCAATATTTAGCCGATCACATTCCCACAGCCCGGTTGAAAACTATCCCTGATGCGGGGCACATGGTCATGCTGGAAAAACCTCTGGCTGTGACCAGGGCATTAGTTGAATTTATTGCTGCGATTCCATATTAGGCAGGAGAGCACCTGCGCGGTACAATGGCAAAAATATCACTGGAGCGGAGACTGCTTTGAAAAATAAGCTTAAAGATTATCTATTTCTACTATCTATTGCTGGGGTTATTGTGGCATTAGATCAATGGACAAAATATCTCGTGCGAACTAATATTGCTTTTAGTCAAACTTGGATGCCCTGGCAATGGTTAAGTACCTATGCTCGCATCGTGCATTGGAAAAATACGGGCGCGGCTTTTGGTATCTTTCAAAATTTTGGCGGTTTTTTCACGATTTTGGCTTTTGTTGTTATTGCTATTATCCTTATTTTTTTCCCGCAAATCCCGCGCAGTGATTGGCCGATGCGCGTGGCCATGAGTATGCAGCTCGGCGGCGCCGCGGGCAATTTGATTGATCGCCTGTCTCGGGGTTATGTCACTGATTTTGTTTCGGTTGGCAATTTTGCCGTCTTCAATGTGGCCGATGCCAGTATCTCTGTTGGTGTGGCAGTGCTGATCTTGGGGATGTGGATTCAAGAGAAAAACAACAAGCGACTTAGAGCTGAATCAAATGCGCCATCATCGGAAGTGGAAACCGTTGAGGTTGTTGAGGACCCACGATAAATGAGCAATCAACAGTATGAATATATCTTTGATGCGCAAATGTCTCAGCGCTTAGATAAATTTCTTGTGCACTGCTTGCCAGAATTTTCCCGCTCACGATTTAAAGCATTGATTGCATCTGGTAATGTGATTGTCAACGGTAAGGTACCGCACAAAGCCGGTTTCGCGCTTGTCACCGGCGATCAAGTAACGATTAATATTCCTCTCGTTACCGATGGCAAACTTATTCCAGAGGCGATCCCCCTGGATATTATTTTTGAAAATACCGATGTGCTGGTGATTAATAAAGAAGCTGGTATGGTAGTGCATCCTTCGGCAGGTCATCCCCATGGCACACTGGCCAATGCTGTGCTTGCCCATGTCCCAGATCTAGAAGGAATTGGCGGTGAAAAGCGCCCAGGGATTGTGCACCGCTTGGATAAAGATACCTCAGGCGTGGTAATCTTGGCCAAGAACGATCGCACACTTCACTGGCTGCAAGATCAATTTATGGATCGCCAAGTAGGAAAAATATATCTCGCCTTGGTAGATGGTGCCCCCCCCACACCCAAGGGACGCGTGGAAGCTCCTATTGGGCGTGATCTTGGTAACCGGCAGCGCATGGCAGTCACACATCCTGGGTTGGGGCGGGACGCAATCAGTGAATATTTTACAGTAGAGAGCTTTGCAAAACACACCTTGCTGCGCGTGCGTATATTAACCGGACGCACACATCAAATTCGCTTGCACTTGGCTTTCTTGAAATGTCCCGTCGTAGGCGATCTTGTTTACGGTCACCGAAATTCTTCTATCTCATCTTTGAAACGGCAATTTTTGCACGCACAACAATTGTCAATTGTCCTTCCTGGCGAGGCTAGTGCGCGCACCTTTGAAGCTCGTCTGCCCAAAGATTTAGAGCACGCGTTAGCTTCCATAAAGTAATTTTATCAAGTGCATATGCAAGCGATGCTGTGGAAGATGTTATTTGACCAAGATCCAATTTATCGTATATTTTCGTGATTATTTTCTTGATATTAAGCCTAAAACACGGTCCCCAAGATAAAATGATCAGAGAAATAAGGAAAAAACATGAGCGTAATTGATCTCCGTTCCGATACTGTATCTCACCCCACACCTGCCATGCGAGAAGCGATGGCAAGTGCGAAAGTGGGTGATGATGTTTATGGCGATGACCCTACGGTTATTCAACTTCAGCAAATGGCTGCGGCGATCTTGGGTAAAGAGGCCGGCCTCTTTGTTCCGTCAGGGACGATGGGAAATTTAGTCGCAGTGCTTGCCCAATGCGGCCGAGGCGATGAGATTATCTTAGGTAATTTGGCCCACACCTTTCTTTTTGAAGCCGGGGGTATCGCTGCATTAGGAGGGGTGCACTCGCACACACTCCCTAATCGTCCTGATGGTACCATTGCTCTGGATGATATCCGCGGCGCAATTCGTCCCGACGACGCGCATTACCCTGTCACGCGTTTGGTGACCATAGAGAACACGCATAACCGTTGCGGTGGTAGTGCCCTTAGTGTGGCCTATACCGAGCATGTGGCAGCATTGGCCCATGAAAATGGGTTGGTTTTGCATCTCGATGGTGCCCGCATTTTCAACGCGGCAGCTGCATTGGGTGTTGAACCAGTTGATTTAACCAACCCGGTAGATTCAGTTACGTTTTGTTTGAGCAAAGGATTAAGCGCGCCTGTTGGTTCGGTACTTTGTGGCACAAAAAAGTTTATCGTTCGTGCTCATCGCATCCGCAAGCAGTTGGGCGGGGGTATGCGTCAAGCTGGCATCATCGCTGCTGCGGGAATAGTAGCGCTCAATGATATTGCACCCCGCTTGAAGGAAGATCATGTCCGCGCTCGGGATTTGGCCAGCGGCTTTACTTCGGTTTTTGGAGTTACACCGGATACTGAGAATCCCCCATCCAATATGGTCTACTTGACCCTGGATGATGGAATATTGCTTAGCGCGGGTGAAGTTACCGAACAATTGGCCCAGCATGATGTGCTGGTTGGCGCAGTGGGTGCTCGGCGCTTCCGCTTGGTAACGCATCACTGGATTGATGATCAAGCTGTGCTCACAACGCTGGCTGCTTTCGAAAATGTTCTCATGATATAATCTGGAAACGTTATTGTTTTCTTAAATTTAACATAAATTAATGCGCCGCAGGGGACGTCGATTCTTAATAAGTGATTGACGGGCCAGAAAACGGCGCTTTTTATTTGTCGCAAACCTTGTATTTTCTTAGGAGTTTCTTGTTATGGGACAATTTGTTACCCTCGCTGAAATTGATCAATCTGCGGATGAAGTACGCGCTCGTATTGCGCGCCAACCGCGTATCGGGATTATTTTGGGGTCAGGCCTGGGTTTGCTAGCTGATTCTGTTAAAGACCCCGTCAAAATTCCTTATGGTGAATTGGCCAATTGGCCAATTTCAACCGTTTTGGGACATCATGGTCAATTAGTGGTTGGCGCGCTTGCAGGTCAAGATGTTCTCGTGATGCAAGGTCGTGCTCACTATTATGAGGGTTATGGCATGGATAGGATTACCTTACCCGTGCGAGTCATGCAGCGCTTGGGGGTTGAGATTATGATCGTTACCAACGCGGCCGGCTCAGTTAACCCTGATTATGAGCCGGGCGATCTGATGATGATTACAGACCACATCAACCTGATTGGTATGGCTGGTCCTAACCCATTGCGCGGTCCCAATTTAGATGAATTTGGCTTGCGTTTCCCGGATATGAGTCGCCCATATGATCGCGAACTTTCAGCCACCGCGCGCGAAATAGCTGTATCTCAAGACATCGTATTGCATGAAGGTGTTTATATCTGTTTAGCTGGCCCATCGTTTGAAACACCGGCTGATTTACGCTTCTTGCGCGCTATCGGTGTGGACGCGGTTGGTATGTCTACGGTTCCTGAAGTTACTGTTGCTCGTCATAGTGGTATGCGCGTGCTGGGCATTTCGGGTATTAGTAATAAAGCCAATTTAGATGGTAATACAGTCACAACACATGATGAAGTCTTAGAAGCTGGTGAAGTTATGGCGCCTAAATTGATTGCGGTTATCCAAGGGATTATGCGTAAATTATAAATTTTAAAGGCAACCCTTCATCATGCCCAATGTTCTAAGCTTCTTTAAAGATAACGAAATCTTTATTTATATTCTTTTAGGCATTTTAGTCGTTTGGCAATTGCGTAAATTCTCAGTTGCCTGGGATGCTTTGCGCAGTGCGGCTTTTGGCCTCGAGCAAGAGAGCGCGCGTGCCCGATTAAATTGGTCTGCTATGATGCTGTTACTTTTATTAATTCTTGTTGTAGTGGAGTTCGGAGTAGTTTCTTTTATTGTTCCGGCGGTTCCCGAGGCATCCCCACTATTGACACCAACGTTAGATGTATTGGGATCACCCGATATTGAAGCGGATGCACCACAAGTTGAAGTTACATCCCCGGTGTCAGACTTCCAGATTATCGAAAGTGGCTGTGTGTCCGGCTTTATTGATATTATTTCTCCTCAAGCGAACGAGGCTGTCAGCGACGTGGTTGAGATCACGGGTAGCGCAAATATCCCCAACTTTGGGTTTTATAAATTTGAAATGGCATCCGTGGACGATCCTGCCTGGTTAACAATTCAAGCAGGTGATGTCCTCGTCGAAGATGGTTTGCTTGGGTATTGGGATACTTCCCGTTTATCAGGTGGAGATTATTTGCTGCGATTGGTTGTAACTGATAACCAGGCTAACGCTTCGCCTCCTTGCACGATTCAACTGCGGGTAGAAACCCCTGCGGGACCTTAACCTTCATACATTATGCCCAATATAGAAATTCGACCTGCTATTGTCTCGGATATTGATGCGCTTATCGCACTGGAACATAACTACACCAGCGATTATGTTTGGCAAATGAATTTCAGCCAAGAGGATGAGCAAGTTGAAATCAGGTTTCGTGAAATTCGTTTGCCGCGCTCCATACAGGTTGCCTATCCTAATGACCCGCAGGAACTGGCAGATAGCTGGACGGCGCGTGATGCCCTGATAGTTGCTGTTATGGATGGCGAAGCCGTGGGCTATATTAGTTTAGATCAAAATACTCACCTTCAAACCACACGTGTTACCGATTTGACAGTCACACGTCATTTGCGCCGTAAAAAAATTGGCAGTACGCTGGTTATCGCGGCCCAAGAATGGGCTGTGCATCGTGAGAGCCAGCGTATTATTCTTGAATTCCAACCTAAGAATTACCCGGCCATCCAAATGGCTAGGAGATTAGGCTTTGAACTTTGTGGATATCACGACCATTATTTTTCAAATCATGATATTGCCATTTTTTTCTCTAAATGGGTACGGTAAAGTTTTAACTCAGGGTGATATTCAGATGGTTTTAATCTAAGATACCATGCCAGCGTTTATTGGTAGTTTAAAGACGATAAATCAATTGTTGACAGCTGGGATTGCCATTACGGCCTTCTCCTTGCTGCTTTATACCCTATCGTTCAACTTGCGAGATCGAGTCGCTCGCTCAGTTGCCATTATCTTTTTTGCTGTCGTGCTTATCTTTGTGGGGGAAGCGCTTGTCAGTGTCACGCAAGACTCGATAATGATCATGTTCTTGCTCAAACTGGAATGGGTTGGCATTATATTTTTGCCGCCAGCTTATCTCCATTTTTCCGATGCCATCTTAGCCACAACTGGACGACCCTCCCGAGGTCGCCGCCGCAGGTTAGTACATTTAGCCTATCTTGTAGCGGCTGTTTTTACAATCACTTTGCCCTCTTTTTGGTTTGTTGGCGCTGTTGTTGTCCAGGCGCCAGCTCCATATCTCCAGGCGACCCCGGCTACTTGGGGATTTGCAGGCTTATACGCTGTTGGTATGACCTTTGCTTGGATCAACTTCAAGCGAGCCTACCAGCGCGCAGCTACCAGTACAAGCCGTCGCCGGATGCGCTACCTTATTGCCGGAGCTGTTGCCCCCTCCATAGGTACATTTCCTTTTCTAACCTTTGGGGCTGTATACGCTACCGAGCATGAGCTAATCTTTTGGCTGTTAGCAATTATTAGCAACATCCTGGTTTCGGTGCTGATCGTTTTGATGGCTTACGCTGTGGCCTTTTTTGGCGTTCCATGGCCTGATCGTGTTGTCAAACGTCGAATATTTAAATGGATTATGCGCGGACCGGTAACAGCTTCAACAGTTTTAGCAGTAACCACCCTTGTGCGCCGGGTCGGAGAATCAAAAGGCGAGTCGTATAGCACGGCAGTGCCCATCGCTATGGTAGCTACGCTGCTCCTGTTGCAATACTCGATCACCTTAGTGGCACCTGTTTGGGAGAGAGCGCTTTTTTATGGCGGCTCACGCAGTAACCTTCACATGGTATCCACGCTGGAAGAACGCCTGCTTACGAGGCATGATTTACATCAATTTTTAGAAGCAATCCTTGCCGCGGTTTGCGATCACCTTCAAGTAAATACTGCCTTTGTTGTGGCATTGGTGCCTGAGGGGTCGGAAGTTATTATTTCAATTGGAGATGTTCCCCTGCTTCAAGATGTAGACCTTTCCAAAGGTGTATTACAAACCATTGTTAAGAACGGTGATGTCGAAGAGAATGAAACTAACGCGCTACATATTTTTCACTGGGGTGATTATTGGTTAATGCCGCTTTTTGAGCAACGCGTACACAACACCGAAAATAAAGCGTTGCTTGGGTTGCTGGGCGTCGAGCGTGAAAGCGATCAATATCCAGATTTGGATTTGCAAAAAGCCCTGGAAACTCTTGTTCGACGGGCAGCTTACGCTATTGAAGAGCAGGTGCAGCAGCAGAAGATTTTTAACTCTATAGAAGTACTTACCCCCCAAACCGCTTGGATTCAACAATTGCGCGCTGTTTCCCAGTATGATGGCACCGATGTGCTCAGTACGCCCAAAGATGAATTAGCGCAAAGCGATTTATCTAAATGGGTAAAAGACGCGTTGCGTCATTTTTGGGGTGGTCCAAAACTTAGTCAAAGCCCCTTATTACGGTTGCGAGTTGTGCAGCAAGCTGTTGATGCCAATGATGGTATTTCCGTGAATGCCTTGCGCGCAATTTTGCGCAAGGGCATTGATCAGATTCGACCAGATGGGCAGCGTCGATTTACAGCTGAGTGGATTTTATATAATATATTAGAGATGAAATTTATGGAAGGACGCAAGGTGCGCGATATTGCCTCTCGTCTGGCCATGTCAGAAGCTGATTTATATCGTAAACAGCGTGTCGCCATTGAGACTGTCGCCGATATCATAAATCGTATGGAAGAAGAAGCGCACTCAGAATCCACCTCCGACGCATCAACGTAATGTAGTCAAAATATATACTGCTCACTGGGAATTACTGGAGTATGCGATGTTGCCTCAACATACCAACTGCCACGGATATTCCTAAAATTTTTAAATAAATTTCGATCGATTCGCAATCGCAAAAGGGGGTAACAACGATATTGAAAAAGGGAAGTGATGGTGCAAAATACGTTTAAGGATTTTGCTGCTGAAACACCGCCAGATGAATCCTGGTGGTCGTCCATTTTATTGGACATTGAGGAGCAAAAATTCGGGGATATTGCAAAAAACAAAGCGGTAAAACAACCTCTCACTGTTGATTGGGATTGGGCAGTTATTCAATATCAGCAAGACCAAATTATCGAGTTAACTGTCACAGGTCGTAATCGCGGCGGATTGCTAGTTGAAAATCATCATATTCTGGGCTTTGTTCCTGTGTCGCATTTGGTCGATTTACCAAAAAAACTTTTACCCTCGCAATATAAAGACATCTTAGAACCATACCTTGGCCGCTCTATAAAATTGAAAATAATTGAGTGCAACATTGCGCGCGAACGGGTTGTGCTTTCTGAGCGAGCAGCTTTATCGGCTCCAGGGAGGCGCCTAGAACTGCTCCAAAAATTGTCGGTTGGTGATCTTGTGCGCGGTCGCGTTACAACAGTAACCAAATTTGGCGTTTTTGTCGACTTAGGCGGCGTAGAAGGGTTGATCCACATTTCGGAACTTTCTTGGGGGCGGGTTGCCCATCCTGGTGAAATCTTATGTCCGGAAGAAGAAGTTGATGTTTATATATTGAACTTAGATAGCAAACGTTGTCGCGTTGCGCTCAGCGTTAAGCGCCTTTTACCCAATCCTTGGGATACCGCTCATGAGCGCTATCAACTAGGCAGTGTTATCGATGCCGTTATCACCAATATCGTTCCTTTTGGTGCATTTGCGCGCCTGAAAGGTGAGCTTGATGGCCTCATCCATATTTCAGAATTGGGTGGTAATCTTAAACATCCCGGAGATGTTGTTTCCAAAGGACAACATGTAGAAGTCGCTATTTTACATATCGATGTAAATCGACAGCAGTTAGGATTGCGGTTGCACGCAATCAAAGGTGAGCTGGCATGAAAACTTGGTGGTGGCTTGTACTTGGTGTTCTTTTTGGCTTGCTGAGTGCAGGTGTGATCTTGATAGCTAGCAGCCCGCCCCGTGGCGCTGCTATTGTGTTGTTACCCCCACCAACACCACTTCTGATGCAAATCCATGTGACCGGCGCTGTGCAGCGCCCCGGTCTTTACTTACTGCCCCAAGAAAGTCGTGCCCGCGATGCCATCGAAGCTGCAGGCGGTTTCAGCGAAGATGCGAGCTATAATGCTGTTAATCTGGCCGCGTTTCTAGAGGATGGCACGCAGCTTCTTGTACCGGTTCTAAATCAGGCCGTTAAATCATCGGATGTTATTTTATCTCCACCCGATGCATATCAACCCGCAGTGCAGCAAACGTTCACCATCGTCAATATTAATACAGCCTCACAAGCAGAACTAGAAACGCTACCGAATATTGGCCCAGTTACTGCGCAAAAAATCATCGCATTCCGTGATGAATTTGGTGATTTTGGCATGATTGAAGAAATTCAAAAAGTTTCGGGAATCGGGAGTCTGACCTTCGAAAGTATCGAAGTTTATATTATCGTAGGCAATTAAAAAAGAAAAAAGCGCCCCTTGCGCATCAACTTAGCCACCGCCTCTCATTACACTTGGTGATCGGCGAGTTGACCGCTACCTCATCACATTTATTATTACTCCCGGGCTTGAGCATTTTGCTGGTCTTGCGTGTATCACCGGAAGCTATTTCCAGGTTGTAATTATCTAATATCTTAATTCTGCAACCCTGACTGAAATTATTCGTAAATTGCCATGACGATCAAAAATACCTTTTGGAGTTTAATCACATGAATAATGAAAAACGCCTTTTCCGTTCACGCGATGACCGTATGATTGCAGGTATCTGCGGTGGTCTTGCCGAGTACTTTGGTATCGATTCTAGCATCGTGCGCTTGATCTTTGTCTTTGGTGCCATCTTTACGGGTTCAGGACTTTTTTGGGTTTACCTGGCGATGTTGTTGATTGTTCCTGAATACGTACCTGCATCCGAAGCAGTTATCACACCCTCCGAAGCGCAGACTGATGAAACAGAATCTGAATAAATGTACATCTCTCCACAAACGCCAACCCCCATGCCGTTCTTTAGATAAAAAAATCTTTAGAACAACAAAAGCCCAGACTATTGCCTGGGCTTTTGCGCGTTGATATTTCCTCTGGATAGATGACCTTTCATCCAATTTCGGCAAAGCGCCCCTTGACCAGCTTCGCCAACGCCGTTGCGGATAGCCTGATATTCAGCCCGCGTTGCCCTCCAGAGATATGGATTTCATCATAATTTTGTGCTGACGAGTCGATAACCACCTGAAAGCCGCGATTAATTAAAGCTATGGGGGAAATGCCTCCGGTTTTCAATCCGGTCAAATGCTCTGCCTCATTCTGGGTAGCCAGCTTAAGTTTCTTTTCTCCTAACGCTTTTGCCAGGCTCTTAAGATTGACCTCTTTTGTGCCCGGCACTAGGGCTAAAATGGGTTTCCCGCGCGTAGGTCGGGTGACAACAATTGTCTTGAAAACTTTTTCTGAATCTACACCTAGCAGCCGAGCGGATTCTAGCGCCCCTAACTTTTCTTGTGGCAGTTCATAGACTGCATAAGGGATTTTACCCTGATCTAGTAGGCGGGTAACGTTATTTTTTCTCATATCCTAATTAGCATCCTGCATAGCGGCAATGATCTTGTCGAGTAAAGGTTTTTTGTTAGGGAGCAGCTCTGCTGCGGGGAGTCGTAATATCAAATCAGCCCAATGAGGCTCTTGTCGATACGCTCTTCGGAAATAGGGCAGTGCCTCATTCACCTGGTCAATAGAAACGAGTGTCACCCCAATCCAGAAAGGTATTTCGCCGCCGGTAGCTTGATCGGTCGCAAACGCACGCGCAGCTTGGTAAGCTGCAAAAGCACCCTCCATATCCTTTTTTGCTAGCCATTCATCGCCCTCGTTGAGTTTTTGATAAGCGCGTTTTAACTGTACTAGCCGCCGCAGCTCTGGCACCGGCTGGGTGTGATCTTCTACGCGCAGATCAAATATGCGATCTTCCCAGGGTTTGCCACTCGATGTTGCCGATACGACCAAAATAGCCGCCGATTGTTTACCGCGGATATCGCCACCTTCTTTTTCGGCCGCCTCTAAGGCCGATAATAATCGCTCGGCTAAATCGCCCCGCGCGTTTTCGTAAGCCTTGGCCATTGCCCCCCAAACTGTGTCGTTTTCCATCATATTTGCCTGTACGGAATAACCATCACCAATATAATGCCCGGCTGCTGCAATAGCTTTGTTTCCTGTATGCGCGGCCGTATGTCCTCGCGCATCAACCATAGCAACCTGTCGAACAGCTTCCCCCTCATCCGTTGAAATTAGCGCAGATAACGCCTCGGACGCATTGCGCCCCGCTGCCATCAGAGTTAACCCCAATGGACCATAGGAAGGCTCTATGAACGCTTGTGTGGCTACGGCCCCAACACCAGATTTCGCCCAAGGGACGATCGGACCAACGGAAAACCAATGCGATTGCACCGCAACGCCCATCTCGCCTGTCTGCGCATCGCGAGCGACAATCGAATAAGTGGCAACAGGCCGGGTTGAGAGTCGAGCATAGTTGGTTTGTGAGTTGTTCATAACTCGTTATCCTTCGCCAGTTTCAGCAATACATTCAATTTCAACAAGCGCATCGAGCGGATTTTGCTTGACAGCAATCGTTGACCGGGCAGGTTTGTGGGATCCAAAAGCTTGTGTGTAGACCGCGTTCATGCCTTGAAAATCGGTCATGTTTTTGAGAAAAACGGTTGTTTTGACCACATTTTGCAGCGAGAGTCCCATCCCATTGAGTACAATCGTCATATTTTTTAATACTCGCTCAGTTTGCTCCCCGATGGTTGTTCCCACGAGTCGCATTGTCACCGGGTCTAGAGGTGTTTGTCCTGAGCAAAAAACCAAATTCCCTGATCTGATCGCGTGGCTGTAAGGACCAATGGCCTCAGGCGCTTCTGGAATACGATAGATTTGCATAGTTGTTTTCCTTGGGGTAAATCATTTTCCTTAATTGGCAAAAAAATAGATTCAGAACTTTAATCGTGTCAAAAGCATACCTGCGATGAGATCAGTGTCTCAGAAATATCACATCCTGTTTCAAAATCGTGAAAATGGGTATCTCGTGCGCACAAGCGTAGCCCGATTCTGTGCCGATACCTGCGCCTGTTTCTGAAAGCTCAACCAGGCTGAAGTCGCATTCGTTAATCGCAGTGATGGATTTTTTCATCAGCGTCTCAGGTGAAATCCGTATTTTTCCCAGTTTTCAAGATCGCGAGCAATACAGTCTTTCTCAATACCTGCTGCTCACAGACTGCTCGAAATCTCCTCGATTTCTATTCGGTTGCGGTTATCTGCATGGTATTTTATCGCCAGGTAAGCGCGCATTTCAGCGTTGCTCCACTTGCCGCATAAGTTTCTTGATGCGTTTTTCCTGCGATACGCTCATCTCACCCATGCGTTTCTCCAGGAGCGCCAGAAATGCAGCTTTATTTTCTGCATGCACTGCGACGATGGTTTTTTCGGCATGTTGGGGGACATCTTTGGGGCGGCAGGTGGCCAGGTGATCGAGCAAATAGGGGTAAATTTCCTCGCAGTAGCCATCACTGGTCGATGCGATCCCAGCCAGTGTTTTGACAGCGCCATCTACAGTGATAACAGAACCGTTCTCCATCGCGCCTTGGATCGTATCAAGATGCGCATAAAGCTGATCGGCTTTAATTACCGCGATGGTTGAAAGCGCCATCATGCCGCCCCAAACCAGGCGGTTTTGCCGGTTGCCAAGCAGTTTGATGAAATCCTCGGCGTAATCGGCAATCAAAGTTTCATCAAGATAACCAATCTCATAGAGTACTTTGATGCAATCGCTTTGAATTCTGCTGTTCGCGTTCCATAGATTTTCAGCAATTTCTTGAATTCCAGCGCGGTCTTTTGCCGATACCAGGGCTTTGGCAAGTTTTTGATTGGGCACAGCATCGCGTCGATTTTGAAAATGTGCGATCTTGTTCAGAACGGACACGGGTGCCATCCCTTCTTTATGTCCAATATTTTTACTCCGCCTCTTCTCTTTCTACAAGAATCGTGCTTTTAGTAATTAAAGCAGCGATAGCGCCAATTGCTGCCAGTTGTGGCGCCACAAGAGCGCCAACAACACCTATTGTAAGCGGGATATCAATCAATACGCGTCCTTCTTCGTTTTTAATGACGATGCTGCGAATATTGCCCTCATGTACCAGTTCTTTTATCTTGGCAATAAGCTTATCGCCATCAACCTGAAATTCTTCTTTGCGTGTTTTTTTATCCTCCATCGTGATCTCCTTTTCAAAATCCTTGTCTGGAAAATACGGGCGCATAACTGCTCAAGATGGCGCTCCCGCCGCCGAGGACCCAAGTTACGCCGTGGGTGGTAACGGCTGCCGCCAGAGCGGATTCATAAAACTGGTTTTTAGGATATATCCGCAAAAACATCCAGCGGCGCAAAGGCAACCCCAACCATACTGGGGCCTGTATGCGCGCCTAAAACCAGCGACATGGGACCGCTGGGTAGCCATGTGCACTCAAATCGCTGGCTGATTAATGCTCGCAGCACGGCCGCCCCTTCCGGGTTAAAGGAGTGCAGCACTTGTACCTTGAGTTTTGTGCCTTCAGCATAACGCTCTACCATGCGATCAACCAGACCCCCGAGTGCACGTTTAAATGTGCGCACCTGACCTAATTGAATATAGGTGCCATTGACCTTTTCAACCCCGATCAATGGTTTGATATTAAGCATGGAGGCCAGCAGTCCTTTCATGTGGCTGATGCGCCCGCCGTGAATCAGGTATTTCAATTCACTAAGCGTGTACATGCTTTCGCTGGCCGCACTGATTTTTTCCATTAGCGCGAGAATTTTTTCTTTCGCCCAGCCGGCTTTTAGCGCCCGTGCTGCGGCAGTAACTTGCCAGCCCGCGGCCGCGGATAAGGTTTTTGTGTTGATAAGCGTGATATTAGCCTCCGGTACCATTTCCGCGCCGGCTTTGGCCGCGTTGAAGGTGCCGCTTAACCCGGCTGTCATGTGAATCGATAGGATATCACGATCTGAGGTCGCTATCTCTCGATATAGCTTGGCGAACTCCCCGGCCGACGGTTGCGATGTTACCGGCAGGTTTTCGGAGGCTTCCAATAGAGAGTAAAAATCCTCGGGTTCAATGTCGATGCCTTCTCGGTAAGATTTGCCGTCTAAAGTAACCACCAACGGCACAACTACGATATTCAAGTCCTTTTTTTCTTCGGGAGATAAGCTAAGGTCTGTTCCACTATCGGTTACAATTTTCATATTAAACTCCTTGCCATAAGTTGTGCAGTAAATTTAGTTTTCATGGAATTGTCCGGTTCATGCGCCCGCTGTGTTCAGCTAATCCATGTACGATTAAAAAAATCGCTTTGATCTCACCATCCGGCAGCCAGTTCTGATAATATAATTTGCTGCCCTGACCGTTATTGAAAAACCCTTCTTGGTATTTCATTTTGTTCTCCTTATTGCATTATAAATGCTTTAAGTCACAATACCACAATGATACCAAGAGAAATTAAATTTAGAGCAGCTATGTCCATCCAGTAATGCAGCGAATATTCTGGCTGCAGCATGACACAATCAGGCTTCCATTTGTGTTTCTTTTGACGGGTCCTTTGCGATACTTTTCCAATTTGTGCTTCTTTTTACCCTTTCACTTGTTTTCCAAGAAAATTGTTGCTACAATATTTTTTTATCCAATTGCTTTTTTGAGGTTGGGGAAACCCACGGGAATCCCTGCTTAATTTCTAAGTTGATCAGGTAATTTTATCAGCTTAGTTCAACCAAGCGTTCCAAGATAAGCCATTATGCTCCCGCTTTCTTTGGAACCTCTGCTGCTTTTTTTCGGTACCGCACCACATCAATCCTTATCCGTTAAGCGGAGTGAAACCACATTAAACATAGAACATGGGACAAAGATAGATTTCATGGAATTTATCATCGACAACGATTTGCTCGTGAAATCTCGGGAGTTATTATTCAGACGCGATAAGCTATATTGGATTGTCGGAGGAGCGGGCTCCGGTAAGACGACGATTTGCCAAGCTCTTTCGGTGAGATATAATATTCCAGTCTACGATATGGACGCCCAAATTTACGGCGCGTATCACGGTCGATTTGAGCAGGAACATCACCCAGTCAATAAAGCGTGGTCGTCATCACAAAATGGCTTAGCATGGCTGCTCGATATGTCATGGGATGAATTCGATAGTTTTAATCAAGCGGCGTTGCCTGAGTATCTGGGCTTGCTCGCTGAAGACCTTGAAACAGTTGATGCGAAAGATAGCTTATTAGTGGATGGCGGAATATGCAATCCGGCTTTAATTGCACGGGTGCTCCCGCCTAATCAAATCGTGTGCTTGGCAATACCAGAACAGTCAAGCGCTACAATATGGGAAGAAAACGAAGATCGAAGTGCTATGAAGGAATTGATATATAATTTGCCGGAGCCAGAGAAAATGTGGCAAAAATTCCTTGAATATGACAAATGTATCACAGAAACAATTCTGAATGAGTGCCAAGAAAACAATATTTCGGTGTGCTCAAGAAATAGAGAAGAATCCGTTAATGAATTCGCTGAAAGAGTAGCACGAGCATTTGGAATTTGATGGGACTGTAAATAGTGTGGTTTATAATACGCCACCCAACCCAACATCAGCCTGACCGACTACGGCGCGGGGAGGTGGCGCAATTTAGGATAACTTGGATTGGGTAGCAGTGGTCGCAAACCAAACCCGGCGGCCGGTTACGCTATCGTTAGTGCGCCCAGTTGAATATGCTCAAATATGATTGCAAAGAAATCAGGTTAGAAAAACAAGGATTATTTTTCCTCGTTTTGCAGTTCACAAAAGATATTAGCGTCACCAATGTTTTTTTCGCCGCAGGAAATCAACAACACTTAAGAAATAAGGTAGATTATTGGTGCGTCTCCAAAATATGAAACTATAAAGAGGTACAAAGTGAAAAAAGTAAAAAAACAATATTTGCTAATCGTAAACGATGGTCCCTATGGAAACGAACGTCCCTATAATGCCCTGCGCGTAGCGATGAATCTAGTAAAGAGAGCGGAAGCTCAAGTAAAAATATTTCTAATTGGAGATGGCGTGCAATGTGCCATAAAGGGTCAAGAAACACCAAAAGGTTTTTATAATATTGAGCGAATGATGAAATTCATCGTTGGTCGAGCAGAAGTAGCCACCTGAGGAAGTTGTGCAAAAGCCCGCGGGTTCGGGCAAGGTGCAATGATAGAGAATATTCAGATAGCAACTATGGAACTGTTGACAGACTGGACATTAGAAGCCGATCAGGTTATGGTATTTTAGGCTGCAGCAGGAACAATCAAATTTGATGATGCTGTAGAAATCTACGAAAAAACAAGCAATGAAGAAATATGTTTAGCAATAAAGAAACAACATGATATTCTTAAAGACGAAGGCTTCAGCAGGGTAGGGCAGGCTAACATCACATGAATCCCGACTCACCTTCGGCTCTAGTAAGCGGTGCGAAAATCGTGAACTCTGGCTCTGTCAAAATGGTGGTGTTGGGCAAAGAAGCACATATTTCAAATCGTGGTTACAAGCAAACCAGCCAGGCGGACTGAGTCAGTGATTACCTGCGTGCTGAACTCCACAGACCTACTGTTCCGGCTTTTCAACCTGCTTAGCACAAGTCCTAATTTTATTAAGTTTTATAATAGCGTTGTTAGTAGTCTTTTTAAAGAATGTCAACCCGTCAGGGTATATCGCGTAGCATCCCCATATACCAAGGCATAATCCAGGCGTTGTATTAAATGCATCGCAGCAGCTAGAGGAAAACTTATGCACTGGATTTATCTCTCACCCCATTTAGATGATGTTGCGCTATCTGCAGGTGCATTACTCTGGGAGCAGGCACGTGCTGGAGACCAAGTGCATGTTTGGACGATATGCGCGGGCGACCCAGCACCCGAACTTTTTTCTCCCTTTGCGGAAAGCTTGCATACTCGCTGGGGTGTCGGGCGCGATGCGGTAGCCATCCGGCGGTCGGAAGATATCCAATCTTGCGCTGTATTGGGTGCTGCCCATCATCATTTCGCCTTGCGCGATTGCATCTATCGTGCCTCTGAAAAAACTGGGGCCTATCTTTACCCTAGCGAGTCTGCTATCTTCGGCAGCCTACATCCTGATGATCACCCGGTTATGGTGCAGTTAACCCATGATATTGCGGCTAAATTACCAAAAAAAGCTCGTATTGTCTGCCCGTTAGCCATAGGGGGGCACGTTGATCATCAACTTACTCGCGCTGCTGCCGAACGCCTTGAGATTTCTCTCTGGTATTACCAGGATTTTCCGTATGTTTTAGATGCGCCGCTTGTGATACCTGAAGGTCTAAACGCACACGTTTTCACAGTATCCTCTGCTGGGATGGGTGCATGGCAAAATTCGATCGCGGCCCACAGTTCTCAGATCAATACTTTTTGGAGGAATATCCAAGAAATGCAAATGTCTATATTGGCACATTCACAGCAAGTGGGTGGAATTCTATTGTGGCATTGACCATAACGTGCGTTCTTTCGAGGTCTTGCCTTTGGAGAAAATTTATGCTAAAATGCCGCTCTGCGGCGGCAAGAGATGGACATGCTATCTTTATTGCGCCGCACATTGTATATCAGGCTGTTAGCCGAAAGAAAGTTGCTTCAGGTTCAAGGGAGTAATCAAAAGAATAGGATTTGCAATGACACCGACATATCTTACCCTAGCAGGAATGGAAAAAGTCAATCAAGAACTGGAACACTTGCTCACAGTTCGAAGATTGGAAGTGGCTGACCGTTTACGTGAAGCGCTGGAAGATGGTGACGCTGGCGTGGATGCTGATGCCGAATGTGATGCTGCACGCAATGAGCAAGCCTTTGTAGAAGGCCGTATTCAGGAATTAGAGCGGATTTTATCGACAGCGCAAATTATCCGTGAAAACGATAACGGCGATGGCGAGACTGCACATGTTGGAGCACGCGTGACAATTCGAGAGAATGGATCTGATCCTGAGACCTACACGATCGTTGGCGTTGTAGAAGCCGCCCCTGGTGACGGACGTATTTCAAATGAGTCGCCGCTTGGGAAGGCTTTGCTTAATAAAAAAATAGGTGATGAAGTTGTAGTCCCAGCTCCTAATGGTTCATTTACCGTTAAAATTACAAAAATCGAGTAACGATGAGGCCTTGATGAAACATGCCTTGCGCCAGTTTACATTGCGCGGGGCTTTTTTTTATGCAGGAGTGCATGGTATGGCTGCAGAATATACAAAATTAGAAAAAATTCGCCTAGCAAAAGTCGATACTTTACGAGCAGAAGGTATTAATCCTTACCCCCCAAGAGCCGAACGTACGCATACCAGCGTGAATGCGAAACTAGCTTTTGAACAAGCTGAGGCAGCTGAGCAGGTTGAGCCAATAACAGCTACACTGGTTGGTCGTTTGCGTTCTTTGCGCTCAATGGGCAAGATTACTTTTGCCCATATTGAAGATGGCCATGGTCGCATCCAGCTTTTCTTGCGCGTAAATGACCTAGGAAAAGACACACTCAAATTTTTCGATCGTGAATTCGACTTGGGCGATTTTGTACAGGCCAGCGGAGAATTATTCCGTACTCGAACGGGAGAGATTACTTTGCGAGTTGCATCTTTCCAAATGCTGGCCAAGTCCATTACGCCGCTTCCAGCTGCCAAAGATGAGCTTGTCGACGGAAAAGTTATTAGCCATGCCGCCCTCTCAGATCCAGAAACGCGTTTTCGCCAGCGTTATGCTGATTTAGCCATCAATCAGCGCGTGCGTGAAACTTTTCGCGCTCGTGCTGCCATCATTCGCTCTTTGCGCGAATTTTTAGATGGTCATGATTTCTTAGAGGTTGAAACCCCCATATTGCAACCGATTTATGGTGGTGCCGCCGCACAGCCTTTTGTAACGCACCATAATCAGCTCAAACAAGACCTGTATTTGCGGATTTCCTTTGAGCTTTACCTTAAAAGATTGCTCGTAGGCGGTTTTGAGCGAGTTTATGAAATTGGACGAGATTTTCGCAATGAGGGCGTTTCTTTCAAACATAACCCAGAGTTTACACAGCTTGAATTCTACTGGGCTTATGCAGACTATTTGCAAGTAATGGAACTCACTGAGCAAATGATCGCTTTTACTGCCGAGCAAGTGCTTGGCAAAACAAAGATTTGCTATCAAGACCAAGAAATTGACTTAAGCCCTCCATGGCAGCGGGTTGAATTGTGGCATGGACTTTTTGATGCCACCGGGATAGATATTCGCGAGCATCAAGACACGGCCTCATTGGTAGCCGCGATGAAAGCAAAAAACCTAGAAGTTAATTCCCAAGCCACGCGCGGTAAATTGATCGATAATATGATCGGTGAGTTTTTAGAGCCAAATTATATTCAGCCCACATTTCTCTTCAATTACCCCCGAGATATTTCCCCGCTGGCTAAAAGTATTCCTGGAGATTCTCAAACGGTGGAGCGCTTTGAAGGCTTTGTAGCAGGTATGGAATTATGCAATGCCTTTACCGAGTTGAATGACCCTATCGATCAAGAAGCGCGCTTTTTAGAAATGGGGCGCGATTACACTTCCGATACTGAAGAACACCACCCAATGGATGAAGATTATTTGCAAGCCATGCGTTACGGCATGCCGCCCAATGGTGGTTTTGGTATTGGCGTAGACCGTTTGGTGATGCTGCTGACCGATCAAACCACAATTCGCGAGGTGCTTCTTTTCCCCCATTTGCGCTACCGGGATGATCAAGATTAATTGTTAACTAGCAATAGCAAAAAGCCTTCCGAAATTTGATCTCGGAAGGCTTTTATTTATGCTGAGCGCCCGTTGACAATGTCCTCATACTTGAAGATAACCTCATCTTTTCCGCTGAGCTTTTCTTGCACTTTTTGCACGATTAAATCCAAATGACTGCGGTTTTCTACGAAATCTAAGTTGTCAGCGGGGATCGTTAATACCGGGCACAAGCTAAAATTCTCTATCCATGTTTCGTATAAATTATTGAGTTGATCCAAGTATGATGATTCAATCTGGCGTTCATAATTGCGACCACGATGTCGGATGCGGCGTTGCAATGTTGGCACAGACGCTCGTAAATACACGACTAAGTCTGGCGGCGGCAAAAACTCACTTAAGACTCGGTAAAGTTCACGGTAAGTATTGTAATCGCGGGCGCTCATTTGCTTTTGACGATATAGGTTGCAAGCAAAGACTTCGGCATCTTCGTATACGCTGCGATCTTGGATTACTGAAGTAGGGTGATCCAACAAATTGCGATGGGCGCGCAGGCGATTGGTTAAGAAGAAAATTTGGGAGTGAAATGCCCATGTTTGCATGTCATTATAGAAATCAGGCAGGTAGGGGTTATCTGTCACAGGCTCGAAGAAGGGTTTCCATCTTAACCGTTGACACACCATTTCAACTAATGTGGATTTTCCAACACCAATATTCCCGGCGACTGCGACAAATTTTTTCATCATTGAGTTGCCTAATTAACCGCTATATGCTCATGATCATTGTTGTGCAAATAGGCTACAGCCTGCCCATTATGATTGTCCATCACGATATCGATGTGATGTCCTTCACGGTACGAGGCAACATCAATAATGCGAATGCAGGCTTCAAGATTTGTTTCCTCGGGAGCCAATTTCTTTAGTTGATTTTTAGTATTGTAGAAAAAAGCCTTCTTGAAAATTACATCCTTATCATCAAGAAATATGGCTAAGGGATAGATGCGCGCTTCTATCAAGTCCTGGAAAAAATGTGTGCCAAAGGATGGATCTGGGGCTAGCCCAATACCTTCACCAGCCAATTCGACCAAAGACTGCGTGTTGTAAATATCGGCATAACGAATGTTCACACCTAAGTCGGGGTTACGCGTACCCCAGCGCCCAGGGCCAACACAAATAAAAATTTTGTCTTTTAAGAGCGTATTGATGCGTCCAATTGCTCGACCGAGATCTGCTCGAGCAGCTTGTGTTGGCAGGGCGTAGTACTCTTCTGGGGGCACAAAAAGAATGTACTGCACATGTTGGATCACGCCTTGCGGTACCATGCGGCGGGTGGAGAAAATAATATCTTCAGGGTGCAGGTCTTCAGGAATACGTGCATCGCCATCTCCGGTGTGGCTTTGAGGCCGGCATTGTAAAACTGCAATTTCAATTTTAGGATCCGTGGTATGTGCATCGGTAATATTGACTGCAAACTCCAGGTCTACTGGAGTGTGGTATTGACCTTCGAGCGTTTTAAGTAAGCGCTTCATGCGATCGGGAAAATCAGTGCGCTCTAAAAGAGCTTCAAAGGTTAGTACATACTGATGAGGGCTGGCAGTAGAGAGTGAACTGCGAATAGGCGCCAGGTAGCCTCCCTGATCAACTTGAGCTATCAGCCGCAGTGGCGGGTAGCGGCGATCCAGTACTTTAGCAATGGGTAAGCTCTCAAAACAATTTTTTTCAAGATTAAGTAGATCGATGTTGTGTTGGGAATAACGATGGATGGATTTAAGTTCAGACTCGGGACGCAAACTAGGATGGCTAAGTGCTACAAGGCGTGGATAATCTTTGCCAACACGATCTACAGCACGCGTGCCTAACCCCCACACTAGCCGTAGAAAACCATCTTCACCCTTAATCTGGGTTGACCAGCGATATAGATTTCGGCTAAAGCCAACGCCGGCCAAATCAGGAAAATAGTATTTGCCATAAGCCTCACCTTCCACAACTTGAATCAGAATCGCAAGGCGTTCATCGTAATCTTGCAATCCCATCCTGCGACGATAGAGTAGCGCATCGGGATTGAGACCACTGGCATAAACTTCCGCGATGGCTATAGTTAGAGCAGCTAGGTTCTCCTCTGGAGTGCCTTGATTGGAGCAGAAGATACTCTCATATTTTCCGGCAAAAGAAGTGCCAAAATTATCTTCCAGCAGACTGGAAGAACGCACAATTAACGGTTGTTTTTTAACCTCTTCAAGCAGTATTTCTAAGCGCGTAATAATATCTTCTGGGAATTGGCCGCTGCAATAGTCTAGTTTGATTTGAGCATAATCCGCGTGAATTTGTTCATCCGATTTATATTTTTGATTTGCCCACATCATCAGATCATTGTGGTGCATAAAAGCATACATGACTTCAGAACCAAGAAAATAGGATGGTGGGGTACGCAGTGTTGCGCAAATATCTTCATCCCCCACCTCTCGTAAAATGCATGCTGCCAACAGCATCCCCGCCGCCTTACCTCCTATCTTTCCATGACCAATCTTTCGTTTGCGGATCTCATTGAGGTCATCAATGGTGAACCAGGTTTTCGCGATGTTGATATAAGCTAGTTGGTCGCTGATCATTCTGCGGATCAGCACAACAATAAGTTCATTGTAGCGATGTTCGAAGTTAATATAGTCTTTGGGCGGCAGTTCCATTATCGCCCTGGCCTGCTCAAAAAGCATTTTTTGTGGCGCTAATTCGGGGTTGAATGATACTTGAATATCTTCGCTATCTGGAACTCTTTCAGAGAGCACATCCTTAACAATATCTTCAAAATCATCGTAGCTTAAGTTGACGGAAAAATAAAAATCTGTTAAATGACTGCGTACTCGCGCTAAACGTGTTTCCCACACATCTTGTGTTTCTTCCCATAGTGGGTCACTCAACCCTTCTCTGGCTTGCGATTCCACAGCTTTTTTTCTAACGTCATCATCAAAAGCATTGGGTGAAATGATGCCGCGCGAGAATATTTCTCGGCGCATTTTCGCTCGAATCCGAACGCGGGTTATCGGGTATTGTGCCAGAGCTAAATAAATTCGCTGCGCTCGATTGGTCGAAGGATTAGGTAAGATCATTGGTTTGTTAAATAGCAATCCGAAGCCCATTTTGACTTCGGATTGCTGTCCGTTTAGTTAGTTGCCTAAGTGCATGGGCATAATCACATGGGTGAAGTCTTTTTCTCCAATTGGGCGGATAACGCCGGGGCTGGTGGGGACCGAAGTTTCTAGGGCTACGTTGGGTGTTTTAATCACGTCGAGTACTTCTCGTAGGAAACGCACATTGAACGCGATCAAAATGGGTGGTCCTTCGATAGATGCGTCAACGACAGTTTGGTTTGATCCAGTTTCTTCGGATTGCCCGGAAATTTCTACCGTACCGGGTTGCAACTCTCCTCCGGGAGTGATGCTGACTCTGGCGATTAACGACCCTTCTCTCGCGAAAATTTCGGCTTGTTTGCAGGCTTTTAGGAAAGCGTCGGTTGATAGCACAGTACGTGTTTCATGGCTGTGCGGGATGATTTGTTCGTAGTCAGGGAAGGCGCCATCAATAAGCTGTGAAACCAACTCTACGTTTTTTGTGCGGAAAATTACGCGCCCACTCTGAGGGGGAATGATCATGATGACATTTTCTTTGCCATCGGCACTGACACGAGCTAATTCGCTCAATGCACGCGCCGGAATAACAGCCTTGATCGAGGGAATTAGTGGTTCTGAGAGTTTCGCTGAGCGCACCGAGAGGCGAAAGCCATCGGCAGATGCTAACGTTATCAAATTATCTTCAACTGTGACTAGTACCCCGGTTAATATTGGGCGCGCCTCATCGGTAGATGCCGCGAAAACTACTTGCTTTATCATCTCTTTGAGATCAGTCACATTGAGTTGAATGCCCTCCTTTGCATCTGGTGATGGCATGGGAGGGAACTCTTGAGCGTCAATACATTTAATATCCGTATTGGATGTTCCGCAGCGTACATTCATTGTCTGTGTGCGCACGTTGAGATCAATGCTGACGTGGTCAGATGGCAAAGTGTTGATCAGATCTGTGAAGGTGCGGGCGGGAACTGTGGTTGAACCTTCTGCTTCGATTTTAGCGCCGATCCAGCAAGTGATACCCAATTCAAGGTTGGTTGCTGAAAGACGCAATCGCCCCTCATCGGTGGCGATGAGCACATTTCCCAAAACGGGGAGTGTGCTGCGCGGTGATACCGCACGCGCTACAATGCTCAAACCGTGAGCGAGATTCTCTTGCAAGACGGATACTTTCATGTAGTTTTCTCCTCGAAGGGTGTTATATCGAGTATACAACGACTGGCTTGAAAAGACCAGGGAATCGCTGGGGTAGAGCAAAAAATGGACGCCTACGCTATTTGAAGAATATTAAAAGCGCGCTATTCGCGAAATTATTTAACGCTTTGGATCAGATTTCGCCATCCTAAAAGGATAAAAAAACCTCGCATTGAATATTTGCTGGTTTGCATCTTTGCCGGATTTATTTTAGCTCAATTCCTTTAATTTATTATGTAACTCAGCTGTTGAAGGTTCTACCATCATGCTGCCATCTGGGAAGAGAATTGTAGGTACACTGAGCATTCCGTGATTGACCTTTTCAACATAGGCACGTCCTGTTTTATCTTTATTGATATCGACCCAAGTATATTTGACGCCCTTGGTGCGAAAAGCTTTCTGAGCGCGCCAGCAGTCGGGGCACCATGATGTACCGTACACGATAATTTCTTTCGTGGGCATATATTTTACCTATCTATCCTGGGTTGATGAAATTGCTGGACAAGACGCGCAATTTTCAGATTATCGAACCCATTATTTTAACAAAGGTCCAGGTGTTTAGGTAAACTACTGGTTAAATAGTGACAGCAGCGGTAGTATCACCATGGATAGAACAATTAAGATTCCAATTACTGTCATAATTTTTTGTTGCGGGCTTCTGCGTCGTTTCTTTTTTGCCATCATAACTCCTTTAATTTCTTATGGTTGTTTGCGTTTTTCAATTGTGGTTTGCATGGTATTTTCTAACTCATCGAGCATAATTGGTTTGAGTACATATCCATCTGCGCCCATTCCAATAGCCTGTTGGATTTTATCCTCTTCTAGTTTCGTTGCAAGTACAATTACCGGAAGTTGATTCCAGGTTTCTCTTTGACGGATAAATTCTAGCAACCCAATTCCAGATACTTCAGGCATAGCAACATCTAAAATCACGATATCGGGCTGTTCTCCGGCCAATAAAGCTTGCGCGGCGTTGTGAGCGTTTGAAAAGGGTCGCATTTCGTGCTCAAGCAGCTTAAGCATGAGATGCATGGCCTGTAACCTATTTTTATCGTCATCAACGTACCAAGCGGTTTTCAAATCCACTCCATATTTTTTTATGGCAAACTTTATGCCAAATGAGACTTAACGGCTTTGGCCAGATTAACGTTCATTTTTGGCGCTGCAGCCAGCTCATCTTCGGAAGCCGTGCGAATCGCGTTGATCGATCCAAAGTGGCGCAATAAGGCTTTTCGGCGGGCTGGTCCAATGCCAGGGATGATGTCGAGCTGGGATGCTAGCCCTAATTTTGAGCGCTGCCGGCGGTGGGCTGTAATGGCAAAGCGATGAGCTTCATCCCTGATGCGCTGCACTAAGTATAACCCTTCTGACTTGCGGGGCAAGAGTATCGAATGTCGTTGATGGGGTATAAATAGTTCCTCATTTTCTTTGGCCAGGCCCGCTATTGGAACGATTTCGCTTAGCCCAAATAAATCTAACACTTTGACAGCCCGGCTGAGTTGTCCTTTACCTCCATCAACGATGATTAGATCCGGCAAGGTAGCAAAAGAGCGGTCGGTTTTTTTCCGGGCGCTGTCGATTTAATTTCTTGTGCACTTTTCCAACGCCGAAAGCGTCGTGTCAGCGCTTCTTCCATGCTCGCAAAATCATCGGGACCTATCACTGTACGGATATTGAATCTACGATAATGTTTTTTGTTAGCAACACCTCGTTCAAAAACTACCATACTGGCGACGATAGCTGTTCCTTGCGTGTTGGAGACATCGAAACACTCGATACGATTGGGTGGGTTGGGCAAATTGAGCGCTTTATGTAGTTCGGCTAATGCCTGTGTTTGACGGTGTTTGTTGGTTTCCCATTGTATTTGCAGCGATGATAAAGTGTCGGCCGCATTTTCAGCGGCCATTTTGACTAAATCGCGTTTTTGGCCGCGCCTCGGAATTAGCATCTTGACTTTTTTTCCGTCGCGTCGAGAGTTAAGCCACTCTTCAATAATCTTGGTTTCGTCCACTTCGTGGGGCAGCATCACCTGAGACGGTACATTAGGCGCTTGGTCGTAAAATTGCTTAATGAATTCCGCAAGCACATTGCTGTCAGGTGTGTTGTCGGTACCTTCCATTAAGAAATATTCGCGCCCGATCAACTTGCCGCCGCGGATAAAGAAAATTTGCATACAAGCTTCGCGCTCTGAGCGAGCCATCGCAATAACGTCTGAATCAACATAATCGGCTGGGAAGACCACTTTTTGGCGTTCAACTACGGTTTGTATGGCCTTCAATTGGTCGCGCAGCGCTGCAGCTCGCTCATATTTGAGATTCAAGGAGGCTTGTTGCATATCTTTTTCTAAACGATTGACAATATCATCGCTACGGCCATTGAGAAAAGATTCCAAATCCTTGAGCATGGCGCGGTACGCTTCCTGGTTGATTGCCCCGATACACGGTCCAGTGCAAAGTTTTATGTCGAGGTATAAGCAGGCCCGGCCGTCTTCTCCTGTGATCTCGCGGTCACAGGTTAAGTAAGGGAAAATGCGCCGAACCACATCCAAAGTTTGGTGCACAGCCCAAACACTTGTGTAGGGTCCGAAATATCGCGATCCATCGGCAACCATATATCGCGTGACAGTTACCCTAGGAAATGGATCAGCCCATTTAATTTTTATATAAGGGTAGCGCTTGTCATCTTTTAACCGCACGTTGTAGTGTGGTTTGTGCCGCTTGATCAAATTCATCTCTAGAATTAGCGCTTCCAACTCTGAGCCGACCACAATCCATTCTAAATCGGTGATATGACTTACAAGTTGGCGCGTGCGTGGATGCTCTTGACTGCTGGCATGGAAATAGGAGCGCACACGGCTGCGCAAATTCACGGCTTTTCCAACGTAAATGATTTGCCCCTCTTGATTTTTCATCAAGTAGCAGCCTGTTTTTGCCGGCAGCGAATTTAAAATTCCTTGTAGATTTTCCGAGACTTTCATTGCGGACTGATTTTATCATATTGGGCATTTCGGGAATCACCTTAGCAAAAAGAATGTCTACTAACCATCGGTGCAATTCTTGGAGCTGATCAGACCAATCCGGGTACATTATGTGGAGAGTGCTATAATTTGGCACGAAAAAGGATAGACAATGACAATCGAGCGCGTTTGTATTTACTGCGGATCATCCGACAAAATTCCCCAAATATATTTAGATGCTGCCTACCGGATGGGAGAAGTTGTCGCGCGGCAAAATATGACCATTGTATATGGCGCCGGCAATACTGGTATGATGGGTGCTGTTGCCGATGGAGCTATCACTGCGCGCGGCCATGTTTGGGGCATAGTTCCTAAGATATTTGATTCTCCTCATCTGGCCCCTATCGGGCTAGCGCGCTATGAAGTTGTGGACTCGATGCACTCCCGAAAGGCACGCATGGCTGATCTGGCTGATGTTTTTATTGCCTTGCCAGGAGGTTTTGGCACCTTCGAGGAACTTTTAGAGATCATTACCTGGGCGCAAATTGGAATTCACAATAAACCTATTGGTATTCTTAACGTAAATAGCTACTACGATCCGCTCCTGGCATTGGCCGCACAGGCGGCTCAAGAAGGGTTTATCTACGCTGAAAATCGCCAACTTTTTATTTGCCGGGATGAACCGGCAACCTTACTTCAAGCCCTGGTCGATTTTCAATCACCCGCTGACCTTGGGCGTCGGGTCACATGCGAAAACTAACCCCACTTGGGCATATAACTGGCAACATAACAATCCCAAGGGTGTTTTCTTGGCAGTCCATCTGGGTTATATTGGAAACCGAACTTTAGATACACTTATAGGGCTCCAAAGCTTGCATTATTAATTAAATCGGTGAGACAAAATGTGCATGAACCGTTTCCTTTGTTATCAAAACCTATCGGTTTTTCTTGGAATTGCAGCTATCCTGGCGGTTTCATGCACGCGCTCGGTGGCTCCTGATTCCATGGTTTGGGAGGCAGTTCCCGATGAACTAACCCAAGAAGTCGAGAACTTTGACAGCGTTACCATTGTCCCTTACCTGACCCCGCGCCTTCCGGGTGAACCGATTTTTACACCGACTCCGGATCAACCGCACGCTATCCCTGGTTTGCGCACGGAGGTCGAACAATATGTTGTTCAAGCTGGTGATACTTTGGGGGGTATTGCTCAGCAATATAATATCTCTTTTGAAGCCATTGCTGGGGTCAGCGACATTCCCAATGTCAATATCTTAGAAGTTGGACAGGTGTTAACCATTCCTGTGCCTGACCCGGTGACCCGCGGACCGGGCTTCAAAATAATTCCCGATTCAGAATTAGTGGCCGGCCCAATAACCGCTTACTTTGAAACGCCTGATTTCATTTATCAGCAAAATGGCTATCTCGTGCGATACACGGAAGAAATTGATGGTTACCCGTTATCTGGTTTTCAGATTGTGCAGCGTATTGCTGGAGATTATTCGGTCAACCCGCGCTTATTATTAGCTGTCCTGGAATATCAGAGTGGCTGGGTCACCAATTCAAATCCGCGTACATCAACCTTGCAATACCCGCTTGGGCTGCAAAATACCTGGCGCGAAGGGCTTTATCGCCAATTGGCCTGGGCTGCCGAAGAACTTAACCGCGGATATTATCTCTGGCGGGTGAATGGCATAAGTAGTTGGGTCTTAGCAGATGGCGTTGTTGTGCCCGTTAATGTTTCCATCAATGCTGGCACAGCCGCGATTCAACACCTTTTTGCCCAAATATACGGGCAAGAAATATGGCAGCGAACCGTCAATGCTGATGGATTTTTTTCCACTTACCAGCAGCTTTTTGGCTATCCTTTTGATTACGCTTTGGATCCTTTACTGCCTCCAGATTTGAAACAACCGTTGATGCAGTTGCCCTTTGAGCCAGGTGTTGCTTGGTCTTTTACTAGCGGTCCGCATGGCGGCTGGAGTGATGGTTCAGCCTGGGCTGCGCTAGACTTTGCTCCTCAGATGGAACCATTGGGCTGCGCCGCCAGTGATGCTTGGGTGGTTGCGGTTGCAGATGGGTTGATTGTGCGTGCTTCCGATGGTGTTGTGCTGCAGGATTTAGATAGCGATGGTCTAGCCCAAACTGGTTGGGTTGTGCTCTATATGCACGTTGAAAGTCGTGAGCGGGTCAAGGTTGGAGACTATTTACAAGCCGGTCAGCGTATTGGTCATCCTTCGTGTGAAGGTGGTATCTCAACCGGAACTCACCTCCATTTGGCGAGACGCTATAATGGAGAATGGATCCCCGCCGACCAAGGTGTTGTCTTTATATTAGATGGTTGGGCAAGCTCAGGAGCGGGGGTAGAATATGATGGTTTCCTATCGCTTGGCAATCGTGTCATTCAGGCCGAAAGCGAGCCCTCCCCCGAAAGTATGATTCAACGATAGGTGATTAGCAACTTGAAAACTGCACACGCATTGAAACCTGCTATTTGGAAGCCCAGGACGCGGTACCTGCCGGTCTTGTGTTTGCTTCTACTCGTTTCGGGATGTAGCCTGTCGAATCAGCCCAATCCGGTTTTTATCGCGCCTTCAGGTTTGTATCCAAAGAGTACCAAAACACCGATTGTGGATGTTGAGTATACAACTGAGAATTCCCCTGAAGTTGCGGCGAATATTGTTCAAGAGCACAATTCATCAACACCGACTCCTGCACCTGCTATTAAAACCACATCCACAGCGCGTCCAGTTAATGAAGGCCCTGTGCTTTACTATGCCCAAGCCGGCGATACTTTAGATGCGGTTGCAGTGCGTTTTGGAGTTGCTGTTGATCAAATCGATTCGTCAGAGCCATTGCCTGCCTTCGGATTTATCAACCCTAATCACCTGATGTTGATTCCATATAAATTTTCCAACACAACTGGATCAATCCATTTGCTGCCTGATAGCGAGTTTGTTAACGCGCTTTCCTCTGTAGGATTTGATTCTAGTGCTTTTACTGCGCAGGCTAACGGGTATTTGAAAAATTATCACGAGTATTTGGGCAGTAATGGTGAGACGTATGGCGGTCAAGTAGTGGCTCAAATCGCGATGGATAACTCTGTTAACTCGCGGTTGCTGCTGGCTTTATTAGAATACCAAAGTGGTTGGGTTTATGGTCAGCCCTTTTCTCTTGCTGCCACAGATTATCCTATGGGAAAGATCGATCTGACCCAAAAAGGATTATTGCGCCAACTTAAATGGACCGTCAATCAGCTTTCAACTGGATATTACGGTTGGCGCGAGGGTCGCTTGAATGAGCTCAATTTTTCGGACGGTGTAACGGCTTATTTGGCTCCCGATCTCAACGCAGGCACGGCCGCGCTGCTATATTATTTTGCCCAAGTTTATGATAGCCAACAGTGGCTTCAGGCCGTAGACCCCGAAACTGGTTTTATGGATCTTTATGAACAGATGTTTGGCAACCCCTGGACGCGTGCTCGCGATGTCGAACCGCTTTTTCCGGCTGATCTCACACAGCCAGCATTGAACTTGCCGTTTTTAATGGGTCCTATTTGGAGTTACACAGGTGGTCCCCATGGAGCTTGGGAAAAAGACGGGTCTTGGGCTGCAATTGATTTTGCCCCCGCAAGCACCCAGAGCGGTTGTGTTGATTCGGACGCCTGGGTGACTGCATCAGCACCTGGTATAGTTGTGCGTTCAGAGCGCGGTATGGTTGTGCTCGACCTGGATGGCGATGGCCTAGAACAAACTGGCTGGGTTCTGATTTACTTGCATATTACCACCCAAGGGCGTGTAAATGTAGGAGAGATTGTCGCTGCAGGAGACTTGCTCGGGCATCCATCTTGTGAAGGTGGTCTGGCTACAGGGACACACGTTCATTTCGCGCGTAAGTACAATGGTGAGTGGATGGAGGCCGATGGTCCAATTCCTTTTGTGCTGGAAGGTTGGCGTGTTCATTCTGAAGGCGCACCCTATAAGGGTACGTTGACCCGCGCAGATGAAGTTGTCAACGCCAATCAATTTGGCGCCTACGAGAGCAGAATCGTCCGTGATCGCGTAGCAGAGTAAGGGACGTTTTGGCATCTATATGGTAGATGGAGTCAATGCATTTCTATCCCGTCTCGTAACCTCAGCAATTCTTAGTGAGACAAATTAATTGGAGACCAAATACTTGCGATTTGAGATCAAAGGGATAACCTTTCATGGTAATATCTCGGGTTTTTTCTTGGGAAGTGTTATTGCAATTTTGTTTTCATTAAGTGCTTGTGCACCTAGTATTTCTCTCTTTGCGGTGACCGATGTAGTGGTAAACGTCCCAACGACCGTGTTTACGCCAACGGCTACTCGGATTCCTGTTCAGCCAACCTCAATACCTGTCGCAACGTTGACGCCTACTTCGCGAACCATATCTTACAATTCTTCATTACCAACTACCCCATTACCCACTACCCTATTCCCCACTACCCTATTTCCCACTATACGCCCATCTGTGCAGCTTTTTCCCGATGCTGAATTGGTCTACTCGCCCACCAGTATTGATTTTGATACCTTGAACTATCTCCAAGAGCATGATGGTTATTTGAGCGGTTATCGCCAGTATTTGATGATTACCGGTTGGACCAGCGCGGCGGATATTATTTCGCGTGTAGCCTGGGAAAATTCGATCAACCCGCGCTTGCTCTTAGCCCTGTTAGAATATCAGTCGAACACTGTGCTGGGGCAGCCGTCGGATCCTGATAATTTTGAGATCGCGCTGGGAGCTGAAAATTATTATCGCAAAGATTTTTATGGCCAACTCACTTGGGCTGTGCGAGTGCTCTCAGATGGTTTTTACGGCTGGCAGACCGGCAAACTCACCCATATCTCATTTTCGGATGGTACGATATTTCGCCCACCACCGGGAAGCAATGCCGGCACGGTAGCTTTGCAATACTTCTTTGCACAATTTGATGACCACGCACTTTGGAAGCAGGCGCTTGATCCCGATCAAGGTTTTTTAACGCACTATGAGTCTATGTTCCCTGGAACAATGCGCCGCGCCGATCAGGTCAATCCCATGTTCCCTGCTGGTTTAGTGCAGCCTACCCTGACCTTGCCATTTGAGATTGGCGAAACTTGGGCCTTTACCGGTGGCCCGCACCCGGCTTTTGAAGGCAATGGGCCGCGCGCTGCGTTGGATTTTGCCCCTTTTGCAAATGAGAGTGGTTGTGTGCCCTCCAATGACTGGGTTGTTGCCATGGCCGATGGATTGATTGTGCGTTCTGATCTGGGTGTTGTGATACAGGATTTGGATCGCGATGGATATGAACAAACCGGCTGGGTCTTGATGTATGTGCATCTTGCCGACCAAGATCGTGTGCCCGTTGGAGCGTACCTTCAAGCCGGCCAGAAAATCGGACATCCTTCTTGTGAAGGTGGGCGCGCCACTGGCACGCATTTACATATTGCCCGCAAATATAATGGCGTATGGATCGCGGCTGATAGCGCGCTACCCTTTGTGCTAGATGGTTGGACGGCTCATGAAGGGGTCGAATCTTATCAAGGCACACTGACCCGTGGTGATGAAACCGTTACCGCGCATCAATTTGGTTCGCGTATTTCAAATATTACGAGAGATGAGTAAAAAGGCAAGTACATATTTCAGTCGAAAAACAATTAGATATTCGAGACCCGTGTTTATCTTTTTACTTTTTGCATTGATTTTCTTTCTTGTCGGCTGCCAACCTCAAACGGAATCGATTGCCCTTGAAGCAGGGAGCACGCCTCAACCCGAATCCGTTCCTGAGGGTGCGGTTGTAACACCCATTCCTCCGCGCCCACACTATGAACCTGGCGCATTGGTGCTTTATACCGCGCAGACTGGCGATACATTGCCTGCTTTGGCGGCACATTTCAATACATCGGTGGCAGAAATTTTAGCTGCCAATCAGGTTATTCCGGCAGATGCAACTACCATGCCGCCAGGGTTACCGATGTCTATCCCCATTTACTACTTGCCTTTTTGGGGAACGCGGTTTCAGATCATTCCAGATAGTTTATTTATCAACGGTCCTGCGCAGGTAGATTTTGATGCCGTCGCATTCACTGGCGAACATGATGGATGGTTGCGTAACTATCGCGAGTACGCAGCTGGTGAATGGCGCAGCGGAGCCCAAATTGTGAATTATGTGGCCGAAAAATTCAGCGTAAGTCCACGGCTGTTGCTGGCCTTATTGGAGTATCAGGCTGGCTCGCTCAGTCAGCCTGCTTTGCCGATCGATGTCGATGAGCTTTACCCATTGGGATATCAAAATCGTGGTTATCGTCGCCTATATTTGCAGTTAGCCTGGGCTGCCAATGCGCTCAATGATAGTTACTACGGTTGGCGTACGGGCAGGTTGGCGCTAATCTCACACCGAGACGGCACCATCGAACGTCCCGATCCTTGGCAAAATGCAGCCACTGTCGCGCTGCAAAACTATTTCGCCTTCCTTTATCCTGTTTCGGACGATTATGCTTATGTTGTCGGACCAGATGGCTTTGCGCGCACTTATCAGGATTTGTTTGGCGATTCCTGGCGTGATGTGCAGGATCATATTGCCGGTAGTTTGGTGCAGCCAGCAATGCGATTACCCTTTGAAGTCGGTAAAACGTGGGCTTTCACGGGAGGTCCGCATACTGCTTGGGGCACTGGCAATCCTTGGGCTGCGTTAGATTTTGCGCCTCCCACGGTCAGTCAGGGATGCAATTCGTCATCAGAGTGGAATACCGCTGTGGCTGATGGTTTTGTCGCCCGTTCGGAGACAGGCATTGTTGAGCTAGATCTGGATGGTGATGGCGATGTACGTACAGGGTGGGTGGTATTTTATTTGCACTTGGCAACAAGTGATCGCGCTGTGGTCGGAGCCGTTCTCGAAGTCGGCGATCCTATCGGGCATCCTTCTTGTGAAGGTGGTACGAGCACAGGTACCCATGTGCATATTGCCCGCAAATATAATGGTGAGTGGATCCCTGCTGACGGTCCTTTAGCCTTCAACTTTAGCGGCTGGATAGCGCATTATGGGGATGAACCTTATAAAGGAACCTTGACGCGTTTTTCTGAAACGGTCACCGCTAGCACCAGTTCCAATCAAAGTACATGGATCACTGCCGGAAAATAACCACGCCTTGCTTGTAAAAATAGTTTCTATCTGAATTGCACCGCATTCTCGCGGTGTTGTTTTAATTTTCCAATCACAGGGTTGTAGCTTGCAAAAAACGGTCAGTATTTTTAATAGCGGGGCGTGAATTTATAAGAAGATGTTTCCGCTAATACGCAATCCCCTTTTTATTTTTCGTAATTCGTTTATTGAAATACATGTTGTTGGTTCTAGTTGTCTCTGCCGTACCCAGGGCAGGCACATAGAGCGCAAAAACGTGCCCAACAATTTTTTCCGGTCGCTTACTTGAGAAAAGATCATTCGAAAGGTGAAAACTTGATATCTATATTCATAAATATCAATATAAACCTAAAAATACTAAGAAAACCATAAATGATACTTGACAAACCGAAAATCATTGTGTAAAATACTGGAGAATTAAGAAATGCAGTTAAGTTTTTATCGTGAGGCTGTTATGTTTACCCACAGCGTTCGTTTGGCACTAACTCGACAAATAGAGTTGCATGCACGGGCTGATCAAGGTACGCAATTTGGAAATGTACCTGTTCCTGCACAGGAAATAAAGATTCCAACATCCTGGGGCCAATATCTGCTTCTTGGCTTGAGTAAGATTTTGATTGTTGCTGGTCAGTTGTTGAAAAGCGGACATCAACTGTCTTTCTAAGGTTATCAAAAAGGAGCGCGTAATGATATCTCGGCAGATGCATTTGGCACAAATTCGAATTACAGGCCTTTCAGAGCAAGCCCGACTTGTAACTTTAGAAAAAGATATTGAAAAATTTGCGATTAAAAAAATGCGTTACCAGGGTGTCCCTGCATTGCTAATCGTTCGATTGGGTGATCTTTTAATTGTGACCGGACAACGCCTTAAAACACAAGTGCAGGCTGTATAATAAAGTTTTTTTATGATTAGCAAGAATATCGAAAGGTTAGGAGAAGATGATGCAAAAATTACCAGCACAGTGCTCTTTTTGTGGTAGCGAAGTTGTAGTGACGGAATTTACTTGTGAAGATTGTAGAACTGTTACCTCAGGGCATTTTATGACCGGCACATTTTCTCAACTTTCGCAAGAGCAGCTTGCTTTTGTGGAAATTTTTATTCGTTATGAGGGCAAACTTTCTCGCATGGAAGGGGAGCTTGGACTTTCCTACCCGACGATCCGTAACCGTTTGCATGACGTCATTCGTTCCTTGGGCTTTGAGCCTGGAAGTGACGGTTCGCACACGCTCTCAGACGAGGACCGCCGTCGCATTCTCGAAGAACTTGATGCTGGAAGTATCTCCTACGATGATGCCATGCAATGGCTGCGAGGAGATGAATAATTTTCCCCCAGCTATCCTGTCTACGGCGGAGATTTAAAAAAGTCAAAAGTGAGGTTTTATGATCAAGAAAACTATCGCAACGGTTGAAACCCCAAAGATTGTTATTTCCCAGGTTGGGGGTAATTTAAACCTCAAGGGTTGGGACCTGTCCGAAGTGCGTTTATCAGCCAGTGGCGAAGATGTGCAAATCGAAGAACATGAGGGCGAACTTCGCATTAACTGCCCCGGGAATTGCTCATTGCGAGTACCTCATCAAGCTGCTATCGAAATTCAGCAGGTTGGTGGGCAGTTAAATGCCAAAATTTTAGATGGTGAACTTCTTATGGGCAAGGTGGGCGGCAGTGTAGTCTTAAAAGATATTGCCGCAACGCGTATTAATATAATCGGGGGACAGCTGTCCGCAAAACGCGTGCGTGGAGACCTACAACTTGAAAGCATTGGCAGCAGCGCCGTTGTTCAAGATGTGGATGGTCAATTTGCTGCCAATGCCATTGGCGGTAGTTTACATTTACAAGGTGTTAGTGGCGGTATTAGTGCACGTGTTGATGGTAGCGCTGTGCTACGTTTTTCCCCCGTTTCCTGGCAAGTTTACAATGTTCAGGTCGGCGGCAATATTCGCTGTCAACTTCCCGAAGATGCCAGTGCGATGATCAACATTGTCAGCGGTGCCCAGAGGATTGATATTAAAAGAAATGGTGAAAAAGAAGTTATCCAAATTGGCGAACACGTGCTCGCGCTTGGAGATGGCGATGCAACGGTTAACTTTTCGGCTGGTGGCAAAGTAACGATTGTGAGCGATATACCGGCAACCGATTTTGCTCGTGTTGTTAATTTTGATCTTGATTTAGATAATATGTTTGACTTTGATGAATTTGGCTCAATGGCCGAAGAAATTGCACAGAATGTAGGTTTTCAAATTGAAGCCCAACTCGAAATGCTGGGAGAACAACTGGAAACACAGCTATCGGGTTTGGCACTCTCTGCGAATTTAGCCGGGCTTTCCAAGGAAAAGGCTCGAAAACTTGAAGAGAAAATGAAACGAGCCAGTGACCGGGCAGCGCAGCGCGCAGAACAGGCCGCCGAGAGGATGCAGACCAAACTCGACCGTAAGTTAGCCCATGTGCAGCGAAAAGCTGCTCGTAAAGTACAAGTACATATGAACGAAAGGTACCAGGATGAAACACAGCCCGTTAGTGAAGCAGAGCGCATGTTAATTTTGCAAATGTTGGAAGATGATAAGATCAGCGTTGAGCAAGCTGACCGCTTACTCTCTTCTTTGGAAGGCTAAAATCTTATGATGAGTAAAACAGAGCGTTTAAAAATCCTTGATCTGATTGAAAGGGGTACCATCACCACAGAAGAGGGTATGCGTCTTTTGGCTGCTATTGAGCATGATAATATGGATGAATTCTTTGACGACGAACCATCCCTGGTTGGGGACCAAGCCTTCGCCGATAATGAAATGCCAGATTCCGACCCGCTGGCAAATAGCATCGAAACAGAAGAGATTCAGCGCTGGAAACGCTGGTGGTCTCTCCCCATGTGGATTGGTCTTGGCATTGTGGTTTTATCGAGCTTTTGGATGAAAAACGCCTGGAATGATAGTGTGCTCGGATTTTGGTTTTTTTGCTCATGGATCCCAATGTTGTTGGGTATCTTAATGATGGCTTTAGCTTGGAATAGTCGTACAGCACCTTGGTTGCACGTTCGAATACATCAAGCCCCTGGGGAAAAACCCGAACGAATAGCTTTTAGTCTCCCGCTTCCACTCCGTGTTTCAGCCTGGGGATTGCGGCGTTTTGGGCATTACATTCCAAATTTTGATGCCTCAGGTATAGATGAAGCGATCATGGCGCTGCATGATACAAAGTTAAACCATGCCCCGCTTTTCATTGATGTGCAAGATGATGAAGATGGCGATCACGTACAAGTCTTTATCGGCTAAGAAAGGAGCTTATGATGGCAACGACAGAAGAACGCATGAAAATTCTCAAAATGATCCAAGAAGGTAAAATTTCTGCCGATGAGGGCGCCCAGTTATTGAAAGCTCTGGGTGCCAGCGAAAAGAAAGGTCGTTTGCACCCACGCCATAAACCGCGCGGCGGCGCGCGCTGGCTGCGCGTACGCGTCAGTGATACACGCCTTGGGAAATCTAAGGTTAATGTGAATTTGCCGCTAAGTTTAATTGATGCTGGCTTGAATATTGCCGCACAATTTGTCCCTGATGTTGAGATGGACGAGCTAGCTACCGCAATTACCGATGCCATAGACGAAGGCTTGGTAGGCAAGATCGTTGATGTGGTTGATGAAGAAGATGGTGAGCATATCGAGGTTTTTATTGAATAAACCTTGACCTAATTTGCTAGAACACCCTCCCCACACACAAGAGATCCAGACCTTACAATGAGGCGGGGTTCTTTTGTTTTGTAAATTCATATTGACAATTTTTTTTACTGCTCGAATTTATGGTTTGTAGTATTGACCCCCAGAGTTGGTTTTTCTTCTGTGCTGCTGGCAAATTCGTGGATCTGCGCCCCGATGGGACGGCTTCATTTAACTGGGATGCCAAATTTTATACTAATTTAGAATTAAGCTGCCCAACTTGCATGACTGCCTGGACTGCAGCATCGTTCTAACTGTATCGGTCGGGTTCTCTCAACAAGAACACTAGCTCCTGGTTGTTGCACTGATTGCCTTTGTCAGCATAGCTGCGGGATACGCCAGAAATATTTGTACAAATGCTGCACATTTGCGTTCAGTTTGGGATTTTGCCTCAAATTTACGATCCATTGATTTTGTACTTGCTATCATGCTGGGTTGAATCACTACCTTGAAAACGCCAGGTAAAATAAAAGGGCTCGATCTAAAAAAAGACCGAACCCTTGATGTTATTAATTTTATTGGAGCTTATTCATTGTCCACTGTTTTCTGACCACTCGCCGCTCACGATTAACGAGCGTTCATCATGGTCATCCGCTTCATAAATAAAATATTTCAAGGTAATTGGCATAATTTGCGATAACATATTTTGCGCAGGGCAGTATTTCAGGGCAGAAAGTTCTATTGCTCGCAGAACAGCCTGCTCAAGTACGTTATGGCCGCTGACGTGATATTCGATCACCGCATGGGTCATCACCTTGGGGTGTTGATCGGCTCGCTCGGTGTGCACTTTTACTTCATATTCAGTCACATCTTGGCGTTTTTTCTTTAAGATAGAGATCACATCCATGGCGGTGCAGCCTGCTAGGCTGACAGCCATTAACTCCATGGGGCGGAAACCATCATTGGCGCCTCCCAGCGGAACTTCAAATCCGGTATCTGCTTTGCCGGTAAACGTCATATCGCCATGCCAAATTACTTTTGCATCCATGATTAATTCTCCAAAAGGGGTGTTACGTACTTTTCTAACATTTCTAAACTGATTGCACCTGTCCAGGACAAACGGATTGTGCCTGTTTGATCAATGACAAAAGAACTGGGCAAACTGCGTGAATTGAAGGCGTCTAGTGCTTTCATAGTGGGGTCGAGCCATATCGGAAAGGTCAGGCCGTATTCTGCAATAAAAGTTTGTACTTGGTCGCGAGGATCTCCGGCACTGATGCCAATCATCACGAATCCGTTATTTTTATGGATTTGGTAATAGGCTTCAAGTTCGGGCATTTCTGCGCGGCAAGGAGGGCACCAGGTAGCCCAATTATTGATTAAAATAACACGATCTCTATAATCGGCCAGTGATTCGGTTTTACCATCGACCGTGGTAAGCGTCAGTTCGGGCGCATCTATCTCAACTGCCGCCGGAATAACTGAGTCGACCACCCCTGTGCCGTCGCTGGCAGTTGTTGGCTCAGTTTGCAGCCCCAACTTGAATATATAGGATGCCCCAGCTATCAGCATGATACCTGTTCCGGCCAAGATCAAGGGCAAGATAGCTTTGCGTTTTGTAGGATTTCCTTTTTTATTCATGGCTTTGGTGGGGGAGCAGAAATAAATTGCCTTGCGATTACTTTTCTACAGCGTATCTGAAGAGATTTTGATCAGCTTTAATAGTTTTAAAAAACAATTTCGTGGATGGCGGGATTACATTATAAATATCTAAACTTGGACTGCTGTAATTAAAGAACCTTGGTATGGCTCATCTTCCCACTGCGATTTTACACGATAAGCTCAGAGGCTGCAAATGTGGCTGTTGTCTACCGTTAATGGGTGTGAATGCGACGTTGATCGCTTTTAAGCTCCCCTTTTTGGTAGGCTTGTACGGCATCTTCCACGCTGCCGCCTGTCAGAAAGACTTCTAACCCGGCATCTTGTGCTTTTAGAAAGGCAGGTTGCCCCATGCCGCCGCAAATTAAAACTTGACAGTCGTCGATTGCTTGTATTGCACGCCTCCCTAAACCATGACCGTGTTGCCCGTGTTTATGGTCTGCATTATGATGATGCGTTTCCTTGTGCGGTTTCTCGCGCAACGCCACAGGGGTTATTTTGTTGGCATCGACATCGAAAATACTATAGTACGGGGCCATACCAAAATGGTTGCCGATCTTTTTCCCGTCTGGAGTTGTGACAGCAATTTTTTTCATGGCGTTATTTTAATCCTAACAGGCGGTCAATTTTAGGGCGGTCGAAACCAACCACGATTTTATTACCAACCATAATTTGTGGTACGCCCTGTTGCCCACTACGTCGTACCATGTCGCGGGCCGCGGAGACATCGCGGGAAATATCAACATTTTTGAAGCGGATACCTTGTTGTCGGAAGTACTGCTTGGCAGTTTTACAATAGGAGCAAGTGGGAGTACTGAACATGATCACCCGCGGTTGCTTGCCTTTTATATTCTTTTGAGCCATTGGCTATCTCCTGATTTATATTATTATGTTTTTCTCTATGATTGCATTTGTCAAAGGTATCGTTACAAGTTATGCAGACATGATTCGTTCTAGCTCAGCGACCAAACGGCCTTCCGGTACCGATCCAACAATGCTGCCAGCGCCGTGGTTGATGATTGTATTGGGCACGCCGCTAACGTGGTACTGAGCGGCCAAATCATGGAATTCGGTGGCTGCGACCATTTCTGCCTGCACCATATCACTTTCCATGGCCAATTGATGCGCGAGCAGCACGGCTCGCGGACAGTGCGGTCAGGTAGGGGTAACAAAGACTTGTAAATGCAGCGGTTCGCTAAGTGTTTTCAAATAATTGCGCGTTTTCTCGTTCAAGCCCGAATCACGGCTGGCAATCTGTATTAGATCATGGATCAAGGTGCTAAATTCATGCCCCGATGGAATGCCGGCGTAGCGGATGCCAAAATCGATGATTTCATCACCGTCTTGCGCGGCAAGTACTAATCCTGGAGCTTTATCAACATTGTATTGCAAGGCTACTTCGCTGTCTTTGTCCAAGTCGTACTCGGTCAATTGCAGTTTGTCAGAAAGTTCAGCCAGTTCTTCCATCAATTGACGGGTGTCGTCGCAATGATGACAGTTCTCTTCTTGGCCAAAAAAGAGAATTTTAACGGGGTTCTTTAGATCTGCAAAGACATCACGAACTTGTTTTTTGATATCTTCATTAAGTAAAGTTGCCATATATTTCTCCTGTACTCAATAATTTTTGGCAGTGTCAGCCCTATCCATGGGTTGAACTTATTGCCACGGATAAGTATTAGACGTTTATGAAACCTGTTTTCGTACCTTTAGATGCGTTTGCTGCCGAAAGGTTACAAATACCGGAGTTGCTTTTGACTCTTGGGGAAGTTCCACAGCAGGTGGAGTATTTCGGGGATATTGCTAGAAAAACGTGGTTGAGGAAAAGTAAGCCGTCTCCCCAACTAGGAAATTTGCTCAAATTAAACTTATAGCGGCCAAAAGATTAATGGTTATCCGACCAAATCTTTTTTAGAGCCGCTAATGAAATCATTTAGGTTGAGACGCTGGAAGAGGCGGGTGCGTACATCGGATGGGATCGTGGGCTCGCCAGCTGTTTCATGATAGAGGTAAATGGTTTTCTCGAGTGTGTCAATAACGATACGGCAATTTTCACAATTGGCGATATGGCGTTCTATCTCATCGCAAAAAGCTTGTTGGAGCGAACCATCAACATACTCGGATAGCGAGTCAAAGAGATGTTTGCAGTTTTTATCTACTTTCATGGCTGAACCTTTTTGCCAAATTACATTAATGCCGGCATATGCTCTTGATAATAGCTAGTTAAGGATTCCCGTAACTGCATACGTGCTCGGTGCAAACGTGTTTTTACTGCCGACTCGCTGATTTCTAATATCTCAGCTGTTTCTTTGATAGATAGATCCTCAATATCTCTCAATATAAATACAGCCCTCAAAGTTAAAGAAAGCTCATTAATACTGAGATCGAGATGATGGCGGGCTTCATCGGATGCTAATTCATCCTCAGGGATACAGCACCAATCAACAATTTGCAGCTGGGTTTGCCCATCCAGTTTGTTTTCAAAGGGTGCCTCAACTGAAATCGAATCAGGCTTTTTTTTCCTCAAAAACATGAGCGCTTCGTTGGTTGCGATCCTATATAGCCAGGTCGAAATTTTGGAGCGTCCATTGAATTTAGGTAACGCTCGATAAGCTTTGATGAACGTCTCTTGCAGCACATCTTCCGCGTCCTGGGGATTATGCAGCATTTTTAAGGCCAGCCGGTAAATAATACCTGAGTAAGCCTCAACAACGCGTGCATACTCGGTTGCATCGCCATTGTTGAGCGCTTCTAAAGAAAAATCCTCTTGTGTTTGGTTTCGCTGACTTGACATTTAGATGAGTTCCTGCCGTAAAAGGTTACATGAGATTACATTGTATCATGTGCATTTTTGATTTTGCGCTGTAGAACACCCTTTTACGAATAATAAAAATCCGATCTGACCATTTGCCGGCAAAGAATTATTGATTTTTTTATCTTTACGATGAGGATTTGCCGAAAAATCTAAAATTCCTCTTTATGACAAATATCCTTGTGATTTGTGATAGGTTATCCTGACGTTATATTGATTATTTGGGTATGATTATGCTGTATTTTACAGTGTTTCGGTAAATAAATTCAACCATTCATAATAATAGTAGTTCTTGTGCCAGGAGTATAAAATTACGATGATTTGTCGTAAGCAAGTAGACCACGAATCGCCTGTTTATCGAGGGTGTCCTGCGTTTTCTTTGCTGTCACCTGGTCGGCTGCGTTATCATGCCGGCCGTTCGTCATGGTGGGTTTGCTCGGGCGTTTTTCTTTTCAATATGTTAGGGCAAGTCTAGCTGATATACAGTATATCTGCCAGGCTTGCTCTTTTTTTATAAATTAAAGTAACAAAAAAACAGACAGTCCATAAAAGGAGGAAGAGATTTATGAAAGTATTGACGCTAGAACTTCCCGCAATGTTTGGCGACCATCATGTTATTGAGGTCCGGCGCATTTTGCTGGGCTTAGATGGCATAGATGAAGTTTACGCCAGCAGTGGGTTTAGGGCTGCAGAAATAACCTATGACCCCAAGAAGATCAATAAATCGGATATTGAGGCCAAGCTGGATGCAGTCGGATATCTCGGTGAGTTGCCCATTCCTCAAGAGACAGGCATTGCTGTTAACGAAAGCAATGGTACTCAAGATGTATTTTATCGACATACTACGACCCACGAACAGACCAATAATGTGGTTGGATTTACACAACAGGTTGTTTCTGATAGTCGCGCCCTCTGGCCTTGTCCAGGTATGGCTCCTATTAAAAGTATGGATGAGTGAGGAGAAAAACTATGGCTAGAAAGAGACGAACCCCCCAAGAAGCTAGTAAAGACCCTGCGGCACAAGAAATGTTGATTCGTGCGGATGAGTTAGGAATTGGCACCGCTTTCAGCCGCGCAGACGATATGGCTCCCTGTAATATCGGTGCGGCCGGTATGTGCTGTAAAATTTGCAGCATGGGTCCCTGCCGGTTGACCAAAGAAGGTTCGACAGGTGTCTGTGGCGCGACGATCGACACCATCCAGGCCCGTAATTTAATTCGCGCCATCGCGGCCGGCGCCGCAGCACACTCTGATCACGGGCGCGATATGGCTTTTACCCTCAAAGCAGTTGCCAATGATGAAACCGAAGGCTATGTCATCCGAGATGTCGCCAAGCTGCGCACTGTGGCTTCTTATTACGATATTCCCACTGAAGACCGCTCCCCAAAGGAAATTGCCAATGAATTGGCCGATCTTTACATTGCCCAATTTGGGCAGCAGCTAGGCCAAGTCGTTCTAACAAAACGTGCGCCAGAAAAGCGCCAAAAGGTTTGGGAAGATACTGGCGTAATGCCGCGTGGCATTGACCGTGAGGTTGTTGAGGCTTTGCACCGTACTCATGTCGGCGATGACCAGGATCCTGAACACATCTTGGAACACGCCATTCGTACATCGCTTGCAGATGGGTGGGGAGGCAGCCTGATCGCCACCGATGTTTCGGACATTCTTTTCGGTACACCGGCTCCTATCCTCGGGCAAGCCAATCTTGGTGTCTTGAAGGAAGATTATGTTAACGTGGTTGTCCACGGGCACGAGCCCACTCTCAGTGAAATGATCGTCGCAGCATCTCAAACTCCCGAAATTATTGAATACGCCCAGAATGCAGGTGCAAAGGGTGTCCAACTTTCCGGTATTTGCTGTACCGCCAACGAAATTCTGATGCGCCAGGGCATCCCTGCTGCCGGCAATTTCTTGCAGCAAGAGCTGGCGATACTGACTGGCGCGGTCGAAGCCATGGTCGTGGACGTACAATGCATTATGCAGGCTCTGGTTAGTTTGTCCGATAACTTTCATACGGAAATCATCACTACATCGAAGAAAGTCAAGATTAAAGGTGCCACGCATATCGAGTTTAATGAACGCGAAGCATTGACCATTGCCAAAAATATCCTGCGGCATGCCATTGACAATTACAAGAATCGTGGCGAAGTGCAAATTCCTGATCATCGCACAGACCTGGTGCCAGGTTTTTCCCATGAGTATATTAATTACATGCTCGGTGGTTCTTATCGCTCCTCTTTCCGCCCACTCAATGACGCTGTCATGTCTGGGCGTATCCGTGGCATTGCTGCTATTGTAGGGTGCAATAACCCTCGCAGCCAGCATGACCACTTGCATACCTACGTTACCAAAGAATTGCTCAAACAAGATGTCCTCATTGTCGAGACAGGTTGTGGTGCTATCGCCTGTGCCAAAGATGGACTGTTGCTTGGTGAAGCTGGTCTGGATCAGGTTGGTCCAGGATTGCGGGAAATATGTGAGACCATTGGTATACCCCCAGTGCTGCACATGGGCTCCTGCGTTGATAATACTCGCATCCTGACCGTACTGACACAAGTTGTTCAAGAAGGTGGTCTGGGCGATGATATTGATCAAGTTCCCGCTGTGGGTCTGGCTCCCGAGTGGATGAGCGAAAAAGCCCTCTCTATCGGTGCCTACTGTGTGGCTTCGGGCGTTTATGTCATCTTTGGTGGCAGTTCTCCAGTTAGCGGTATGCCTGATCGGGTCTCCGACAGCGATATTGTCACAAATCTTATCAGCGATGGCTGGGGAAAGCTGTACGGTGGCAAATTAGAATTTATCCCTGACCCAGACGAGATGATCAAGGCCACCCTGGAGCACATTGACAAGAAGCGTGCTGCCCTTGGCCTGCCGGAATATGATCCCGATCGCTTTGGTCAGAGCGGCGATGCCCGCATGTTAGAACTTGAAACCCTGTCGCTATCTGAGCGCAAAGCCGCAATTTACGGTTTACCCGTAGCCGGAGACTAAATCAGTAACCAGCAATTGGGCATTAAGGATTACTCAGGATACTGATTGCCCGATCCTTGATGCCTGATCTACTGAAAACTGGAGGAACCTATGTCAAAATACATTGCAACCCGCGCTATCCGTGGTGCAAATTCTTTAGTGACCGAAGCTGAGTTGATGCTTCGACGTGCCATTGAAGAAAAAGGACCCGATACGCTGGTTGAATTCCCTAATACAGCTTATTTTTTGCCCACCATTTATGCCATGACTGCTATAAAAGTAGAATCATTGGGCCAACTTGGTGAAGCATTAAACCACGCTCGTTCACTCTTGCATCCTGTACCATCGGAAAAACATTGGACGCCCTACCTCGGTGAAACCCTTGATGGTGGTATGGCCGCGCTCTTGGCCGCAGAAGTCATCGAGGCCATCCGATTTGTTTATGGCATGCAGCCTGAACCATTCCCGGGCATTGAGTTAACCGGCGGGACCGCCTACCCTCATCTTGATAATGGAAATGGCAATGCAGGTCATCTCAACGGTCCCATTGATGATATCCAGCTGCGCTCTTGGGGTATTAAGCTTGTTGATGGCCGTATGCCGGGCTTCGCAGCTATTGTTGGTGCTGCCAAGAACAATGAAACAGCTGTCAAGATTGTGCGCGAATTACAACAGCGCAGCATTCTTGTTTTCTTGTCCGGGAATGTGAATGGACGCAGCATTATTCACCAGTTGCAAGAAGAGGGCGTAGAACTTGGTTACGATACCTACACAATCCCCTTCGGCACTGACACTATCAGTGCGATCTACGCGCTAGGTTTTGCTGCCCGTTCAGCCCTGACCTTCGGCGGTATTGATGCTGGCCAGGCCCGCGACATCCTGCTTTATAATAAAAAACGTGTTTTTGCATTTGTGCTGGCACTGGGTGAGGTTGATGATCTTAAATATGCGGCCGCGGCCGGTGCGATCAACTTTGGTTTCCCCGTTATTGCAGATACGGTTATCCCCGAAATATTGCCAACCGGTATAACAGAATACGAGCATGTTGTTTCCATGCCTTTCGACGAGATTGAAGGCGCTGATGACATGGAGCGTGCTGAACGCCTGGTGCAGAAATGTATCGAAGTGCGTGGTGTTAAAATAAAAATGACAGATGTACCCGTCCCCGTGTCTTATGGTTCAGCTTTTGAAGGTGAAGTTGTTCGAAAAACGGATATGCGGGTTGAATTTGGTGGCAAATACTCGCGCTGCTTTGAATATCTTCATACATCTCCACTGGACGAAGTCACCGATGGCAAAGTAGAGCTTGTCGGCCCAGGCTTTGATGATATAGCAGAGAAAGGCGCTATGGATATGGCGATTGTTGTGCAAGTGGCCGGTCGCAAAATGCAAGCAGATTTCGAACCGGTACTTGAACGCCAGATTCACTACTTTATCAACGGTGCCTCAGGTATTCAACACATTGGGCAGCGCGATATTACCTGGATACGTCTCTCTCTTGCAGCACATGAAAAAGGTTTTACCTTGGAGCATTTTGGCAAAATTCTCCATGCTCGGTTCCATGCCGACTTTGGCGCGATCGTCGATAAAGTACAGGTCACAATTTATACCGATCCTGCTAAAGTAGATGAGTGGCTCGATAAAGCCCGCGCAGACTACGATTTCCGCAACAAGCGTTTGGCGGACCTTACGGATGACGCCGTTGAAGATTTCTACTCGTGCACGCTGTGCCAGTCCTTCGCTCCCAATCACGTTTGCGTTGTCAGCCCCGAGCGCTTGGGACTGTGCGGCGCTTATAACTGGCTCGATTGCAAAGCCAGCTTCAGTATTAACCCCACTGGTCCTAACCAGCCCATCAAACTGGGCAAGACCATTGACTCCGATATCGGTTACTGGGCGGGTACCAACGAGTATGCCGAGCAAGGCTCGCATGGTGTCGTAACAGAAGTTTCAATGTACTCGATTATGGAAAATCCCATGACGGCCTGCGGATGTTTTGAGTGCATCGTCATGGTTATTCCTGAAGTTAATGGCGTGATGATTGTCAGCCGTGAAGATGTAGGTATGACTCCCGCAGGGATGAAGTTTTCCACCTTGGCGGGTATCGCTGGCGGTGGAATGCAAACGCCCGGTGTGATGGGTGTGGGCAAGTTTTACCTGATTAGTCCCAAGTTCATCTCTGCCGATGGTGGTTTCAAGCGCGTGGTATGGATGAGCAAGGTGCTCAAAGAAACCATGGCAGCCGAATTCCAAGTTGCAGCCGAACGTGAAGGCATGCCCGATTTTATTGACCGCATCGCCGATGGATCTACCGTCACCACTGTTGAAGAGTTAGAAATATGGGTCAAAGAGAAAGCACATCCAGCTTTGGATATGGGACCCATGGAAGCACCCTCATCATTAAAAGAAGATCTGAAACCGGTTGATGATGTTATTGCTCAGGCCGAAGCTGTGGTTGAGAAGGCCATGGCGGTGCCAAAACAAGAAACTGCTGCCCCCAAAGATGATGTTTTGCCTGACCCGGCCAAGACAGCGCCTGTTGTTCATGAGGCACCAGCAGTGCAGCCGGTTCAGACGCAAATCGCAGCCCCAAGTGGCTCTGTGGAGCAACGTGTTGAACGCCTCGAACGCGCGGTGACAACGTTGATTAGTTCCTTGGTTGGCGCTTTGGCCGAACTCGGTGATGTCGATGTCTCTCAGATTTCTGTGAAATCATCTGTGCCTGCACCCACACCAGCCGTAGAAACATCTCTCCCTGTGGCTGCCAAGCTTAAAGACGAATTAAAGCCCGACAAACTCTGGCTTAATGCAGACAGCCAAACAGACATTCTCAAAGAAAAATGGTCTGGTTCGGTTCGCGAAATCATTATTGGCGCAACAGCTGCTGAAGGTGGCACACGCACTAGCGTTGTCAAAATTGGTGGACAATCTGCCATGCCTTTTATGGATTTTGAAGGTGATAGCCCTAACAAACCAGTCATTGCCATCGAAATAAAAGATCGTCGCCCCAATGATTGGTCGCAGCTGCTGCTTGAAGAGTGGGGTGATGCGATGAATGATCCTGGCACGTGGGCCATGGCTGCGGAAGAAGCCGGCGCAGATTTGTTGCAAATGACCCTCTCGTTGACGGATGTCGATGGCAACCCAACAACACCTGAGGCTGCCATGGCTGCCGTCCGCAAAGTGCTTGATGCTACCGGCTTGCCGTTGATGGTCTTTGGTCCTGGGCAGGTTGAAATCGATAACGAGTTGATCGTGCCTATCGCCGATGCCTTCAAAGGCGAGCAATTACTTTTAGGCCTGTGCGAAGATAAAAACTATCGTACCATTGTGGCTTCAGCTATGGCTAATGGACACTTGGTGAATGCCCGCACAGCAATGGATGTCAATCTTGCCAAGCAGCTCAATATCTTGATTTCCGACATGGGCTTGCCGCTTGAGCGCATTGTCATGGATCCAACTACGGGTGCGCTGGGTTATGGTTTTGAATACGGATACTCCGTTATGGAGCGCCTGCGCATGGCTGCCTTACAAGGTGACGGTATGACCCAACAGCCTATGTTGGTCACGCCTGGTGAGGAGTGCTGGAAGACCAAAGAAGCTAAAGTTGGCGCCGATGTTCCCGAATCCTGGGGCGATTGGCTTGAACGCTCGATCACCTGGGAGACCTTGACTTCCGTGATGCTGATTGAAGCTGGCGCAGATGTTGTTTCGCTGCGTCATCCCGAAAGCCTTCGGCGCACACGTTTGGCCATTGACGATTTAACATCAAAATAAAAAACGATATCAAGTGTCAGGTACCAGGTGTTGGAAGATGCGTTTTTTCATATCCAAATACCTGATCCCTGACACTAAATCCCCTGTCACCGCAACACCTGAAACCAAATTGGAGATTGAATATGGCTTTATCAGGTATCCAAATTTATAAAATGCTTCCGATGACCAATTGCAAGGATTGCGATTTCCCAACTTGCTTGGCATTCGCTATGAAGTTAGCCGCCAAGCAAGTTGAGCTTTCCTTATGTCCGCATGTCAGCGAAGAGTCAAAAGCGCTGCTTTCGGAAGCTGCCGCGCCTCCGGTGCGTCCCTTTGTACTTAAGTCGAATGGTTACGAGGTTAAAGCTGGCAATGAAGTCGTGCTTTTCCGTCACGAGAAGACTTTCTACAGCCGCCCAGGTCTTTTCTTGCGAATTTACGATTCGCAAAGCCCCGATGAAATAAAGGCCAAGGTTATCCCTGCTGATGCCTATGTTGTTGATTATGTCGGCATTGATCTGGCAATGGGCGGCTTCGTCGTCCAGGCCGATGGAGGTGACTTTGCCCAAGCTGTGGCGGCTGTGCGTGAAGTTAGCCAGCGCCCCTTGATTTTGATCGCTGACCCCGACCAGCTCAAAGCGGGGCTGGCTGCTCTCAACGGCGATGAAAAAGTGATGCTTGCTCACGCCACGGCAGAAAACTGGGATGCAATGGCTGCACTGGCCAAAGAAGTTGATGCCGCTCTCGCTATTGAAGCTGATACTGTTGATGCTATGGTTGCCTTGTCCGAAAAATTGACCGCAGCTGGGGTTAAAGACCTGGTGCTTTCACCCACGCAGCGCGGCTTCCACGGCACTTTGACGGCCAATACCATTACCCGGCGCATGGCGATCAAGAAAAATTTCCGCCCGCTTGGATTCCCGATTATCAGCTTCCCTGGTGATGTTGGCGATACTGGGCGCGAATCCATGTTGGCTGCCCAAGCCATTGGTAAATACAGTGGTTTTATCGTTTTAGATCACTTCACCCCTGAAACAGCCTATGCCCTGCTCGTGCTCCGTGAGAATATCTATACCAACCCGCAAAAACCCATTCAAGTGCAGCCTGGTGTTTATGAGATCAACGATCCTGGCCCCGATGCGCCTGTCTTGGTCACGACTAATTTTAGTATTACCTACTTCAGCGTTGCCAACGAAGTTGAAAGCTCTGGTAATCCTGCCTGGCTGCTGGTGACTGAGTCTGAAGGCATGAGCGTGCTAACAGCTTGGGCGGCCGGCAAATTCGATGCTGAAATTATCGCCAAAGATGTCAAGCGCTTCAAAGTAGGTGAGAAAGCCCCCGGCAGCATGAATATTGTTTTACCCGGCCACACGGCTGTGCTTTCCGGTGAGCTTGAAGAAGAACTTCCTGATTGGCACGTGCTAGTTGGCCCACGTGAAGCCGTGGATTTACCAGCCTTTCTAAAAACCGCGCTCTGATCTTACCGATCTAATTCGTCGCAATGGGAGAGAATTCAGACCCATCCGACGAATTAGATACTTCAACATATTAGCCCTATCAATAATTGCCCATGGCCGATCACAACGTATTATTTGACATTGCGCCTGAGCCAGTTAGTGTGCCTACCGGTTCTCTGATTACGGAAGCCGCTGAAAAAGCTGGCATTGAAATTAATCAACCTTGCGGCGGACAAGGTCGTTGTGGTCGTTGTGCCGTCCAAATTACCGCCGGGGATGCCCGTCGGCGCAGCACGTTGCGTTTATCGGAAGCAGATGTACAAGCAGGTTATGCTTTAGCTTGCCAATCGGTGATCGAACGGGATGTGCATATCACTGTGCCGCCCCAAGAAAAAATTCAACGCCGATTAACAACGGATCGCACCGCAAGGAAAGTCACCGTTCCTGCTGGTTACGACCCACTGCAAGGGCAAACCATCCGTCGAATAAATGTTACATTAACACCGCCCAGCTTGGAAGATCAAACCGATGATTGGAGCCGTCTGCAAACGGCTTTGCGCAAGACCGCAGGAGTAACCCAGCTAAGAGCCTCTTTGGACTGTATGCGCAAAATTGGCCCCATTCTTCGCAATGGAGATTGGCAGGTTACCGCAATCCTCAATGCCCAAACCTGGGATTGTCCCGATTGCCCAGCCCAATTACTCAGTTTACAGCCAGGACATTTACATGAGCACACCCCACTCTGGGGCGTTGCGGTCGATATTGGTACCACCACCGTATCTGTATGGATGGTTGATTTACTAACCGGAGAAGTACAAGCCCAGGTTGCCGAATATAATCAGCAAATCTCGCGCGGCGAGGATGTTATTTCGCGCATCATTGTTGCCAGTAAGGAAGGTGGTGGCGAGAAAATGCACCGGCTGGTAGTCGATACAATCAATGATTTGTTGATTCGGGCTTGCAAGCGGCTGAACGCCAACCCCAATGAAATCCTCAAGGTGACTATTTCTGGCAACAGTACCATGTTACACCTCTTGTTGAAAATCCCTGCCTCAAGTATTCGCTTATCTCCGTTTGTCACGACCGTCAATCATATCCCCACGTTAACGGCAGTCGATGTTGGTTTATTTACTCACCCACAGGCTGTTGTCGATTGCTTGCCAGGTGTAGCCAGCTATGTGGGTGCCGATATCACCGCCGGTGTGTTTTCATCAGGGATGGTAGATTCTGAAGAGATGGTGCTCTTTTTGGATGTGGGTACTAATGGGGAAACAGTGCTTGGTTCGATGGATTGGCTGGTGACATGTGCCTGTTCGGCTGGCCCTGCTTTTGAAGGAGCTGGTGTGCTGCATGGGATGCGGGCTACCAAAGGTGCCATCGAGGAAGTTTGGATCAACGCTGAAACTTTTGAACCCAACTTCCGGGTCATTGGCGGCACCAAACCTGTGGGTTTGTGTGGCAGCGGCTTGATCTCCCTGTTAGCCGAGATGTTCTTGACGGGGGTCATTGATAAAAGTGGCCGCATCAACACAAAATTGACCACATCACGCACACGGGATGGCGACCACGGTGGGGAATTTGTCATCGCTTGGGCCGATGATACCAACACTGGGGAAGATATCGTTATCACCAATGTTGATATCGATAATTTGCTGCGAGCTAAAGCCGCCATCTATGCTGGATTTACCGTTTTGGCCGAAAATGTTGGCGTTAACTTGAACATGGTTGAGCAAATCTTGATTGGCGGTTCCTTTGGTCAATATATTAACGTTGAAAAAGCGATCGAAATAGGTTTGTTGCCCGATCTTCCCTGGGATCGCTTCCATTTCTTGGGCAATACCTCTGTGCTGGGCGCATACTTAGCGCTGATTGATCACAATACGCGCATTCGTATTGCGGAGATCGCTGCCCGTATGACCTATATTGAACTCTCAGCCGATAACACATTCTATGATGCTTTTATGTCGGCTTTATTCTTACCACACACGGACATGTCGCAGTTCCCGTCAGTTAAAAAACTTACAGTTCAAGGATAACGCTAATGAAACCGCGTGCTTCCGCGGTCAATGAAATAGCAAATTTTACCAGCCATTAGGAATAAAAGAGGAGACCCTATGTATATAATCGGCGAGAATATTCACATTATTGCGGATAGTGTTAAAAAAGCTATCAAAGAGCGTGACGCGAAATTTTTTCAAGAACTGGCCGTTAAACAGGTAGACGCCGGTGCAGATGCTATTGACCTTAATCTTGGCCGCCGCAAACACGATTGGGAAGAGATCTTCCCTTGGATGGTCAAAGCGGTTGAGGCTGTGGTTGACGTCCCTCTGAGTTTAGATAGCACCAATATCGATGGCATAGAAGCTGGACTGAAAGTGATTACTAAAGCACAGCCGATCATTAACTCCACCTCGGCCGTAGCAGGACGTCTCGAACGTGTGCCGCTGGTTGCCAAACAATATAACGCCCGCCTGATCGCACTGACGATGGAAAAGAGCGGTATCCCTGTTAGTGCTGATGAGCGCGTTAATATTGCCCTGGAAAAATTGATCCCGCGCGCTTTAGAAATTGATTTCCCCATCTCAGATTTGATCATCGATCCACTGGTGTTGACCGTCTCAGGGTGCCAGGAATATGCCCCTGAATTGATGGAAACCATTCGTACGCTGCAATTTGCTTGGGATCCGCCACCGCCAATATCGGTGGGTTTGTCCAATGTCTCCAATGCTGTACCAGACGAAAATCGCCCGCTGATTAACCGTGTCTACTGCATTATGTTGATGGCTGTCGGTATGCAAATGATGATTGCTGACCCATTTGACAAGCCACTCAAGGAAACAATTCGTATCATTGAAGAGCGTGATGAAAGCACAGCTCTGGGCAAGCTATATCTGAAAATCCATGACCACATTGCCGCTATGGAAGAACCTTCTGTGGAAGATGTAGATATGAGTGATCCAGAACAGGTTGCCGTCTGGAAAACCTCTCAAATTTTGCTCAATAAAGTTATCTATGCCGATTCGTATTTAGATAATTAATTCCCCTGGTCGCGCGTAGATCATTAATTAAAAATATCACATAAGCGTGCGGTTTCTATCAGAAACCGCACGCTTGTTTAAAGGATGTCTGGTATATTTTAGAGGCCAGCAGAATAGATTAGCAGTTGTGATTGACATTAATGATTTTCGTTTTCCCCTTCGGTATCTTTTAATTATAGTTGGCCGATAACTTATATAGAAAAGGAGATAATCTTTTCATGAGTGAATTGCGCATAGACGCTCTGCTCCCTGGGGAAATGGCACGGCGTGCCGAATACATCGGTGTTCGCAAGGCCGAGTCCCCTGCTATTAAGATTTTTGCCCTGGCGCTACTAGCAGGTGCATTCATTGCCTTGGGCGCTGTCTTTGCTACTACCGTTGCAACGGGCGCGGCGGGTATCTTATCTTATGGCGTTACAAAATTGCTGGTGGGCTTTGTGTTTTGTTTGGGGTTGGTGCTGGTTATTGTAGGTGGAGCCGAACTCTTTACAGGCAATAATCTGATTGTCATGGCCTGGGCTAGCGGCAAGGTCACTACGAAAGCGCTGCTGCGCAATTGGGGTATTGTATACCTGGGTAATTTTATAGGCGCATTATTTACTGCGATTTTGGTGATTATGAGTCAGCAATATACTTTTGCAAACGGAGCTGTTGGTAATATGGCTTTAACAATTGCCAACGATAAGATCAATTTGGCATTTGGGCAGGCCATTGCCCTGGGTGTACTGTGCAACGTCTTGGTGTGCTTGGCTGTTTGGATGTCTCAGCGCCCGCAGCACCGTAGATAAAATTGCCGTGATCATATTTCCGATCACAGCCTTTGTCGCGGCGGGGTTTGAACACAGTGTCGCTAATATGTACTTTATTCCCATTGGTTTGCTTATCAAAATAGTTGACCCTGTTTTTGCGGCTAACACCGGTCTTGATCTCTCGGGTCTAACTTGGGGAACCTTTCTTGTCAACAATTTATTGCCCGTCTCGATAGGTAATATCATTGGTGGATCATTTTTTGTGGCTGCAATTTATTGGGCTATTTTCTTACGGCACTCTGATGATTAGATCAACCTAAAAGGGAACAGTTATTATGAAAGCATATGTATTGATTAGCGCCCGCACAGGCGAAGTTCGAGATGTTGTTCGCCAATTGAGACAGGTGGAGCATGTTACCGAAGCCAATCTCACCTTTGGACCTTATGACGCTGTCGCCATCGTGGAGGCCGCCGATATTGATAAAATTGGCTTCATCATTTACCAAGAAATACAGCCTATCCCCGGCATTTTAGATACACTCACCTGCCTATCAGTTAATACTGAGTGATTGTCCTTAGTTGGTGATAGTGTTGGGTGTTATCAGGATTTTTTATAATGTCTCACCCCACATTTCTGGCTAGACAGGGTATTAGCGTCATACCAATAAGGTACAAAGGTAACCAATCTTGACTTAACGAGGCTGATATAATTCAGAGAGCCGTCGCAGCAACAACGGCTCTCTGAATTTGTATCTACGAGGCGTGCTTATGGCAAAATCGAATTGGCTCTTAGGGGATACCCCCAACCCGCTTGAAGGGCGTGTTGAGCAGATTCGGCTTGAACTGGGTGACCAAGATCCTCAAGCCTTAGCTCTTAGAACGGGCACACTTTTTAAGTCCGAAGGTGGACGGCAGGGAGTGTTTCAATTTTCGATGTGGGGTCAAGAAGTGCTTGTAGATTTCCCCGCCTTTACAGCCCGCTATACTCAAACTAATCTTGAATTAAACACCTTCGAGTTAACCATGCTGGCATATTATTTTCATCTTTCCGATGGCACACCTCAAACTGGGCAGTGGATTGCCTTTACCGAACTCCCTGATGGACAGTTTTATACACAGGCTTTTCAAAATTATACCGGCCAACAATTGACAAAAACATTTGGCAATAATACCGCATCTTTTGAGCACGCCGCACACAAAGCTGGTGGCCTCAAGGAATTTTTCGCCAATATAGCCTTTTCGTTTCAGGCCTTTCCTCGTGTGGCCTTGATGGTGGCTTGTTGGTTGGGCGATGAAGATTTCCCGTCCTCTTACCGCGTGCTTTTCGATTCTGCAGCCGGACGACACCTCTCAACAGATGGTTGTGCCATATTGGGTAGCACATTGACTCGGCGTATTATTAAGATGAAGGACATCTAATTTTTTTAAATCGGCAGCCAGTTCGGAACCACAGATGAGAATGAATTTACCTAGGATGTGGGGCATTGAGAGCTTAAATTATCTTGATACATAATACGTCTATACATGTTCATATCTTTCCTATTAGAGTATCCTTTTCATCTGCGCATCATATCGCGTGTTTAGAATAACTTTTTCCCTTTACCAGCATCACATCTACTGCAGAGAACGTTGCAAAAGGAGATTTTATGAAATTAGCTATCAGCGGCAAAGGCGGTGTGGGGAAAAGCACGCTCTCGGCTTTGCTGGCGCAAGTTTACGCAGATCAAGGCCGGAGCGTACTGGCTGTTGATGCTGACCCCTCACCGTGTTTAGCTGGTGCGCTTGGCTACCCTGATCAAAAACGCGCCCGGCTTAGTCCAATTTCAGAGATGAATCAGTTGATCGAAGAGCGTACTGGTGCTAAACCTGGCACTATGGGGGGGTTCTTTACGATCAACCCGCGTGTCGATGATATCCGTGATCGCTTCAGCGTCGAGCATCGCGGTGTGCATTTGCTCGAAATGGGCTCAGTAGATATGGGCGGTTCCGGCTGCATTTGCCCCGAAAGTGCCATGCTAAAAACGCTGTTCACACATTTGCTCTTTCGTGATGAGGATGTGCTTATCCTCGACATGTATGCCGGGGTTGAGCACTTAGGTCGTGCCACAGTTGATTTTGTCGATGCCATGATTATCGTTGTGGAACCCACCCGGCGCAGTTTGGGCACAGCCCGGCAGATCAAGAAATTGGCCAATGATATTGGCCTTGATCGTTTATGGCTGGTGGGAAATAAAGTTCGCAACGCAGATGAAATAGCATTCATCGAAGCGCAATCACCAGAGATCCCGATCCTGGGCTTCCTGCCCGCAGACCTCAAAGTTCAGGAGGCTGACCGTTTAGGCATTCCCGTTTATGATCATGTGCCTGAGCTAAAAGAAGAAGCAAAAAAAATGAGCCATAAATTGGGAAATGGAGACTAAACGATGACGACAACGATTGCATTGGCGGGTAAAGGCGGTGTTGGAAAAACTACTATCGCTGGGATGGTGATCAAGTACCTGGCCGAAACACAGCCCGGCTCAATCTTAGCCATTGACGCTGATCCCAGCAGCAACCTGAACATGGTGCTGGGCTTGGAGTTAGATTGGACAGTTGGAGATATTCGTGAGGGCATGTTAGCTGAAGTACAGAAATCCATTTTGCAAGGTGGTGCCGCCATGGGCACGCTGCAAGGTGGCGTTTCTAAGCACGAGTATCTTGATTATGAAGTGCGTTCGTCGCTCTCTGAAGGTGACCGTTTTGATTTGATCGCGATGGGGCGCAGCGAAGGACCTGGCTGCTATTGTGCCGTCAACCATAATTTACGCGAAATAATAGACTCCATGAGTAAAAGCTACCGTTATGTAGTAATTGATAACGAGGCCGGAATGGAGCACCTTAGCCGTCGTACAACCCGCGATGTCGAGCATTTGCTAATAATTAGTGATCCTACCCAGCGCGGCATCGTCGCGGCCGAGCGTATCGTCGCGTTGCGTACCGAAATTGATATCAACATTGAGAACGCCTATTTTATTCTTAATCGTCTGGATGGTGAAATGCCGCTGCCTCTACAGCAGCGAATTGATACCATGGAAATCCCTTTCCTTGGCGCAGTGCCATCCAATCAAGAGCTGACTAGCTTTGAATTCAACGGGCGTCCGTTGGTCGAATTAGGTGATGATTCCCCGGTTTATCAGGCCATCGCAAAAATGATGGAAAAAATTCTCTCGTGATAATTAATGCTTTGCTCGTGCAGTTCCCCATCTCACTTTCAATTCAGGAAAATTTAGCCACGATCACAAAAATGCTTGACCAGGCCGAACCTGGCGATTGGGTGCTTTTCCCAGAAGGTTCAGTATCTGGCTACGCAATAGATTTATCCTTCTTAGATTCTTTAGATCATCAGGAATTATACGCGGCATTAGATACGCTCCAAGTGAAAGCCCAGCAACACGGTATTTTTCTTTGGGTCGGTGCCTGTACCCCCAAAGATGGGAAGTGGCGTAATGAGGCTATCGGTTTCACACCTCTAGGCGAAATACACCGATATCAAAAAGTTAATTTGGCGCATCACGAACGCGGCGTTTTTATTGCTGGGGACAGACTGCCCGTTTTCTCCCTTCCCACCTCAACAGGTCCAATAAAAATCGGTGTTCAGATTTGCCGGGAAATTCGTTATCCTGAGCAATGGGGCTGGCTGGCCCGTCAGGGTGCACAGGTAATATTGCATCTTAACAACGCCATCGGTGCTGATTATTATCAGCAGGTTTGGCGCAGCCATTTAGTCAGCCGGGCCGCGGAGACCCAGCGTTTTGTGCTAAGCGTCAATAATGCTGCCGTTGAACAAATTTGCCCGACAATTGCTTTGGCTCCCGATGGTCACGCGCTGAAAGAAATTATCTCAGCCGGGGCACAGATACTTCGCGTTGAGCTAGATTTAACACTTGTTTCAAATTGGTACCTCGATCAATGCCGTACCGATGTCGTAATGATTGCTCCCCCGATGATATAATATCCCGTCTATCAACTCAAAAAAATATCTTGAAAGGAAAATCAAATGTCTAAACAATGGAAGAATCCTCCTGTAATGCAGATTGACCCCGAAAAGAAATACATCGCCACCATGGAAACCAGCAAAGGCATAATCAATCTTGAGCTTTATCCCGAACACGCGCCGAAAACGGTTAACAACTTATCATTCTTGGCTGGTGAAGGCTATTATGATGGCGTTAGTTTCCACCGTGTAATCAGCAACTTTATGGTTCAGGGCGGTGACCCCACCGGCACCGGTCGTGGTGGCCCAGGCTATCAATTTGAAGATGAATTTGAAGGTAACCCGCTTATACATGATACCGGCGTGATCTCCATGGCTAATGCTGGTCCGGCTACCAATGGCAGCCAATTTTTCATTACCCACGCGCCGCAGCCGCACTTGAACGGCCGTCACACGGTGTTTGGTAGAACCCAAGATATGGATGTGGTTAATGCCATTCGACAGGGCGATCTGTTGATAAAAATGTCGGTAACTGAGGTTTAAGTGCGTTATTACGTCATCGTTAATCCAACTTCGGGTCGAGGTGACGGGGAATCTTCAATCCCCGTCATTGAGCGCTGTTTGAGCGCAGCTGGTCTCGATTTTGAGATTGCAGTCACAACACATCCCTGGCACGCGGCTGACTTAGCGAAGCAAGCCGTTGTTGAAGGATTTGATGTAGTTGCTTCCGCCGGTGGTGATGGTACAGCTAATGAAATTATTAATGGCTTGATGCAGGCAAAATTGGCTGGACAAGGTCAAGCCGCCCTGGCGGTGCTGACCGTAGGGCGCGGCAACGATTTTGCTTTTAGTATGGGGGTTCCACCCGACCTAGAAACGGCTTGCCAGGCTCTAATCGATAATCAGCGTCGCAGGATTGATATCGGTCTTGTCACTGGAGGATTGTTTCCAGAAGGCCGCTATTTTGGTAATGGCGTTGGCATCGGCTTTGATGCTGTGGTTGGTTTTGAAGCCCTAAAAATGAAATATTTGCATGGCTTTGCATCATATATCGTTGCCGCATTAAAAACTATCTTCCTATATTTCAAAGCCCCTCAAGTGCAAATTGATTATGATGGCAAATGTATAACACTGCCTGCCCTGATGGTTTCAATCATGAATGGCCGCCGCATGGGTGGTGGTTTTATGATGGCCCCGGAGGGTTTGGCCGATGACGGTGTCCTAGATTTGATAGTTGCCCACGAAGTTAGCCGACCGAAAATATTTGCGTTGATTGGCCACTTTATGCGTGGAACGCAAGCTGGCCATGAAGCAATCCAAACCGACCAAGTTCGACACGTTACTGTCACAGCTTTGGATGGCGCGCTGCCGGCTCATGCAGATGGTGAAACACTTTGTGTAGACGGCACTCACCTGATGATTGAATTATTGCCAAATCAAATAGAATTGATTTATGCACCTAAATGCTAGCGTATGACCATAACAGAACGTATAGCCAATCTGATCATAAGAGCGCTTACAGCCTCGATCTGTCGGATTGATGCTGATCAATTGGAAAAAGTCCCACATCGTGGACCGTTGATCATTGTTACCAATCACATAAACTTTTTAGAAGCACCGATTCTATATACTCGTCTGGTACCACGCCCATTGACGGCTTTTGGCAAAGTTGAAACTTGGAATGGCGCTTTTTTGGCCTGGCTTTTCAATCTTTGGGGTATTATCCCTATTAAGCGTGGCGAACCAGATCGAAAAGCTTTGCGCGCGGGTTTGACAGCCCTCAAGAATGAGAAAATTTTGGGCTTTGCTCCTGAAGGAACCCGCAGCAATGATGGGCGCTTGCTAAAAGGTCAGCCTGGAGTGGTGATGATGGCTTTGCTCAGCGGAGCGCCTCTCTTACCGGTAGTACACCACGGCAGTGAAAAATACCGCCACAATTTTAAGCATTTTAAACGCACCGACGTTAAAATTATCGTTGGCAAGCCCTTTACTTTAAATCCAGGTGACCAAAAAGTGACCCGCGCTGTGCGCGAGCAAATGACAACGGATATCATGGTTCAAATGGCAAAATTGCTGCCCCCAGCATATCGGGGTGAGTACAGCGACCTCTCGAAAGGTACAGAAGATTATTTGCGGTTTTAATATCAATATTGCGACCCCCTAAAAGGTGAGAACTATGTCTATGATTACGAATCGTCAAGCAGCTTCGTCCTGGCAAAAAAAATATGATATCCATGCTCCTCGCGTTGGTGATATAGCTCCCGATTTTGAATTAATGGATATTAATGGAGAATATTCCATCCGCTTGTCAGCACTCATTGGAAAGCGACCGGTTGCGCTCATTTTTGGCAGCTTTACTTGACCCCCTTTCGTTAAAGGGACCGTGAGTCTCTACAATCTTTATCAAAAATTCCATCACCAGGTGCAGTTCCTCAGCATCTATATTCGCGAAGCGCATCCTGTGGATGGCTGGTGGTTTGGCAAAGGGATTACACGTCGAATTATGAAAATCTATTCACCAAAAGTTGCTATGGATGTTTACAATCCCACATCCATAGCAGAACGGCGTGCTGTTGCTGGTGATTGTCAAGATGCACTTAAATACGGGATTAGCACCTATGTCGATGAGATCGATGATCCCGTTAACCAAGCCTATGCCGCCTGGCCCACACGTTTATACCTGGTGGGATTAGATGGAAAAGTGGTTTACCACGGCGGCCTCGGTCCATATGATTTTCATCCGTCCAAATTAGGTCGTGCCATTGAGCACTATTTAGCCCAAACGGAGTTATCGGCGCAAGAAAAATAAGGTCACGAACCACATCTCATAGAGAGACCGCATTGCTCAATGATAGACCACATGCCGGGGTTCAACATGCTTTGTAGATACCCCCTTTTCAAAATCGATTGCTTTACGGAGTTGGCCATTGGCTTCTAAACTGAGAAAAAATCAAACAACGCGCGTCCAAAAATATATTTACTTTAGGCGAAGAAATTGCCCACAGCATCACGCATGGTATTGGTGTTGGGTTAAGCATCGCTGGGTTGGTAATTCTTGTTGTTATCGCAGCTAAATATGGGGATGTTTATCAAGTGGTAAGTTTTAGCGTATATGGCGCTACTTTGATTTTGCTGTACTTGGCTTCGACTCTTTATCATAGTTTTCAAGCGCCGCGCGTAAAGCAAATTTTTAAAAAAATGGATCATTCCGCAATTTACCTGCTGATCGCTGGAACATACACGCCTTTTTTGTTGGTGGGTATCCGCGGTCCCCTGGGATGGACTTTGTTAGGTGTTATCTGGGGATTAGCCGCGTTAGGCGTTAGTTTCAAGGCTTTGTTTATACATCGCTTTCAGAAATTATCTGTGTTGGCCTATGTTCTCATGGGCTGGCTTTGTGTGGTTGCGCTCAAGCCAATGACGTTGAATATCGCTACGGGTGGCATGATTTTATTGGCCGTTGGCGGTGTTATTTACACATTGGGCGTAATCTTTTATGCCATGACCAAAGTTCGTTACAGTCATGCTATCTGGCATCTTTTTGTATTAGGGGGTAGCATTTGTCATTATTTCGCTGTACTATTTTATTTAACCCCGGCGCATTAATGTAAGATTACTCTATAACATGTGATCTATATCTCTACTGATAATTTATCGTTAGCAAGATAGTATCGATTTGAAAATGTGAGGAGCAAATAATGAACACGATCTTATGGATTTTTCAGATAATATTAGCTATGCTGTTTTTGATGGTTGGAGCGATGAAGATTATGCAGCCCAAAGAGAAAATGGCCGAAAAAATGGCCTGGGTTGACGATTTCTCCCAGAGCCAGATCCGCGGCATTGGCATGCTCGAAATTTTAGGCGCTTTGGGGTTGGTTTTGCCAGGTCTTACAGGAATTTTACCGATTTTAGCTCCCTTATCCGCGCTCGGATTAGCGCTTACGATGATTGGCGCTTTCATAACACATTTACGGCGTAAAGAAATTGCCCCCACGGGCGTGATCAATTTGATGCTTTTTGCTGTGGCGGCTTTTGTGGCTTATGGGCGTTGGTTTTAAGCAAAAATTTATATTAGTAAGGAGAATAAACTATGTCCAAATTAACTATTCAAGATGTTGGTATTGTGGATATCGAATCCGGGACCCGGCTGGTGAACGCCCTTAAGGATCATGGCGGTGATCTTTTGCACCGCTGTGGCGGTAATGCTCGCTGCACCACTTGCCGAGTAGAGTTTGTCAGTGGTGAGCCTGAAAAGATGACTCAGGCCGAAAAAGACAAATTGGACTCCCAAGGTAATCTGGGAAAGTTCCGCTTATCGTGTCAGTGCTTGGTGGAAGACGATATGCATGTCAAAGTGTTGATGCCTTTCGCCGATAGCGGCCTTGATGACCCAGGTTCGCAGCCTTCTGACCAGATTACACCAGATGCTGTCTGGACGACAAAATAAACTTTTTTTCCACAATAAATGCAGCCCTCGGATAATTACCATCCGGGGGCTGTTTTTTTACACGGCATTTGACTGTTTGAGTATCTGAACATTTACTTAGCCCGCGCCAGAATAATTAAATAAGTTGCTTCGTCTTGATAAGGGCTTTGGCCATAATCCCCATACATAGCTATGATCGTTAAGCCGGTCTGATCAAAAATCCGTTTTATTTCTTGCAGCGATTGCCGATAATGTTTGCTTGAGACTGTAGATCGCACAACTCGGCCATCCGCCAGCAAATGATCGTAATGCCAATAAAAGGTGACCGTTTGCGCTGCAAATGCCCATTCGCTGCTGACTTGTACGGGTTCGCCGCTTTCCGGGTGGGGAAAGGTTTCTTCAAGGGTTGATTCACCTTTGGGTGGTAGACTCGCTAGCAGAGTAGGGTTAGGCATACTAACTGCGAAGATACCATCCTTGCTGATGTGTTGTCTAACGCATATCAACGCTTTGCGTTGCGCGTTGGCAGTCAGCGTGCTCAGCGTGTTGCAAGCAAGAAAAATTAACCCAAACGCTTTTTGTAAGTGAAAAGCTGTGAAGTCGGCTTGCACTAAATGTACCCGTTGATGCAATGAGCTGGGCAGTTCACTTTGTAAAAATAATAGCATATTTGCATCAAAATCTATGCCAAAAATAGTATGCCCAGCTTGTGCCAGATAATTAATGACGCGCCCTGTACCGCACCCTAATTCTAATATGGGACCATCTTGTGCATGCGCCCATTGCAGCCAGAAAGGTAAATCTTCCCCAGCTTGGCTGTGATGCACATGATAGAGTTGCTCAGACAGGAAAGTATTTTTCATACGCTTATCACTTTATTTTAATAGCTTCGATTGCAGCGTTCTTTGGCTTGTAGAAGATCTTACGATCATCAAAGTGAAGCAAATGACATTTGCTCACAGGTTGCTGCCGCTTCTGGTAGCGAGGTAAGCCTGGCTAGAAATAGCGCTTTGATTATTTTTTTTCACTCACCAATCGTCATGCTCGCAAGCAGGTTTGTGCAGGGCTTATAATTCTCCTATTGTAATAAATGCATTCCTATGTTCGGTGATAATCAGCGTTCTTAAATCATTTTGGCTGTCTGTTTCAACATCATCAGCTAAAGCCCCCACGGCTCTCCAACTGAGTGCATTGCGTAAATGTGGGCAAGAGACTTGGATGATGGCGTTCGGACCATCGACTGGTTGAACCGACCAACATAGTTGCTCCTTGACGAGCATGATTGCTTGGCATTATACTCCCAACCGCCGGGGTGTAGCGCAGTTGGTAGCGCGCTGCGTTTGGGACGCAGAGGCCGGCGGTTCGAGTCCGCCCACCCCGACCAGATAAATCAGGCGTAAAGTGTAGCAAGTTGAGACTACTTTTTATGCTTTTTGTTTTTAAGGATAGGATACGAAACGAATATTGCGTTGATAAGCTCTTCAGTGTTTTATTTTCATGAATTTGGTAGCAGCTGTTGAAAAGGATACTCAAATTCCTTACATGTTCGTAATGTTCCAGCTGCCAACGCGCTGGTATAATTATCGCGTCGCGTTCTTTCCAGGAAGAAATACTGGGTATGATGGTCTCTGAATTCTGACATCAATTTACAAATTTAACTTGCTAGAGTATAAAATCGTCAGCCCACTGAGCACATCTTTTGGTTTCCCCTGAGAAAACAATCATCAAATGGAGTTTTCTAATGAAAATCAAGGATTTTTCATCTATCCCTTATCAAGGCGGGCAATTATCAATTACCGACCGGATTCAGGGTGTGCTTAAGTTTGGGGTCTCTTGGGTCGACGATATGAAATCTCAAGAAATTGTCATTCGATATTTGTCGCGCGGTTTAAGCGACATGTATACATTATTTCGTAATATGCCGCTGCCTGATTTTGACATTCCGATTCCCATGATTTTAGTGGGACCTCAAGGTGTGACCGTAATATATAACAATACGACCAAGGGGATCTTCCGTGCGGAAGGCGATGTTTGGAGCCAAATGGTTGGCCGTAGAGGCAATTTCCGTGCAGTCAAACCCAATCTGATTATGCGAGTGGATTTAATAGCGCGTGCAGTAGAAAAATTACTAAATGATTTAGATTATCGCGATCTTTCTGTTGAGGGCATATTGGTGCTCACTAACCCCGGCACACATGTTGAGACTATTCAAGCAAAGGTACGCATATTTCTTGTTGATGCTCTTTCTCGGCTGAGCACCCGCCTTGCCGACGTTGATCCTGTGCTGGATCGCAGAAATATTCGGGATTTACTTGAAGCTATGACTCAGCACCTCGAGCCCGTAAAAGATGAGGTCATAATTAAGCAGCCCAAACCGGTCAACCCGGCTGTCCAAGCCGCAGACAATAGTTTTATCAAGGCTTTGTCACCATTGCAGAAAACCTTCAACTTTAGCACTTGGCAGTGGATTTTCCTTGGCGGTATCGTTATTGTCGAAGTGATAATTCTCCTTGTTTTTCTAGTTATGATTTTGACAATATCCTAAAAACTCAAGCAATATTCACTATCCCCTTTTTCCGAATTGGATTATCTTCATGCAAGTGCCTTTTCTTTCGGTCATTATCCCTGCGCATAACGAGGAAAAGCGCCTGCCCAAGACATTGGAGCAGGTCTTTGATTTTCTTCAGCAGCAAAAATACACATTCGAGGTAATCATTGTTGAAAACTGCAGCACTGATCGTACCTTAGAAATAGCCCAGACCTTTGAACAAAAGCACCCTAATTGTTTTGTTGTGCGAGAAATGATTCCTGGCAAGGGCGGCGCAGTGCGGCGTGGCATGCTAACGGCGACCGGACAGTATCGATTTATGTGCGATGCTGATCTTTCCATGCCCATTGCCGAGATCAATCGATTCTTGCCCCCAGCACGCGATAGCTATGATATCGTGATCGGATCCCGTGAGGCTCCAGGCGCAGTGCGTTATAATGAACCATATTATCGGCACTTAGGCGGTCGTTTGGTAAATTTCATGATTCAATTGCTCATTCTCCATGGCCTAAATGATACCCAATGCGGCTTCAAAAGTTTCAGTGCTCAAGCGGCCGAAGACCTTTTCAGTGCTCAAAAGATGACCAATTTTTCCTTCGATATTGAACTGCTCTATCTAGCACAATTGCGCGGTTATCGTATTGACGAAACCCCAATTTCTTATTACTACAATACCAATACCACGCTTAGCCCTGTGAGTACTGCATTACGAATGGCCATGGATATTCTAACCATTCGGCGCAATGCTCGCCAAGGTTTGTATGCCCTCGAGGATTGACCCTGCACTAATTCCTTCTGCTCCAGGGCTAGAATTTGAAAAAGGCTTCTGGGATGCTGGTTTGAGCTTAATTGCTGGTGTTGACGAAGCCGGACGCGGCGCACTGGCTGGTCCGGTGGCTGCAGCTGCAGTAATACTGCCTCCCCAAGAAAGCATCGCGCAAGATTTACAGGGCGTGCGTGATTCAAAAGAAATGTCGCCAAATCTAAGAGCAACTTGGGCATTGAGAATTCAAGTTGCATGCCTGACTTATGGTGTTGGGTTTGCCTCATCCGAAGAAATTGATGCCATCGGCATCATACCCGCAACGCGGTTAGCTGCTCAGCGCGCCATCGTTTTACTGACGCCTCTCCCAGAGCATCTCTTATTGGATTATTTGTTTATACCCGACTCACCTATACCACAAACTTCTTTGATTAAAGGAGATGCCCGGTCGCTGAGTATAGCGGCGGCATCTGTGCTGGCAAAGACCAGCCGAGATGCCGTGATGCTCAAAAAAGACCAGCAATTCCCGGGATATGGCTTTGCTGCGCACAAAGGCTATGGAACGGTTGCCCACCGTCAGGCCATTGCACATCTTGGTGCCACGTCCATCCACCGGTTGACTTTTGCTCCGATGCGCCACAAGTGCCTCCGTTAGCATATTGCAGGAGATGATATGACCCAAAAAACGCAGCCACCTTTTGGTTTGTGGCCTAGCCCAATTACTCCCTCCAGCTTGGCCGGTGTGTCGACTTTCACCAATCTCGCTTGGGATCATGATGGCACACTGGTTTGGCGAGAAAATCGTGCCGGACGAAGCGGCGCTCTTTTGGTCCAAGCTCCTGATGGGGATGCGCCGCGTGATCTTAACGATTCTTATGGTGCTCGTGGCGGGGTAGGTTATGGGGGTGGAGCTTTTACTGTTGGACATGGGCATGTTTATTTTGTTGAATCCAAGACACAACGCATATATCAACAACCTACACAAGTGGGTCTGGCGCGCCCGATCACGCCTCCCTTTGGGGTTGCTGCATCCCCAGTTTTATCTCCTGATAATCGCCGCTTACTTTATATTCATAGCTATGAAGATCGAGATAGTGTTGCTGTAGTTGATGCCAGGGGGCAATCTTGGCCGCAACAATTAGTGACCGGCGATGATTTTTATATGCAGCCTTGCTGGCATCCCAGTGCTGACCAAATTGCCTGGATTGCCTGGAATCACCCTCAAATGCCTTGGGATGGTACTGTGCTTCACTTGGCAAAAATTCCGCAAAATAATCAAAAACTGCATGATATTGCCACCATCGCGGGAAACACGCAAACGGCAATTTTCCAACCGCAATTTTCCCCTGATGGTCGTTATCTTGCCTATATTTCTGACCAGACCGGATGGTGGCAGTTGTATCTTTATGACCTCAGCACAGGCGAACATCGCCAATTGACCCATGGAGAAGCTGAATATGGTGTACCGGCCTGGCTGCAGGATTTCCGCACATACGGTTTCAATGGTGCTGGTGATGCCATTTATCTGATCCGCAATGACGTTGGATTCTGCAATCTTGAAAAGATTGACATTGCTTCAGGGAAATGTCTACAGATCCCTGTTGGCGATGCCTATACCTGGTTAGAGCAGATTGCTGTCCATCCAAGCGAGCAGCGTGTGGCTTTGATCGCATCTGGCGGACAAACTCCCAGCCGAGTGATTACGGTTGACGTTAAAGCGGGTACTCGTATTTGGCGCCGCGCTATGTCTGAAAATTTGCCAGCTTCTTCTTATGTTTCACCGGGTGCCATCCAGTGGACAGGCTTAGATGGCGGCAAAACGCATGGCATGTATTATGCCCCACCAACTGCAACCACAGCTGGTGACGCCCGCCCGCCATTAATGGTGATGATCCACGGCGGCCCTACCGCGCAGCGCGGGGCCGAGTTTTATCCTGAAGTGCAGTTTTTTACATCCCGTGGCTATGCCGTGCTTCAAGTCAATTATCGTGGCAGCACAGGCTATGGGCGGGCTTATCGAGAGTCCCTCAAGGGCAATTGGGGCATTCATGATGTGCAGGACGCAGTTAGCGGAGTGCAGCATCTTGTTGGACATAATCTCGTAGATGGTAGCAAAGCGATTATTATGGGCAGCAGTGCAGGTGGTTTTACTGTGCTCAAAGCATTGGTTGATTATCCTGATGTATTTGCAGTTGGAATTTGCAGCTATCCCGTAGTGAATCAGTTCACCGCTGCGCTGGATACCCATAAATTTGAAGCGCATTATAGCGATTCTTTGCTTGGTCCGTTGCCAGAAGCAGCAGCTATTTATCATCAGCGCTCACCGATCTACGCAGTTGACCGTATCAAGAATCCGATAGCTGTTTTCCAAGGTGGAGCAGATAAGGTTGTGCTCCCTGAACAGGCTGAAGCACTGGTTTCTGCCCTGCGTCGTAACGGTGTGCCTCATATTTATCACCTTTACCCTGAAGAAGGACATGGTTTCCGTTTGCCAGAAACGCTGGAACACTTTTATGCAACCGTGGAAAAATTTATTAAAGATTATGTTATTTTTACCTGAGTAGTTGTTTTAGATCAAGTTAGCTAATATATTCCCACAGAGTCAAAAAATATTTCTTCGAGTTCTCCTCAACGGAGTAAACATAATTTGTATATACCGCGCACAACCGGACGTATTTTAGCATGCTCACATCCTGCTGAGAGCAGCGCTCAATCTTAAAAAATTGTAATCTTTAAGCCCACATCCCTGTAGTTTTTTAACCCCAGTGCTATAATCACGTTATGTCATTTGTTCATTTGCATGTCCACACTGAATACTCTTTGCTCGATGGCTTTAGCAATATCAAGCAGTTGGTAGCGCGGGCCGCCGAGCTGGAAATGCCTGCCCTGGCGATCACGGATCATGGCACCATGTTCGGTGTGATTGATTTTTATAGTGCCGCCATCGAAGCTGGTATTAAACCCATTATTGGTGTGGAAGCCTATATGGCGGCCCGCACCATGGCTGACCGCGAATCCTATTATGACCGCAAATCCTCGCATCTTATGCTGCTGGCTAAAAATGAAACCGGGTATAAGAACCTGCTAAAAATATCCTCCGCCGCCCAGATGCAGGGTTTTTATTACTATCCACGCATTGACCATGATTTTCTCGCCTCTCATGCTGAAGGTCTGATTGCTACCTCGGGCTGTATGGCAGCTGAAATTCCGCGCGCTATTCAAAATGGCGATATCGAGGGTGCACAGAAAAAACTCGATTGGTACTACAATGTTTTTGGCGCAGAGAATTTCTACCTTGAACTGCAAGAACACGAAATCCCTGAACTTGAGCAGATCAATAAAAAATTACTCGAACTTGGACCGCGCTATCAATCCAAGTACGTCGCTACCAACGATGTACACTATATCAATCCTTCCGATGCAGAACTGCAGGATATCCTCTTAGCTGTGCAAACCGGCTCGCTTTTGACGGATCCTAAGCGTATGCGCATGAGCGATTCAACCTATTACCTTAAAACCGCGGGTGAGATGTCGCAAATATTCCGCGAAGTGCCGGAGGCTATCGCCAATACACTTTCGATTGCAGAGCGTTGTGATGTAAATTTGGATTTCACTGAATATCATTTGCCTGACTTCGACGTCCCCACAGGCTATACTGATGCAACCTACTTGCGCGAACTCTGTAACCAAGGCTTACGCCGTCGTTACGGTGATCAAGCCGACGCGGCGCATATTGTTGAGCGCCTCGAGTATGAGCTGGGCATCATCCACGAAATGGGCTTTGATTCGTACTTCATCATTGTTTGGGATTTGTGCAAATATGCCCAGGAGAAGAGTATTTGGTACAACGCGCGCGGCTCGGCAGCCGGATCAATTGTGGCATACAGCTTGAATATTACCCTGGTTGATCCTATTGAACACGGCCTGATCTTCGAGCGTTTCCTTAACCCTGGGCGTATCTCAATGCCCGATATTGATCTTGACTTTCGCGATGACCGCCGTGCGGAGATGATGTCATACTGCGCTGAGAAATATGGCGCCGACAGAGTTGCCCAGATCATTACCTTTGGCACGATGAAAGCGCGCGCTGCCATTCGCGATGTCGGCCGCGTCAAAGATGTTCCCATCAACGAAGTAGACCGCATCGCAAAGCTGATTCCCAATATTCCCGGAAATCCAGTCAGTATTGCTGATGCGCTTGAGACTGTACCAGATTTCAAAAAAGCTTATCAATCGGCGGCCTATATACGCGACCTGATCGACACTGCCATGGGTATGGAAGGTGTTGTGCGTAATGCCGGCACGCATGCTGCCGGTGTGGTAATAACCGATAAACCGATTATTGAATATTTGCCCCTTCACCGCCCGACTGGTAACGCGCAAGACAGTCCGGTAAAAACAGTCACGCAATTTGCTATGTCAGTCATTGATGCCCAGGGGCTGCTCAAAGTAGATTTCCTGGGATTATCGACTTTAACGGTCATGGCGCGCGCTTGCGACCTGATCAAGGCTCGCCATGGGGTAGAATTTAACCTTGATAATATCCCCCTCGATGACGAAGACAGTTTTAAATTATTAAGCCGCGGCGAAACTGCCGGGGTTTTCCAGGTTGAAGGGGCCGGTATGCGCCGTTACTTGGTTGAAATGAAACCGACCACCCTCGATCACGTCATCGCCATGGTGGCGCTCTTCCGCCCCGGTCCGATGGAGAACATCCCCAGTTATATTGCCCGTATGCATGGCGAAGAAGAGATCGAATATTTGCATCCGCTCTTGGAACCAATCCTCAAGGAGACGTTCGGCATCACAGTGTATCAAGAGCAGATCATGTACACAGCCATGCAGCTTGGCGGCTATACAGCCTCAGAAGCCGATATCTTGCGTAAGGCCGTCTCCAAGAAGAAAGAAAGTGCGCTGCTTCAACAACGCGACCGTTTTGTTAATGGGGCCCTGGAAAATGAAATCAGCGAAGATATTGCCAATAAAATCTTCGATAACTGGGAGGCCTTCGCTCGCTACGGGTTCCCCAAAGGTCACGCCGCCGATTATGGCGTCATCGCGGTGCAAACAGCCTATCTGAAAACGCACTATCCGGTTGAATATATGACCGCTTTATTGGCCGTTGAGCAAAATAATACCGACAAAGTAGCTGTCTACGCCGCCGATTGTCGCCGTATGGGCATCGATGTGCTGCCCCCCGATATCAAAGTCAGCCAATGGGATTTCACGATCGAAGACAACGATGGTGGCTCGTCTTCGATCCGTTTCGGCCTCGGCGCAGTCAAGAATGTTGGTCGTAATCCGGTGGATGCCATTATAGCCGCGCGCAAGGAAGATGGCGCGCTTGATAATATCAACGAATTCGTGCGCAATGTTGATTTGCGCAAAGTGGGCAAGCGCGCCCTTGAAAGCCTGATCAAAGTGGGTGCGCTCGATCATATTGCCCCACGTTCATCTTTGCTTGAAATGCTAGAAAGTTTACTTAGTATCAGTACGTCGCATTTCAAGGCTGCAGATGCCGGTCAGATGTCAATGTTTGGCGGGGACACAGGTTTTGCCGAGACAATTCAATTGCCTCCCGCTGTTCAAGAAATCTCTCGCCGTCAGCAGCTTAATTGGGAGCGTGATTTAATAGGGCTTTATGTCTCCGATCACCCCCTCAGTCCTGTGGCCGATGCAATTGACCAAAATATCAGCCATTACTCAAATGAGTTGGCAGAGGCTGCCTCTGAGCAGATTGTACGCGTGGCGGGTATTATTACTCGTATCCGTCCGCATACCACCAAGAAAGGTGCACCCATGGGCTTTGCCACCATCGAAGATACCCGCGGGGTGATCGAATTGGTCATCTTCCCTCGTATGTGGAAAAAATATATCGACCTGATTGATTTTAATAAAATCGTCATGGTTACCGGAAAAGTGGATGCTCAAGGTGCCGATGCTAAGGTATTGGTGGATCATATCAGCACCGAATTGGATCATGTCACGCCTCTTGCTGCTGTTGTTCCTCGAAGAAAGCAAGTTTCCCAGCATGTAGAACCCGTCCCAGCCCCACACGCGATTCCTTCACAGAAGAACCCTGTCTCCGAGGCACCTGCATCCTATGAATCGGAATCCAAGGATAGCAATGCTGGGGTGCCGCCGCCGCCTGAAGCTTTCCCTCCGGGTTGGGATCAGATAGAGAACGTGAAAACCGAGCTGGCCTCCACACCGGAAGAACAGCAGGGTTCGTCTGTTGATGATCTGCCTGCCGCGCCTGTTACAACCACTAAACATGCAGCGCTAGAAAGTGCACGCCCCGAGAGTGAACCACTGCCAGCGACGGTACTTGAAATCCCGCCTGCCCAATATTTTTCTCCTTTGCCCGCCTCTGACAGTGATAGCGGCCAACTTCATCGCATCACCGTGATCTTGCGGCCCAAGTTGGGCAAAGTGCGCGATAACTTAGTTATCCGTCGTGTCTTTGGCCAGTTGATCAGCAATCCTGGAAAAGATCGTTTTTCGTTGCACATATTCGAAAGCGGTGGCGGCTATTTACTTGAATTTCCCAATTATACGACTCAACTAACACCAGAACTTATTGCTGATTTGCGTTTCTTGGTGGGAGAAGAAAACGTACGTGTCGAACCGATCACATTTCAGTAATGTACACGCATGCCCCTATAAACTATGATTGTCCATTTTGCCGCTTTGCTCAAAACATTGGCGATGTGCAAAATTTATCAAACAAACTGACAAGATTTTCCAGAATGAACATGTAACAGCCTTTCTGGCCACACGGATGATTCCCAATAATCCAGGGCATGTGTTGTTCATCCCCAACCAACATTTTGAAAATATCTATGATCTTCCTGTGACTTTAGCATTAGAAATTCAGGTGCTTGGGGTAGCTGTTGCACTGGCGATGAAAGCTGCCTATGCCTGTGATGGCGTTACTTTGCGCCAGCACAATGAGCCATCGGGAGGGCAGCATATTTGGCACTATCATTTGCATGTCATCCCACGCTATGAAGATGATGACTATGATCGCAGCAGGAAACAAACCTTTCCCCCAGATCAACGCGCTTTCTATGTAGAAAAACTACAACCTCTTGTAAAAGATTTTATGCTGACATAAAAATGTACAGCCCCTTGCTGAAGTCGGAAACTTCGTTTTTGGGGTAGAATATAAATCAATGCAAGCACCATCAACTTTTTAGGAGAATTATATGGTTAGCCAAGAATTGATTGAAATCCTGCGCTGCCCGGCTTGTGTCCGGGATACTGAGGGCTTGCTCGAATACTACCAAGAGAGCTGGTTCATTTGCCAAGATTGCGATCGCAAATACCCTGTGCGTGATGATATCCCCGTCATGTTGATTGACGAAGGTGATAAGTGGACAGGTACTGCCAAAGATAATCTCCCCGTACCCCCACCAGAAAATTAGGTCGAAAAATAAATTAGCTGCTCTACAGGGTATACAAGCATTATATCGGACTTGTGTACCCTGTTTGGTTTATCCCACAATCCAACCAAATGTCTGACCTGACATCGTTACTCTCCCAACTCATAGCTGGTGATGACCACCAGGCTGAAGCTGCAGTGCACAAAATTGCTGCACTAGGTGAAGCTGCGTTGTCTGATTTGTGCGCTTTAGTGATTTCAGACGATGCTAATATCCGCTGGTGGGTTTTACGTACACTTGCGTTGATTGTTGCTCCCCAAGCACAGGCTGTGCTTCTAACAGGTTTGCATGACGATGACTTGAGTGTTCGCCAGTGTGCCGCATTGGGGTTAAAGCACCAGCCTACTAAAACCGCCATCCCTGAGTTGATTGCAGTGCTCAATGAAAAGGATCAACTTACCTCGCGTATAGCCGCGGAAGCGCTCATTGCCATAGGTCCGGATGCCGTTCCAGTGCTGATCCACGAATTGCAGCGATCAAAATCCTCCGCACGAGTAGAATCTGCGCGCGCTTTGACCATGATCGAAGACAAGCGTGCCATCCCGATCCTCTTTGCTGCCCTTGATGACCGTTCAATGCTTGTGCAGTACTGGGCTGAAGAGGGGTTAACACGTCTGGGTATCGGTATGACTTTCTTTTCTCCCCAATAAGGTCGAATCCATGAACGAAATTGATATTTTAAGGAAGCGCCTTAATCAGCAGCAAACCGAGCTGCGCCAGGTGATGCGGAGCTTTGACCAGCATGAAAAAGGGTTGGCATTATTTTTAAAGCATCACGCCATGCTCCATACTGCCAAGATAACGCAAACCGGCGCCTGGTCTTATGAAGACGCCATTCTCACTGACATGAATGATGAGCAGATTAGACGCATTCCGAAAAACAGCGCCCACTCGGTAGCTTGGCTAATCTGGCATATGACCCGCATCGAAGATGTTGCGATGAATATGCTCGTCGCGGGCAGTCCGCAAACGCTGCACGAGGGAAATTGGTACTCGGATATGAAAGTTTTCGCCCGTGATACAGGTAATTTAATGTCCTCGGAAAATATCGAGCACCTAAGCGCTGCTGTTGATATTGATGCTCTGCGCGCTTACCGTTTGGACGTAGGGCGCCGGACTCACGAAATTGTCGCTCAACTTACCCCAGAGGATCTCAAGCAAAAGGTCGATTCTGCTCGATTGCAAAAGGTGTTGGATGAAGGCGCTGTTACTGAATATGCTGTTGACCTGATCGATTATTGGGGTAAACGTGATATCGCCGGACTGCTGCTGATGCCTGCCACCCGGCATAATATCGTTCACCTGAACGAAGCCTTAAGAATTAAGAAAAAACGATAAGCAGCTTCTTTTCCTATGCCAGCACGAAAACACATCCTCTACGCGACAACCAATCCTTCAAAGTTGGCGCGCATGCAGGAAATTCTTAGAACATTATCCATAGAAATTATAAGCTTGATCGATTCTGGCAGTACGGCCCAAATCCAAGAAGATGGCAGTACCCCTGAAGCCAACGCAATAAAAAAAGCTCGTTATCATTTTGAGCGCGTCGGCCTGCCAACGCTCGCAGTTGATTCAGGCTTGACTATCAATCGTTTTCCCTCGCATAAACAACCTGGAATGTTCGTGCGCCGTATTTATGGCGCAGATCAAGAAGTATCGGATGAGGAAATGCTGGCTTATTACATTCGCGAGTTGCAGGCCGTTGGCGGCCAAAGTAAAGGTGTCTGGATAACGTCGGTTGCCCTGATGACTTCATCAGATAATATTTTCAGCAATACCATGACAAGCAGAACCATGTTTGTTGCCAAAATGAGCCTGATTGTGATGCCTGGTGAACCACTAAATTCTCTTCAGATTGATCCCCTTTCTGGTACGTATTTTTCTGAGATGACAGCTGCACAGCGTGTTAGCGCGCAGCGAAAAAGAGCCTCCGGGATTTTAGACTTTATCCAAGGGCATTGGCATGAGATTTGATCAGTTCTTAGGTATTAGCCCTGCGAAAGGAGCATCATCATGATATCCCTTGAAAAATCGCGTACTTTTGTTCATGCCAATGGCACACTTTGGGAAAGAGCACTTTGGGATTACCTCTTCGACCAAAGCCCTATCGACAGGCTGTACCAAACTTTACTTTGCTATAAAAATCCTGATGGTGGCTGGGGGCATGGCTTAGAGCATGATATAAAATGCCCTCAGTCTAACCCATTGCAATTAGAATTTTTATTAGCAATATTGCGAGACACGGGAATCCCACCGGGGAATTTATTGAAGGGCACGCCTCAGTGGGTAGAATCGATACAGCAGGCTGATGGTACCCTTAGTAATCCAACTAACTTATTAGATTATCATCACGCACCCTGGTGGAATGCGGGTGGACAAACCATGCCAGATTCGATTACTGGAAATCTGACACGGTACGGGAGCTGCACACCATCAATTGCTAATACAACGAAGAGTTGGGTGATAAAGAATCTTACACTTGAAAAAATACACAGCAATGATTGGCTTTTCATGGCCTATCATGCCCATGATTATTTTCTCAATGTTACCGATTTCCCTGATCTCAAAATTTATCGTCAGGCGGTTGTTAACAATATTATTCAATGTGCGACTACACATGTAGAAAACCAAGAATTCTCTAAAGCTCGTGCCTTATTTAGGTTTGCCACGGCACCAAACACAGAAATTGCAAATGCTGTTCCACCCAGCTTATTAGAACAAATCCTTGACTATCTCGAAGCCTCGCAGCGCGATGACGGTGGCTGGGATGATGAACATGACCTTTCTTATTGGCAACCCTATCATTCCACAACCACATTATTAACGCTGAGAAGCTTCAATCGAATTTAAGCACGTTCTTGGAAAAATTTTTAGACCTTTTTCATAAATGCTCTAGGCGGCGGGGACGCCGCCGAGGCTCCCCAATAATGCCCCGGGGGGGGATAACAGGGGTTAGAGCAGGAAAAATGAAACCAATTATTGCATAATGTCTATTGGAAAAACGCCCCTGACACTATCACGATAGTGCCAGGGGCATCTCTGTCTTGAATGATATATCGATGTAGATTTCCCTATCCAGCCAACACCCAAATTGCCCACAGTCCAATCATCACCAAACCTAACACGAAGCGAGTTACGAAAGATAATCCCAGGCCCCACATCATAGCTTTGACGATTTCCACCGTTTTTTGGCTGTCTCCCAGACGGCGATTTTCCATTAAGTACAGCACTAATGGTGCCGCAATTAACCCTCCAATTGGCGGGAAGACAAAAGTAAAGACAATTGCAGCACCCAAGGCCGCGATTATTGATGACCAAGAGGCGCCCTTTTCACGAGCTTTCACACCCATAAAAAAGTTATCTGCCAGCACGGCGCCCACCATCAATAGGGTCATCACGCCAAAAAGAATACCGCCTAAATTACCGAATCTAAACACCAAACCATAAATCAAAGCGGCCGCCCAAATAATAACATTCCCTGGAAAAATGGGAATAATCAGTCCGAGCTGTCCCACAGCCATCGTGAGGATTATCAAAATCATCGATATTGTTTCTAACCAAGCAGGCAAGAGATTTTCTCCTTTTTGAAATCAGTGTCTTCAATTACATCAACGCAGCATATATTTTATAGTTGCGGCTCAGGTTGAATAACTTCGATACCACCCATCCAGGGACGCAGCACTTCAGGCACAATCACGGATCCATCGGCCTGTTGGCAGTTTTCTAATATGGCGATCATTACCCGAGGTAATCCCAAACCGGACCCGTTAAGGGTGTGCACAAAACGCGTGCTGCCACCGCCCTCGGGCCGGTAGCGGATTTGGGCGCGCCGGGCCTGAAAATCGGTCACGTTGGAAACAGATGAAACTTCCAGCCACTCCTCGCAGCCGGCCGCCCAAACTTCAATATCATAAGTGATGGTTCCACCAAAGCCCAAATCCCCTGTGCAGAGTTGGTGAATGCGATAGGGGAAGCCCAACAGCGCAGCCGTTTCCTCTGCATCGGCCATCATTTTCTTAAAAGCCGCCGGGGAATCCTCGGGCTTTGTGAAGATATACATTTCAACTTTGTCAAACTGGTGGCCGCGTTTGATGCCGCGCACATCACGCCCAGCGCTCATTTTCTCTCTTCTAAAACAAGGAGTATAGGCCGTATAATTTTTAGGCAGTTCGGCTTCTTCGAAAATTTCATTCATATGATAGCCCGTTAATGGCACTTCTGCTGTGGGCACCATATACAAATCTTCTTCGTGATCCTTATAAAGATTGTTGGCAAATTTAGGCAGCTGCCCGGCCCCAAAAACGGTCTCTGTTTTAACCATGAAGGGTGTGTATTTTTCTGTATAACCTTGTTTGATATGCAAATCGAGCATAAAGGCAATCAACGCGCGCTGCAGGCGAGCTCCGGCCCCACTGAGCACGTAGAACCGTGAACCGGCGATCTTGACGCCCCGCTCAAAGTCGATGATGCCTAGCGCTGTACCTAAATCCCAGTGCGGCTTGGGTTCGAAATCGAATTCTGGTAGCTCCCCCACGGATTTGAGCACCACGTTCTCAGATTCATCAATACCCAGTGGAGTATCATCCGAAGGGATATTGGGGAGCGTGGCTACAACGCGCTGCAGTTCGGTATCAACCGCGCGTAGCTGCTCATCTAGCACGCTGATCGAATCGCCAACTAACCGCATAGCCGCGATTAGCGCCGTGCGCTGATCGGGATCTTTTATTTTAGAAATTTCCTTCGAGCCAGTGTTGCGCTCGGCCTTTAGGGTTTCTACCTCATTAATGAGCGCACGGCGCTTGATATCCAGCGCGAGCACATCGTCAATTGGGGCAGGATCCATCTGGCGCTTTATTAAAGCTGCCCGTACCAGATCGGGCTCTTTACGAATTAAATTGATGTCTAACATGCAGCACCTCCAAAGTGAGCTACGAAGAGAAATAGAATACGCCCCCTCGCCAGCAGGACGAGGGGGCGTTCGTGGTGCCACCTGCTTTTATCATCCAGTGTATTTTACGAACACAGGATGACCTTGTGTTTTCGCGCTAACGGGCGTGCCCGGCTTTCTTATGGTCGTTTTACCGATAAGACTCAAACTTATCTCAACAACCTCTCCGAAAGCGATTATCCTGAGCCTAACTAGACAAGCTTAGGTAGGATGACGGAGGGGATTTCGCTGTAAAACCTGCTGCCTCACACCGGCCGGCAGCTCTCTGAAATGGGGCACAGTTACTCGTCTCCGTGCTGATCTTTATGATATTGCACCCGATTATACCGAAAGTTCGTGCTCAAAGTCAAGCTTTGCATCTCGACCTGGTAAAAAACAAGAAAAGGTCTTGAATCATGTGCCTATGTTGCTGGTTCTTATTGTTTCAAAAAAACTGGGGAAGATCACTCACCATTTTTATCTGTGTAGGCGATCATAGCAAATTCCACCCCCGATGGCTCATTGAATAGGCAGAGCCACACACCGGGAGAAATCTCAAAAGGCGCATCTGTGACCAGCCCGCCGTTATCATCGACCTCTTTGGCCTTTAATTGGATATCCTCAACTTGGATATAGAGCGAGATAAAGGGCAATTTAGCGCGCTTGAGCGTGAAAATTCCACCACCAGTGATCTGAGGCGGTTCGTGTTTCATTTTGTAGAAGCCCACTTTTGGATCGATCTGCAGGTCCCAGTCAAATACATCTTGAAAGAACTTGGCGGATTTTTCTTGATCGTGGGTTGCTAACTCCCACCAGACGATTGGATTGTTCAAGAGAGTACTCCTTTTTGGGGCTGTTTGCTAGTAATTTAACCATGCGGCTTATTCAAAAGTGGGACGCGAATCAATTTCGACCCGCGCCGAAAAGGGTGTTTTTAGACAGCATCCTAATTTAAGAATTTTCACCGTCCTCAATTGATTCACCGTCACCATAGTTGAGAATGACGGAGTCCAACTTATCTCGGTAGCCTTCGGCGTCACCGTATTCGAAAAAGTTGTAGTATCTTGTATGCGGGTCTTTGATCCGCGCCGAGTGTTTGATGGGGCACCAGTATTGCTCTGTGCGGGCAAGAACCTCTTTGCCGTAGGCGGTGACACCGTTGCCATAGCCGCAGTAAACGCAATTGAATTTTTCTAATAAATTTAAATATCCTAAATGATGTCGGTCTATCGTGAAATAATCTTTGCGTTCTACGATGGGAATACCAAGAACTCGAAAAGTGATATGTTGATAAATGAAGATGCTGGCATCAAAAAAAGAGATTGGGATCACCATAAAATAAATGATCGGCGCAAGCACAAAACTCCGCAGCCGAGCGTTAAAGACATATCTGAGTAGATTTACTCTGTATTTTTCTTGCTGCTTTCGGATGCTTTCTTCAATACGGATTTTTTGTTTATGATAATTCTTTACGATCTCGCGATTCTTTTTCTTGATCTCTCGCTCCAACTCCTTTTCTAATTGCACGATTCTTTCAAGTGTGTCCGAAAAATCTACCCTCATGGTAGCCTCCTAAATATCTAAACCCAGAATATTTATTACCTGTAATCCCTGAACATCATCCTTCATGCTCTCGAACTTGTGCCACGCAACTTCTTTTAGCCTGAGTTTCTCAAATGGGACCTCATCTTCTTCGGGATCAAGCCCTAGCTTCGCATCTGCTTTCCCATCTGCCTTGGCGAGATACCAAGTTGTTTCTCCTTGGCTGTACGGTTCTAAAAAAGGTGCCTATCACCTTTACGTGCAGACATGTTTCTTCCTACACTTCACGAACAACGGCTTGTTCATGACTTTCTCCAATCTCAATGCCGCCTCCTGGTAGTGTCCAAAAATTGTCGCCACCCCCTCATGCCGTACCATCAAGATTTGCCCGTTCCTGATGATTGCGGCGCATACTCTGGACTCATGGTTTATCAAACTGCCAAAAGTGCCGCATGATTTCATCTGCCCAGGTCGGTTGTCGAACTTCTTGTGCGGGTAGAAATCCGCGCATGACCGGTTTGATATCTAAGACGGGTGCAACGTTGATAGCATCTAACCCTTGGACATAGTATTTGTTGCAGTCACGTTTTATACTTTTACCATGGTTAGGCCAATTCGGTTAGGGCGATTCTTGCCCCGTTGTGCAAAGATGCCAACCACAGGCCAAGACCGATTATTTCTAGGGTGGCGTTTGCCCCTCACAATGTCATTCTTACTTACTTGATGAGAGTAGAAGATGATCTCAACATGGGAAAAATCTTCGATGCCTCGTAAGCATTCTTCATCGTAAGGCACGCAATGCTCAATTTCCGAAACTATATTACCCCAATGATCATCATCAACAGTGCCGCGTGTGTTTTTTACCATGCCAACGTGCTCTAAGAGCATCATGGCACATCTTGAAAATACTTTGCCCGTAAGACACTTAAATCGGCGGTGGTATAGGTTGCAAGCAAACTAAAGAAATTGTCCGTGGTCGCGATTTTGCCCGTATACGTGACGATATATGCCTGCAAAAAGGAAAAAAAAGCTTCATCACCCATTAGTGAGCGTATTTCATCCAAGAAATATGCTCCTTGAAAATAAACCGCGTTTCGATAAGCAAGATAGCCACCTGAATTGTATAAATGCAGGTCTACCCACCCGGTTGGTTCATATAGCGATACGCGTTGCGGCCACCACCAAGAATCTAAATCTTCGGGGTATAGATTCTCGTAAAAAAGTAGCTCGCTGTAGGTACACAAGGCTTCATCTAACCATGGCTCTAAGGCTTGATCGTTGCCTACGAGTGAATACCACCACTGATGGGCTGTTTCGTGCGCCGCAATGCTGACCAGAAAGCTACCTTTAGCGCCATCGAAGGTATTATAGAAACCACGGCTTAAGAAAAATAAGTTCTGATATTCCATGCCGTGCAAAAAATCGGCTTCAATCAATGTCATCACTGGCTGCTCATATGGGTGGAAAAGCTCTTCAAAGAGTGTTAGTGCTTCGATCGTGGCATTGAAGGCTGCTTGCCCAGCGCGCTGATCGAGGGTGAAGGCGTAACCCAAGACCGTAGTGTCGCCCACTTTATCTTCAAAGACCAGATAGTTTGGGCTGAGAGAAAACACAAAATTGCGCCCATTTTTCAATTGATAGCGATGAATATTTTCGTCGCCGGTATCGAGGGCGCTGGCGGCAACGGTTAAGCTTGCTGGTGCATTTATCACTTCAAGCACAATGTCAAAATCGGACACCGGGTAGACCAGATGCTCGCCATAAAACCACGGTTTGTGCACCACCCAGCCATCCCCCTCTTGATAAGGTGGCACAAAAGGGTGCCAATCAACCAAATTAGTTTGTCTGTCTGTGAAACCAAAGGGGATCGGACCATAATATTCCGAAGTGCTGATGGGCGGTAGCGCTAAATCGTAAATCATGGCAAGGTTGCGAGTTTCACCTGGAATCAAAGGATCATCAAGGGGAATGCGCAATTCGATTCCTGTTAAATCATAATTTGCGACCGGGTTGCCATCACCCCAGGTCAACTCAATTAGTTGGAAAGCGCCCGGATACCAATTGGGCTGTACAACTAACACAAGTTCTTCGATCAGCTCTGTCGATGGGTTAGGAATCGTGACCGATTGCGCCACCGATAGATTGTGCCAACTATAATCTACCTTTGCTGTGATCACATATTGTGGATTGCGAACGGAAGCGGGTAACGTAGGTGCTGTAGTTGCTGTTGGGATGGGAAATGTTGCAGTGGATTTTGCTGCTTCGGGTGTAACTGTAATACTTGGTTCTTGGGCTGTTGCAGCAACCTCAAACGGCGTCGGTGTCACCACAATTTCGGGAATGGAAAGGGTGCTGCATGCGCTCAGGAAGATAATCAATGTAATGATGGCGCATTGAAGAAAAGTGTCTTTCATAGCGGCATCATATCACGAAGCCCTAGAAAATTGTAGAATGAAGTATAATCAGAACTATTATTTATTTGGAGGTTGCATGAAGATTTCTTGGTATGGTCATACTTGTTTTCGATTGGTTTCGCGTGGCTTAGCAACTGTGGTCACAGACCCCTACGATCACACAGTGGTTGGCTATAAAGCATTAAACCTGCGCAGTTCGATTGTCTCTGTATGTCAAGATTCCCCTCACTACAATCATATTTTTGCTGTAAAATCTAAGTCGCGGGTGTTGAAAAGCCCCGGCGAATTTGAAATTGGCAATGTCTTTATCACGGCTGTGCGCACTAATGGTAAGAAACGTAATACTGATGAACTGGGCAACACATTGTATGTTTTTGATTTTGACGGAATTTCCGTAGCCCATTTGGGTAATATGCGCCGGGTCCCCAGCCAATCTCGCATTGAGGCACTAGGCACAATTAATATTGCTCTTGTTCCCATCGGAGGCAAAGACGGTCTCAATGCAGCCAAAGCTGTTGAGGTGATTAGTTTGCTGGAACCGGGTATTGTCATTCCCATGCTTTATAGCACACCGCATTCGAAACTTGAACTTGATCCGCTAGATAAATTTCTTAAAGAAATGGGTCTGGGCCAGCTCAAAGCTGAAAAAGAATTAGATATTACCTCATCTGCCATCCCTGCTGAGACTAGGGTGGTTGTGCTAGATTACGAAATTTAATCCTAGGAAGAATATTGTGGCCGTTAAGCTGCTGATGACTTGGAATATTACCCCTGGACGCGAGCAAGATTATTTTGAGTTCGTGGTACGGGAATTCATCCCCCAGATTCAGCAATTGGGGTTAGAGACAACCGATGCCTGGATTACCGTATATGGCGATCAACCCCAAATTTTAGCCTCAGCAAGAGTTGACAGCAAAGCAGCTTTACGCGATATTTTGACTTCGGAAGAATGGGATCAAATTACTACCCGATTGCTGGATTATGTAAGTGATTTGGAATTCAAACCAGTAATTCCACGTGCTGGCTTTCAAATGTAAGTAAAGCGCTCCTAGAAGGGAGCGCTTTGTTGTTATGCTTCAAAGATTAAAAAAATAGAAATGATTTTACGATATCGTGCCCTTTTTTAGCTGACCGTCATAAAGTTGCCACAGCGTTGCTTTTTGTGAAAAATCATGATTGAAAAGATCAATATCCGTAGTTGTCAGCAGTGCTTGTTCCAACTGGCTTATACGGTTTAGCAGATCATTTCGACGGTGGGGGTCAAGTTCTGCTAAGACCTCATCTAGCAACAATACCGGCCAATGGCCGGTTTTTTCTTTCATCCAGGAAATTTCGGCAATTTTCAACGCCAACAATGCAGTCCGATTCTGGCCGCGCGAGCCGTAAGCACCAAGGTCAATGCCATTACTTAGAAAATGCAATCCATCACGATGCGGTCCCATTGTCGTAACGCCGCGTAGAATTTCTTCCTTACGAGCTGCCAATAAAGCTTCTTGGAAGCCTTGGGCGATTATTTCTTCGGAAAAAGCGGTGCGGTCTATGGGGGCAGCTAGATCTAAAAGCATTTGTTGGGTAGGCTCAACATGGGGATCATAGGCCGGCCGGTAGATCATTCGCAATACTTCTTGGCCGCGCGTTAATTCGTAGTGTGCCAGTGCAGCCAGATGCTCGATTTCCTGGATGGCCTCAATGCGGGCATAGATCAGCGTGGCCCCTGTCTTTGCGACCTGCTCATCCCAGTAATCGAGCTGTTTCAAATCATTGCTGCGATTTTGCCACAGGTTTTTGAGCAACGCATTGCGTTGAGTAACTAATTTGTTGTAGGCTGATAGCGCCGTCGTATACCGCAAGTCGGTTTGCGAGAGCGCCAAATTGAGATAACGCCGCCGCTCAACTGGAGAGCCGCTGATGATGTTGAGCATATGAGGTAAAAAGAGCACCGCGTTAAAATGCCCGATCGCTGCCTGCGTCTTTTGTTGTGTGCCATTTAGCAGTATTTCTTTACGTACTCGGAAATCACCATTGCCATTTTTCTCTTGAATGATGCGCACTTCGAGGCGCTGTTTTTTACCTGCGCGTTGATATTCAGCAGTGATGCGCGTGACTGCCAAGGGTTCGCGAGCCGCCAAGAAGTTGATTAACTCGCGATGATGGCCGGCTTGTAGTGATGTAAATGTTGAAAGAAAATAAATAGCTTCGAGAAAGCTGGTTTTCCCCTGCGCATTATCCCCTAAGAGCAAGATGGCGCCACGCGGCACATCAACATCTAATCGGGAGAAAGAGCGGAAGTTGGTTAGCGATAAGTGCGTCAGGTACATAGAGGAAAGAGGATGCCTCGAGGATATTTCCACAAGGATAAGCTTTTGCGTTATTCTTGTATCAGTACCAAAGATTATGCTGCGTCAGCTTGGATTTCTTCATCTTCGGGGTGCCAAACACGCAGCGCGTGATCGGTGAAAAGCACACCATTAAGATGATCAACTTCGTGTTGGAAGATACGCGCTAGCCAACCTTCAGCTTCAATGTTGAGCGGCTCTCCATGACGGTCAAAGCCTTTGATGGTCGCTGCGAAGGGGCGTTGTACTTCGCCTACAAGTTCGGGGATGGAGAGACAACCCTCAATGCCAATGACAAGTTCTTGCGAAAATTCAGTAACTTGCGGGTTGACCATAGCATAAAGTTGGGTTGGCGCTTCGGGGTCTTCTTCCTCGCCAAACTCAACCACAATTACTCTTTGAGATATATTCACCTGCGGAGCTGCCAGACCAACGCCAGGTGCGTACCGCAAGGTTTCAATCATATCATCAAGTAAGGCGTGCAGCCCATTGTCAAACGAGATTACTTTTTTTGCTCGTCGACGCAGCGTGGGGTGGGGATCCGTGATAATTTTTCGAATACTCATAGTGATTGTGTGCTAGCAAGAGAAGCCAAAAGTGCAGCGCTAATTGTACTCGAAAATCTACCACCTTGCCTTGTTATTCATCGAGGTAATTCCCAATTAACAATAAAATTATCGGGTTTGCTAACCTGGGTTTTTTCTCTAATTAAAAAAGTAAGGGCACTAGTAGAAATCTGGCTCATCCCCCGAATTATTTTGATTCCCTGCTTGATCGTGGTAAACGGATATCCAACCCAACATGCGTCGCCGCTCATTACTGGCATCTTGCTGTTTGATTTGTTCCTTACGAGCATAATAGCGGCTAAAAATTTCCTGTTGTACTTTAGATGGGTTATAGACATCATCAAAGGTGAATTTTGTTTCCCCAACGTTGATCACCACCGTGCCATATCTGAGCAGACGTTTTAAAAACGATTGCTCAACACTGGTATTGAGAATCCTTTCGAGAGGAGCAGATTTGCTGCTCTCGTGGCCAAAGGGACTGCGATCAATATCAAAAATATGGCGATCTGTAACCTTATAGATATCATTGCCCCAGTCTACGATATGATATAAAAGTATCAGCACAAATAATACGCCAACGGTAAAAGATATCAGCGCCAAAAGACCTCCACTAAAGTTATTTGTTGAGAAATATTGATAGCAACCCATAAAAAACCCAACAATGGTCAACGTTAAAACACTCAGGTGCACCCATGTTCGGCGGAGCAAGATGAAGATATGTTTACGATAGATGATTGCGCCATTTTCACGGTATTGAGTTTTTAGCAAGTTGATTAAGTTTTGTGTAAACTTGTTCGTTTTCTTGCTATCGACTGGCTGTATTTTATCTTCGACCGGTATGGCGGCCTCAATAGCTAACTCCTCTCTCATTAGACGCACCCGGGTATGGTATTCATCATGTTCCCCCTGTTGCTGTGAGCGCTGCCAGTAATCTTGAATGATTTTTTCTAAGCGCTTTGGTTGATCTACATTTTTTAAAGTGGTTTTTCCAGTAAATGTATTGATGACAACGTCACCAGACCCAAAAAGGCGCTGGGCGAATGAAGTATCCACATTAATGGATAGGATGGCATCTAAGGGTGCTGTATGACGACTCTCATAAAGCATGACTATTTTTTCCATCCAAACAACGCGTTGATCGGTGACTACGTAATAATCGTTCCCCCAATCCAGCCATCTCCAAAGAGCCGCCAACAGCATAACTCCCATGAAAATAAGACCCGACACAGAAACCAGTTTGTTATTCGTGACCAAGGATGAGAGCACAAAAGCTAAGCTCACTGCTGCCAAAATAATGATTGGCAGCAGGTTAACAAAAAGAACATAAAAATGCTTTTGGGCAACGGCATGAACAACTTCATCTTTTCCTAACCACCCGAACCCTGATCTTCGGCTGATTTTATAACTTCGAGCTAGAAACTTTAACTCTTCTTCAATCTCGGGGTGCTGATCAAGTATCCAACCAAAAAGATTGCGATCTGCTGTTAATAATGTGCAGTTTTCTATTGCTCTTGCTGTCGCTGCGTGATTACTATCATCTAAAAAAGATTCATGCCCGAGGAATTCACCTGCCTTCATATCACCGATCGATAATTCGGTTTCATTCTCCCAACGAGCTAGGTGAATTTTCCCGGATGTGATAATATAGAAATCTCCCCCCGGTTTGCCTTCTTGATAGAGTTCTTCTCCATCTTTTAAAGTTATGGAATTAAACTCTTGCGCTAAGGTATAACGTTGGGTATCATCCAAATCTTGGAATAAGCGAACAGATTTGAGAAAATCGGTGGTTTGACTTAGATTCATATTAAACTTATTTTAGCATGAACCTGATAAATAAACTCAGATTCCAAGAGCATCAACACAACAATCCAATGCATACTTAGGAGCAAGAGTCATGCCCATTCATTTTGGTACCGATGGTTGGCGAGCAGTTATTTCTGATACATTCACCTTTCACAATTTGCGCTTAGTTGTACAGGCTATTGCGGACGCTATCAATTCTGGAGATTGGCAAGCTGTTGAGGCAACAGGACGTAGTGTTGATCCCCGCAAGATGGTTGTTGGGTTTGATACGCGCTTTCTCTCTGACAGGTATGCTGTAGATGTGGCGCGTGTTTTGGCTGCCAATGGCTACACGGTATATTTATCCCAGGCTGATGCGCCTACACCAGCCATTTCTTACGCGGTCCGGCATTTAGGCGCGATTGGCGGCCTTGTTATCACTGCCTCGCATAACGCCCCTCGCTATAACGGAATAAAACTTAAGGCATCTTATGGCGGTACGGCTTCGCCGGAACAATCGCATCGCGTAGAGGTTTATCTTAACGATAATGAGGAGCGCGGTCGCGGTCCCAATATGATGGACTGGGATCAAGCTCGAAAAAGGGGCATGATTGAACGCTTTAATCCCTTGCCCGCTTATTATGATCATTTGCGAAATTTAATTAACTTTGACGTGATTGCCGAACGACCCCCGCGAGTGGTAGTAGATTCCATGCACGGCTCAGGGCGTGGTGTTATTAAAGGAATTTTACAAGGAACAGGCTGCGAAGTTGTCGAAATTCGCGGCGAAATGAATCCTGGATTTGGCGGCACACATCCGGAACCAATTGCCCGTAACTTGGGTGCACTGGCCGGAGCTATTAGTACTGGTATGGGCGATTTAGGGTTGGCGACAGATGGTGATGCCGATCGCATCGGCGCTATGGATGGACGCGGAAATTTTGTTGACCCTCACAAGATTATGGCATTGGCGTTGCGTTATTTGGTTGAAGAGCGCGGCTGGAAAGGTCCCGTTGTGCGCAGCGTTTCAACCACGCGCATGATTGATCGCTTAGCGAAGCAGTACGATCTGCTTCTTTACGAAACTCCGGTTGGTTTTAACCATATCGCTGATTATATGCTTAAAGAGGATGTTCTCATTGGGGGTGAAGAATCAGGCGGCATTTCGTTTTTGGGAAATATTCCTGAAGGCGATGGTGTATTGATGGGATTGTTACTTGTTGAAATGGTAGCGGCTTCTGGAAAATCCCTCCATGAGTTGGTTGCAGACTTATTAAAAAATGTTGGCCCGGCCCATTTTGAGCGCGTAGATTTACGCCTTAGTCGTCCTGTGCCAAAGGAAAAGATGACTCTGCGACTGCTAAGTGAGGCGCCCGCAGATATCGGTGGTGAGACCGTGCAAGATATCCTAACGATTGATGGTGTTAAATATATTTTGGCCGATGATTCTTGGCTTCTAATCCGACCTTCTGGAACTGAACCAGTGCTGCGCGTTTATGCAGAAGGCCGCACCCCGGAGATGGTGACAGCTCTGCTGCAATATGGCGAACAAGTCGCTGCCAGCATGACCTAAAATTATTTTTTAGCACAATAAACGGCAGACAGGCTCAAAGCCTGTCTGCCGTTTTAGCTTTCTGGATGGGGCGATAACTAGTTGGCAGTGCGTAAGCGTCTGGCCAAGAAAATAATCAGGACAAGCGCGCTGGCCAGTGTTACAAGCCCAAGGATGCCTACATCATCAGCGAATCCGGTATCAGGCAAGAGAGTTGACACCGGTGTGATGGTTAATAAGTTTTCGGCTTGTTGTGTAAATAACGCAGCTACGGTAGCTGTACGCGGATCATCTGCAGCGATTCCGGCCGCGGGGGTGTTGGTTGCTGCCAGCACAGGTGTGATGCTGGGTGTAGCGGTGACGGGGATGGGCGTGCGCGTATTTGTGGGTGTTGCTGTCCACGCTTGTGCCACGGCGGTTAATCCGCTGGCCATTGCAACTTGCGTGTTTTGCGCGTTAATTTCGGCTAACTGAGTGCTTTGCGCAGCCTTGCGATTGGGGACAATCATCATCGCATAAACAGCCATTAATATTAATGACAATACCAGGATTGAGCCGAGTATACCCGCAACCAGTAAAAAGGTACGATTACCAGAATCTTCGGAAACTGGTCCATCCTCAATTTCTTCTATTTCATCGAAGTTTATATCATCCATGCTCATAGTATACTCTCCTCACTGTGCCCGTCACATTGTCGGATCAAGGGCATTAAACTATAGCTTCTAAATTGGCGAGAGGAACTGAGATCTGCTCCTCGTTCGTGGATAGGGTAATACTTGCGGCGGGAAGGTGCAAACCGCTGGGAAATTCTATGGGGTCCTGAAAAAGGAATTTAATGGTTCCAATGTGTGCTGCAAACGGATCACGAGAAATGCGAACTCTTTGACCAGGAGTGAAATCTTCAATGGCGAGCGAGGGTGCATCCAGTTCTCTTGACCCTTCTAGAGGGATAATAATTTCGGGGTGTGTGCCATTACTGGGTTGTAGTGCTGTGGCATTGAGCACAATTTCTCGGTTATCGTTATTAGTTAGTATATTATAACTAATTGAATTTAGCGAGCGGCGTCCAAATCCCTCGAGCAGAATAATAGGATACTGCATTCTTTTTGCCAAAAGAACCAAATCTGATGTCATGCTGGTGAGTGCTAATCCACGCAGCGGAATTTCGGCGGCTTTCAGCAATACTTTTTCGTCGCAGCAATGACCGCCTAATAGCATCACGCCGCGCTGGCTGACATCCAGTTGGTTAATTTTGAGTTCATCATCAGGTGTCTGTAATATCGATTGCATTAACCCGAAGGCCATCTTGCCGTTGCCCCATAAGCCTTGTACAATGGCTCCCGTTGTTTCGATTACTGCGCCGTGATCTGGAATGAGGGCTGTTACCGTGCCGGGCAGTCCAGCCAGCAATTCAAAGGGTGAGCTATCAACTTCAATAAGGATTTGCCCCTCACCGCCCATAACGATCTTGCCGGCTTTGGGTGCGCGCACAACACGGCGGGTTAGGCCAACCGGACCTGCGATGAGATCACCCTGGTTAAGGATTTCGCCAACAGAGCGTTGCATGAGATCATCGGCTTGCTGCGCCGAGACATTTAATCCGCGGGCGATATCCAATATAATATGCTCAGGTGTGATAATGGCTTCGGCAACGATATCGCGAGCTTCAACTTGTTGCCCCTGACGCACGAGTACCTTACCGGGAATGGGGAGTTCGCGGTGACGGGTGATTTTAGTGAGGGCAGAAAGTTCTAAAGTAGGTGCTAGCATAAGCGGAATTTCTCAATGGTTGTGCATAGCATTGTTGCAATATTTATGCCTGTTGCGGTTTATTTGCCCAACCTCCATAACCAACGTTGCATGGTTTCGTGCCTGCGCCCAGCATCGTGTGGCAGCTTTATAGGACGTCCGCGCGCATCGATGATCACGCCTAGAGCGCCGCCTGTTACCTGTACTTTACCGCCTCGTCCTGGGCTGCCCATGCCAATATCAAATCGATGCAGTGGTTGTAGCAGCAGTGTGGCGCTTTGCCCTTGTGGCACAGCAATGACTTCAATGGTGCCGTTTTTTACATCAACGTTGGTTTCCGTGCCATCTTGTAGTGTAGTATTTACTCGAAGGATGGAGACTCCTGGTTGGGCGTATCCCACCGGCGAGATAATTGTTCCTAAGTTGAGAAAAGCATTGGATTCTAAAACCTGGACGGAAATCAACGGGTTAAGCGTAGCTGCAATACCCAACGATGTGGCGATATTATGTTGATCGAGTACCAGGGTTGTGATACCGGTTGGCTGAATGCCGTCGAGGCACATTAAAAGACTTTGGCTGAGAGTAGGGGCCTGGGTCAGTGCCCGTCCGGAGATTATGATAGGCTCAAGAGCTGGCAATAAATGGGTGATTCCGCGAGTGTTGCGGCTATGGAGTTTTGGTGCTGTGTTAATCAGCGCGGCACGCATAATTTCTCTTGTAATGGCTTGTTCGAGGGACATCTCTTCAGATGACGATGGTAAACTGTCAGGATATGGGGCTTTGTTATAAATGTAGTCGCGAATCTGGGTGTGAGAAATTTCAAAGGGTAGCCAACGCGAAATATCTTCTATAGAAATATTGGCCAATAAGTTTTCGGGTTGGGATGCCAGTCCCAACTCGGGATATACTCGTAATAGCAGATCATCTGCGTTGGTCGCAGCCAGGGTTAGCGCGGAAGCACCCACATCAATGCCCAGCACGCCGTGCCGCGTTTTGTTGACTAGGCTTAGGAATTGAATAGTGCGGCCAAAGGCTGAAGCTCCCGGTACTAGGCGGCTTTTTGCCCACGCTTCAACATCGGTCAGACCGGCAAGTTGCCGCAAGCGTATTTTTGTAAAGATCTTTGCAAGTTGTGGTTGAGCTGCCATAATGCGCTCAGTTCTGATCGTGGGGCGGATATTGGGCGCAAAATGTAAATCGGTCAGGTCTCCCAAAGTTTCAGTGACATCGTCACGGATTTCTTTATTACCGGCGTACAAAACTTGCGGGCGGTAGCCTTTGGGCATCAGATAACAGGCCATGCCAACCGCTTCAAGTAATTTCTGGATTGTGTGTGCAGCGCCGCCATCAATGCCGCCAGCAATGATAATTAAATCAGATCGCGTGCGCCAAATGGCATCTATATGCTCGTCTTGTTTGCGGCGGTCGTTTATGCTGATGGTTTCGCTGATCGTTGTGTAGGTTGTTTTGGCTAGATTGCACGCGCTCTCAAGCGAAACGTCTTTTAGTAATCCAACAGCAATTACCTTGATTTTAGGGCCGGCCGAAAGGGTTGCTGCAAGAGCATCAACGCCTGAGCCATCGGCTTGGCTAGGGATCAGAATGTGGCCGCTATTGCTCAAGATCGTTCGCTGGGTGATTTCCTGAAGTTTTGTCAGCGCGTGAAAAATGCCTGTACGCAAATCATTGAGGGGAGCAGCGATGGTTGTTTTGGCTGTGCCCGATGCAATGAATCGATAGCGACCATCGACCACGTCAAAAAGGTGGGCACGGGTTGCGGTGGTACCAATATCAAGGGTTATCAGGGAATCAGCTGAATTGGCAGATGATGACATTAAAATACACGACTAGAAAAATGCTGGGACGAAAAAATCCCTGATGATCGACCAAAGGAAATTAATACGCTCGATAAACGCCGATAAGGCAGCCAAATAAACGCCATAAAACAATGCACCAAAAGTTATGGCGATAAATATTTGCCCAACCAGCCCTATCCTGTCCATGATAATTCTTATCTGTGTTGAGCCGCCCTCTACTCTACGGGCGCTAAATTGAAAATAGATCAATGTAGATAGCGTGCCAAGGGTGAGTATGGCAGCATCAAGCACATGATTACTATCAAAAATCTTGATTGCAGCCGATATTTGCGGAAATATGGTCCCCTGACTGGCACCGCCAATTGCCGCCGCTGCACCTATCCCAACCAAGATAGCGACGGCTGGATTGCCAATTTTTTCCCAGCGCGATGATAATTTTGTGAGCAATAGCAGGCTTGGTATCAGGAACGCAATGGCAAGGTACATGGCTGTCTTTTCACCATCGAAAAAGGGGTAGATAAGCTGTGGCAAAATGACTTGGAAAAAGGTAACTGCTGTTGCGTAAGCCGCGGAAACGCCAATAAAAACATGAATAGCCACCCGAAAGAAGGGATTGTCTCCGATCATATAGCTCAGGGTAAATATCGTGAAAGTAAATCCTAGCAGCGCACCGCTCAGGTCTGCCAGGTTCAATTCGACCCCATTCATGCAGCCTTCCTTGTGGCTTTTTTGCCTCGGTTGCGTTTCATCATAATTGCGGTGCTATTTATTGCGCTGCCTAATAAAATAATGATAATGGTAGTCAAAATGCCAAAATTGAGCGCCTTCCAATATTGGCTGGCAAGGTTAGCGCGGCCGGTAATTTGCTCGTAAGCTGCACCGCCTAAAATGCCGCTGACTAGTCCTTGAATTTGAGCGCTTTCGTCGCCACTGCCGTAATAAGGTTGTAGGATTGCTTCAGCTTGGGCGCTGATGATGGCAATGAGAGGTGTTCCTGCCAAAGTGGGTTGAATTTGCTCGAACCACGTACGAGCGATATCGGGGTTGTCCGTGATTACTACGACTAAAGAGAAATCTGATAGCGTGTAGATTCCCTCCAGGGGGCGGGTTTGCCAGGAATTCATCCCATCAAAGGAAAGTGGTGTAATCTGCTGTGGCATTTGTGTGAAGCCTAGCAGCCCGGAGGCGCCTCCAGGAATATAGCCCAAATTGATATACTGCAGTCCACTCAAATAGTGGTGTTCTGTAAGCAAAGTATTCACCATGTGGTCAGCCAATGCAGGCCCGGTTGGCGTGGTAGAAATCAAGGCCAAGCGGGCACCTTTAAGCATAATGTGATCTAGCACGGGCACCGCGGCTGTGTTAAGCTCTCCAGATGTGCCAGGTTCGTAATCGAACGCAATCAGCACTGTGTCTTGCGGGGAAAGCGCGTTAATTTGCTCACTAGCTCTAAATACTTGTTCAGGCACTATGCCTTGATAGCGCGGAATAGTGGGTTGTTCGCTGCTAATTATAGCAAAGCTGATAACTATAAATAACAAAGCGGCAATAATCCAGCGAAAAGCACGCGCTGGTAACGCGGTTGGCTTTGGAGGCACAGATGGCGCTGCGTTCTCTTGCTCAATGAGCTTTTCCAAGATGGCCGCACTTTGAATTTGCTTTTCAGAAACTTCTAGCTTGGCCGAATACGCGGGGAACTTTTGCAAGCTGACAATTTCAGGTTCTGCTTTTAGAGCATCGCTAATACCGGCCAAAGGTCCCGATGTTTCTGCCGGAACATGTTGTTGAAAATCAGAGCTTTCCATGCCGGCCATATCCTTGGGGCGTATAGCTTCAATCCAGTCAGGCAGTGCCGCTGGAGTTATGCCATTCGTGTCGCTTTCAACCGTATGTCTTGGTTCATCTTCCTCGTCATAGTCTATTAGCCATGTAGGAAGTTGATCTGTACCAAAGATGTCATCTTCAAGATCGGCACCGGGTATTGATGTTTCTGTGGGCAAGGATGCTGGACTAGAATCATGCTCTGAGAGCGATATGTCTTCAATTTCTTTAAGATGATCGGGGGCGGTCTGTTTTGATGTCGAGGCTGCTGCTTGTTCTTCGGGTTGGGATTCGGTTTTGGGCTCCAAGAGATCATCGGCCCTTGTCAGCCAATCGGGAAAATCATCTGTGGGTACTACTTCCGGCTGTGATGGCACAGCTGCTGCAGCGAGCCAATCAGGGATATTGTCTTTTTCCACCGGGGATACAATTGCAGGTTCTTGGTCAGAATCATCTAACCAATCGAGCTTTGACGCGGTTTCTTCCTCGGGGTCAGCTTTGGGTGTTGGCGCCTCATCACCGCTTTCAAACCAATCTGGAAAATCATCCGCGGGTGCTGCTTCCGGTTGTGATGGTACCTCTGCTGTAGCCAACCTATCTGGGATATCGTCTTTTTCCCCCGGGGATACAATAGCAGGTTCTTGGTCAGAATCATCTAACCAATCGAGCTTAGATGCGGCTTCTTCCTCGGGGTCAGCTTTGGGTCGTTGGCGCCTCATCAGCGCTTTCAAACCAATCGGGAATCTCTTCGGCGGGTGCCGCTTCCGGCTGTGATGGTTCATCGGCTGCAGTCAACCTATCTGGGATATCGTCTTTTTCCGCCGGGGATGCAATAGCAGGTTCTTGGTCAGAATCATCTAACCAATCGAGCTTTGATTCGGCTTCTTCCTCGGGGTCAGCTTTGGGTGTTGGCGCCTCATCAGCGCTTTCAAACCAATCGGGAAGTTGGGAGTCGGGTTCTGCGATGGAGGTTGGTGATAGTTCGGCGTTGCCTAAATCACTTAACCACGTGGGAATACCACCGTCGCTTTCCAATTCGGAGCTTTCTCTAATTAGATTCGATGGTATAGCGGTTTCTGGCGTGTTATCATCGGCTGATTTTAGCGCGCGGACTTTCTCAATCCAGTTGTCATCAACGTCGTCGCTGTCGTTTTCTTTTTCAGGGGATGATGATTCAGATTCGCTATCTGAATCATCATCACTGCGAACTCGAGCCAGCCATTCTTTGATTTCAGCTGCACCATCTAGAGGCGCGTCGCTTGGATGATCGCTGTCATCATCCTTTAACCAATCCGGTAATTCTCTAGAAGCTAATAATGACTTTTCAAGCGAATCGGGGGTTAGAGGTTTAAGGCGCGCCTGGCAGTGCGAACAAGTTTCCAGTTCACCGGGGTTGGATTGGCCGCACATCGGGCATAGGATTTCTGACATGCTCTAGCCCCCGTACGGGCGATCATTGCCCGTGAGAATGCGGATACCGGTTGCAATAGTGCCAAGAGCAACCCCTAATAAAATGCCACGTGCACCCGCCATGGCTGGCACTCTTAATATCCAGGAATGGATTTCGCTGAGCATGGGTGCTTGAGAGGTTAGCTGCGGGGCGGCGCTAATCAGGAGCAGGATCACGATGCTCACAAAAACGATGGAAAGCGAGGTCAGGCGGCGAGTGAACATGCGCGCGGCAGTATAACTAAGACTGACCACGAGCACAGCCATCAGGCTAATTTCGATGGGTAATTGTATGTTTTTGAAAATCCAAATCGTTTGTTGAAAGTTGGGTTCTTGGAAAAGATATGTGTTGCTGATATCATAAAACCCAATTCCCAGAGTAATGATGAATGATATGATCAGGATTATGCTGTAGCCTCGGCTAGACCCTGTTTGAATTTTCCGTACGTGAACGGCTGTCAGATTGGCAATACCAACCAGCAATGCGATTGCCGATAGAATAATGGCGCCTTGTAGCAAAAAGTTACGCAAAATGCCCAGCATGGTGGCATTGCCATTGGCATCAACGCTGAAAAAATATCCGAGCAAGACAACAAGGCCAAAGCTGATCGCGATAGCTGTTGCAAACGAAGATTTCAATTTGATGTTTATAGACGGCCCCCTAGCATCGTGGCTAATAGTTGATCGATGCCGACAATTTTAGCGGCAATGCCACCCAAGATGAGTGCAATAAAAAGCCAGCGCATTACATCTTGGGCTTTGAGGCTGGCAGTGTGCATTTTTCCAGCACCCAAATAAGCGCCCCCAGCGTAGACCTCCTCGCCAATCAATGGTTCTTGGGCGGTGGCGTAAAGTATAGCCTGCGCCGGCAAATTATCTGTGCCTGCTAGCGTCAAGTTACCGCTGCTCTCTCCAGCATCGGTGATCAGTGCGACTTCACTGCCAAAATGACCGAGTAAAATATGGGCTGTGGCTTTCTCGTCATAAATTAATGACATCGTGCCAGCCGCGTATGAAATGGGTGTCAATCCAATCAATTGCGCGGCGACAGGATCGTATTGCTCGCTGATTTCATGATCGCGATACCATCCGCTAAGCGTATCACGCGCCAGGATGGCCAGAGTAGCATTGCCTGTGGTAGCTATGGGGGGATTATCGCTACTGGACGCGCTGTGAGTTAGGTGTTCAAGGATGTTGAGCCCAGCAAAGGACGCCGCGCTTTCTGTGCTGGTCAGATTGCCGCGCCCGATACTGATATGTAAGCGTGACCCGGCTTCGACCGCCAGTTCAATCGCTCTTTGTAGTTTTTCGAATGCCGGTATCTCGCGCAATGAGATTTTGGCGTGTTTGCGGTCTGCGATTGTCAAGACGACAATCAAACTAAAAAAGATTAAGATGAAAGCGAGACCAACAAAGCTGCTAATGGCCACGGCGTTTTACCTCCACGATTCCTGGGTAGGTTATCAATCGCAGTGATGAGTCGTTTCAAGCAGTGAAATGAAAGCCTGCGTTTGTCTTGGATCTTCGAGCATACTGGCGAAAGCTTCTAATTGATCGTTGGCCACAAGTTGCTTGAAGATGGGTTGCCCCATATAGACTGCTTGCGCTCCTAGTAAATTGAGGGGTTTTATCGCATCGAGAACAACGGCAGTGATCTCTTGCAGCCCCCAACGGTGGAGGTTATTTACCCAATTTTTCCAGATTTGCGGGGTTTCATTCATCCTGGTAAGTATAGCATAAATCTTAATTCCAACACGAGGGTTGAAAACCCGGCTTTATGGGATTCTCAAGGGTCAACGGGATAGATGTGATCGCAAAAAAGATGGCTCCCATCATATTTCTGATGTCTGCTATCGATAACTTCTTGTTAATCCCCCTGATTCTTTTTCGTGCATCTATCCATAATGTTTAGCCGCGATTTTTCTGAGTGGTACAATCGCGCTCATGAAACGTTGGCAATTTTGGCTTGGTGTTGTCATCAGCGCCGTTTTCATATATCTGGCACTGAACGGTTTACATATCGAAGATATCTGGGATTCGCTGCATGGCGCGCAGTATGTATGGTTGCTGCCTGGAGTGGGTGTATATTTTCTCGGTGTGTGGGTGCGAGCTTGGCGTTGGCACTATCTCTTACGCCCGATCAAGTCGGTGCCCACACATAATATGTTCCCTATCGTCGCTATTGGCTATATGGGTAACAATATTTACCCCGCTCGGGCCGGAGAAGTGCTGCGGGCAGTTGTGCTTAAAAAGCGAGAAGATATTCCCGTTTCGGTTTCCATGGCAACAGTCATCGTAGAGCGCGTTTATGATGGTGTGATCATGCTGGCATTTGTTTTTCTCAATTTGCCAGAGTTAGCGCGCTTGACGGTGGATTCGGGCTTTGTGGGGGATATACAAACTTTAGCGCTATGGGGTTCAGCGGCTTTATCGGTGCACTGATAGCTTTTTTGTTGGCAGCCATGTTCCCTTACCAAGCAGAGCAGGTTGTTGCCTGGTTTTCGGCACGTCTTGTCCCAGAGCGTTTTCGTGAAAAAGTTTTCGGGATTGCATTGCGTTTCTTGGGCGGCTTAGAATCCTTGCGCTCACCGCGTGACGCCATAATGGTATTTCTCACTTCCATATTAATTTGGCTGCTTGAAACCGGCAAATACTGGTTTGTCATGCAAGCCTTTGATTTCCAGGTGAGTTTCTTCGCCCTGATGTTGATGAATGGTATTGTCAATTTAGCGACGACGATACCCTCCGCTCCGGGATATGTCGGTACTTTTGACGCGCCAGGGATCGCTGTACTGATAGCCTTTGGGGTAACTGGTGCTATCGCAGCGGGGTACACGCTTGTGCTGCACGTTGCTTTATGGCTGCCGATTACAGCATTGGGTGCTTATTATTTTCTGAAAGAGGGATATCACTGGGGAGAAAAAATTGATCAATTGCAGGCAGAAAAATGATGGCTGTCTGAATACACAGTGTGCCTGTTGGAAGCGCATACAGACCATGAAGATACGAAAAATTACTTTAATGTCCCCAGCAGCACTTCGATACGGTGTAGGTGTTGATTTCCCTTTGAACACGGCTAAATGGAGATGAAATGAAACGGATCGCGATTCTTGGGGCAGGTTATGCGGGTATGTCCGCGGCATATGACCTCTCCAGTGCAGGGTATCAAGTCACAATTTTTGAAGCCTCGGAGCAAACCGGTGGCTTGGCCTCAGGATTCAAAGAGTCGCATTGGGATTGGTCAGTAGAAAAGTTTTACCATCACTGGTTTGCTTCCGATCAACATTTGCTGAACTTGATGGATGAGCTGGAATTGCGCCACAAAGTACGCTTCCCGCGTCCATTTACAGTGCTTTTGCACAAAGAAAAATGGTATCCCTTTGATTCGATTACGCAGGCATTGCTTTTCCCAGGATTAGGCTGGGGTGTAAATAAAATCCGCTTCGGTTTGGTGGGTCTGTATTTGCGTCTGACCAAAAAATGGGCTGCCTTAGAAAAGACTACCGTTGATACGTGGATGCGTAAATGGGCTGGCGATAAGGTCTACGCTGCGATGTGGGAACCCATGATGATCGGTAAATTTGGTCATTATCATAAGGATGTTAATATGGCCTGGTTTTGGGCGCGCATTCATGCCCGCACAACGAAGTTGGGTACATATGAAGGCGGTTTTCAGTCCTTCGCCGATGATTTTGCCGGCAAGTTGAAAAATTTGGGAGTGCAGATAAAACTTCAAAATACGGTGGAAAGCATCCTCACCGGACCGGATCAGACCTTCAAGATAAAAACAATTTCAGGGGAGCATATCTTCGATCAAGTGCTTTTTACAGCCTCGCCCCAACTATTTGAAAAAATGACCCCTGATCTGCCCCCAGATTATTTGCAAAGTTTGCGCACCCTTAAGTCGATGGGTGCTATTGTATTGACACTTGCGCTTAAACAGCGTTTATCAGTGCAAGGTTACTACTGGTTTAATTTACCTAAAGATGATGGATTTCCTTTCCTGGCTTTGGTAGAACACACCAATTACCTTTCACCTAAATATTTTGGCGGCGATCATATAGTGTATTGTGGCGATTACTGCTCGAGCGATCATGAGTATTTTAGGTTAACAGACCAGCAATTACTCGAACGTTTCTTGCCGGCACTAAAACGTATTAATCCGCAATTTGAGGCAGATTGGGTACGCAAAATTTGGCTCCATCGCACGCACTACGGCCAGCCTGTGCCGCTTGTTAATCACTCGCAGCACATCCCGGCGATCAAGACCCCCTTGGCCGGTTTGTATTTCGCCAGTATGAGTCAGGTTTACCCTTGGGACCGCGGAACAAATTTTGCGGTTGAAATTGGCCGCCGCGCCGCACAACAGATGCTGGATGCTCATGAATAAAAACACACATTCACTTGCACGTTTATGGACCTATGCCCAGCGGCATCGCCGCGCGATGGTTTTTGCCTCGCTTTACTCGGTTCTCAATAAAATCTTCGATCTGGTTCCGCCCATATTGATCGGCGCAGCCGTGGACGTGGTTGTGCAGCGGGAAGATTCGCTGATAGCAGCTTGGGGAGTTCGTGATGTTAGTCATCAACTTTTTGTTTTGGCCGGGCTGACAATTTTTATCTGGGCATTCGAGTCGCTTTTTCAATATCTTTATCAAGTGGCTTGGCGCAATTTAGCCCAAACGGTGCAGCACGATTTGCGTATGGATACCTATGATCACGTCCAGCGGCTCAAGCTATCTTATTTCGAAGACCGTAGCACAGGCGGTTTGATGTCCATCCTCAATGATGACATCAACCAACTCGAACGCTTCCTGAATGGTGGTGTCAATGATATCTATCAGGTGCTCACAACGATCATTGTTATTGGAGGAATTTTCATCTACACTGCACCTTCTGTGGCTTGGATGGCAATATTGCCCATGCCTTTCGTGATTTGGGGATCAATCCGCTATCAGCGAAACTTAGCTCCTAAATATGCACAAGTTCGCGAGCGGGTTGGCATCCTTAACGGGCAGCTTGCTAACAATTTGAGCGGGTTAGCCACCATTAAGAGTTTTACTGCTGAAGAGCATGAATTGTTGCGTATCACGGCCTCGAGCGATCACTATCGCACCTCCAATCGTGATGCCATTGCGCTTAGCGCGGCTTTTGTGCCCTTAATTCGTATGGTGATTATGGTTGGTTTTATTGCTATTTTAATTTATGGCGGCCAGCTTGCTCTGAGTGGTGCGCTGTCCGTTGGTTCGTACAGCGTGCTTGTCTTTATCACTCAGCGGTTACTTTGGCCGCTGACACGTTTAGGAGACACCCTTGATCTTTATCAGCGGGCTGTTGCCTCCATTGACCGTGTGTTGGATTTATTAGCTACGCAAGAGAGAATTCCAAATGGCGCCATCGCCCTGCCTCTTGAAAGTGTCCGTGGTGAAATCAAGTTGCAGCATGTAGTATTTGAGTATCAAACTGGTGAAAACCGTTCGGTGATTAGCGATCTTTCCCTGTGCATGCCTGCTGGTGAAACTATTGGTATTGTCGGATCTACCGGCGCAGGCAAAACAACCTTAGTCAAGTTGTTGTTGCGTTTTTATGATGTGCAATCTGGAGAAATTTTGCTCGATGGCCACGATCTGCGCGACTTAAAGATTGATGATTTACGCCGCGTGATAGGATTTGTTAGCCAAGATGTCTATCTCTTTCACGGCACTGTACGCGAGAACATCGCCTACGGCAGTTTTGATGCTAGTATCAAACAAATTACTGAAGCGGCAATAATTGCTGAGGCGCATCAATTTATTATGGATTTTCCCAACGGGTATGATACCGTTGTTGGTGAACGTGGACAAAAGCTCTCGGGTGGGCAGCGCCAGCGCATTTCTATTGCGCGTGCTGTGCTGAAAAATCCGCCAGTGTTGATCCTTGATGAAGCAACCTCCTCGGTGGATAATGAAACTGAGGCATTGATCCAACGTTCCTTGGAACGTATCACGGTCGGTCGTACAACCATAGTCATCGCTCATCGTTTGTCGACGGTACGCAATGCTGATCGCATTTTCGTTTTGGATTACGGTCAGCTAAAAGAACAAGGCCGCCACGAAGAATTGGTGGCAGCTAATGGTATTTATGCTCGTTTGTGGAGGGTGCAAACCGGGGAAAAGCACTAAGAAGTGTTGCTTTATTAGGGCGCACATCGTTTTTGAAAGCATTGGGGAAACGTCGATTGAGCACAACCCGAGATCTGCACTTGCAGTTGGTACGGCCGCACATAATTAGCGAACGGTCCAAAGCAATGGCTGGCTAGTAGTTTTATCTGGGTTCTGAGTTTCTCAGATGATCAATGGCTTATATGGTTTTCGCCCTATTCAAACCCGCGCTGCTTGGCCAGTATCGCGTCCGTCCAGCGTTCGGGAAAAAATCTGGTAATCATGGTGACCAATTTTGCATCCAGCCCCACCGGGTAACGCAATTTAGGTTTTCCGGCTGTGAGTGCATGGGTCACCGCTTGGGCAACCGCCTCGGGGCTTGTCCCGGATTGTTTGCTTTTTAGTGTCACATTAATGGATGTATCAAAAGCTTTACCGTAGAGCGTGTGTGCTTTGGCAGGCAGTTGTTCTAAAATATTCTCAACCACAACCAAAGATTTTTCCCAGATGGGGGTGTTAATCCGGCCAGGTTCAATGATCGCAACGTGCATATCCCAGGGACTTAATTCTCGACGCAGTGCATCGGAAAAAGCTTCCAGGGCAAATTTTGAAATCGCATACGGTCCAACAAACGGAGCTGCGATCAACCCGCTGATGGAGCTCATATTAACGATGCGTCCTTGACCTTTGCGCAATAAGGGCATGCAGGCCTGTGTAACCGCGATTTGTCCCAATAGGTTGACCTCGATGACACGCCGGATTTCCTCAAGTGGGTGAAATTCTAGGGGGCCTGCAGAAACTACGCCGGCGTTGTTAACCAACCCCATCAAGCCAGTATCCCCAACTATATCGGAGATTAATTTAACGGCGGCGGTAATTGAACTGTTATCAACAACATCAACCATGACCGGAGTTAATTTTTCAGACCCAAGTACTGCCAGCGCTTCAGCATCAGCTTGTTTTCGCACTCCTGCAAACACTTGAAAGCCTAACCGATCTAAGTGCAGGGTGCAGGCTTTGCCAATACCTGTTGAAGCGCCAGTAATGAGGATGGCTTTTGATGTCATAAGCGTACCGCCAGGAAGGGCACCAGCATTTCTTGGCGATGCAGGCCGCCATGCCGCCCGACCATAAAATCATCTTTTTGTGCCCACCACAAATAGGCATCATCGCGTGCCGCAACGATCAAGTCGCCAGTTCGGTCACTTAAAAAAGGGTACGCCGGGTTGGAACCGAATAGTCCGCTTTGGATGGCTTTTTCAGAATCTGTTACCACGAACTGGCTTGGCCAGTTGCTCTCAAAATATTGTCTAACTGCTTCTCGCTTGCCGGGTCGTACATACAAATACATAAGACGATTTTCTCCGGTTGGCTGCATGTGCAGCATGTCATTGAGTTCCGGGTGATTTTTTAGGGAATAATTGGGATCAAGGGGCGTGTGAATTTGACCGTGATCGGCAGTTAAGATTACCAAAGTATTTTTGCGTTCTTCTGGGCTGAGTTGGTTGAGAAAGTAATTTTCAAACGCCGTGCTAAATTGCGAAAACTCGGCCGACGGGCGTTGATCATCAGGACCGTGGAAATGTGAAAGCCCATCGACATGGCCCCAATACGCCCAGGCATACATACGCTCATCGAGATTGTTTTCAATCTGTTGCCGCAAACTGATCCACAAATCGGCTGGCGTTTCAAAGGCGTGGATATTGACATCATGCATGAACATTTGTGATAACCCGGAGTGGGCGATGCTGTAATGCTGAAAGGCGTGCGGGGTGATGCCGTGTGCCCGTAGATGTGGACCGAAGGTGGGCACCGGCAAGAAGGTTTGAGGCTTGAAACCAGCCTGTGAAAGGCTGCCGACCCCGCCCTTGAAGGTGATCGGGGCGTGTAGAATCATATTGGTAACCACGCCATATTCTTTGAGCCAAACTTCATAGCCCAGTATGCCGTGAGCAGATGGACTGCAACCGGTCCATAGCGTGGTCAGCGCAGCCGATGTTGTGCTGGGTGAGATAGATGTCAACGGCGCTAGCAGCCCGTCTTGCATTAAGTTTTTCCAAACAGCAGCGCCGTTATTAGGTTCATCCATCCAGAGCTGCAGGCGGTGTAGGGCCAGGGCGTCCATCAGAATCAGGATCACTCGTTGCACGCCGTCCCCAAGGGGAGCGATTATCTCGGACCGTAAGGCAGCTTCTCCAAAGGTTGGAATATTCAGCCATTTGCAGATCGTGGCGGGGATGTTAAGAATGGATTGCCCACCATAGTTGGGATAGATGAATTCATCTCCCAAATCTAAGCCGGGAAGTTTATGGTTTTGCAAATGCGGCAGCAGTTGTGTTGTTAGATCGGGCATAGATTACTCTTTTACGGAATACGGTTTGTTCGTTGAGAATTTCAGCAGATCATCAAAGCAATAAACTAGACCCCCCTATAAAGGGGGTCTAAAGTCTAACCCAAGGGTTAGCGGTCGTCAACTATTGGCTCAGTTGTTCAGCCAGACTAATGTTGGCATCCTCAGTCAGGGTGTTTAATGTTTCTACTACATCAGCACCATCGACGATTGCAGCCATAGCATCTTCAACCATGATGCTCACGAAATCGTAACCAGGTATGGGCGGTTCCGTGGTGCCATATTGCAGCATGTCGAACGCAGTTTGGTAGGCAGGATTCTCTGCGAAGTAATCACCCAACCCGTCGGCAGCGCTGGCGCGCACCGGGAAGTAATTGGATACTTGCGCCCATTTAGCCTGATTTTCCGTAGTGGTGAAGTGTTTCAGGAAGAGCCAGGAAGCTAGCTGCGCTTCGGGGGGGGCAAGCGGCATGCTGATACTGGCACCGGAAATATTCATAACGGGATCATCAGTGGTATGCGGAACAGCTGCAACACGCCATTCGTGTCCAGAACCTGCTTCTACTGCTTCGCTGTAGAAAGACAGGCCGGAGCTGGAGCCAACAGTGAAGAGGGTGGCACCCTGACCGAAGTCTGTTTGGTCACCGTAAAGCTCAACCACAATGCTGGCACAGCCATCGTTGAAGAGATCTTGCATGTAGGTCATGGCAGCCACCGCGGCCTCGCTGTTGTAGGTGTATTGACCGGAGTCATAGTCGAAGATGTCTCCGCCAAAAGCAAAGGTCCAGCTGGCAAAGCTGGAAGCATGGCCCACATTCAATTGATAGCCTGAGCTGCCCCCAGCCGTTGCACCGCTGTAAGGCTTGGCAGCCGCGGCACAGGCAACTTCTTTGAACTCAGCCGGTGTTGCAGGAGGCCCATCGTAGCCTAGTTCGGTCAGCCAGTCCATATTGTAGTACAGTACTTCCATAGATCGGTTGAGGGGGTAGCCTAAGCGCGCGTTGTCGAAGGAGGAGAAGATATCAGCGTTGTAGAAACTGCTGAAGAAATCGGCTTGCTCGGCGCGGGTAAGACCGAATTTGATGCTCTCTACCAGGCTAGTCATATCGGTAAGCGCATCACTTAATTTGTAAGTAGCAGCCTGGTTTTGCAAGGCTGCTACTAGATTAGGGGCCTCATCAGTGTTGAGCACCTTCAGCATCTTTTAAAAGATGTCGCCATAGCCGCCTTTGAACTTGGCCTTAACCGTAATGCCCCATGGGTTGGTAGCGTTGAATTCTTCAACCATAGCTAGCAGGGCTTCTTCTCGTTCGCCGGAGTGCTCGTGCCAGTAGGTAATCGTTTGCCCACTCGGATCCACTTTGGTCCAAGGATCGGGTGATTCGGGGATCTTGGACATTTTCTCGGTTAGGCTGGCGTTGGAGTTAATACCTAGGATAGCTAAAGTATCGGGTACATCGGCGCCTTCAGCGATAGCAGCCATAGCTTCTTCAGCCATAATGCTCACAATGTCGTAGCCAGGTATGGGTGGTTCCGTAGTGCCGTATTCCAGCATGTCGAACGCGGTTTGGTAGGCAGAATTTTCTGCGAAGTAATCCCCCAGGCCCTCGGCAACGCTGGCGCGCACCGGGAAGTAATTTGAGGTTAATGCCCATTTTGCTTGATTTTCCGTATTGGTAAAGTGCTTCAGGAAGAGCCAGGCTGCTAATTGACCTTCGGGCGTAGTCTTGGGGATACTGATGCTGGCGCCATAGATATTCATTACAGGGTCTGCAGTGGTGTGTGGAATAGCAGCGACACTCCATTTGTGGCCAGAACCTGCTTTAACTGCGTCGCTGTAAAAAGGCAGGTCAGAGCTGGAGCCAACGGTGAAGAGCGTGGTGCCCTGACCGAAGTCTGTTTGGTCGCCGTTGCGCTCAGCAACAATGCTGGCGCAGCCCTCGTTGATTAGGTCTTGCAAAAAGCTCATGGCTTCGTTGACGGCCACACTGTCATAGCTGTATTGACTGGCGTCATAGTCGAAAATGTCTCCGCCAAAAGCAAAGGTCCAGCTGGTAAAGTGGGGAGCATCCACGCTCAATTGATAGCCTGAGCTCCCTTCAGCCGTCACGCCGCTGAAAGGATTGGCAGTCGCGGCACAGGCCATTTCTTTGAACTCAGCAGGTGTTGCAGGTGGCGCATCGTAGCCTAGTTCGGCCAGCCAGTCCATGTTGTAGTACATTACTTCCATGGAGCGATTGAGGGGGAAGCCTAAGCGGGTGTTGCCGAAGGATGGGAAGATATCAACATGGAAGAACTCTGGCAAAAAATCGGCCTGATCTTCATCGCTGAGACCCCATTTCTCGCTGTAAACGAAGGCATCTATATCGACTAAGGAATTTCCCATCTGATAGGTAGCGGCTTGGTTCTGATACGCTTCAACCAGATTGGGAGCCTCTTCAGTGTTCATAAAGGTCAGCATCTTGTTGAAGATGTCGCTATAGCCACCTTGGAACTCAGGTATAACGGTAATGCCCCACTCATTGGTAGCGTTGAATTCCTCAACAATTTCCAAAAGGGCTGTTTCACGAGCGCTGGAGAACTGGTGCCAATATGTGATCACCTGCATCGAAGGATCAATGTCGGCGTAGGTGTCTTCCATCCCACTGCTCATGTCCGAGGGTTCTGCAGGCTCGACTACCGTGGCAGTTGGCTCAATGGCGGCTGGTTCTTCTTTGGTGGTGCAGGCTGTCAACATTAAGGCTGAAATCATAACGACTGCAATAAGAGTGCACCAAAATTTCTTATTCATTAGGATTTCTCCTTTCATTAGAAATGGCTATAAGCTTTTATAGGATTATAAGATGAAATGGGAGTCTCGTTTGCTCTTTCGTTGTTGTGAATAACTTAAAAAATCCAGATGGATTATTTAGGTATACGATATTAGTGCTTCACGATTCTGTTATTGCGAGGTTCTGTAGCGACGCAATTTCATCCATATCTAGGGGAAATTGTACCCCGAATTCGGTAACTCGCAGGTACATAGAAATTGCCAGCTTATCATTTTAACCTGCTGCTGGCAATGCCCTCGGTTGAGTGCGGGTGTATAGAATATGCTTAGAGATGATGGCGATCAATGCGCCAGCCATCAGCAATTGCGTTTCTGGTCTGGCTTTAGAGACAAGGGACCACAGCTTGGAAATTTCCAAGACCAACGCGCATAACTTCCTGGTCGCCTTTTTAATGGTCATGCGGTTCAACCAGATCTTTTTTTACCAATTTGAATTGACAATCAATTTGAGGCAGGTATAATAATTATCGTCTCAGGATCTTGATGATGATAAGATTTTTTCGTCGCTGCAACCAGCACAATTCACAATCTTTTTTCGCACTAATGAAAATATCGCATATCAAATCCCTATAGGTTTTCGAAAAATCTTTCGACCAGAATGTTTCATCAATTTGTATGGCATTTGACTTCCCAACGCATTTGTGGAAACTTTTCAGGTTTGGGCACATTGAATGTGTTACTATTACCGTAATGCTTTTTACCTTTCACCTGGAGGATTCCTAAATGACAGCATCTAGCCAGGTTGCCGGCCAACCTCCCTCCCGCGTTCAGGACACTTTCGAAAAGCCAACCTTTTTGGACGGCCTGGGGATTGCGGCGTCCAGCTTGCTATTTGCAGCTCTGATGGCTTGGCTTAACACCAGTGGATTGGTAGGAGGATCAGAAGGTTGGCTTGGAGGCAAGGAGGGTGCCCTGGGAGGCATGAAAGGCATATTGGGCGGCTTATTGTTTGGCGGTGCCGGCTTACTGATCGGCTTCTTTTTAAGCTTGCTCGCAGTCTCCCTGGTCAGCCGGGGCAAGCGCCAGCGGTATTGGAGACAAACTTTAATAGCCTACTCCTACCTCTCTCCCTCCATCATCATCCTGCTCGCCTTCACCTTTATCTCGATGGGATACGCTTTTTACGTCAGTTTGCACAAGTTTGGCCTGGGTCAATTGGCCGGTAAAAAAGTCCCCGAGTTCGTGGGTTTAGGCAACTATGCCCAGGCAATATGGGAGACCGGTACACGGCAGACTGAGTTTTGGAAATCCCTCATCACCACACTGTGGCTTACCCTTGGGTCCATCCCCTTTCAAATAGGGCTGGCCCTTGTTGTTGCGGTTTTGCTGTTTCGCAAGATGCGCGGCGTGGGATTTTACCGCACATCGTTCTTCCTGCCTTATGTAACCGCTACCATTGCGCTGGCCGAGGTATGGGTAGTGATCTTTAGCCGGGGTGATGTGGGACTGATAAACAACATTCTGGGTGCCCTGGGCATCGCCAAACAAGGGTGGTTGATGGAGTCCCAGGGCGTCTTTCAGATATTGGCCGGAACTTTTGGCGTCGACCTTGTGGCGCCAGCGTGGCTTCCTGTATGGGCGCACAGCATTGTGTTCGGTCCCAGTCAGGCGCTGGTCGTCATCATGCTGTATTCTGTCTGGAAGTATTTTGGCTTCAGCCTGGTCATCCTTCTGGCCGGGCTGGGGAATATTGACCCAGAACTTTACGAAGCGGCGGAGATCGATGGGTCAAACAACTGGCAATCCTTCAAAAGAATCACTATCCCTTTGTTAAGCCCAACGTTGTACTATGTAGCCATCATCTCGACGATGGGGTCGCTGCGTTCTTTCGACGTCATCTATCAACTCAGCATCCGGGCCGCGGCTGGTTCCGGCCCTGGCGGTCCGCTGGGCACCACCCAATCGTTGGTTATTTACGTTTTTAATCAGTTCTGGCGGGATCATTTCTTTGGCTACGGTTCAGCATTGGCAATGATCCTGTTTGCCGTCATCCTGACAATCACACTCATACAGCAGCGTATGCTTGGCAAGCGCGTGTTTTACGGATAGGGAGAAACAATCATGGCGATACAGGTTTCAGCTACCCAAACCTCAGCATCCCAGGGTGCGCCCCCTCGCAAGCGGCAGCCTCCCTCCCTCTCCAGGGCGTTGTTGCACATCATCTTGATGATCGGCGCAGCTCTGGGCATTTTTCCCTTTGTCTTTATGATCGTCAAGTCGTTTAGCACCATTTACGAGGCCACGCAATGGCCGCCTGTGTGGATTCCCAAAAGCCTTATGTTCTTGAATTACAGCGTGGCCTGGAGTTCGGTCTCTTTTGGCCCCACCATCAAGATCGTCGAAAGCGGCAGCATCCGTTATGCTTACATCGAGTTTTGGGCCATATTTATGGTGTTGATGAACTTCCTGATAGCTGGCGTTCTGGTGGGTTGGCTTGGCCGTAACCTTCGGCGTTTGGAACAAAAATCCTTAGGCACCCTGCTCATTTTTATCGCCCTTGTCTTGCCCTCCTTGTATTTGATTTTCTTTGGCGCGCCGTGTCGGCTGGAAACGCGTGAGGGGTACTTGCCTACCACAGCGGAGGGCAAGATCAATCCACTTGAGTTGTTGGGCTTCGACCGCCATTGGTCTTACCAGCCCTCTCCAGAATACCTGACCTCCCAGGAGGCAGACCGTTCGCTTACACCGGTTGTCCCTATTTCAATCGCTGAGCTGATTCGCCTGGCAGCAGTGGATGAAAACGACATCATACCGGGCAACGTTTTGAACACTATTTTTGTTGCCTTCATTACCGTGCCAGCCGTACTGCTCACATCTATTCTGGCAGCCTACGCCTTTGCGCAGTTAGAATTTTGGGGCAAGAAGCTGCTGTTCGTTCTTTTCCTTTCGACAATGATGATCCCCTTCGAGGCCATTCTCATCCCCAACTATATCATTATCGCCGGGGCTTTGCGCTGGCACGATACCTTCAAAGCACTGTCCATCCCCTTCTTTGTCAGCGTCTTTAACATCTTTTTGCTGCGTCAATTCTTTATGGGCATCCCCAAAGACTATTACGACGCGGCACGGCTCGATGGCGCGTCGCATCTGGGTTACTTGCGCCACGTAGTGCTCCCCATGTCACTGTCGCCTTTGGCAGTGGTTACACTATTTACCTTTCTGGGGGTCTGGAACTCTTTCCAATGGCCCCTCATCATCGTCCGTGAATCTCACCAGATGATTCAGGTGGGCATGTCCGCCTTTCGCACCGAGGGTGGCAGCGACCCGCAGCTGATCATGGCGGCTGCTACCTTTACCATTCTACCGGTGATCATTCTCTACTTCCTGACCCAGAAAACGTTCATTGAGAGTGTTGCCTCATCAGGAGTAAAAGGATAAGTTTAGAAAACGAGCTGCAAGAACCACCCAGTTATGGAACCATGATCTTGCAAGCATACCCAATTAGGAGGAGGTGATGCCTAGGAAGCTAACTTTAGACTAAAACGTGTTGTTTTGATATCTAAAACTAAAAGGAGAAGTAAAAATGAAGTTCGCAAAGATGTTATTTGTTGTTATGATTCTGTCCGCGTTGGTTTTGGGCCTGGCGGCCTGTCAACCAGCGGCAGAACCTACGGACGCACCTGAGGCTGTTGAAGAGGCGGTGGCGGAAGAGCCAGTCGCAGAAGAGCCAGTCGTAGAAGAGCCGGCCGAGGAACCGGCCGTGGAGCCAGAACCCGAGCCGATGATGGACGATATCAGCATGATTGAGATCGCCGACGTTGTCGAACTCGAATTGTGGCACACCAAAACCCGCTCGCAAGAAGAATTGCTTAACGAAATCGTGGCCGATTTCAACGCGACCAACGAGTGGGGCATTGTGGTAGTGCCGACCTCCATCGAGGGCAGCTACGACCAGATCTTCAAAGAGACAGTGGCCGGTTTGGCGATTGGCGAGGTGCCCGACATGGTAGTAGCCTACCCCAGCATGGTGGCTGAATACATGGAAGCCGAGGCCCCTTTGGCGTTGGACCCCTACGTCGCCAGCGAAACGTATGGCCTGACCGACGCAGAATTGAACGACTTCTTCCCGGTCTACATCGAGGACAATACTTACCCTGCCTACGACAATCAGATCCTCTCCTGGCCTTTCCACAAGAGCATGGTCACCTTGTTTGCCAATGTGACCCTGCTGGAGGAGGCCGGAGTGACCGAGATGCCAGCAACCTGGGATGCGTTCTACGAGGCCTGCAAGATGGTTGTGGAGAACACCGCCGCCACCAACTGCTGGTCCATCCACATTGAAGCTTCCGATGTGGATGGCTTTATGGCGGGCGCGGGCGTCTATCCCCAGGCCGACCCTGCCACCCAGACCAGCAATTTGAACGACCCCGCCTTTGTGGAATGGTTCGAATTGGTGCAGCAAATGGTGAATGAGGGGTTAGCCCGCCCGGAAGCCGAGCGTTATTCTGGTGACGACGAAATGGTGGCCGGAGACGCCGCCTTTACGACTGGCTCTACCAGCGGCATCGGCTATTTCCCCAAGCAGGAAGATGGTACCTTCGCCATTGACTGGCGAGTGATCCCCATCCCTCATGTTGATGGAGCGGACGCGATCAGCACTGTCTACGGCGCCAACGTGATGGCCATCAAGGAAGATGACGCCCAGCGCGACCTGGCCAAGTGGCTGTTCATCAAGTACTGGACCAGCCCTGAAGTGGTCAAGAAATGGATCCTGGGCACTGAAGAGATCCGCGGATCCAGCTACATGCCGCTGCAAATATCGTTACTCGCAGACCCAGACGTGCAAGCCTACATGGCAAAGGATTCGACCACACAGCGCTGGGGCGAGGCCGTTGCTCAGCTTGAGATCGGCGTCATCGAGCCGCAGTTGGCTGGTCAGCAGGCCGTGCGCGGTATCCTGGAAGATGCCTTTATACGCATCATCAACGGTGAAGACGTACAAACCGTGCTCGATGAGGCCAAAGCCTTGGCTGATGAGCAATTCCAACTGAAGGGCGGACAGTAATTTCTTAATCCTTCCTTCATAAATAAAAAAATTGGGTTGTGGGCCTACTGCCTGCAGCCCGATTTTTTTGTAGCATCATATTTGCTGTGCCAAAGACGAAAAGGGCACCCCGCACTGTTTTTCACGTTTTGCTTAATCGTCGTTTGCTGGGCTGCGATAAAGCGATTTGCCCTTGATTATTTTGCAATCCAATATATGCATTCTCTCCCCATGGATGATATTGGTGAACCTGTAAATCATTGCGTTGTTAATCTCTCACTAAAAAAAGGTTCTTCAACCACGGATAGTTTTTGAAATCTATTGCCCCAATAGGTTGCCAGAAATAATACACAATCAAAAATTCAGATTCCCCCATTATGGAATAAACCGATTATGATCGAACTGTTATAATCTACGCCTATGGATTGCGGGATGATGAAGATTAAGCCGGTAATAACATTATTAGTTTTGCTTGTGTGCATGCTGCCCGCCTGCTCTTCGGACCCTGTTATGTCTCCGGAAGTACAGTCAGCAACCCCTACCCCTTTGCAGACTGTTGGTCCCACCAGCACGCCCATTCCTGAAGCCACACCAACCCGCGCCGTCAGCACCTTGGATATTTCCCCTGAAGACTTGGACGGAACAGAACTGGAATTCTGGCATCCTTGGAGCGCTGAGAACGAATCTGCTGTGATTGCACTTGCCAGGCAATTTAATACCGAAAATCCTTGGGGAATCACGATTAAGGTCCATAGCTATGGTAGCGATCTCGGCTGGCGCATTAACGACGGCATCCCCTCAAACGTATTGCCCAGCTTGACAGTGGGTTATAGCAGCCAGGTGCGAGATTGGGAACGGCGTGGTGATCGAATTGTTGACATCAACCTATATATCGATGATCCTGTTTGGGGTCTTTCACCTGAAGAGCAAGCCGATTACTATACTGTTTTTTGGGACCAAGATCTTGCTGATGGTAAGCGCATAGGGCTGCCGGCTTATCGCTCGGCCATGACCCTTTTTTATAACCAAAGTTGGGCTGCAGAATTAGGCTTTAAGGCGCCCCCTACAACTCCCGCTGAATTTCGAGAGCAAGTATGTGCGTCCGATGTTGGCAGTTCTGCTGCCGCTGTCGGCTGGCTCGCAAGTTTGGATTCGACAACGGCGCTTAGTTGGCTTTATGCCTTTGGCAGCAACGTCGTTATTGACGATGGTTACAAATTTGCTACTACTCAAAGCGAAGATGCGTTAGGTTTTATCGAAGATTTGTTTTCGAGTGGTTGTGCCTGGCGACCTGATACACCAAATATTTACCAAGCATTTGCACAGCGCCAAGGCTTGTTTTTAAGCAGCAGCCTTACTGGATTGGGTGCGCAAACTACAGCTTTTTACGAAGCAGGTAATAGCGATGATTGGCTTGTGATACCCTTTCCCACTGTAGGCGGACAACAGGTGCTGACAACATTTGGGCTATCTTACGTTATCTTTCAGGGCACCCCTGTGGAGCAGCTTGCCTCGTGGTTATTTATCCGCTGGATTAATCAACCTCCACAGCAGACAGTGTGGCTGACGGCTACAGGATCTATTTCCACGCGTGCTGCTACATTAGAGCTGATGAGCACTTTGATGCATGATCTGCCTCAATGGGGCCAAGCACAAAATTTGATTGTTTATAGCCGCAGCGAGCCAACCCATAGTTCTTGGCATGTGGCGCGTTGGGCCGTTCAAGATGCATTTGACCAATTGCTTCGGACTAACTTTTCTCGTGAGCAGATCCCTGAGTTATTGAATGAATTGGACGCTCTGTTGGCAGAAATTCACGCACAATACTACTAAGATTCCATGCCCAATTTACCTCATGTTTCCATTTATACGGATGGTGCCTGTAGCGGTAACCCTGGCCCTGGTGGCTGGGCAGCTTTACTGCGGTATGGGGTGCGTGAAAAAGAGCTCACTGGTGGGGTATCGAAGACGACCAATAATCGCATGGAAATGACCGCCGCGCTTGAGGCGTTGAATTCGCTCAAAACACCTTGCCAGGTTGATTTTTATTCAGATTCTGAATATTTGCGTAAGGGTATCACTGAATGGATGGCTAATTGGAAGCGCCGTGGTTGGAAGACCGCAGCCAAGAAACCGGTCAAAAATCAAGATTTGTGGAAAGCTCTGGATCACGCTATCCAGCCACATCAAATTATCTGGCATTGGGTGCGTGGTCATGCTGGCCATCGCGATAATGAGCGCGTAGACCAACTGGCCCGTCAAGCTCTCCATTCAAACCGAAAAATCTAGGCCTCATCCCAAAAAGAGAGCTTGCATGGACTTAAAACTGCTGCTGAGTGGATTCGTTATTGGTTTTTCGATCGCCGCCCCGGTTGGGCCTATAGGTATTCTGTGCATTCGCCGTACACTGGCTCAAGGGCGGGTGTCGGGCCTGATTTCTGGGCTGGGTGCAGCTTTGGCTGATGCTGTTTATGGTGGCATCGCTGCATTCGGCCTAACGATCATTACCGGCTTTTTAATCGATCAACAAATCTGGTTACGCATTATCGGGGGCGGATTTCTGCTTTATTTGGGTATTAAGATCTTCTATTCAAAGCGGGTAGAAGAAGTTTCTTTGGGTGGCAACCATAATTTGTGGGCAGATTTTATCTCTACATTTACTTTGACGATCACGAACCCGATGACGATCCTATCTTTTGTGGCTATATTTGCTGGATTGGGGCTAGGCAGTGTCGGTGATAATTATCTTGCGGTTTCGCTGTTCGTCTTTGGCGTGTTTGCTGGATCCATGAGTTGGTGGTCTGCAGTCAGCGGCATTGCGGGTTGGTATAAAGGGAAATTAGATCTTGCCGGGTTGTTATGGGTCAACCGTGTTTCGGGGGGTATTATTTTCGGTTTTGGTTTGTTATCCTGGTTTAGCTTAATTCGTGTCTGATACCATCAATTTATTGCTGTTGACACCACCCGTTTTTCGGTGCTAGCAGCACCGTGAATTAACGCAAGACACCCCACGCAGGTTCTTTGGGGTGTCAAAGCTTTTGAGGCTATCGATAATTTGTTTATTGAGGCGACGATGGGATTCGAACCCATGATAAAGGTTTTGCAGACCTCTGCCTTACCACTTGGCCACGTCGCCATAAAAAATTTGGCTGAGGATAAAATGGCATTGTAAATTTAGCCATCACCATCAGCCATTTCTGATCACAGAGCGGGCGATGGGATTCGAACCCATGGCCTTCTCCTTGGCAAGGAGACGTTATACCACTTAACTACGCCCGCATGAATTATGTTTTGACTGAGTGCCGAGAGACAGGATCGAACTGTCGACACCGCAATTTTCAGTCGCGTGCTCTACCAACTGAGCTATCTCGGCATCAAAATCAATACGCGTTTTTCCCACGCGGGGCAAATTGTACACGCATCATTAGGGATTGTCAAGCGAGCGGCACCCAGGCAGTGCCCAAGCATGTAGGGACAACAAGGATAGAAAAAAAAGCCCCCTCCCGAGAGAAAACCAAGTTTTTGATGGTATTTTCTTGATCTTAGAGTTGACGATCTTCTACCCCCATGCTATCATCATTTAATTCGCGCTTTAGGATTGCCAGCTTTGGAACTCAGACCACAGTATCGCCTTCGGACTAATTCCGAGACATTATTGCACAAAGCCTTAGCCATTATTCTTTATTTATCATAGGAAATTTTGAGTTCCTTTGGCGTAGCCTTGTTAATATATGCAAGGCTATTTTGGGCGCATTATTAGGCGCTCTTTTTTTTATTGCACTTATTCTTTTTCATAGTAGGAGTTTTTAATGAGTTCGGATTTTGTGGTTCGTATATTAGGAATGTTGGTTTTTGCATTTGCAGGTTCGTATTTGGGGCAATATTTAGGGGCAGTGATCTTTTTTGATTCTCCTCCTTTATATGCAGCAGTATTTGGTTTTTTGGGCGCACTGTTTGGGTTGGTGCTGACCCCGTATATGACCACCCATCCGATGCGTTCTTTGCGTTCCTTGTTGCGGCGTACGGAGGCTCGTACCCTGGTCGCAAGCCTTGTTGGTTTAATTGCTGGCTTGGTCGTTGCTGCATTGTTGTCTTTCCCTCTTTCGTTGTTACCGGATCCTTTTGGGCGCATATTGCCATTTGTTGCTGTAATTTTGGTCGGCTATATTGGCGTTGCAGTTTTTGTTATGCGCCAACACGATATTTTTGCTGTGTTTAGTTCACGTTTACCTCAGCGAAAATCCAGCATTGACGCTGAACAGGATATAGTCGGTCGTAAAATTCTCGTAGATACAAGTGTGATCATCGATGGTCGCATTGTTGATATTTCTCGCACTGGTTTTCTTACAGGTGCTTTGCTCATTCCGCGTTTTGTGCTTAATGAATTGCAATATATCGCTGATTCGGCAGACAGCCTACGACGCCAGCGTGGACGTCGCGGCATGGAAGTGTTAGCGCAGCTTCAAAAAGAATCGGCTATTCCCGTACAAATTAGTGATATTGATGTTGAAGGTACGCGCGAAGTGGATGCTAAGTTGGTCATTTTAGCTCGTCAGCTGAAGTGTCCAGTATTGACCAACGATTACAATTTAAATCGTGTTGCTGAACTGCAAGGTGTAGCAGTACTCAACATTAATGAACTCGCAAATTCAGTTAAAGCGGCTTTATTGCCTGGGGAGAGAATCAAGGTAGAAGTTATCCAAGAAGGCAAAGAAATTGATCAAGGTGTTGGATATCTGGATGATGGCACAATGGTTGTTGTTGAAGATGGCACGGAGTACCTTCAAAAGGAAATTTTCGTGGTTGTTACAAAAGTATTACAAACGGCTGCTGGCCGCATGATTTTTGCCCGCCCTGAGGATAAATCCTGATGACTTTGAAAATTTACAACACCCTCACACGAAAAAAAGAACCCTTTGAAACTCTGCAGCCTGACCAGGTCTCTATGTATATCTGTGGCCCTACGGTCTATGACAAGGCGCACGTTGGCCATGCTATGTCAGTGTTGGTCTTCGATATTATTCGTCGCTATTTAGAATTTAAAGGCTATCAAGTTCGGCAGGTTATGAACTACACGGATGTTGATGATAAGATCATTCAACGTGCGAATGTCCAGGGCATTGATCCCTCCGATTTAGCTGAGAAATACATTCAAGAATTTAAAGCACATCTTAGAGATTTAAATATTCAATGGGCCACGGTTTACCCGCGCGCGACTTCTGAGATGGATAATATCATCGCTATGGTTCAAGCCTTGATTGACAAAGGGAATGCATACGAATCAGAAGGCGATGTATATTTCTTTGTTAACAGTGATGAAGATTACGGCAAGCTTTCTGGCCGAAAGGTTGAGGACATGATAGCCGGCTATCGCATTGATGTTGATGAGCGTAAAGAATCCCCGATGGATTTCGCTCTGTGGAAATCAGCCAAGCCGGGTGAACCTTCCTGGGATAGCCCCTGGGGTCCGGGGCGTCCTGGATGGCATATCGAGTGCTCTGCCATGAGCTATCATCACCTCGGTGAACAAATTGACATCCATGGCGGCGGTAACGATCTTATTTTCCCGCACCATGAGAACGAAATTGCCCAAACTGAGAGTATCACCGGCAAGCCATTTGCTCGTTATTGGGTGCACAATGGTATGTTGCAGCTTTCTGGTGAAAAAATGTCGAAGTCGCTAGGCAACTTGATTTCGATAGATGATTTCTTGGCAGATCATGATGCCGATGCATTGCGTATGATGGTGCTCAATTCCAATTACCGCAGTCCGCTTAAATTCAACGATGAATCCATCGGGCATGCTGAACGTGCCTTAGATCGTTTGCGATCTGCGCTTCGCCCAGCCATGCCTGATGCCCAAGGCGAGCAGCCCGCCTTTTTGAGCGAGCAAATCGCAGAAACAAAAAAGGGCTTTTCTGACGCCATGGATGATGATTTCAACACTGCTGGCGCTTTAGGTCACCTTTTTGATTTAGTGCGTGCCGCCAATCAAGCGCGTGACAAAGATACATCCGCAGCTGCTTTGCAGCCGGCCCAAGCCTTAGTACTAGAGTTGACCACTATCTTTGGTCTGAGGCTGGAACGTGCAGGTAAAGAAGGTGGTCAGGCCGCACCCTTTGTGGAATTGCTCATCGATGTGCGCAATGAAATGCGTGTGAAAAAATTGTGGGCTCTTTCCGATAAAATCCGTGACCGTTTAACGACATTGGGTGTTGTGCTTGAAGATAGGGTAGATAGCTCAACCTGGCGTTGGAAATAGTACTCCCTTTTAGTTTTGAGCATGAAAGAGTGGATTGTTGGCCGAAACCCTGTATACGAAGTTCTGCGTGCAAAGCGCCGAAATGTTTTTCGATTGCGTGTTGCCCAAAAGACGGACCAGAAACGTCATTTGGGTGATGCCTTAAAAATCTGCGCTCGAAAAAAAATCCCTGTTGAGTTTGTGCCGCGCATCGAATTGGATGCCTTGGGGCAGCATCATCAGGGCGTCGCAGTTGAAGTAAGCGCGTACCCTTATCAAACGATCTTTGATATTTTAGCACGCGCAAGTGGACGTGGCGAACCGCCCTTTATATTGGTACTTGACATGGTACAGGACCCTCGCAACTTGGGCGCTATTTTGCGCACAGCTGAAGCAGTAGGTGTACATGGTGTCTTGTTACCTTTACGACGTACAGCTACCGTGACACCGATTGTTGTTAACACATCTTCAGGTGCCAGTGAACATCTTATAATTGCGCAAGCCAACCTGGCCCAGGCCCTTGAGCAATTGAAGGCCGCGGGAATTTGGATTTATGGGTTGGAGAGCTCATCTGATGCAAATAACCTGTCCGATCTTGATCTTAACGGTCCTATTGCCCTGGTTGTCGGTAATGAGGCCAGCGGTTTACGATCCTTGGTTCGCAAATCTTGCGATGTCCTTATAAAATTGCCTATGCGTGGTCGAGTTGATTCGCTAAATGCCGCAATTGCTGGTTCGGTGGCTTTATATTTTGTCTGGCACGCGCGTCAATTTGCATCCTAAACTATTGACGTTAATTGAGAATTTTGATAGACTTCTGTCCCGTTAGCACCTGCCAGTGTTTTGAGCTTATCTTGTCGGTGATGTAGCTCTCTGGTATAATGCCCGCGCTCTTTAACTGACGGAACGTTTCCATAGTAAATAGTATGCCGACGTAGCTCAATTGGCAGAGCAGTCGCCTTGTAAGCGACAGGTTATGGGTTCAATTCCCATCGTCGGCTCCTGTTGATAGTTGGCGATCAAAGCTAATATTTTCAAGTAGCTCTGATCGCGAGCTGGCAACTAAGTTCGTGTCCCGGGCGGATACCCAAGTGGCCAAAGGGAGCTGACTGTAACTCAGCTAGCAGACGCTTTCGGCGGTTCGAATCCGTCTCCGCCCACAGTATTCGCTGACAAGGATATCAAGAGTCCTTGTCTGTGTGTCGTTGTGTAAGCGACTAGCCCACATAGCTCAGGTGGTAGAGCACATTCTTGGTAAGAATGAGGTCATGGGTTCAAATCCCATTGTGGGCTCTTATTGCTGGCACCGAGTTCAAGATATTATTGTCGAGGAGAAAAAGATGGCAAAGGAAAAATTTGAGCGAACGAAGCCGCACATGAATGTGGGCACCATGGGGCACATAGACCATGGGAAGACAACGTTGACAGCAGCAATCACAAAATACTGTGCGTTGTTGGGAGGCGCAGATTTTCGAGCGTTTGACACGATCGATAACGCCCCAGAAGAGCGCGAGCGCGGCATCACGATCAACATAGCGCACGTGGAATACGAGACCGAGAAGCGGCACTATGCGCACGTGGATATGCCCGGACACCGGGACTATATCAAGAACATGATCACGGGAGCCGCGCAAATTGATGGCGCCATCTTAGTGGTAGCGGCGCCAGATGGAGCCATGCCGCAAACACGAGAGCATGTGCTGCTGGCGAGACAGGTGGAAGTGCCGAGCATCGTGGTGTATCTGAACAAAGTAGATCAAATGGACGATCCGGAACTGCTGGAACTGGTTGAGATGGAGCTGAGAGAGCTGCTGACCGACTACAAATTCCCAGGTGAGGAGATACCAATTGTACAAGGAAGTGCCTTGGCAGCATTGGAAAGCGACAGCGGCGATCCGAATGCGGCGGAGTATGAAAGCATCAAAGAGTTGCTGCGGGTTGTGGATGAGTACATCCCTGAGCCAGAGCGCGAGACCGATAAGCCGTTCATGATGTCGGTGGAAGATGTATTTTCGATCAAGGGGCGCGGCACAGTTGTGACTGGACGAATTGATCGCGGCGTCATCAATGTAGGCGATGCGGCCGCGATCGTAGGTTTGAGAGATGAGATCGGCAAAACGACCGTTACGGGCGTGGAGATGTTCCACAAACTGTTGGATCAAGGTCAAGCAGGCGATAATGTAGGATTGTTGCTGCGAGGGATAGACCGAGATGAGGTTGAGCGAGGCATGGTGATTGCCAAACCGAAAAGCATACAACCGCACACCCGGTTCATGGGAGAGGTCTATGTGTTGAAAAAAGATGAAGGCGGTCGACACAAGCCGTTCTTCCCGGGCTATCGTCCGCAGTTTTATGTACGCACATTGGATGTGACTGGGGCAATCACCTTGCCGGAAGGCGTAGAGATGGTGATGCCAGGTGACAATGTGAACATGGAAATAGAATTGATCGTACCAGTGGCGTTAGAACAAGGTCAGAACTTTGCTATTCGTGAAGGTGGCTTGACGGTTGGCGCTGGTGTTGTTACCAAGATTCTTTAATAAATATTTTAGTAGGGTAAGTAAGTGTAGTTATGGCCGGTAAAAAAGGTGTTCGTCACGTCGTAACGCTTTCTTGTACAGAATGCAAAGAACGCAACTATACGACTGAAAAAAATAGAAGAAACGACTCAGCTCGACTTGAGTTGAGTAAATTTTGTCGGCGTTGCCGCAAGCACACGCAGCATCGCGAGGTAAAATAGATCTCTATCTGGTGGTTGTCCAGCAAGAAATTCGAACAAACGCCTTGCTCGCAACCATTAGATAAAAATAGGCGAGTAGCTCAACTAGGTAGAGCAACGGTCTCCAAAACCGTAGGTTGCGGGTTCGATTCCTGCCTCGCCTGCCTATTGATGATCACGCCGTCCTCCTTTCTTTTTATCAAGGAAGAATCTGAGGCGGCGTTTTCGCCGCAGGTGAATAAGAACTAGGAGATTCATGTGGCTAAGAAAAAAAATGTGCGTGGTAATAAAATCACTATCTTTTATCGTGAGACAGTTGGTGAATTACGTAAGGTAACCTGGCCCACACGCCAGGAAGCTATCACGCTTACAAAAATAGTCCTTATTGTGACCTTTGGTATGAGCGCCTTTCTAGGCGTGTTAGATTTTCTTTTTTCCCGTCTCTTCGGATTGATGCTGGGATAAAAGAAAACACCCTATTCGGTTGTAATGATCTGGAAGAAACCTGATGCCCAAACAAGATCAAGAAAATCGCTCGATAGAAGAGCCTGAAATCGAAGAAACTCCGTCGATTTCAGACCAATCAGAAGACGCTAATACATCCTCGGACCGTGACACGGTTGAAGATGATGGCCGTGCTTGGTATGTTGTGCATTGCTATTCTGGATATGAAAATAAAGTTCACCACAACCTGCAGCAGCGCATCGATTCCATGAATATGCAAGATAAAATTTTTGATGTTGTTGTACCAACAGAAGAAGAGGTTGAGGTCAAAGATGGTAAAAGACGCACTGTTGAACGGCGAGTGTTTCCTGGATATATTCTTGTAAATTTGATCCTCTCGGAAGAGTCATGGTATGTAGTTCGTAATACGCCCGGCGTGACTGGTTTTGTCGGCATGGGCGATGATCCAATTCCTTTGCGCCCAGAAGAAGTCAGCCTTATCATCAAGCGCATGGAAGCAGATGCGCCTCGCATCAGAGTGACGTTCCGTGTTGATGAGCGTGTGCGCATTGTCGAAGGTCCTTTCAAAGATTTTCATGGTACTGTCGCAGAAATTGATATGGATCGCACAAAAGTTCGTGTTATGGTAAATTTCTTCGGTCGCGAAACCCCGGTCGAATTAGATTTTCTGCAAGTAGAAAAAAATTAGTAACCTCGTGGGAGGATTTGAATATCCGCTAATACCACCAAGGAGAAGAATATGGCAAAAAAGTTAAAAGCAGTTGTACGTTTACAAATCAAAGCTGGGCAAGCAAACCCCGCGCCTCCCATTGGTCCGGCGCTTGCAACGCATGGTATTAACCTGATGCAATTTTGCAAGGAATATAATGCCCGCACCTCGAGTCGCATGGGCGAGATTATTCCGGCTGAAATCAGCATTTTTTCGGATGGCTCCTTCAACTTTATTCTGAAAAGCCCTCCTGCTTCTGCACTATTGAAAAAAGCTGCTGGTGTTGAAAAAGGTTCTTCAGTGCCACAACGCGACAAGGTCGGCTCGGTTACACAAGACCAGGTTCGTGAAATTGCTGAACTTAAAATGAAGGATCTCAATGCTGTCAATATCGAAGGTGCTATGCGCCAAATTGAAGGCACTGCCCGCAATATGGGCATCACCATTACAAAATAAACCCTCGTGGGAGGGCACGAATGTGTCCGTTTGCACCACCAAGGAGTAAGAAATGCCTAAACATGGAAAGAAATATCGAGAAGTCGCCAAAAAAATTGATCGCAATCAGCAATATGATCCCACTGATGCGATAGCCCTCGCCAAGGAAGTATCCTTTGCTAACTTTGATGAGACCGTGGAGCTGCATATCCGCTTGGGTGTTGACCCTCGCCACGCAGATCAACAAGTTCGAGACGTTGTCGTTTTACCTCATGGATTAGGGAAAACGGTGCGCGTTTTGGTCTTTGCCCAAGGTGAAGATGCAACCCTGGCAAGCGAAGCCGGCGCTGACTATATTGCGGACGATGACGAAATGATTAAGAAAATCCAAGATGGCTGGACAGATTTTGACGTTGCCATTGCTACCCCCACGATGATGGGGAAAGTTGGTCGATTGGGGCGTGTACTTGGCCCTCGCAGCCTGATGCCCAGCCCGAAGGCCGGCACTGTTGTTCCCGGCAGCGATTTGGCTAATGCAATTTCACAGTCAAAAGCTGGCCGTGTAGAATTTCGTGTCGACAAGACAGCCAATATTCATGTGGCAGTTGGGAAGATATCGTTTGATGCTGAAAAACTGTATGATAACGTAGCCTCCATTATTCTTGCAATTAAGAAAGCCCGACCGGCCGCAGCTAAAGGAACCTATATGCGCCGGATTACCCTGAGTACAACCATGGGCCCTGGCATTCGCATCGATGTCAATAAAGCCCAGGCTATGGAATTGAACTAGCGCTCAATTAGCGTTGGTCTAAAATTACCAATCAATACTTCGCCAAAGACAGCAGGTACTTTCCCATTAATGGAAAGCTTAATTTCCTGCCGAGGTGGAGACTTATAACCAGACAACATGCTTCTGAGAAATAAGTCTTTACCTGGTACGCGAGGTAAAGACTTATTTTATAAGGAAGGAGGAAGCGTTCATTGGCTTATACAAAGGAAGAAAAACAAGCGATAGTTACCAAGTATGGCGACTGGCTAGACCGCAGTCAGGCTCTGGTACTTACCAATTACATTGGTCTTACAGTAGCCGATTTCGATAAGCTGCGCCGAGAAGTGCGTGATGCTGGCGGAGAGTTCCACGTTGTCAAGAATACGTTGGCAAAATTGGCGTTTGAAAAAGCCGGTTTGGAATTTGAAGATGAGGTTTTTATCGGCGATACGGCTATTGGTTTTGCTTTTGATGATCCCCCCGGATTAGCAAAAGCAATCACAGAGTTTGCGAAAGATGTTCAATTTGTAAAATTGAAAGCCGGATACCTGGATAAAAGGCAAATGACACCGGAAGATGTCAAGACTTTGGCAAATGTACCACCGCTGCCAGTTTTGCGTTCGATGTTGTTAAGTACATTGCTTGCGCCAGCGACCAAACTGGTGCGTACCGTATCCGAACCTGGGCGCCAGCTTGCTGGCGTGCTTCAGGCTTATGCTGATAAAGATGCAGCACCAGCATAACCGCATCTTTAATTGGAAATTTTGGATTATTGAATTTGGACGATAACGTTCATTTTTTAACGTTGATTGATAAAGGAGTACAAAAATGGCTGATTTAAAAAACTTGATGGAAGAACTCGGTAAGCTCTCTGTTCTTGAAGCTGCTGAATTGGTAAAAATGCTAGAAGAAGAATGGGGCGTTTCTGCTGCTGCTCCCGTGGCTGTTGCTGCCGCTGCTGGTGCTGCTGTTGCTGAAGCCGCCGAAGAAAAAACAGAATTTGACGTTGTGATTAAGGAACCGGGACCCAAGAAAATTGAGGTCATCAAGGTTATTCGTCAAATGACCAGCTTAGGTCTGAAAGATGCTAAAACCATGGCTGAAACCCCTGACACCAGGGTTTTGGAAGGTGTTGGTAAGGAAGCTGCTGAAGAAGCCAAGTCTAAACTTGAAGCAGCTGGTGCTGTCATTGAACTTGCCTGATTTCATCTAACCCGCTTCATAAAAAAAGGTCACGCTATTTGTGTGGCCTTTTTTCTTTTTATGCCCTGTGGTATATTTTCGATGTTGGAGGTTGCCATGAGTACTCGAGTATTAGTTATTGAAGATGATGAAGGCATTCAGAAATTTCTGCGTCGGGGTCTAGCTTACGACGGCTACCATGTTGATGTTGCTTCGGATGGCCGTACTGGATTAGCCACAGCCAGAGACAACCCTCCTGATCTGGTAGTCTTAGACTTAATGCTGCCGGGCATAGACGGGTTAGAAGTATGCCGTCGATTGCGTTCTGGCGGCGATGTCCCCATTATGATTTTGACAGCAAAAGACAGCGTTAACGACCGTATCATCGGGCTTGACATGGGCGCTGATGATTATATGATCAAGCCTTTTGACCTTGATGAATTGCTGGCTCGAATCCGAGCTTTGTTGCGGCGTGTGCAGCCAACGAATGCTCCCAAGATATACCAATTTAGTGACCTGTCCCTGGATACAGGAACTCGGCAGGCTTCCCGCGGCCAGCGCGTGGTTTCTCTTACCGCCAAAGAATATGAATTGTTAGAACTTTTTATGCGTCACCCACGCCAGGTGCTTACCCGTGAGGTGATCTATGATTCTGTTTGGGGCTATGATTTTGGTGGCGAAAGCAATATTATCGAAGTTTATATTCGCTATCTGCGCCAAAAATTAGAACATGATGACGATGCGCGCTTGATTCACACTGTGCGCGGTGTAGGGTATGTGCTGCGCCAAGCTAATTAATGTCTTTGCGTGCTCGTCTCACTATATTGTATTCATCGCTTGTAGGGGGTATTTTGCTTCTGTTTGGGGTTGTTGTTTATCAGTTGGTAAGCATTAACCTTATCAATCAAATAGACGAACTTTTAGTGCAAACTGCAGTCGATTTGGTTGATAATACTGAATTTAATGCCATTGGGGGCTTAGATATGGCCTCCGAACCTGAATTTGAGTTAGCGACCAATGTATATATTCAGCTTTGGGAACGGGATGCAGGTTTACGTTTTGCTTCTGCCAGTATTCTGCATTTGCGCGATCCTCTTGCTCCCCTAGATCGTTTGCCCGCTGCACCGATATACCGTGATGTTCATATCGGTGCAGCACGTTTGCGGGTTCTCAGTGTGCCGCTATCCTTGGGCAACCGCGTTGTAGGCACTCTACAGGTCGGTGTTAATCTGGCTTTTGTGGAATCTACCCAAAAAGCACTGCTGACCGTGTTGATTGTTGGCACATTAACATCCATGATTTTAGCCGGGATTGCTCTTTGGGTAGCTACCTACCGAGCCTTGGCGTCTTTAGACCGTGCTACTGATGCTGCTCTGCAAATCACTCGTGCTGATGACCTCTCACAGCGCATACCTTATGACGCCCCTGCCGGTGATGAAATTGGCGATCTTGTTCGTGCTTTTAACCAAACCCTTGGACGTTTAGAGAATCTATTTCATACACAACGTCGATTTGTAGCTGATGTTGGACACGAATTGCGCACACCATTAACTGTCATAAAAGGTAATGCCACCCTCTTGCGCAAGATGGGTTGCTCTGATGAAGAAGCATTAGGCAGCATCGAAAGCGAGGTTGATCGTCTAACACGCATGATTGGGGATTTGCTGTTGCTGGCCAGTGTCGAGTCGGGTAAGCTTCCGTTGGCGCATCATCTGGTAGAGTTAGATACGTTGCTTTTAGAAGTGATGCAGCAAACACGTGTGTTAGCTTTAGATCGTATCAAAATGCGATTGGGCAATATAGATCAAATTTTGGTTTGCGGTGATCGTGACCGCCTCAAACAGGTGCTGCTTAACTTGATTGACAACGCGATCAAATACACGCCTCCTGGAGGAGAAGTTGTTGTTGGGTTGGAAAAAATTGATCAACGTTGCCAAATAACCATTATTGACACCGGTCCTGGAATCCCCCCCGAAGACCTGCCCCATATTTTTGATCGTTTTTATCGTGCCGAAAAATCGCGCACCCGCTCTCATGATGGCAAAGGCTTTGGATTAGGCTTGTCGATCGCCTATTGGATTGTAAAACATCATGACGGTATCATCGAAGTTGAATCTACCATGGGGCAGGGGACAACATTTTACGTTTGGTTGCCCTTGGCGCAAGGCGATTGCCAAACGAATTCTTCCTTGGTATTGGGTAGCTAGGATTATTGCGGGGTCAATCCTAATACATGTGCAGCCTGGGTACAAAGACTTGACCCTCCGCTGCTTAACCACTCATCAAGACGCTCACTATTTGGTTTGCCTTTTTTAGCATCCCTGTAAATTTCTGTGCCCCAATAAACATACCGTTGCATCTCGGCAGACCAGGCACTTTCCGGGCGCTTTGCTCCGGTAATCCCGCCGTTATAACCCGCCAACGCTAAACGAGAATCACCTCCTTGTGTATCGAGCGCACTTTTGAGGTAGGCCAAACCGCGCGTCGCGTTGGTCACCGGTTTGTAAGGATCTTCATCTCTCGTGAAGTGAAAAGGCATGACTTGGAATAGCCCCATCGCTCCCGCTCCGGACAGGGCATTAGGGTTCCCGCATGATTCAATTTGCATCACTGTAGCCGCCAGATTAGGATCTAGCCCCAAACGATGACTCCAAATCGTAATTTTTTTCCCCCATCGCTGTACCTCGGGAGTGAAGAGCGATGCAATCTTCGAGTATTGATTAATTTGTTCGAAATTGTCATTTGTCGCCACATCTGAACCTGTTGATATTTGTACCTGGCTTAATCCAAATGCCAACAATAACCCTGCTATCAGAACAATGACCGGAGGTAAAGTTATTATTGACAGGCAGCCCCCATTTTCAGCAATTCCAGGGGTTGCTTGTTTACCATATTGATTAGAGTCGTAGTAGGACATAAGGATGCCGAAAAGATCAAGGTAAACTAAGAGCGAGCTTTCTGATATTTGTTATAGAGATGCTAATCGCTGAGGGCAACCGGGTGATAGGTAGGTTCATGTGCAGGGCGCTCAGCAGCTGAGCGAGAGCTGCGCTTGGGCGCTGGCTGGGAGGCACGCGCCTGAATAGGGCTTGGCTTAACTGAAGGGCGACGAGTTAGGGGAGCTGGTTTGCGTCCCGCACGAGGTGATTTTTTGAAAGTTTGTGTGCTTCGCTGAGAGCCAGTGGCCTGATTTTGGTTGAACAGACGATCGCCGGCCATGGAAATCGTACCAATGATCAAAACCCTGAGCAGCCAGATCATAACAGCCACGAAAATAGGCACAACCTTGATCAAAGTTTCACGGGCGATAATGGCATTACCCAGAGATTGATGATTAAGAATAGCGATGGAAACGCCCCACCAGGTCAGGATGGCGTTCATCAGAGCGGCCAGCATCCAGGCACCAAAGAGATACCAAACTTCGCTCAGTTCATCACGCTCATGCTCTTGTGTGAAAAGGCGGGCAATACCAGCGAAATCAATCCCGCAGAAGGCGATCGCCAGGATGGTAGCCCAGCGGATGCCGATGAACTTCAGATCGCCAATCAGGTCGGTGAGCGCGAAATCGGTGGTGCTGTAGTTGAAGAATTCAAAAGCCAACAGAGCGGTGACGATCAAAAAACCAAAGACCATCCCGCGTTGCAAACGAATACGAAAGTTGGGTAAAGTGAGTTGTGATAACATGCTAATATCTCCTTGATAAATGATCGAACAAAAAATCCCGATTTGTGGGCATAGCGGTAAAAAGGATCGTAAGCTAAATATAGAACACATGTTCTATATTGTCAAGTGCAAAATTATAGCAGTTTTTATCCATATTTGGACATTAGAAATAATTCACAACCATCAAATAACTTCTCAGTGAACCACATGGCTGATAATCATCCTCCAAAATTGGATAATCAGCCTTTTCGGATTTGTTGCTATTATTCTCTGCTACAATTGAAAAGCTCTGCTCGTAAATAAAAGAGATCGCTGGGAAAACCGGTGTGATGTGGGACATAATATCTAGGTATTACGAGTATTCGCAAAGGTACCGGACTAATCAGGTGATTTTACTGATGCTGTTATGATATCGCTTAAATATTTGCAAATAATTCTTCAATTTCAGAATTTTATCGGATATTGTTTTAAGAATTTGCTTTGTGCAGGTCAGTTAACCATGATTATATTTTCAACGGTTGCGGGCTTGTTTGGTTCTGTTGCTGCTAACATGCATGCGAGCCTGTTCTTTAAAACTGTTTTTTTTGAACAAAGGAAGGATAAAAATGAAATCGAGATCCCCTGTTATTTTAAGCGCTGTTCGCACGCCATCTGGACGTTTTCAGGGTAGCCTGAGCGGCATTTCTGCTCCTGAGTTAGGTGCTATTGTTGTCAAGGCTGCCATCGGACGCGCCCAAATTCCCTTGCCGGCTGAGATTGATGAGGTTTACATGGGCAATGTGGTCTCGGCAGGATTAGGACAAAACCCGGCCAGACAAGCGTCAATTTTTGGCGATGTGCCGGCTACAGTGGGTGCTACGACCATTAATAAAGTTTGTGGTTCGGGGTTAAAAACTGTCATGTTGGCCGCTCAAGCCATTCGAGCCGAGGATGGCAATTTGTTCGTCGCTGGCGGTATGGAAAATATGAGCCGTGTGCCTTATTTAGTGCATGCCCGTACCGGCAAATTGCGTTATGGACATGGCCAGCTTACTGATGCGCTGCTCCAAGATGGCTTGTGGGATCCCTTTGAAAATTGGAGCATGGGCGACGCGGCTGAGTTCATTGCCAATGAATTTGATGTCACTCGAGAAGCTATGGATGAATTTGCCTACAAGAGTCACATGAGCGCTGTTGCAGCTATCGATGATGGCAAGTTTAAGCATGAAATTGTTCCTGTTGAAGTCAAAGGTCGCAAGGGAAAGATTACGTCCTTTGATACCGATGAAACCCCGCGTCGCGACACCTCGATCGAATTGCTGGCTAAATTGCGCCCAGCCTTTGCGAAAGATGGAAAAGTCACAGCGGGCAATGCCCCCGGGCTTAATGACGGTGCTGCAGCTATTGTGGTCGCTAGTGAGGCTAAAGCCGAAGCAATGGGTGTTGAGCCGCTGGCTAGAATTGTAGGCTACGGCCAGGCTGCTGTGGAACCTAAATATCTGTTTTACGCTCCCGCAAAAGCTATTCCTGAAGTCTTGAAAAAAATCGGTTGGACCTTGCATGATTTGGATCTGATTGAACTTAATGAGGCTTTTGCTGCGCAAGCATTAGCTGACGGTTACGCTTTGGCCGATCAAGGTTGGGATTGGGACAAGGTAAACGTGCATGGCGGCGCGATTGCGCTCGGTCACCCAATTGGTGCCAGCGGTGCGCGTGTGTTGACTACGTTGATTTATGCGCTCAAAGATCGCGGCCTAAAGCGGGGTTTAGCGTCCCTTTGTTTGGGCGGGGCAGAAGCGGTTGCCGTCGCGATTGAAATCGTTTAATGAATGACCAGGGAGACTTTTATGGAAATTAAAAACATTTTTATCGTAGGTGCCGGAACGATGGGCGCTGGCATAGCCCAAACCACAGCAGTATTTGGTTATCAGGTTACATTGATGGATGTCGATGCGGCACAATTAACGCGTGCACAAGCCGCGATAGCGAAATCAACAGCAAAACTTGTCGAGAAAGAAAAACTCACTGTCGAGCAAAAAACAATTGCATCATCTATCATAATGACAACAACCTTGGATGGCGTCGCGGATGCAGACCTAATTATTGAAGCGGCTACGGAAAATCCTGATCTGAAAATCAAAATATTTACGGATATTGATGCTCGTGCAAACAAAGACGCAATCTTAGCGTCCAATACATCTTCGATCAGTTTGACCAAAATTGCTGCTGCCACACACCGCCCTGATAAAGTTATTGGGATGCACTTTATGAATCCAGTGCCTTTGATGCGATTGGTAGAAATAATCCGCGCCTTAGACACATCTGACCAAACGACAGCAGCCGTTGTTGCAGTGACCGAAAAGGTAGGCAAAGTGCCTATCGAGGCTAATGACTCGCCTGGCTTTATTTCCAACCGCATTCTTTGCCCGATGATCAACGAGGCTGTTTTTACGCTCCAAGAAGGTGTAGGTACACCTGATGCGATTGACCAGGTGATGAAACTGGGCATGAATCACCCAATGGGACCGCTTGCATTGGCTGACCTCATCGGGCTTGACGTCGTGCTCTTTGTCATGGAAGTACTCCAGCGTGATTTGGGTGAAGATAAATATCGTCCCGCTTATCTGCTGCGGAAGATGGTTGATGCCGGCCATCTTGGACGTAAGACGGGCAAAGGTTTTTACGATTATCGCTGATTTTATTTTGCTCCGCAGCTCCCTGGCACCGCCCGCTATAATACCTTAACACAAGGGCATCTTCACTTGGAGCCGGGAGCCAGGTTGTGTTGCGTAGGTCATAAGGATCTGAAAAACTAGACCTGAACGCCCAGCGCAGATAAGGAGTTGGAGGGTTTTGCATCTTAACGCAGTAGTATAATCAGCCCGGGCGAGGATTACACTTGCTCTAATATTTTTTTCTTCGGGAGAACTAGATTATGGCTATTGAATTACGTGAATTGACCATTGAAGATTATGATGACGTAATTAAAATTTGGGAAAAAAGTGATGGCGTTGTACTAAGTGATGCCGATTCAAAAGAAGGCATTAAGAGATTTCTTAAGCGAAATCCAGGTCTGAGTTTTGTATCGGTGGATGGAGCAAAGATCATTGGCGCCGCGCTTTGCGGGCACGATGGTCGCCGTGGCTATATTCACCATTTGGCAGTTAATGAAGAGAACCGGCGACAAGGTTTAGGGCGCTCACTGGTCGGGCGCTGCATGTACGCCCTCATGCGCATTGGCATTGCTAAGTGTCATCTGTTTGTCTACGGAGAAAACCAGAATGCTATCGAATTTTGGAATAAAGTTGGCTGGTCGGAGCGCGTCGAATTAATGATGATGTCTCAGCAGTTGGCTGGCAAGTAATGCCTTCTTAATTCCCATACATAAAGTCTTCATCCCCCTCGTAAGTTTTTCTTTGCGCATGTTGCGGTTCAATATCCATTCCTGTGTTCCAGCCTGTTCCCATTCTGAGGTGCTTGTCTGAGTTAGGTGAATAATGCAAATTCAAGACACTGTGTATGGCGTTGTTGAGATTACACAGCCAGTAGTACTCGATTTAATCAACACCGTTGCCATGCAGCGTTTGCATGGTGTTTTACAGCATGGCGTTAGCGCGCTGATCGGTGTCACCAGCACCACCACCCGTTTTGAGCACTCGATGGGGACCATGTTGCTTGTGCGTCGTTTGGGTGCCAATCTGGATGAGCAAATTGCAGCCTTGCTTCATGATGTCAGCCACACTGCCTTTAGCCATGTCATCGATTACGTTTTCGACGGGCACATCGATCAGAGTTATCATGATGATCACAAAATCGCCTATATTGCTCACACGGATATTCCCACTGTGCTGACGAAGTACGGGCTGCGCTGGATGGATTATATGGAAGAGGATTCCTTCCCCCTTCTTGAGCAACCGTCTCCTCAACTTTGTGCCGACCGATTAGATTATTTCTTGCGCGATAGTCGCGATCTGGGGTTGGCTGTTGATGACGACATAGAGTCTGCCCTTAACCATTTGACTGTTGACAAAGGCCGTATTGTCGTTGATGATCTTGAATCGGCTCGTTGGCTGGGCTATACTTTCATTGCTGCCGATAAAGCCAGCTGGGCTAACTTCCGCGAAGTTGGGCTGTACGAATTAACTGCCCGTGCCATCCGCCGTGGCTTAGCGATTGGTGTACTGACAGATGCCGACCTGTGGGGCACCGATCAACCAGCCTGGGAGAAATTGCAGCGCAGTAGTGACTCAAAACTGCAGCACAACCTCCAACGGGTTAAGGCCAGTACACGATTTGTTTGGGACAATCAATTCCCAGAATTCCGCGTTAGCACCAAACTGCGTAGTATTGACCCGGGTGTACTCATCAATGGGCAGGTCCAACCCCTATCTGCCCTCGATCTGACCTTTGCCCAAGCGCGCGATAAATATTTGGCTGATAATAGCGGCAAATGGCCCATGAGAGTGTTGACGGAGTAAAACGATGACAGAAACTTTTGATTACATCATTATAGGTTCAGGTTTTGGCGGCAGTGTTTCGGCCATGCGCTTGGCTGAGAGAGGTTACTCGGTGTTGGTCTTGGAGAAAGGCAAACACTTTCAGGACGATGATTTTGCCAAAACGACCTGGCAGTTTCAGAAATATCTTTGGATGCCGATTTTTCGTGCTTTTGGCATTTTACAAATCAGTATCTTGAAAGGTGTGATGGTGCTGCACGGTACCGGCGTTGGAGGTGGCAGTTTAGGTTATGCTAATGTGCTAGAAATCCCCACCGATGAGACCTTCGCAACCCCTGCCTGGCATGATCCCCTCCCTTGGGGGAAAATATTACGCACGCATTACGAAACTGCCCGCCATATGTTGGGCGTAACTCGTAACCCAAAATTATGGCCTGCGGATAAAATACTGCGTGAGATAGCTGTTGAGTGTGGCACCCAGGCGACTTTCAGAGCGACGCAGGTGGGGGTTTTCTTTGGTTCAGAAGGGGAAGACGTGCCTGACCCTTATTTTGATGGCACAGGTCCCCATCGGACAGGTTGTATTCATTGCGGTGGTTGTATGGTTGGTTGTCGCTATAATGCCAAGAATACGCTGCCTAAAAATTATCTATACTTTGCACAGCAGCACGGCGCCGAAATCCGTGCTGAATGTGATGTGCGCGATGTACGACCTCTCCGCAACCAGCAGCCCCATGACGCTCGCTACGAAGTAGCCTACCGCTCATCGACTCGAGTTTTCGCCAAAGGCTGGAACACTGTTCGGGCGCGCCATGTTATTTTCTCAGCGGGTGTGATGGGCACCATTAAACTGTTGCTGCAGTTGCGCGACATCAGAAGATCACTGCCAGACCTATCCCCCTGTTTAGGAGAGAAAGTGCGCACCAACTCCGAGGCGCTACTGGGCTCAATAGCCCGCTCAGATGATATTGCTTACTCAGATGGCATCGCCGTTACATCGATTTTTAACGCTGATGAGGTCACTCGCATTGAGCCAGTGCGCTACTCAGATGGCTCCGATTTGATGCGCTATATCTCTGCACCGCTGATTTCACAGGGCGACTCTATTTTTGCAAAAATGTTCAAATCTTTGACCTGGATGTTGCGCCATCCTTTAGATTTTTTAAAAACGATGCTCCAGCCCGGCTGGGCACACAATGCCACAATTATATTAGTGATGCAGCATGTAGATAATCGCATAAAATTCCGTATTGGACGTAGTTTGTTTACCCTATTTCGTAAAGATCTGGTAGCTGAACCTGAAAGCGACACTCGCAAAATTTCGGCGCGTGTCGATGTCGGTCATGATATTACCCGTAAATTTGCTAAGAAAACGAACGGTATTCCAATGGGCTCATTGGGTGAAAATGTACTCAACTTACCAACCACGGCTCACATTTTAGGGGGGTGCCCGATGGGTACGGATGCCAACCAGGGCGTTATTGGCATGGATTTTCAAATTCACAACTATCCGGGCTTGTACGTTATCGATGGCTCGATTATGCCGGCTAACCCGGGCGTTAACCCAAGCTTAACGATTACTGCACTGGCAGAATATGCTCTCAGCCAGATTGAGGATAATACTTAGCGGGTTGCTTCCAGTCTAGTGACCCCCAATCGAAGGGACCAGTTCCATGCTATAATCTTTTTTGTATTTTACAACGATGTGAATTGATAAAAATATTTAAAAAGATCCGATTTTTGCCCGAAACAAGCATTTATGCCATGGGTTGGGCAAGAAAATCATACCTGCAAGTTCTTAGTCATAGATATTTTGGCTTCTTATGCAGGTTATTTTTTATTCCAAAAAGTCGTATATTAAACATAAAGTCGATTTTTGGAGGTAAATGCAATGACATCTGGTGGTCCCAGTTTTATCCTTAGTGAAGAGCATGAAATGATTCGTATGGCAGCCCGAGATTTTGCCATTAAAGAGATCGCCCCTATCGCCGCAGCGTTCGATGAGACGGGCGATTTTCCTTCTGAAACCATAAAAAAAATGGGAGCCATGGGTTTTATGGGTATTGAAGTTCCCGAAGAATATGGTGGCGCTGGCATGGATACCATGGCTTACGTGCTGGCCTTAGAGGAAATTTGTAAAGTAGATGCTTCGCATGGCACGATCATGTCGGTAAACAACTCGCTTTTCAATTACGGATTGCTAAAATATGGCACTGAACAGCAAAAACAAGATTTCCTCATCCCAGTGGCTTCAGGCGAGAAGATTGGCGCCTATTCATTAACGGAACCAATGTCTGGTTCGGATGCCAGCACCATGCGCAGCCGCGCCGTACGTGATGGTGATGATTATATTATCAACGGGCGGAAATCTTGGGTCACCAGTGGCCCCGTAGCCGATTTTGTTGTCCTTTTCACGATTACCACCCCTGATCAAGGATATCGTGGCATTACAGCTTTTCTCATCGACGCTCAGCAGCCAGGTTTTATTCGTGCAAAGCAGGAGCCAAAGCTAGGTATCCGGGCTTCAGGCACCAGTGAGATTGTGTTTGAAGATTTTCGCTGCCCTGCGGCCAATATCCTCGGCCAAGAAGGCCAAGGTTTCAAGATCGCACTGACCGTGTTAGACGCCGGCCGGATAGGGGTTGCATCCCAAGCTTTAGGCATTGCTGAAGCATCCTATGAAGCCAGCCTGCAGTATGCGCGCGAGCGTGAAGCTTTTGGTAAGAAAATCGGTCAATTCCAAGGGATATCCTTTAAATTGGCAGACATGAAAACACGTATTGAAGCTTCCCGTTTACTGACTTACAAAGCGGCCCTGGCCAAAGAAAATGCCAAGGAAACCGGCCAGCGTTATACCTTGGATGCCGCCATGGCCAAGCTCTTTGCCTCCGAAACAGCCATGTTTTGCGCTCACGCCGCAGTGCAAATCCACGGAGGTATGGGCTATTCGAAAGAATTGCCTATAGAGCGCTATTTCCGTGATGCAAAAATCACTGAAATTTACGAAGGAACCAGTGAGATTCAACGTATGGTCATTTCCCGCATGGAAACTGGCTTGAGATAATGGCTGTCTTTTGACGCTGATTTGACAAAGCTTTTATCGTTGAAAATTTTTGGTATTGCCCTAGGATTTACCTTTTAGATTAATGCGCTCCGGTACCAGAGTTGTGCTGTCGATATTGTTATGCAGCAATGAGGGTTTATGAAAGCCATTCTCTTCTACCAACATGGTGGTCCTGAAGTTCTTCAATTCGCCGAGTTTCCTACCCCTGAACCCGGACCCAATCAAGTGCTTATCCGCTTAGAAGCCGCGGCTCTTAATCGTCTCGATCTATGGGTGCGAGATGGTTGGCCAGGCAGCCGGTTGAGCTTGCCGCATATCCCCGGCGCTGATGGTGCAGGTTCAATTGCCGCTCTCGGAGAAAATATTAACGATTGGGTCGTTGGCGACCGCGTAGTTATCAACTCAAATTTGGGTTGCGGACACTGTCAGACCTGTCTTGCGGGGCAGGATAACCGTTGTCGCAAGTGGCACTTGCTGGGTGAGACCACCCCCGGAACATATGCAGAATATGTGGTTGTCCCCGCTCATCAGATTCTTGCCATGCCCGATGAGATTGACGCGCATACGGCCGCGGCCGCCGCTTTGGTCTATCACACGGCTTGGCACTCCTTAATCACACGTGGTCAACTGCAGGCTGGCGAAAATGTCTTGATTGTTGGCGCTTCGGGTGGAGTTAATACAGCCAGCATCCAAATAGCAAAATGGACCGGCGCAAAAGTTTATGTCATTGGCTCTAGTGCCGAGAAATTAATGCTGGCCGCAGAACTTGGCGCAGATGTTCTGATTGATCGCTCAAAAAACGAGTACTGGGCCAAGGAGATTTATAAACTAACCAACAAACACGGTGTGGATGTGGTTGTGGATAATGTCGGAACGACTTTCCCCATGAGCTTGCGCGCCGCGCGAGTAGGCGGCCGTATCCTCACAGTGGGTAACACCGGCGGCCCAAAATTTGAAATCGACAATCGCTTTATTTTTGGCAAGCATCTTTCTATCATCGGCTCAACCATGGGCACATTGCAAGACTTCGTTGAAGTGATGGATTTAGTTTTTGCCGGATTGTTAAAAGTAGCCCTAGACCAACGCTATCCTCTTTCTCAGGCCAAGGTTGCTCAAGAACGCTTAGCCAGCGGTCTGCAGTTGGGAAAAATCACGTTAGAGATTGATCAATAATAACTGGAAAATTTTCTCAATGCCAATCTATCGAAAAACAATTGCCAACACCCAGTCTTCAGACCTCAGGTCATCACGACCATTTTTCGTAACGCTGCTTGTTGTTGAGGTGTTAATTCTCTCAGCTCTCAATGGCTTTCGAAGCCTTGAGGCTTTTCGATATTGGCAATTTTTATCATCCCTATCCATGTCGATATCGCCGGCTTATCTTGCCATCAGTGGCCTGTTATGGGTTTTGATTGGCATTGCCTTGAGTTGGATTCTATGGCGTGGACAACCAGGCGCACCGCACGTGTTGCGGGTCTTTGCTGTTGTATATGTCCTTTACTACTGGATAGACCGCTGGTTGCTAACGGTCTCGATTTTGAGCGCGCGCTGGCCTTTTGCGCTGCTTATGACCATCTTTGGACTGGTCTTACCTTTTGTCATGGGGACACGCCCTAAAGTGAGCGCATTTTTTGCGCGTCGAGTACAATAATCAGATTTAATCATTTAGCCATCATCTTTATTATTTCGTGGAGATAAACCATCATACCGGGAGAACGTTATGACCGATAATCCAAAAATTCAACACCTGCGTGAACTTAAAGCGAAATCACGTTTGGGCGGTGGTCTCGAACGGATCAAAAAACAGCATGCCAAGGGCACCCTGACCGCGCGTGAGCGCATTGACCTGTTTTTAGATAAAGGCTCCTTTCGTGAAATTGATGCCTTTGTCAAACACCACACTACAGATTTTGGCCTCGATGAACGTCAATACCTGGGCGATAGTGTTGTCACCGGATGGGGAACGGTCAACAATCGTCTGATCTATATATTTGCCCAAGATTTTACCGTCTTTGGTGGCAGCCTGGGCGAAGTGCACGCTGCTAAGATTGTTAAAATTCTGGATATGGCCATTAAAAATGGTGCTCCCGTAATTGGGTTAAATGATTCTGGTGGCGCGCGTATCCAAGAGGGCGTGGTTTCTCTGGGTGGCTATGCTGATTTATTTTTGCGCAATACCCTGGCTTCGGGCGTTGTCCCGCAGATCAGTGTCATCATGGGACCAAGTGCGGGTGGTGCCGTCTACTCTCCGGCATTGACCGATTTCATCTTCATGGTGCGTGGCTCTTCTTATATGTTCATTACCGGCCCCAATGTGGTAAAAACCGTCACACAAGAAAATGTTACCTTTGAAGAGCTAGGCGGCGCTGATGTTCATGCTGAGGTTTCTGGCGTGTGCCATGTGACCGCCGATAGTGAACCAGATGCCCTCTTCCTGGTGCAAAAATTACTAAGCTACTTGCCGCAGAATAACATGGAAGATCCGCCCTTTGTGCCCACCGATGACGATCCCTTACGACGTGAGCAGGCACTCGATACAATTGTCCCTGACGACGCTACCAAACCTTATGATATCAAGGACGTCATCACGCATATTGTCGATCATGGTGAATTCTTTGAAATTCAGCCAATTTTTGCAGAAAATATTGTTATTGGTTTTGCCCGTTTGGGCGGACACTGCATAGGTATTGTAGCTAATCAGCCTGCAGTATTGGCCGGAGTTCTTGATATCAATGCCTCCGTTAAGGCAGCTCGTTTTGTGCGTTTCTGCGATGCTTTTAACATCCCTCTGGTAACGCTGGTGGACGTTCCCGGTTTCTTGCCGGGTACCGATCAAGAACATGCCGGCATCATCCGTTCTGGCGCTAAACTGCTCTATGCCTATTGTGAGGCCACGGTGCCTAAGCTAACGGTGATCACTCGCAAAGCCTATGGCGGTGCTTATTGTGTGATGAGTAGTAAACATATTCGCGGCGACATTAACCTTGCTTGGCCGACCGCCGAAATAGCTGTAATGGGGTCAAAGGGTGCCGTCGAAATTATTTTTCGACAGAAATTGGCTGTGGCAGATGACCCGCACGCCCTTCAGGAAGAACTGGCTAATGAGTATCGCGAAAAATTTTCTAATCCTTACGTTGCCGCCGCGCACGGCTTTATTGATGATGTTATTGAGCCGAGCGAAACACGCTCGCGTTTAATCAATGCCCTTGAAATGCTCTCCAACAAACGTGATACCAACCCTCCTAAGAAGCACGGTTGCATGCCGCTGTAATTAATGATTTTGTTAGTGTATTGGCTGAAATGGTAATAAAATCCAACCCAACCCACCCAACACTTCTGACATAAGTACAATCTCTACCTGATCCGTTGCCACGGAGATTCTTAAGGAGCCAGATGATAGAGCGGAGGTTCTATGTTAACTAAAGTTCTTATTGCTAATCGAGGCGAAATTGCGGTCCGTATTATCCGAGCTTGCCGAGAGCTAGGCTTAGAAACGGTCGCCGTTTTTTCAGATGCTGATCGCAGCGCGCTGCATGTGCGTCATGCCGATGAGGCCTATTTGCTGGGGCCGGCGCCTTCACGCGAATCGTATTTGCGGGGCGATAAAATTATCGAAATTGCTAAAAAGAGCGGCGCTGGCGCGATTCATCCTGGTTATGGATTTTTGGCTGAACGCTCGGATTTTGCTCAAGATGTTATCGATGCTGATTTAGCCTTTATAGGACCCAAGCCATCCTCAATTGCTGCGATGGGTGATAAAGGCATCGCTCGCCGAACCATCACCGCGGCTGGTATTCCGGTTGTCCCTGGGACAGAGGGTGATGGTGCTCTAAGCGATGATCAATTGCTGACTTTGGCGCCAGACGTTGGCTTTCCGCTTCTGATAAAGGCCACAGCCGGTGGTGGCGGTAAAGGCATGCGTGCCGTTGATAATATCGAGCAGATGCCGGGCTTATTGGATTCTGCCCGCCGAGAGGCCGAATCATCCTTTGGGGATGGAAACGTTTATCTGGAAAAATTGGTCGCAGGCGCTCGTCATATCGAGATTCAGATTCTCGCCGATACGCATGGTAATGTCGTTCATCTCGGGGAACGTGAATGTTCTTTACAGCGCCGTCACCAAAAACTTTTAGAAGAAGCGCCTTCCCCCTTTATTGGTGATGATGAAGAACTACGCCAGCGCATGGGCGCAGTCGCAGTCCAAGCTGCCCAATCTGTTGGATATACCAACGCAGGAACGATTGAATTTTTGGTCGATAGTGATAAAAATTTCTACTTCCTCGAGATGAACACCCGCTTACAGGTTGAACACCCCATCACGGAAGCGGTAACCGGCATAGATATTGTCAAGGAGCAAATTCGTATTGCCCGCGGCCGGCAGCTGAGTTTTGCACAAAAAGATGTGCACATGACCGGTTGGGCCATCGAATGCCGTGTTAATGCCGAAGATGCTCATAATCAATTTATGCCCTCTACCGGACGTATTGTTCATATGCAGTTGCCCACGGGACCAGGTGTCAGGGTGGATACCGGCGTATATCCTGGATTTGAGATTTCCCCCTATTATGATTCCTTGATCTCGAAATTAATTGTTTATGGCAGCACGCGCGCTGAAGCTATTTTGCGAATGCGCCGTGCCCTCGAAGAGTATCGTTTAGTAGGGGTTCGTACTAATATCCCTTTCCATCAAAATATAATGGATTCTCATCGATTCATGGCCGGGCAATTTGATACCCAATTTGTGGAAAAGCGTTTCTCCATGGAACGAGCCGATCAACAGCGTGAGAGTCATCCGCAAGTTGCAGCCATTATGGCCACTTTGGTGGCTCATGCCCGTACGCAGCGCTCTGCCCACGTGATCCGGCGCAGCAAACGTGATACCAGTAACTGGAAGTGGCTTGGACGTTGGGAACGCATGCACCGCTAGCAAGGAACCGACGAGGCGAGATTATGAAATATATTGCAACAATTGATAGTCAGCAATACACTATTGAGATTATTGACCGACATCATGTTATTTTTGACGGGGTACACTACAGTGTCGATTTTGAGTCTGTTAGCGGCCAGCCGGTTTTTTCCCTACTGGTAAATGATAAATCTCACGAGGCCTATATTTACGAAGGTGATGATGGTGATTGGGAAGTATTGCTAAAAGGCGCTCTTTATCCCGTCTCTGTGATCGATGAGCGTGAACATCGTTTACGGGCAGCTTTTAGTAGTGGTCCCTCACAGAGCGGGGAATATCATCTAAAAGCGCCCATGCCTGGTTTGGTGGTCTCTGTTCCGGTAAAAGTGGACCAAGAAATCAAAGAAGGTCAGGTACTCTTGATCTTAGAGTCGATGAAAATGCAAAATGAACTGAAATCACCCCGTGATGGGGTTGTTTCAAGGGTAAATGCAAAAAATGGTGATCACGTGGAACGCAAGCAAATGCTGTTGAGTGTCATCTAGTATTTAACCGTGCATATTCTGCTGGCTAGGTTTTTGCAAATAGCGGTATTTCTTAAGGTGTTGAACCATCAATCATGTTAGAATAATTTGCACGGTGGCTAATTTCCGTAGGTCATGATTTCTGGGTCCTTTTGGAAAATAACGAAATCGTGAATTGTTGAATTTAATATTAAGTGGAGTGCATCATGCCCGAGATGGTAGAAGTTATGGTTGATAGTATTCGTGTTAGTTTGATGAATCAGCAGCGCATTGTGATTCTGCGAGAAATGGACGCCGAACGCTATTTGGCCATCTGGGTAGGAGTTTATGAAGCCGAACACCTCACCATTGCGCTGGAAAACGTAGAAGTCTCCCGCCCGCTGACGTATAACCTTTTTGTAAAGATGGTCGAAGCACTCAACTCACAGGTGGTACGGGTAGAAGTTGTCGCATTACGCGATGAGACCTTTTATGGCAATATTGTATTAGAGATGGATGGTGATCTTATTGATATTGATTCCCGTCCATCCGATGCCATAAATCTGGCGGTGCGCGCCGATGCTCCTATCTATGTAGCGCGTGAAGTCATGGACGCGGCTAGTATCATCCCTGAAGATGATGAAATTTCCATAGATGAAAACCAATTGGATGAGGCTGATATTCCCGCCGAAAAGCACGGTCAAGATCTGTCAGCTTATGAAGATTTTTTCAACAAAATTGATATGGATGATGCCGACGAAGATCAAGCCAGTCAAAGCGACGATTGAGTCTTGTTGCATCTGAAGCGTAAATATTTTATTGTCATATTCCATTTCTGATTTGTATTATTTCTTTATGTTGCTCGTACCATGTTCGGGTCGCGAGCCCAGCGGAGCCAGTTAGCCTGTGCGGTTTCAATTCCTATAGAATCCCACGCAATTAGCACTGCGTTACAAAGATAGACAGGAAAGAGCTTGTATTCGAAGCGATTTTTACTTTGTGACTTTATATCATTTATCCCGTTTTCAATATTGTTCTTAAGTACGATATCTTATGATCGATTTTCCCTCTCTTAATATGGAACCAAGCGCTGGACCTAAACTTGTGCCGCAAAGTCGTGAAGCGGAAGAGGCTGTTCTGGGTTCAATTCTTATCAACCCCGACGCCTATTTTGATGTCGCCGATTTCTTGCAGCCTGAAGATTTTTATATTCACCGTCACCGCTGGATTTGGCAATCCTTTACTCGCTTGCAAGAGAGCCGTAACCCCATAGATTATTTGACTGTCACAGAAGATTTAGATCAGCAGGGTCAATTGTCTGAAATTGGCGGTCCGGCATATATCACCGCGTTGATCAATAATGTACCCTCCTCGTTGCACTCAGAGGCCTATGGGCGCATCGTTGAGGATGCAGCCGTTCGCCGGCGCATGATCGAAGCTGCCAATGATATTGTCAAACTGGCTTACGACGAGGAAACGGCCTTAGACTCGGTTATGGGCGATGCCGAAAAAGCTATCTTTGGTGTTAGCGAACATCGTATGACCCGCGATTTGGCGCCCATAAAGCAAGTATTGGATGAATATTATGACCGGGTTGGCGAGTTAGCTTCCCGCGATGAGGATGTGCGCGGTGTCCCAACTGGCTTTGTCGATCTCGACAAACTGTTGGGTGGCTTGCAGCCCTCCGATTTGCTGATTATTGCCGGTCGCCCGGGAATGGGTAAAACCGGTTTTGCCCTCTCAATAGCTAAAACCGCAGCCCAAATCCATAAAAAACATGTTGCTATCTTCTCATTGGAGATGGCCAATGAACAATTGGTGCAGCGTTTGATCGCCCAAGAAACCGGCATCGATTCGCAACGCCTGCGCACAGGCAAACTTGAAGAGAGTGAATGGCCAATTTTTACCCATGCTATCGAGGTGATGGGTGATACAAAAATATTCCTCGATGACACACCTGGCATCACGCCCTTGCAATTGCGTACCAAATGTCGTCGGTTGCATTTAGAATTTCGCTTGGACCTGATCATTGTCGATTATTTACAATTAATGACAGGTGATAGCCGTAGAGGCGAGAACCGCGTGCAAGAGGTCTCCCATATTTCGCGCCAGCTAAAAATTCTTGCGCGCGAATTAAATGTCCCTGTATTAGCTGCGGCACAGCTCTCGCGCGCAGTTGAGCAGCGTTCTGATAAAAGACCCGTACTCTCCGATTTGCGCGAATCTGGTTCGCTGGAGCAAGATGCCGATATCGTCATGTTCATCTATCGGCAGGAAATGTATGAGGATGACCCTTCCAAAGAAAACGTGGCCGAGATCATTATTGCCAAACATCGTAATGGACCGATTGGCAGCGTGCAATTGATCTTTCGTAAAAATTTGGCCAAGTTTGAGAATGCTCTTACTCGACATCTCGACTTATCCCAAGTCGCATGAAAAAGTTTCAAGGCTTTCCAAGCGGTCAGGTGCACTTCATCCCAGTTCCCGAACCGTTCTTTAACGATCTGCTGCCCCAAATCAATCATCTGGGCGAGTTTAAGGTCACCCTTTATGGTTTGTGGCGTCTCGATCGGATGGAAGGCAGCGTTCGCTATTTGAAAGATCGTGATTTTCTAGATGATATCAACTTTATGGCTGGGATGGGTGATACACCTGAGACGGCTGCATCGGCTTTGCAAGAGTCGCTCCAACGTGCAGTGCAGCGCGGCACCTTTTTACAAGCCGGTTTTCTGGGTGAAAGTGGTGAGCACACCCTATACTTTCTCAACACCCCTAAGGGGCGCGCGGCTGTGTTGGCCATCCAGCGAGGTGAATGGCGCCCCTCGGAGATTGATGCCACTCAAGTTGTGCTGCACCCCACCCCACCCAATATTTTTCGTCTGTACGAACAGCATATTGGTCCGCTTACTCCAATGATCGCGGAAGCCCTGGGTGATGCCGAAGATACATATCCAGAAGAATGGATTGCCCAAGGATTTCGTATTGCCGTAGAGAAAAACGTGCGTAACTGGCGTTATATCGCCGCGATTTTACGCCGTTGGCAAGAAAGAGGTTATGATGTCAGAGAAAATCGACAAGACACTGAAAAAAGTGGCCAGCAATACGCAAATTGGGAACAGGACTGAGCCTTCATTAGAATTACCAAAAAACGATCTTCCTGGTGATCCCAACTGCGAAATTTGCAGCGGTGTGGGATATTTTCATGTAGAACTTCCTGTTGGGCATCCGGAATTTGGTCAATTGCAGGTCTGCCCGTGCCGGCAAGGTGATCTTACTCAGCAGGCACATCAACGCTTGTTTGCAATGAGTAACCTTGAAGAATTGCAGCACCTTACCTTTGATAATTTCAAGTTTCGTGGCAGAATAGATTACGGACCCATTGAAGCTCAATCCTTGGAAGCCGCTTATGAATCGTCCCAGCAATTTGCGCGCTCTCTCGATGGTTGGCTGGTTTTGCAAGGGGGTTTTGGCTGCGGAAAAACGCATTTGGCGGCCGCCATCGCCAATTCGGTGGTCGATTTTGGGATTCCGACCTTGTTCATTACCGTGCCCGACCTGCTGGATTTTTTGCGTTTTTCTTATGATGATCCTGAATCAACTTTTGAAGAGCGTTTTGAAGAGATTCGTAATGTGCCCCTTTTGATCATGGATGATTTTGGTACCCAGAACGCAACCAATTGGGCGCAAGAAAAACTTTTCCAAATCATGAATTTTCGCTATATCAACAAACTGCCGATGATTATTACTACGAATTTGATGATGGCAGAGATAGAGCCGCGTATTTTATCGCGATTAAGTGATACTGAATTTGTACGCACGATGAGAATTCTGGCTCCCGATTTTCGTCGTCCAGGGCACGATTCACCCGGCCCACTGGAGAACCTGCACAAATTTACCTTTGATACGTTTAAGATGCGCAAAAATGAGAATCTTTCCCCAGCCGATACCCAAAGTTTAGAAAAAGCGTTGGCCGAGACGCTTGATTTTGCCGAATACCCTGATGGCTGGCTGGTGATTACCGGCCCCTATGGCTGCGGTAAAACACACCTGGCGGCGGCCGTTGCCAATTACCAGGCCGAAAAAGGTTACCATGTGCCCATGTTTGTTGTCGTCCCCGATTTGATGGATCATCTGCGAGCCACTTTTGGTCCGCGCAGCACGGTTAGTCTTGACCACCGCTTCGACGAAGTGCGTCAAGCCCCTTTGTTGATCTTGGATGATCTTGGCACACAAAATATGACCCCTTGGGCTCGAGAAAAACTCTATCAATTATTTAATTACCGTTATTACGCTGAAATGCCAACCATCATTACCACCCCAGAGCTGAAAGGTGAAATGGACCCGCGTCTGCTCAGCCGTATGCAAGATAAACGTTTGTGCACCATTTGCCCGATTACCGCGCCCTCCTACCGGGGCACAAAACGAGCCAGAAAAAAACGCCGCAGACGTTCGTGAAGATTATTGATTGCAGAGTCCTTGAGCACGGGCTGTCCAACAAGACAGCCCGTTTTTGTTTAACGCAAATTCAGTTTGGTCGAGTTTCTAATGTTAATAAAATACCAGCATACCGTTAGCGTAGTGTTCCGAATTATTATGAAATTAATGATAAAAATAGCATATTTTCAAGGTTTCCGGTGATAGAATTCGGGCTGGTGTAATAAGACTGATAAAGTGAAAATTACAGGGAACTTTTGTATGCTATCAAGTTTTATATTGGCTCTACGTGAAGGTTTAGAAGCAGCGCTGATTATCGGAATTGTCTTAGGCACGCTGCGCAAAATGGGAAATACCCGTTTCTTGGGCAGCGTTTGGTTTGGTGTTGGTAGCGCGACTCTTGTTAGTTAGCTGTTGCTTTGATCCTTAATGCTGTCGGTGCCTCTTTTTCAGGAAGAGGAGAAGAAATATTCGAGGGGATCACCATGTTGCTGGCTGCCGGCGTACTCACCTGGATGATTTTTTGGATGCGGGCTCAAGCCAGTACGATGCAGGTGGAATTACAAGCCAATGTAAAGCATGCCGCTCAATCTGGCGGAGGACGAGCGCTGTTCATGATTGCTTTCTTGGCAGTCATGCGCGAGGGCATTGAATTAGCTTTATTCCTCACGGCTGCTGCGGCAGCATCTACTCAACAGCAAACACTGATGGGTGCCTTATTAGGATTGGCTGGCGCTGTTGTATTAGGCTGGATGCTATTTGCAACTACCTTACGGCTTAATCTACAGCGTTTTTTCCAGGTCACGGGTGTATTGTTGATTCTTTTTGCCGCCGGGCTGGTGGCGCATGGGGTCCACGAATTCAACGAAATCGGTTGGATTCCCGCCGTCGTTGAACATCTATGGGACATCAATCCTATCCTCAACGAAACATCAACCCTCGGGTTGATGTTAAAAGCGCTCTTCGGTTATAATGGCAATCCCTCACTAACTGAGATAATAGCCTACTTTCTTTATTTAGCAACAGTCATGTTAGGATTGCGGCGCGACCCTATTTTGTTGCCTCTCTCTCAGCAAGCTTTGGAGATCTGATGTCAAACGATTCTAAACCCCAATGTGTTCATTGTCAGCGCAATAGTGATCAAGTGCCTCTAATTGCCTTGCGGTACCAAGATATTGATGCCTGGATTTGCCCACAGCATTTACCTGTATTGATTCACAAACCGCATGAATTGATAGGCAAAGTGCCCGGTGCCGAAAACCTGAGCTTTGACGAATAGCATAACTGTCAAATAGTTAGATCAGTATTACGACATACATACACTGCCCACGTCGTAGTTAGGTTCTGTCACACCTGATGACCATCTTGCATCGATGGGTGTAGCTCAATTTGAGCCGAGATCTAATCCGCAAGTGTTGCGATTTATTTGGGAGGCAATGTTGCAGGTCCAGAAAAAATTTAATATTTTGCGTTCCATTAGGTTGATTCTTCTTATTGCCGCTGTCTTAATATCAATTTACTATATCCTTACAGGGTCTGATCCTATGGGGATATTTTTGGGTGATGATCTCCTCGTTCCAGCTGTTACCGAACCGGTGGACGTGGGCGGTGAATCTATATATTAAGATCACCTCTTCGCCGCAGTCAATTTAATCCTTCGGCAGAATGTAAGTCAGCGACTTTTCTGCTTTCTGTAAATCATTTGAATTAAGAAATTCTCTGCAGGGTCGCGGATGGGAGGCGTTTTTTTGATTACCAGCTGCCACGCATCGAGGCTTTCGTTGGCCATACTGGCGTATTTCATCGTGAGT
>PVMK01128459.1_pt1 | contig 160550 bp, 146 predicted proteins | sample 1853481 | NCBI WGS metagenome assembly PVMK01 (sample SAMN08533507, study PRJNA380276) | Marine sediment metagenome, whole genome shotgun sequencing project.
AAATGTCGCCTTTTGGCCGAAAGCAGAACTAATCGACCCCGATGTTTCGACTGATTTTGATTCCGCTTTAGGGTGAAAAGCGGAACCTAGTCATAAAATTGGTAAATCTCCGCTTACGACCCAAAGGCGAACTAAACACAAGCTCGAGTTGTATCTCTGGAATCGACTGTGAATTCAACCGGTCAACGCAACACATTGCTGTCTTTGAGTATATGAAGGAGTGTCGCTACGATTTTCAATCCCTAATTCCTTATACCTCAATTCCGTCAAGTAACTTGGCATCTCGGTATATAATTATCCCAGGGCGTTTCCACTCGCTGCCGCAGCAATCGCTTGGTATCAATGGGATTTCTGACCTGCCGCATTGCGAGTGGTGTCACTTTTGTCTGGAGCAGCGATGGCGTTATTGATCACGTATGTTTTTATTGCACTTGTTTTCTCTTTTCTATGTTCTATAGCCGAGGCGGTGCTACTCAGCGTGACAGCAGCCTACGTGATATTGCTGGAAAAACAGCAAAAACCATCAGGTGTACTTTTACGTCAATTCAAATCCAACATCAACAAACCACTTGCCGCCATCCTGACACTTAACACGATAGCGCACACGATGGGTGCTGCAGGCGCTGGAGCACAGGTAACGATTGTTTTTGGCAGCGCCTACTTGGGCGTTGCTTCGGCGATCCTCACTTTGCTGATCCTGTTCCTTTCCGAAATAATTCCGAAAACACTGGGTGCTCATCACTGGCGGACATTAGCGCCAGCAACGGCCTACGGACTGAAATTTCTCGTCGGCTTGTTGTATCCATTCATAAAGCTCACGGAGAAATTGACAAGGGGCCTTGCTGAGGGTCACGCACTCAGCGGGTTCAACCGTCTGGAATTTGCTGCTATGGCTGAACTTGGCGCACAGGAGGGCCAACTCGCTGAGCGGGAGTCGGAGGTGCTTAAAAACCTGTTTTTGCTGCGGGAAACCCAAGTGAAAGATGCAATGACACCACGAACCGTTGTCTTTTCTCTGCCTCAAAATATGTTGGTTTCAGATTTTTTTCAGCACCATGAGCAGGTCAGGTTCTCCAGAATCCCAGTCTACAGTGACGATCCCGACCACGTGGAGGGCTTCGTTTTGCGTGGCGACCTGCTGTTAGCCCAGGCCAAAGGACAAACCAGAGAAAGCCTGGCAACTTTCAAACGGAAAATTCCCATTCTCCCCAAGTCATTGACGCTGGCGCAGGCGTTTAACGAAGTGCTTCGCGTTAGCGCTCATATTGTGCAGGTTGTAGACGAATTTGGCAGTCCCGTCGGGATACTGACTCTGGAAGACATAATCGAGACTCTTTTGGGCCTGGAAATCGTTGATGAGGGAGATGCAGTTGTGGATATGCAGGAACAGGCCCGCCGGTTGTGGAAGCGCCGGGTGCGGGATGACTGGCTGGATTTTAGCAGGCTAACAGGCCGGAAATGAGGCACTAGAAATGAACAGAGTTTACATAATCTGAATGGCTATACCCGACATTCCAAATGCCCACGCGCTGGCGGTTCTGCTGTTGACTTTGCTGGCACTGTTCCTGTTTACACGGGACAGGATTCGACTGGAAAATTCCAGCCTGTTTGTCCTGGTTGCACTGATCATCGGCTTTGAACTCTTTCCATTCAATGGCGATTTCGGAGAAGTCCGCCCAGCAGATTTCTTTCACGGGTTTGGTCACGAGGCGCTGATAGCTGTATGTGCGCTCATGGTTGCGGGGCAAGCCTTGGTCCGCACCGGCGCACTCGAGCCAGTAGCCCGAAGACTGGGCCGGTTCTGGAAGAAATCTCCAACCTTCGCCCTTCTGGCTACGCTGATTGCTGGAGCAGTTCTGAGCGCTTTCATGAACAACACACCGATCGTTGTGCTGATGCTCCCAATGCTTATCGGCGCTGCCGTGCGAAGCAAGACTTCCACCTCCGGCATGCTTCTACCAATGGGCTTTGCGACGCTGATTGGCGGGATGGGAACCACAATCGGAACTTCGACCAACCTGCTCGTCGTGTCAGTTGCCGCGGACATGGGCATGCAGCGCTTCCAGATGTTCGACTTCGTTCTGCCGGTAGTCATCGCCGGTGCCATTGGACTGCTTTACCTCTGGCTGGTCGCCCCGCGCATGATTCCCGAGCGCCTTCCGCCATTGACCGACGTTTCTTACCGGGTTTATGAAGCCCAACTCACCATTCCAAAAAACAGTCGTTACGTGGACCACAAGTTGATCAAAATCCTTCGTAAAGTGGGACCGGAACTCCAAGTGAGACGAATCCTGCGCGGCCAAAACCTCTATATTGCACCTTTACCTGACGTGCGAATTTGCGCAGGAGACAGGTTGCTGGTGTCCGACACAATCTCCCAATTACGGGAGTTCCAGGCATTGCTCGGAGCAAAATTGCACACTGAAACGGGTTTGACATCCCGGCAGCAGCGGGATGACTTGCAACTGGCAGAAGTTGCCGTGACGCTCGGTTCCCGACTGCATGACATGAGGCTGGGTGACGTGCCTTTGCAGGAGCAATACGGGCTCCAGGTACTTGCACTGCATGACGCCAGTGGCGTGCTGGAATACATAACACCCGGTATGTACGAACACAACCTCCAGGCAAGCGACGTTCTTCTGGTACAGGGTGGTGCAGATGACATCAGCCGCCTCAAGGTCAGTGGGGAGATGTTGGTTCTGGATAGCACAATGGACTTGCCCCGCACACGCAAGGCCCCACTCGCCCTGGTTATCATGTTACTGGTTGTAGCTCTCCCGGCATTTAGAATTCTGCCAATTGAAGCCAGTTCACTTCTGGGCGTGATAGCAATGATCGGAACCCACTGTCTCAAGTGGCGTGATGCAACCAAGGCACTTAGCGCACAGGTCATTTTGATCATCGTGGCATCCCTGGCCCTCGGCTCAGCGCTGATGAAAACAGGGGGCGCCGACTGGCTGGCGCTGGTGTTCCTGTCCGTGGCTTCTGGTGCGCCAGCTTGGTTGATGCTGGCCGGCCTGATGCTGTTGATGGCGATCGTCACCAATATTGTCTCGAACAACGCAGCGGCTGTTATTGGAACACCGATTGCGATCAGCATCGCGATGGAACTCGGCCTGCCTCTGGAACCCTTTGTCCTGGCCGTCTTGTTTGGAGCCAATCTGAGTTTCGTCACACCGATGGCTTACAAAACCAACTTGCTTGTGATGAATGCTGGTGGCTATAAATTCAAGGACTTCGTAAAAGTCGGAATTCCCTTGACCGTTGTCATGTGGCTCGCTCTTTCTGCAGTTTTGTTCCTGGCCTACGATCTATAACTAGAGAACAGTCTGGTTAATGGCTGCCACCCACCGATCAGCGGCGGGTGAAAAACTTGCGAATCTCATCTACCCAGAGAACAAGGCTTAAGACTGCAACGACGATTAAGGCAGGATGGTTTGCCAACACAAGCAGCCATTCCGGGATGGATCGACCCAAATAGTGCTAGAACTATGACAAGAAAGCAGTTTGCGTCAGTTCCGCTTCTGGCCGAAAGCAGAGATCATGAGTGCTCGATAACGCAGTCGATTCATAGCTGCTTTCGGGCGGAAAGCGGAACCTGGGCTGTTTGTGTCGCTGAAGGTCGCTTTCGACCCTCTCCGGCACTGACCTCTGGTTGAGTTCTTATCTCAGCGGTCGGCCAAGAGCGGACAAACACCGAGAAAAGCAGACCCCGCTCCGGCGGGTTCTTTTACAGATTCCGCCCAATCCTCAGGGGCAAACAGTAGCAGAATGCTGCACATGGGCAGCCACACAGGCATTAGCTTGTTCAGCGGTTAACGTCCTCATCCACAGACAGCCTTGTATGGATAACCCAGTGACCACTATGCAGAATCTGGTAGAGGCAATAACCGCCTCCTATTGAGGAACCATGGGGACCCGTGCGAGTCTGTATGAACTCAGTGCCGCCACTGGCCTAGTATAAGACGAATAAAGGGCCTTTCCCCAAAATCCCTGAGTATTGTAATAGCCGTTCAGACCTTTTGATGTCCCTGATTGCGGCAAATTATGAGTCGGGTTTGCCTATGCTATTGCTATTGCCTTAGTCCATGGCTGGTGGTTCCTTCTCCGCCACCAGTTCGCCGTACTCACGCAAAGTGGTGGCGAGGCGTTCTGTCAACACGCGCATCATGGCGCTGGCGATTTCGCTGTTCTCCTCCACCATGCGCAGAAAGACGTCCTGACTGAAACTCAGCAGGACCAGTGGTGTTTTTGCGCGGATGGTCGTTGTTCGAGGCATTTTGGACAAGAGGGCCATTTCACCAAAAACCTCGTTGCGGCCCAGCGTTGCCACTGTACTGGAGCTGCCTGTCGATTCCAGCACCACATCTACCTCGCCTTCGATAATCACATAAGCGTGGTTTCCTGCATCACCCTGGTGGAACACGGCCTGATTTTCTTTGAAAAGCAATCGCTCACCTGTGAACGCCAACAACTTCAGTTTCGACCTGCCGATACCAGCGAAAAGCGGGATATCTACCAGCAACGAGACAATGTCATTAAGGTCAAGGCGGTGTGGCTCATCGCCGGATGATCCATCATTGTCACGCTCGGTTTTATTTCGACCACTCGATGAGCCTGCTGCCTTGTGGCCATCCACGAACTTTCCCTGATCCATAAGCAGGATTTTTTCAAATTCCCGCCTCCGTTCCTCGGAAGATTCAAAAAGAATCAGGCTGCGTCCTTTGAATTCAATCTTGATGTTGGCCAGGATCTTTTCCTGTAGCTGGAGGTCCAGTGACGAGAGTGCGTCATTCATGATCAGGATGTCCGGTCGCTTGATCAGGCAACGGGCCAGTGCAATTTTCTGGCGTTGCACAGCAGTGAGGCGGGAGCCGCTCACACCGATTTCGTAGTCGAGCCCGGCTGAAATAATGTCCTCACGAAGACTCAACTCCTCCGTGATTTCAGCAACCATCTGTCCGATCTTCATAGCACTGCCTGCTATGCTGGAGGCCGCTTTTCCAAAAATGATGTTCTCGAAAATACTGCTGGCTGCATTGTAGGAACTGTGTTCGAAGAACTGGACGGCACTCTGCAGACGTTTCGGTAGATCTTTTGCAAACGCCCTGCGTGCTGTCAGTAAGCGTTCTTTCATTTTCGCGTCGATCAACCCGACGTGGTGCTTTGTCTCCACCAGCTTGAACGGCAGTGCCATCAGTTTTTCACGATCCTCAATCGCCAGGTTGTCGATACCGCGGGATTCAACGTGGCGCAAGATGGACTGGAAGGTGGGCATATCGGCGGAGTTGATAAAACTGAAGCGTTCAAAAAACTCATGATCTGGTGACAGATCCTGGAAGATTTCCATTTTGATGGCCGTCAGCTTGCGGCCCATTTCCAGGAAGTCCATGGTCAAGCCATTGCTTTCAATGACTTGCCGCATGTATTCGTTATGGCCCAGGTTTTCAATAGCAAAATATGGGCCGACTGGAGTACCGAAAAGAACATTTTCTGCCACGGACGCATGGGTGTTATACGTTTCCGCATGGAAGCTATCAATGAGCGGGGTTTGCCCGGCAGCGTGCAGCCGCTGTTTGAGGATCGCGCGTGCCTTGAGCAATTGCTCAGCAAGCTCCGGGAATAGTTCGGGAGAAATCGCTCGCTTCAAACCAATTTCATAAACTTCCCGGTCCAATTCGACCAATTGGAGTATCTCGATGATACGCGTGCGTAACTCTTCTGCATCGCTACAGCCGGCCGCCTCGTAATCTATCCAGTCCGAAGTAGCGTCATGGGAGGAATTGCCCGCCCTCATGGATTCCGCCCGCTCAAGTTCACGTTTGGATGGCAGGATCGAGGTGTTGTCTGTCGTATTCCTGGGTCGTCTCAGTAAAGGGTAGACCAGCACGTCAAAGATCGAGCCGGAGCCAAGATATGTATGTTGCCCGGCGAAGCCGATGCGGCGCCCCGTGACGCTGTCGGGTAACGTGGCCAGATCGCTGTCACCCAGGGAAATACTACCCGAATGGGGAAAAACCTGTCGTGCCAGCAAACGTGCAAATTCCTCCCGCCCGCTTCCACCGGAGCCAAGAATAGCGGCATGGGTGGGGAGGTCCAGTTTTATTGAGGCGCCATCGATGGAGCGGTTTCCTTCCTCGTGTTCTACCACCACATTTTCCGCCACCAGTGAGATTTGGCTGAAGTCCTCGCCATCAGGCTCTGCTTCGATCATGGATTTGTCGAGGAGGTCGCTGCGCGAGAAGAATTCTGTCAGCTGATCCCAACGGACCCGGGCATCTTCAGACTTCTGGTAATGATCGATCAGGTCCTTCCACGGAGAGTACATGTCTTTATATGCTGCCAGCACCGCCACCAGTGCACCCAGCGAAAGCTGCCCGTCAATAACGAGATACCCACCGATTGACAGGAAAAAGAAAGGTGTCAACTGGGAGAAGAACTGGTTCAGGATATTAGCGAAATAGCGGTTCCTTGAAATCTGGACACGATATCCGAATACGGTACCGAGGCGTTGTGAAAAATCGGCAAGTTCGTACTGGGATGTGTCGTGACCATGAATCTCGTTGACCCCCGCAACCACGTCGCCGATGCGGTGCGATATATCCCGTAATGTCTGGACTTCGCCCCGTTGCAGCGCGTTGATTTTTCGCTGAATTTTCGGTAACAGGTAAATTTGCACGGGGTACAGCGCGATGGCAGCCACGCCCATCATCCAGTTTTGCAGGAACATGAACAGCACGATCGTGGTCAGGGTGCCGAATGCGATGGCTGGAACGGCAAAGGCCTCGGCGATGAAAAACCCGAGGTCGGTCGTCTCCGCCGTGATCATGGACACCACCCTGCCGCTGGACATGTTACGGAACTCGGAAGGGGGGAAGCGTAACAGCCGCTCGATCAGGTCGTAGCGCAAACGGCGTAACAGGCGATCGCCAATACGGTAGCGAAACGTGGAGGTAAAATACTTCAATGCGCCACTGATGATCACCAGGACCAGGAAAAAGCCGCACAGCAGCAAAAGAAACGGAATTTGGTCAAATTCAAAACCCAGAACTACTCTGGGGAAATCGACTCCGTCGATGGCTTCGTTGATGATGGTTTTCGGTAACTCGAGCGTCAGGTACAAAAAAGGCAAAGCAGCAGCGGACATCAGTACCAGCAATAGCTGATAGCGAAAGCTATAACGCAGGATGAATCGAAATATGCTTTTTTCCATTTACCCGACGGGTATTGTTATCAGGGGTGTGATTTTTGCTTCATTACCAGACTGCAACATCATCATCATGCTGACGAGTGCGAAAGTCACTTTGCTGTCGGCATCGTTATCCGCAATATAAAACCAGGAGTCGCGATAGAAGACTTTTACAGACGCGAGTTCAGGCTCTTCAGCTGATGCATGGACGTGAAACAGTGTTTCCCCTGTGCCGGCCTGATCGAACGGCCCTCCGGCGACAATGGACTTGCTGCCTGCAACCCCGGATGCGACATCTTTTGCCGGGACATCAACGCCCTGCGAAAGGAAATACATGGCAGAAAACAGTGACCGTGTGGCCAGGACCATGGTTTCGTGATCGATCGAGGCACCAATGCCCTGACGCAGATTTAACGGCCGGCCGTCACAGGCGACTTTAATTGCCTTGCAAACCCTGAGGTAAGGCTCGGATTTCACGGCATCGGGAGCCACCAGTAATGACAGGCGGGGTGCAGCATCATCCTTGGCCATTTGTCCGCCAAGGGACAATTTACCATCACGTTGCAGATCGCGCAGCGATGACACGACCTCATGGAATTTGAGGTACCCGGTCTGCGGATTCTTATCGCTCGGAGTATTGCGCAATTCGTTGACGGATTCCCCTACGATGAGGAGTGTTCTTTCAATACTCCAGCCGGCCTGGACGATCAGTACAAGGGTGCTTATATCCAACGGTGTCATCATCTGACGCACAAAGGCCTCGCCGGTGTTCGGTGCATAGGTTATAAACGGGCTTTCGCTGATACTGCCGCCAAGTGTGCCGCCGATGCTGCTACTGCCAGTGTTCCCCAACAGGCCGGCACTCGCCTGCCGGTTGAAGCCACTGGAAATACTGGTTACGTCGAGAAAAAGCACCGGGTCACGGTATCGCTGGCGCACAATATTCAACAGAAGTTGTTGTGACTCGGTCTCTTGTACGGCGATGTTGTAGAGCGGTCGGCCAGCCGTGAGCGCCTTGGGCCCGAATTGGGCGCAGCCACCAAGAAGTCCCAAAACAGCGAGTATGGCGATCAGTGGAATGCAGGCGTTCAGGCGGGGAACGTGGCCTGTCGTAAAGTCCTTGAATTTGCCCGTGTTGATGCGATAAAGAGTCATCTTTTTTGTTGAAATACGCTCGGGTTGCCGGCGCCAAATATGCTGACGCAATTTTGTCGAGTATAGGATGCATCAAGCTTTAATTACAGTATCTGTCCTGATTTGGCACTAAAAAAGGCGTGAGATGAATCTAAATCATTCCCGGTTTTTCAGGAATATCAGCCTATTTTAATGCATCGGCCGGTTGAAATCGCAACCCTTAGCGGAACTTCAAGATGCGAACAAAGAATCAATGATTGGACAATCTGGCAACAGACCCCCCTTACATTCGGATACCATTTGTCTCAGTGTTCACTGCACTGTTTTATGAATGACAACCGTTTCAAATGCGTGACGCCGTAAAATTCGGTAGCCATTTGCAGCTCAGTTGTGCTCCAACTCGGCAATGCGGTCAAGCAATTCCAGGGCCAGCGCCGCCCCGGCCAGATTCACCCCAAGGTCTCGCTGCAAATGTAACGCCGTTCTGACCCGCCTTACGCTGCTGATGTGAAACCGCCAGGCATCCGGTCCTTCTGCTGTCACTTGGTCGTTGGAAGGATCGAGGATTCCTTCCTGAACGAAAATAATCACCTCTTCGACCTGCACCGTACAGTGGCGGCAAAGCTCGCTCACAGTGATTAGCGTTTTCTCGTCGATCAACTGACCACGTAATGTTTCGTACTGTGCCATGGCTTAAACCTCCAGTCCCGCACGCGGATTGAACGAAAACTCCTGTTTCATATCCTGGTAAATTTGTCGCTGTTTTTCGTTGTCGGCAGGTGGCAGGGTGATTTGCAAGACCACGTACAGATCACCTGCCTGCCGCGCCGGAATTCCCCGACCCTTGAGTCTTAATTTTTTTCCCGCCTGCGCACCGGGCGGAATCTTCAGATCGACCGTTCCGGCTGGTGTCGGTACCTTTACCTTCGCGCCGAGCGCTGCCTCCCAGGGAGCGAGCGGCAGGTCGAAATAAACATCCGCACCCTCCACGCGATAATGGCTGCTCGGGTTGAAGTCCACTTCAAGGTATAAATCTCCCGCTTCACCACCACCGTACCCGGCACCACCCTGACCGGCGAGGCGAATTTGCTGGCCACGCCGGATACCCTTGGGGATTCTTACTTTCAGGGTGCGTGGGCGGGTCACAACTCGTCCGCTCTCATCCACTCCCGACACTTGAAGTGTGATGGAACGCGAGGCGCCCTTGTAGCTGTCTTCAAGATCGACCAGCACCTTTGCATGGTGATCTTCACCCCTCATCTGAAATCCCCTGCCAGGCTCTTGCCGGCGGCCACCGCTGTGAAACCCCCGGCCATACAGTGATTCAAAGAAATCGCTGAAGCCGCCCAGGTCAGGGCCACCGTCCCCCTTGTCACTGTATTGATAGCCCGCATCCCAACCCGGCGGTGGGTGGAAATCCTGCCCCGCCTTCCATTGTGAACCCAGTTGATCATAGGCAGCGCGCTTTTCCGGGTCTTTCAGAACTTCGTAAGCCTCGCCAACTTCCTTGAACCTGGCTTCGGCGTCGGATTCCTTACTGACATCCGGGTGATACTTGCGGGCCAGTTTGCGGTAGGCGCGCTTGATTTCATCCTGCCCGGCGTCCTTGTTAACGCCAATGACATCGTAATAATCCTTATATTCCATTGGAAAACCTCTTGACTATTTTAGTCGATAGGATCGGATCGTTCCCCACCAGGCCAGTGCACCGGTGATCAATAGTGACAGCCCCACGCCCAGGGACAGGAAGGTCTCGCCAATCGCGTTTTCTCCTGTCGCCTGCCGGTATGGTGCCACGTAGAACACTATCATCAGGATGGTTAGAAGCACACCGGAGGCCATGAGAATTTTGGACCAGAGCAGGGTGCGTTGCAGCTTGACCGGGTCGATTTCAGACTCTGGAACCAGGTGCAAACGCTCCCTCAGCATATGTTCTTTCTCACTTACTGAGTCTTTTCTTGAAATGAGTTCCACGGTGACGTAACTCAGCACTACTCCGACCAGGATCGGGTCGAGGAATACCGGTAAATCGACGATGCCAAGCAATGCCAATGAATTGGTGACCAGGTTACCTAACAGTCCTGCAATGATGCCCCAGAATGCCGCTCTTTCAGTGATCCGGCTGCTCCATACGCTCATGAAGGCGACGGGGCCCCAGGACGATGCAAACAAGGTGCCGGCAAAATAGGTGATCCAGAACAAATTACCTTGAGGCAACAGGAAAGCGATTGCCAGCGCCACCAGGCTGATAAAGAACATGGCGCGCCGGCTCATTGTCAGCCGCACCCGGTCGTCGGTGGTTTTTGCAGGCGCAACGTCATTGCTGGCGCTGAAGCCAGCCAATGAAAGGAAAGTGGAAGCGGACGACAGGCCAGCTGCCAGGATGCCGGACATCAGCAATACGCCCACCAGTGTAGGCATCACGTTCAGTGCCGCCCAGATCATGTTTTCCTGGGCCGGATCAATGTCCGGGTTGAGCAGGTTAATGGCGGCCCCGGACATCATCAGGACGAGGTAAAGCGCCATCACCACACCCGCCGTGATGATGGCAGATCGAATCACCGTGTGTTCATTCCTGGCCATCAGGTAACGGCTGGCCTGCCAGGGGCTTACGGCTACCACGATGCCCCAGGAAACACCCAGTATGAGGGCGTATGTTAACGACTCAATAGGCGCCTTCCATATTGCATCTGGCCCGTTCGCGCCATGCCAGGAAATGATTTCGGGTTTCGAATCAAACACAGCCAGTCCTTTGATGGTTGCAAACCATCCGCCGGCGTCCCCGACAATGAACGCCAGGCCCAGGAAAGCAACCGTTGCAAACAAAAGGAACATGATCGTGTCAGTCAGCACCACTCCGCTGGAGCCGGAGTAGAGCGTGAACAGTGTGTAACCAGCCCAGGCAACTAACAGCGTCGCGTTAAAAGACAAGCCGGTGACTTCGTGGATGATCGTTGCTGCCCCTTGAGTGACCATGACCAGGTAAGCGGTGCATCCAAGCACGATAGTGACGCCCGCCACCACCTGCACGCGCCGGCTGTCGAAACGCTGGCCAAAATACTCGGCCAGGGTCAAGGCCCGGCTACGGCGCAGGAAGCGCCCGAAATACAGGCCGCCTGCGGTGTATCCAATACAGTTAACCGCCGTGAGCATAATGAGTACTGCCGGGAAGCCCGAATAGCCCACTCCGGTCTCGCCCATGAAGGCATTGGTGCTCATCAGGCTGGCAACCAGGGTGCCTACGATCAGCAGGGTTGGTGCGTTTCGGCCCGCTACGAAATAGTCTTCCAGGCGCTTTACCTTGCGGCCCGCATAGTTACCAACCGCCAGGTAGACGATGATGCTGACCAGCAGACCGAAGGTATAAACGCTCATTCAGACGACTTTGAGCAACTCATCGAAGGATGAATCGAGACACGCTCTAAAAAACTCGATATCGGGCATGATTTCGCGCGCCGAGATAATGCTGAAGGTCATTTCTCCGTTATAGCTGGGGGTGGCAATAAACAGGCCCATACCATCCACCAACGGAGCCATGCCAAACGTGTGGAGCAATTTTGCGCCGTTCATGTACAGCGCCTGTTGTGGGCCGGGAACATTCGAGATGAACAGGTTGCACAGCTTGGACGTGAAGCGCCCGCTGGTGACCAGGCGAGCGACTCCCGCCATGGTCGCAGCCGGCACATGCCTGGTCAGGTCAGTCATCAGGCGGGCCGAAATACCGGTTTTTGCCGCCTTGGTCTGGCGCGTCGTATTCCGAACGATCTGCAGACGCTCCAGTGGATCTGCAACATTGGTCGGTAACGCCACCGACATGGCGCTGAGTTTATTGCCGGGTGTTTCGGCCTCCCGCCTGCCGCTCCTGGCATTGACCGGGGCAATGGCCACAAGGGGATCATCCGGTAATTCACCGTGGTGTTCGAGATATTGCCGCAAAGCGCCACTACAAATGGCCAGGACGACGTCGTTGATGGTGGCGCCTTCAATAAGGTCCTTGATCCGCTTCATGTCTTGCAGGCTGAAAATGGTCGCATCGAACATCTTGTGCGGCGACACGGCCTGGTTAAAACGCGTCTGCGGTACTTTTTTACCCTTGCCGGAATCGGGCCCGAGCGACTTCACGATCGTGTTGAAAATCGCCGGTGAAAATCGCAGCAGGGTGCTTGCCATTTTAACCGGCGACTGGATGTTACTGATCAATGCCCGGTTCAGTACCTCAATTGCTGATGGTGGCTCACCCGTCTCCTCTGCCATGGGTTGCAGGTCGATAGCGGGGGTTCCCTGCGGGTCGCGGTCGGAAAGGGCACTGAAAAAATGCATGGCTGATGCGCCGTCGATCGCCGCGTGGTGTACTCGCGTTGCGATGGCATAGGAGCCTTTGGGAATTCCCTTGATCCGGCCCAGACCCTCGATGACGTACATGTCCCAGAGTGGCCGGTTCATGTCCATCGGGCGGCTGAAATGCCTGGCCAGGTGGATACAGAACTGGCGCCAGTCGCCGGGTTGAGGCAGACGGCCGTGGAACATATGGTGCTCGACATCAAAAAACTCGTCCTCGACCCAGTAGGGATGATCAAAATCGTAGGGCAGTCGCATCAGGCGCCGCTTGAACACCGGCGAGAATTCAAAGCGGCTCTCGACCTGTTCAATAATGTCTTTGAAGCGGACCCTGCCACCCGGAGCCGAGGAGGGATCATAGATGTTCACACCCATCACGTGGGTCAGGTTGTTTCCCGTCTCGATATAAAGGAATTGGGCGTCCTGCGCACTGAGTTGTTGCATCATCTTCACCCGGGCCTGAGGGCCATCAACTTGATTCGTTCGAGCCTGATTGACAATTCCTTGAATTCCCGCAACAAACGGATACGCCGTTCAGAGGTTTCATCGCCACCCCCGTCCACGAGTTCAAGGTTCTGGGCCAGTTTAAACCCGTTTTGGAACAGGATTTTACCAATCGACGCTTCGCTGGTAATCCGCCTTTGCAGGTACGCTTGCCTGCCATCCTTGAGCGCTTGTGAAACGCAGTCTTCTTCTGCCATGCTTTCACCGCCACCGAGCCTGGCCAGCAAATCAAAAACCACGCCATATGCCTCGACAAAAGGCAGCAGACTGGCGTGGGCCAGCAATGGCTGCATTCGCATCAGCATCCGGCGTGTCTCCTGCCCACCTGAGTCCAGGCACTCTTGCCAGCGCGGGTCAGAGCGTTCCAGTTCAGCCCGTAGCTGCTTTTTGAATTTCTTCTTGGATGGATAGAAAAACTCAAACTTGAAGAAATTACGCAAGGACAGGGTCTCCTTCCAAAATACGTCCAGTGCTTCCCCGGCGGCGGCGTCGCTGGCCTTGAGCAAGGCCATCTCGAGAATGGCTTTGTTCACAAAATGGTGAATGATGGTGTTGCGGTAGTACCCGGCCATCGGGTGCTGATGCGGCTCGATGCCGAATACGGTATCGGTCCCTTCATCGTAGCGTATCAGCAAACCCATGCCGACCATCGCATCCGCAAGGTCCCGTACATGGGTGAGGCGCTCCGGCCTGAAGTCGCTGGTCAAGCGAATGCCCCGAGCACGTGCCCATCGAATGATCGTGAGAACCTCCGCCTGGATTTCCTCGATCGTCAGGGCGCGGGGTGACGCACCGAGTAAAATCATGCAGGCAACCGCGGGCAGTGTGATGGGGCTCACCTTGTTGGCTTGCACAGCCACTTCAAAGGCGATCTTGGGTAACGCCATTTGATCGTCGGGGTCAGGCGCCTGTTCCAGCAGCACGGATTTTCCGAAATCAAGGTAGATGCGGCCCATCGGCTGGCGCAGGCTCGACAGGTAGCCGATAAACCATTTGAGCGACTCCGGCTTTTTGACTTTGCCGGCTTGTTCACTGGCATATTCCTCGACATCGCGCATCAGGTCATAACTGACGGTCACCGGTATAACATGAATATCCCTGGCATCGGTGGCATAGGCCGCTTCCAGAACATACTTGAGCAGGCCCAGGCGCGGCGGCATCAGCTTGCCGGTACGCGAGCGTGTTCCTTCGAATGCCCAGGTCATCGGAAAACGTTTTTCCATCAGGTAGCCGATGTAGTGGCGCAGCACGACCTTGTACAAGGGCTTGCCCTGGAACTTTCGCCGGATAAAGATTCCGCCGGAGCGGCGCATCAGCGAGCCCAGGCCGGCAATCCTCATATTGATCCCAGCGAAGATATGCAGCATTCGAAAATCATTTTCAAACAACGTCGCCGTCAGGGCGATGCTGTCAACGTAGGTTTTATGGGTAAACAGCAGCATCGAAGGGTTTGATTGCACGATGTCACCAACCCGTTGCAGGTCAGCATCCCTGAACACAATATTTCCGCCGTAACTCAGCCTCATTACCCAGCTATCGAATCTTGCCCTCAAATCAATGAACAGGGAACTTGGAACGGCGATCAATTCCTTCATGTACTCGGCGGATTCTTGCTGCAGATCCTTGACTGGCCGCCCGGTTTCAATTGACAGCCGGGTTAACGCGTCCTTGAACTTCGGGCTGCTGCTCAGGGTCTCTGCCACGAAACGGGGTGCCTTGTAACGGCGGCCGATTAAAGCCCATTCTGCAATTTCCAGAGCCAGGCCGGCTTGTCGGACGACGAAAGCGACAAACTCGTCCATGGACTCACCCGCACTGGATCCCTGTTGCTCGGCAAAGCGGTTTTTCAGCTCGGTAATAGTGGCTGGTTCCCCGGCGATGCATTCAGCGCGGCCAGGGTCCCTGAATAAAATCCACTTGCCGCGCATGTTGCCCGGCTGCCTCGGGTCGCCGAAAACCAGGTGACGCAGTGCCAGCGGCCTGTTGGTCTCACCGTCACTTTTTGGCATCAGCCATGCGACTCGAACAGGCACAAGCAGGGTTTCCCCGGGGGCCTCCAGCTTGTTGGCCAGCTCACCAGGACCCGTGGTGTGCGTTTCCTTCGAAATTGACAGAAAAACGGTATCGGCGGCACCTTCGGCTGAACCTGCCGGGTTCAATTTTTCCAGGCAATCATTGAGCAAGCGCCTTTCCAGACGATTACGGAACTCGACGATGAAGAGCAAGGGCCCGTCATGCGGACTTGCGCAGTCGCTTGGCAACTTCAGGTAGCGGCTCAACCGCCCTGCCCGGTTGCGGCTTTCTTCTTCAGGGCCTTTTTCTTCAGAGCCTTCTTCTTAAGCGCTTTCTTCTTCAGTGGTTTCTTCCTGGCAACCTTTTTCTCAAGGGCCTTTTTCCTCAGAACTTTCTTTCCAGGCATCGGTTTTTCAGCAGGCTTTTTCTTTCTGACACCTTTCTTCAACGCACCGGGCCGGCCGGGTGGCGCTATGGCGCGGGAGCTCACTTCATCGCTCTGCCCCAGTATCTCCAGGAACATATTCCGGATCTCGTCTGCGTGCTCCGCCATGTTTTTCTGCCGCCAATGGCTGGTACTAACGGGAGGCAGAACATCGACCTCAACGGTGGCTGAGCGAAATACGAAATCCCCTTTCGGCGCTACGTCCCCGGCGTTATGTATCACTACCGGCACAACCGGCACTCCGGCCTGCAGCGCGAGATGGAACGGCCCCTTTTTAAAAGCCGCCAGTTTGGGCGTGATGGATCGCGTGCCTTCCGGAGCAATGGCAACGGACTTGCCCTGGATTCTCATCGCGTCGACCAGCGGTTTCATCGCCTGGATCGCGCTTGCCGAATTTTCACGGTCAATGAATATTGTGCCGGCCAGTTCGAGCGTCTTACCGATCAGTGGCATGTCCTTGATTTCTTTCTTGCCCACCCCGGCAATATCCCGGCGCAACAATTTCGCCATGATGACGACATCCACCTTGCTCTGGTGGTTGAACACGAACACGGCGGGGCGATCTTCCCACAGGTGATGCTCGCCCCTGACCACCAGCTTGAGTCCGATCAGGGCGCTACTCACATCTGCAAACAACGACGTGGCGAAATTTCGCGCCTCACTCTTGGAGCCCGTCAGGGCCCATATCGGCAGGCCTGCCGCGGCAGTCGGAATCAGGGATACGGTGGCAGCGATCGACCTCAGGTAATCGGTGAGCAGGGGTTGCCCCCGGCTCTTGAATCTTTTCACCGGCCAGCCCTCCCGTTCGGCGATAGCAGCCAGTTTCGCGTTGGGGTTCAGCGGCCGCGGATGCCCGACCCGTTCCAGCAATTCCAGGTCATCATCACTGTCGCTGTAAAAATAGCTCTGGTCGAGATCGATACCGTATTCCGCGGACAGGTGCTCTGCCGCCCGAACTTTTCCTTCGCCAAAACACAGGGGGCGCTCAATCCCGCCGGTAAACTCTCCATCCTGTACTTCGTAACGGCTGCAAATCACGTGCTCGATGTCGAGATCACGGGCCATCGGCTCCACCTGGTACGGCGTCGCCGATGAAATCACGGCCACGGTATGCCCCCGCGCCATATGAGCCTGTACGAGGGCGCGCGATTCGGGGTATACCTTCCTGGCAATCTGTTGTTCGTACAGTTCCTGTCCAAACGCGATGTAATCTTCTTCGCGCACACCGCGCATGAACTGTGCAGCTGAGGCCATCAGGCCTGAGAACCCCATGGCTCCGAGGGAAAACTGGGCGATCGCGGATACCAGTTCCACCAGTTGGTAGGGTGAGAGATCACCCCGTCGAATCTGTTCTTTCAGGAAAACCGTTGCTGAAAACCCGGCTATAAGGGTTCCGTCGAAATCAAAAAAAGCACCAATCTGCGGCCCTGCAGGCAATTTTTCGATATCTTTAATGACGTCTTTATGTACGATCACTAACCCGGCTCCGATTCTGCGCCCACAGACGACTTCAGCAAACCGCGGAAAATCTGCCCAGGCGTTTTTCCACCCTGCAGCACAGAAAAAACGTCCCGGGTGATGGGCATCTCAACATCATACTGCTCACCCAGGGCAACCACGGCTGGCGCGCTTTTCACGCCCTCGGCCACCATCACCATCTGTTCGATGATCTCGTCGAGGGAGCGGCCTTTTCCCAACTCGAATCCGACGTGGCGGTTTCGACTCTGCGGGCTGGTGCAGGTGGCAATCAAATCGCCCATTCCGGCGAGCCCGGAAAAGGTTTCGGCACGCCCCCCCATTGCCACGCCGAGGCGGATAATTTCAGACAGGCCGCGTGTGATCAGCGCCGACCGGGTATTATCACCGGCGCCCTGGCCATCGCCCATACCCACCGCAATGGCGATGATGTTTTTCAATACGCCGCCCAGTTCACAACCGATGAGGTCGGTGTTGGTGTAAGTGCGAAATAAGCCACTGTGGAACAGTTGCTGCAGTTCACATACGATGATTTCATCTTCCATCGCGATCACGCCGGCGGCGGCCTGGCCTGCGATGATTTCCCTGGCCAGGTTGGGCCCGGTCAGCACCCCGACCGGGTGGCCGGGTAAAACCTCGTTGATCACTTCGGTCATTCGCATCCGGGTGCTCAGCTCGAGGCCCTTGGTCAGGCTGATCACCGGGACCCAGGGCCTGAGGTGATCCCGGGCCTGCTCCAGCACGTCCCTGAAATGCTGAGACGGTACGCCCATCACCAGCACATCGCATGTCGCAACCGCCTCTTCGATCGATTCGGTCGCCACCAGCTTCGAGTTCAAGCGAGCGCCCGGCAGATATTTACTGTTGCTATGGGTAAAAAAAAAGCGTAACGGGTGCATTACGGGCAATCAGCAAGGATACCGATGTGCCCCAGGAACCACCGCCCAGCAGAGCTGCTTTAAGATTCATCAGTTTTTGCCTGTATTTTCTGTTTCAGAGTTCTCAGTGCAGCCACTCAATAGCCGAATTTTTCCTTTGGTTTGTATTGCTCGACTTCCTCGGGAGTGAGTTGAATCACTTTCAGGGTCCAATTGGCGATTGCGGCATCGACCTTGAATTTGAAGCGGCCGCTTTCCTCGATAAGGCGCAGGCCGTCGCCGGGTGACTTGGTCTTGAACACGTTTCCCGCATGAAAGCCCGTTTCGCCGTAAGCAAGGGTGACCGCGATACCCATGGCGCTGGGATAGTCGCTGTTGACCCGCCAATCGACCAGCCACGGGGCCTTGACCTCGAACTCGGCGGTCTCGGTGCTGCGGCTGCCAGAAAATTGGCGGACGAGCTCTTCAGCCTGCACGCCAGGAACCGCTTCCAGCAAAAGGGAGACAACAAAGATTAGCAATAGTCGCAACATTCAAAATCTCCAATCGAGTAGATTGCACTAATTATAAGCCGCATTGCGAGAACGGGTCTCAATCCCAATGTTCTCTTTAATAAATCGATGATTTGTAATTATTCCTGATTTTTGCGTTTCCTATAACAACTGGCATGTGTAGCTGTAATAAACAAATACGGAATGAGAAATGAAAATGAACACTGAACACACAATGGTCCGGGAACTTGTATCGACGACAGCGGGGATGCCTGCAACTGACGGCGATGGCGTGAGAATGACCCGCGTGATCGGCACGGAGGAACTCAACATGCTGGATCCTTTCCTGCTTTTGGACGCTTTTGAATCGGACCAGCCGCAGGATTACATAGGAGGTTTTCCGAGCCACCCGCACCGTGGTTTCGAAACGGTCACTTACCTGCTGGCCGGCCGCATGCGGCATAAAGACAACGCGGGCAATGAGAGCGTAATCGAACCAGGCGGGGTGCAGTGGATGACAGCTGGCAGGGGCATCGTCCACTCGGAAATGCCGGAACAGGAGAACGGCTTGCTGATGGGATTCCAGCTGTGGGTGAACCTGCCGGCGCGGGCCAAGATGTCAGAACCCGGATACCAGGAGTACACGCCGTCTGAAACGCCGCTGGAAGTTCGTGATAACGGCACACAAATCCGCGTTATAGCGGGTACCACCAGCGCAGGCACAAGAGGCGTGGTGAAGAATGAATTCGTTCATCCAACCTACCTGGATGTGTCACTTCCGCCCGGACAGTCATTCAGGCAGTCGGTGGAACCCCGCGATAACACCTTCCTGTTTGTGATCGACGGGGAACTCGAAATCGGGGATCAGCTTACAGCTCTTGGCAGAAGGATGCTGGGCATCCTGGGAGAGGGCGAGAGCGTGAAGGTAAGCACCTCGACCGGTGCCCGCTTTCTGCTGGTGTCAGCGCAGCCGCTTGGAGAGCCGGTCGCTCGCGGAGGTCCCTTTGTGATGAATACGAAGGAAGAAATCTTGCAGGCTTTTGACGACTACAAGCACAACCGTTTCTGAATAACAGGCAAAGGAGTATCGAATGGGACTTCTGGTACATGGAAAATGGGTCGACCGCTGGTACGACACCAAAGGACACGAAGGGCACTTTGTCCGCAGTGCGGCCAAATTTCGCAACTGGGTGACGGCCGACGGCAGTGCCGGGCCCAGTGGACGGGGCGGTTTCAAGGCCGAACCGGGCCGCTATCACCTCTACGTGTCGCTGGCCTGCCCCTGGGCCAACCGGACGCTGATCTTCCGGCATCTGAAGGGCCTGGAAGAAATGATCGGCCTGTCTGTTGTGCACTGGTTAATGGCCGATCACGGCTGGACCTTCAAACACGGCGACGGGGTAATCCCTGATCCCCAGTTCAATGCCCAATATTTGCACCAGGTATACACGCAGGCAGACCCGGATTACTCCGGCAGAGTGACCGTTCCGGTGCTATGGGACAAACAAACCATGACGGTTGTTTCCAACGAGTCTTCCGAGATCATCCGGATGTTCAATAGTGCCTTCGACGAAGTCGGTGCATCACCCGGTGACTACCACCCGCCCCAATTGCATAACCAGATAGACGAGATCAATGCGCGGATATACAGCTGTGTAAACAACGGTGTCTACAAGGCCGGCTTCGCCACCTCACAGGAAGCCTACGAAGAAGCGGTGGCGCCGTTATTTGAAACACTGGACTGGCTTGAGCACCGCTTGTCAAATCAACGTTACCTGTTTAACGACGTACTTACAGAAGCAGACTGGCGGTTATTCACTACTCTGATTCGATTCGACCCGGTTTATGCCGGACACTTCAAATGCAATATCCGGCGACTGGCCGATTACCCAAAACTATGGGCCTATACGCGGGACCTGTATCAACACGAGGGTGTGGCGGAAACCATAAACATGCAACACATCAAGAGCCACTATTACGAAAGCCATACCATGATCAATCCCACCGGCGTGGTGCCTGCAGGACCGGAGCTGGATCTTTGGGCGCCGCATGGGCGCGAACAGTAACGGTACAATCACTGGTAGAATAGTCTGATGAGCAAAAAACCCAAACCACTGAGTGCCAGCGACGCGATGAGCGAGCGGGCCATGACCGGCCTGTTTTCCAGGGCTTTTTCACAACCGCTGAAGCTACTCGGCCAGACCGAAGCCTCACTTTCCAGCTACGCCGTTTTCTGGTGCGTTGCTTTCAATGACGACGCCACCCAGGTTGAGGTCGCCCAGATGACCGGGCTTTCCGCCAAAACGGTTTCCCGGGTCATCTCCCAGCTTGGAGAAACCCGGGGTGGGCGTGGCTGGATTCGGCAGGCGTTCGACGATTCCGATCGGCGGGTGCGCCGTCTATCCCTCAGCAGAAAGGGCAATAATGTACACGCCCGGCTTATGAAGGACCTAACCAAATTCAGCGACGCCCAGGAAACGGCCTGACCCCAGGAATCACCACGGAGCCTGTCATATCCTTGTCTTGAATGGGCAAGCGAAGCCCCCTGCCGATCTGTATCTTCTATGCTCGATTGATTGAGAGATTAGAAGATGAATGGCATCAAGATTTTCAAGCGAAAACAGCCTTGGCGTGACGCCCTGATCGTGACCACCGGGTTCAGTGTTTTTATCCTGTCCTCTTCGGTGCTCTGGAATTCAGGCCACCAGCAATGGGCCTTCGCCCTGGCATTTTTTGCCACCTGGCTATTGATCTCCATTTCCTGGTCAATCGTTGACTTTACCGAAGAGTCGGGCTCCATCCTGGCCAGGATCGTTGACCATAATTTCCATCAAATGAGTGAAAGAATTGAACAACTGGAACAGGATCTGGCCACGGCAAGAGACCTGGCCGGGAGAGAAACACAGCAGTCAGCCCAGGCCGCAAACACGATTAACACGGATTCATGACCGGAATTGATTAATGGACCTGTCACTGTATTGGAATGCCTATAACGGACTTAGCTACCTGATTCAGCGTATTATCGGGAATCACCGTTCGCGATCCATGATTGATGACTGAAACGCCTGGGCTAATCTATCTCGATCACAATGCCAGTACGCCCCTGTTGCCAGAGGTGGTGGAGGCCATGCTGCCCTACCTGGTTGAGTATTATGGCAATCCCTCCAGCCCGCATGCCTATGGTCGTTTCATGCACGATGCAGTGGAACGGGCGCGAGCGCAGGTCGCCAGGCTGATTGATTGCGCCCCCGGCGAATTATTTTTTACATCAGGCGGAACCGAGGCCAACAACCTGGCCATCCGCGGCGTCGCTGCCGCAAATCCCGGCCGCCGGCACATCATAACCTCTGTTATCGAACACCCGGCTACCGCAGGGCCTTGCGCTTACCTGGAAAGCAAGGGGTACCGGGTTGACCGTGTCACAGTGGATGAAACAGGCCGTGTCGAAGTACCCGGCATCCTTTCGATGACCAGCATAGAGACCTTGCTGATCACCATCATGCACGCCAACAGTGAAACCGGAACACTGCAGGCGGTCCGCCAAATTTCCGAAATTGCCCACGCTTCAGGTGCACTGGTGCACGCGGATGCAGCCCAATCCGTGGGAAAAATTGCGGTTTCGGTGCAGAATGAAGAGGTGGACCTGTTGTCAATCGCAGGACACAAGCTGTATGCGCCACAAGGCGTTGGAGCGCTCTACGTTCGATCGGGCACAGCCATGAGACCATTGCTTATTGGCGGGGGACACGAACAGGGCCTCCGCCCCGGGACGGAAAACGTCGCCTCCATAGTGGGCCTGGGTAAAGCCTGTGCAGTTGTGCACCGGGATCTGGCCGTACAGGGCCGTCGCATCAATGATTTACGGAATCGCCTTTGGCACAGGTTGAAAGATCAGATTTCCGGCCTGGCTCTCAATGGCCACCCGGTGGACAGACTGCCCAACACGTTGAATGTTCGTTTTCCAGGCGTCTCTGGAAACGCGTTGCTTGCCGCCTGCAAAACCATTGCCGCTTCTACCGGTTCGGCCTGCCACGAGGCGGAAACCTCCGCATCCGCTGTTATTCTGGCGATGGGGATCCCCGAGGAAGAGGCGCTTGGCTCGGTGCGGCTTACCCTGGGCCGCAGTAACAGCCAGGACGATATAAACCGCGCTGCCGATGCGCTGATAGACGCCTGGCAGCATCTATCCCGGACGGATTCGGGAGAACTGGAAAAAGGCTCCCATGGAGAGCGGGATATTTAGTCAACCCCGTCGATTCCGGCCCGAAAATCTCCTTTCAGACACGCGCTTGTTGTCGCTCGGGCTGCTTCCCTGGAAGCTCAATAAAGGCCATCCTGAGCCGAGCCGCGTTTTGTCCGGTCAAGGCATAGCAGAACCGGTTTCTCTCCATGAGAGCCATGCAATCGGTAGCGTAGTCGGAAAGAGTTCGGGCCGGGTGGCCGGGATTGACCAAAAAATTGCCCCCGTGCGCCAGGCTGGAAATTGGATATGCGACGGGGGCTGGAAAAATCCTTTTACCGGCACCTTGAATGCCTGGTAAGTGATCGCTCTTCCTGAGCTTTACTTCCAATCCGTTTGGCAGACGGTCCGTGAACCATCGCCATGAAGCGGTTTAACCCTAAAATTATTACCGGTTCAAGTCAAGCGGCAGGCCCATCAGGATCAACATTTCATCCCACCTTGGGTCGTCATGAAGGTTTTGCAGAAAGTAGTTGCCCAGGATTTCACTCATCCCACCATCTCTTTGATCATGGGCTCGCTGGAACCATTCGAAGGCCGCATCAATGTCGCCCCGGAAAGCCAGAATTTCCGTGACTTGATAAGCCGCATGGTGACCATTCTCCTCGATCATCTGCTGCAGCAACGACTCCGCTTCGTCATGCCGTTCCTGGGCTGTATACGCAAGGATTTGCGCATACCGTTTCCAGAAGGGGTCCGTTTCCATTTTGCTCTCCCGCTCGGCCGAATCCGGGTTCTCCTGGATAATCTTGATCCGGGCGCGATAGGCTCTGGCGCCAGGAAATTCAGAGTTCAGCCCGATGATCTGGCGGTAACTTGACAGGGCCTGGTCGTATTCGCCGGTAAATTCCTGCAGCAGACCCAGCCGGAGAAGGCGTGCAAGATTTAGAGGATCCTGCCTGACGGAAGCATCCAGGAGCTCTTCGGCCTGGTCGAATTGACCAAGCGAAAACAGGGCCAGGCTGGCGGTACTCATCAGGTCGGGGTCGCCGGGGTTAAGCCGGATCGCCTCGTACGCCGCCTCCAGTGCGCCGCGCCAGTCCCAATCGTAATTGCGCTTGATATAACTCAGCAGTCCATGTGCCTCGGGCATATCCGGCCTGGACCGGAGAACTGTCGCAAGTGCGTCTCGGGCCTTCTCAACCAGGAGCCCATCGGTGTCGCCGGCAGCACTTCTCTGCAACCACACCCCCGCCAGGGCAACACGGACCGTGTCATATCCCGGCTCAAGCTCCAGGGCAGACCGGAATGCCTGCTCTGCACTGAGAAACCCATCCAGGGTGCGCTGTTCCCGCAGATAAAGCCCTCGCAGGTAGAATTCCCAGGCCCGCGTATTTACCGGCGCAGAACGGGGTAATTCTCCGTGCAGCCCCAACCTTTTAATTTTCGCTACCGCGGCGAGTATCTCGTCCTGTATCGCGAACACCTCGCCAAGATCACGCTCAAAGACCTGTGACCATAACTCCTTTTCCTTGCTGGCATCGAAAAGGCGGGCTACAACCCGCACACGCCCATCAACGTTTTGAAACTCGCCGGATAACAAGAGGGTACTCTGAAGCCGCTCGGCAATAACCTGTAGTGGAACGGCCTGATCCTTAAAGTAGAAAGAAGAACTACGGGAGGTGACCTGCAATCCGGGTACTCGCGTAATCAGTCGATGCAGTTCGACGGAAAAGCCGGTGGACCAGAATGCCTCATCCTGAACTACCTCACCACCCGCAAACGGCAGAATAGCAATGGAGTTACCCAGCCCGATATAAACCTGGCTTGGTGCCAACCTGGCTGGTACTGAAACAGGCCCGGACAGATCGCTGGTGAGCGCCGGGTACCTGTCCCAGGCGAACAGCGCCAGCACCGTTACCAGCACCACAATCAGCGGTAAAAGCCATTTTCCTGCCCTGCTGTCTGTTGATGTTTGCCCGGTCATTTTCTTGCTGTCCCAAAGGGTACAAGACAAGCGATCGAGGCCAGGAGTTCACTTGTCCCAGAAAAGTCATTATTAATATTCAGGGTTTCTCTATTCACAATATTAAGTTTGACAATGATGACTGTTCGGCTAGATTGGAACGTGCGGGATTGACGCTCCCGTTTGCGTTCTTGTCGTCCAGGAGCTTTTTTGTTTAATAAAATCGACACCTTACACGATCCCGTAAAGGACTTCAGAGACAGCTGCGGATTTGCACTGCTGGCGCACATGGATGGCGAGAAAAGCCATTGGCTTGTCCAGACCACACTGGAATCACTGGCGCGTTTGACCCACCGGGGTGCCGTGGCAGCAGACGGCAAGTCCGGAGACGGATGCGGTATTCTACTGCAGTTCCCGGAGCCGTTTCTGCGTGAGGTTGCAGATGAGCACGGGTTTAACCTTGCAGAACATTTTGCTTCGGGACTGGTTTTTTTCTCACCCGATAAAACCCTGATTGAGCGTGGAAAGAGAATTCTGACACAGCGCCTTGGCCGCTCGGCGCTGGACGTGGTGGGCTGGCGAGAAGTCCCGACCTGCCCGGAGGTAGTAGGCGAACAGGCACTCGAAAGTATGCCGGCTATCTACCAGGTCTTCGTGAATGCGCCGGCTGGATGGCGGCCACATGATATAGAACGCCAGCTATTTGCCGCGCGACGCCTGGCCTTTGAAGAAGAGCGTCAACTTCCCGACCCCGATCCCCTTTATTACGTGGTCACGCTTTCCAACCTGACCATGGTGTACAAGGGCCTGATCCAGGCCGAGCACCTGGCTGATTTCTATCCGGACCTGCGTGATGAACGCATGACCAGTTCTATAGGCATTTGCCATCAGCGGTTTTCAACAAATACCTTACCGCGCTGGAACTATGCACAGCCCTTTCGCTATCTCGCCCACAATGGCGAAATCAACAGCGTCAACGCGAACCGGGACTGGGCCAATGCGCGTGCAGGAATCCTGCATTCACCCTTACTACCCAGCCTGGAATCCCTGTCCCACCTGGTTAACGGGCACGGCTCGGATTCTTCATCCCTGGATAACCTGCTGGAAGTGTTCCTCGCCGGCGGCATGGACGTATTCCGTGCGATGCGACTTCTGCTGCCACCGGCAATTCGTGACGACATGGATTCCGAGCTGAAGGCATTTCTTGAATTCAACTCAATGCACCAGGAGCCCTGGGACGGGCCGGCGGGAGTGGTCTCAACCAATGGCAACATTGCCTGCTGCAACCTTGACCGCAATGGCTTGCGGCCAGCGAGATACAGCATCACGCACGACGGTGTTTTCACCGTTGCTTCGGAAACCGGCGTTTGGGATTGCCCTCCCGAGCGCATCAAGCGCCGCGGCCGCCTGGGCCCCGGCGAGATGATTGCCATCGACACCAGTACCGGCAAGTTCTGGAAAAATGGCGCCATCGACGACAGCCTCAAAGCCACCCATGCGTACCGTGAGTGGATGACCGAAAATGTTGTTCGCGTATGGAACAATGACGAACAGGAGCGCAAGGCAGCCAATAAGTTCATGCGCGAATCCTCACGCCAGCTTCCTGCATATCAAAAGATGTTCGGTCTCGGCGCGGAGGAAATCGAGACCATCATCACGCCCATGGCCCTGGACGCGCAGGAGCCGGTAGGCTCGATGGGTGACGATACGCCAGTGGCGGTCTTATCGGAACGTAGCCGCTCGATTTATGACTATTTCAGGCAATCCTTCGCCCAGGTAACCAATCCTCCGATTGACCCGCTGCGGGAATCGGCTGTGATGTCGCTGGAAACCTGTATCGGGCGTGAACACAACGTGTTTCATGAAACAGCATCACACGCCTATCGCGTGCTTTTACCCTGGCCGGTGCTCAATTATGTCAAATACCAGACCCTTCTTGGGCTGGACCAACGGTACTATCGTAATGTGCGTTTCAGCCTGAACTACAAGCCGGACAAGCTGTCCCTTCGCGAAGCCCTTGAAACCCTTGTGGAGGCCTGTACCGGAGCCGTGCAGGGCGGCGCCACCATTATTGTACTGAGTGACCGGGACATCTCACGCGATCATTTGCCTATTCCCGCACCGCTGGCGGTCGGCGCGGTGCACCAGGGTTTATTGAAAGCTGGCCAGCGCCCCAACGCCAATATTATTATCGAGACCGGCTCAGCGCGTGACCCACACCAGTACGCAGTGCTACTGGGCCTGGGCGCAACCGCTATTTATCCCTACCTGGCCTTTCAGAGCATCAACCAGCAACAGGAATCCGGCGCACTGGAAGGTGACCCAATTCAATTGCGCAAGAACTATCGCCGTGGAATCCGCAAGGGGCTGCTAAAGATCCTGTCCAAGATGGGTATTTGCACGATGGCCAGTTACCGCGGCTCACAACTATTCGAGGCCGTCGGCCTGGCTCCGGAAGTGATGGAGCTTTGCTGCCCGAAAGTTGCATCCAAGATCGCAGGCGCCGGATTTGCCGAACTCGAAACCGATATCCGAACGGTTGCCGGCCTGGCGTGGACAGAACAGACACGGCCGTTGCGTGACGGACTTTACCGCTACATGCATGGCGGTGAGCAACATGCCTACAACCCTGGCGTTGTTATGCAACTCCAGCAGGCCGTGGCCAGCGGCGCCTGGTCTGATTACCGGATCTTTGCCGATTCAGTTAATCAGCGCCCCACGCTGGCGATTCGGGATCTGTTGGCGCTCCGGCCCTCGGACAATCCGGTGCCGTTGAGCAAGGTTGAAAAGGAAAGCAGCCTGTTTTCCCGGTTCGATACTGCCGCGATGTCCATCGGGGCGCTTTCACCCGAAGCGCATGAATCTCTTGCCATTGCGATGAACCGCCTTGGCGGCCGTTCCAACTCCGGCGAAGGCGGTGAAGACCCCGCTCGATTCAAATCGGACCGGAACTCACGTATCAAGCAGGTGGCATCCGGCCGGTTTGGCGTCAATGCCCACTACCTGGTCAATGCTGACATATTGCAGATCAAGATTGCCCAGGGCGCCAAACCCGGTGAAGGCGGGCAGTTGCCCGGTCACAAAGTGACCGTGGAAATTGCGGGCTTGCGATGCTCCACGCCCGGCGTGACGCTGATATCGCCGCCACCGCACCATGATATCTATTCAATTGAAGACCTGTCCCAACTGATTTTCGATTTAAAAATGGTCAATCCGACCGCCCTGGTGTCCGTCAAACTGGTGGCCGGTTCCGGCGTTGGCACTATCGCCGTGGGCGTGGCCAAGGCCTATGCCGACCTGATCACGATCGCTGGATTCGACGGCGGTACCGGCGCCAGCCCGCTGAGTTCAGTGAAGTACGCCGGACTGCCGTGGGAATTGGGCCTGGCGGAAACACACCAGGCACTGGTCGAGAACAAGCTGCGCCACAAGATCCGCCTGCAGGTGGATGGTGGCTTGAAAACAGGGTTGGACGTTGTCAAAGCCGGCATCCTGGGAGCGGAAAGTTTTGGCTTCGGCACGGGCCCGATGGTTGCGCTGGGCTGCAAATACCTGCGCATCTGCCACCTGAACAATTGCGCCACCGGAATAGCTACGCAGAACAAAAAGCTGCGCGCAAAACACTTCCATGGCCGCCCGGAGCGCGTCATGAACTACTTCCAGTTCCTGGCGCGTGATGTTCGCGAAATCCTGGGCAGCCTCGGTATCCGGAAGTTCAACGACGTCATCGGGCGCAGCGACCTGCTGGAGCAATTGCCTGGCACCACCGCTAAACAAAAGGGCCTTGACCTTGGCGCAATCCTGGCTTCGGCGGGTACACGCAACCGCTACATGCCCTATTGCACTGAAAGCAGCAACCCGCCGTTCGACGCCGGTCTCCTCAACCAGGAAATCCTGCAAACAGCCCGGGCAGCGCTGGCGGGCAAGAACAAGTGGACGGGTCATTTTGGCATTCATAACTACGACCGCTCGGTTGGAGCATCACTGTCCGGTGAAGTGGCGCGTCTGCATGGCCGTGACGGCCTTGCCGATGACCAGCTACGGGTGAACCTCACCGGTACAGCGGGGCAGAGCCTGGGCTGCTGGAACTCGCCAGGTATTACAATTTACCTGGAAGGTGACGCCAATGATTATGTCGGTAAGGGGATGTCCGGAGGGCGTATCATCCTGACCACTGCAGATACTGATCGTGAAAGAGCCCGCAGAAATGTCATTTGCGGCAATGCTTGCCTGTACGGCGCAACCGGTGGGGAGCTGTTTGCTAACGGTCAGGCCGGTGAACGCTTCGCCGTTCGAAATTCCGGCGCCAGGGCGGTAATCGAGGGCGCCGGCCACCATGCCTGTGAGTATATGACCGGCGGCACGATCGTCATTATGGGTCCTTTTGGCCCCAACCTGGCTGCTGGAATGACCGGGGGTGAGCTGTTTCTGCTGGACCCACAAGGACAGTCCGAACAGTACCTCAATCCGGAATTTGCCGAAGCCACGGCGCTTGAAGACCAGCGCTTCGACGCGCCCCGCCGACGTTTGCAGGGGCTTGTATCCAGCCATGTCACCCTGACCGGCAGCGAATGGGGGCGTAAGGTACTGGATTCATGGGATTTAATGCTGCCACATTGGGTCTACGTCATTCCCAAGAGCCTGGCAGAAAGTAATGAAATTTCACAACAGGATGTCCCGCTCAGGTTGGTGAAGGCATGAGGGGCGGCTGAAGATGACAGGGAAAATTGATCACTTTGCTTTTCTGCGGCGTTCGCGCGCGGACCCGGACGTTTACCCTCTAAAATTCCGCAAAACTGAATTTCGTGAAATTTACAAACCGTATGACCAGCAGGAGGCGGAGAGCCAGGCTGAGCGCTGCCTGGATTGTGGTAACCCGTACTGCGAGTGGAAGTGCCCGGTTCATAATTACATACCAAACTGGCTCAAGCTGGCACGCGAAGGGCGCATCATGGAAGCCGCCGACCTGTGCCATGAGACAAACAGCCTGCCCGAGGTTTGCGGACGCATCTGCCCACAGGACCGCCTGTGCGAACAGGCCTGCACGCTGGAAACCGGCTTTGGCGCCGTCACCATAGGCGCGATTGAGCGCTATATCGTGGATGAAGCCCTGCAGCAAGGATGGCGCCCGAACCTTTCCCACGTCCAGACCAAGCCCTGGAGCGTCGGTGTCGTTGGCGCTGGTCCGGCAGGCCTGGCATGCGCCGATATTCTGACCCGTAACGGTATCAGCGTCACGGTATACGACCGCTATCCCGAGATCGGAGGGCTGCTCAGCTTTGGAATCCCCGATTTTAAACTCGAATTGAAGGTGATGCGCAGGCGCCGCGGGGTGCTTGAAGGCGCCGGTGTACATTTTAAAATGAACTGCGAAATTGGACGCGACATCCAGGCCCACGAGCTGATAAATATGCACGATGTCCTGTTTTTCGGCCTGGGTACTTACAAACCAGTCGAAGCCAGTCTGCAGGGCATGGAAAAGGGCGGCATAATCCCCGCACTTGACTACCTGATCGGCCAAACCAGCCACATGTACAACCTTGAAATGCCAGGATTCGCACATATCGACCTTGTCGATCAACGCGTGCTGGTTCTGGGCGGCGGTGACACAGCAATGGATTGCGTACGCACCGCCATCCGGCAGGGAGCGGCTTCTGTTCATTGCGTTTACCGCCGTGACCGGCAAAACATGCCCGGCTCAAGGCGTGAGGTAAAGCACGCGATGAAAGAAGGCGTTCAATTTGAATTCAATTCACTGCCAATCCGAATGATTCACGCTGACGGAAAACTGGTGGGTCTGGAAATTGCCAAAACCCGTTTGCTCGCTTCCGAAGGTGGTCGCGCCCGGCCCGAGGTGATCAGCGGCAGCGAGCAGACGATACCCGCCACCGCATTGATTTTTGCCTTTGGTTATCGCCCGAATCCGCCACAGTGGCTGCAAGCCATCGGTGTGAATATTTGTGAGGACGGGCTCGTCATGATGCAGGACCAGCTTCACGGACAAACCAGTAACCCGGCAATATTTGCTGGCGGTGACATGGCCAGGGGTTCTGACCTGGTCGTAACTGCAATTGCAGATGCCCGTGAGGCCGCGCTTTCCATCGTCAAACACCTGGAAATACAGCAGCCACAACTGAAACGAGCCTGAGCTAAAGATCGATTAACTGGATTGATTTGTGTTTCAATTAGCACTATTATAATGTACTGATTGGAACATATTAATTCATTTAGGATGCATCAAATGGCCAAACTCACTGCAAAAACTGCTTCCGCGCAACCCTTTGTCCCCCTGATTCATGAACTGGCTGGAGCTTACCAGGCTTTTTCGCTCTACGACGCCGGGGGATTGCGTAAATCGGGGGCAGAACTGACCCCTTCACAAGCCCGGGTTATTTTTACGCTGGGCAACACCGACGGAATGACCTGCAAGGATATCGGCGACATCACCCTGATTACAAAAGGAACTCTAACCGGTGTTGTGGATCGCCTGGAGCAAAGAGAGCTGGTCGAACGCTGGTCAGTGGAAGGTGATGGCCGTAAGACCATCGTGGCTTTGACGCGGCGCGGTGAACGGGTCTATCAAAGGGAATTTCCCAGGCAGATCGAGTTCCTTAAGATAAAATTTGATCAGCTGAGCGCACGAGATCGCAAGCAGGCTGTCGTTTTGCTTCAGAAAATCAAAGACCTGTTCTGAAACCCACATGTGAGCCCGGACTTGCATTATAGTTCCGGCTAAACATCCTTTATATAATTAGAGTAATATTTGGTCAATGCCCTGGTTGGTGCTGGTTATGGTCAGCGCCAATGGGTATGTTTTCATTTGAAGATACGGAGCCCGGGTATGAGTTCAGATTTAAAAGTGGTTAGTTCACAGGAGCCGAGTGATAAAGAGCCGGCAAAGAAAACCGTGCCCGCCACATCGCTAGCACAGCAGCATGAACAAGACCACGCCATGGGCGGCACCTACCACTCTGATACGATTTCTCAACTGCGCTTGGACCCAAAAGCCATCAGCCAGCTGTTTAAGGAGGGCAAGTACCCCTACACAGACCGGATTCCAGGCTTTAAGTATGAGGAAGAGAAGGCCCAGCTGCAGATCGAGCTTTTAAAAGTTCAAAACTGGGTGAAAATGACAGGCCAGAAAATTGTTATCATTTTCGAGGGCCGCGATGCGGCCGGTAAGGGTGGAACCATCAAACGATTCATGGAGCACCTGAACCCCCGGGCAGCGAAGGTCGTTGCCCTTGAGAAACCCACGGAACACGAGAGGGGGCAGTGGTATTTCCAACGCTACGTGGTCCACCTGCCAACGGAGGGAGAAATTCTGTTTCTCGACCGGTCCTGGTACAACCGGGCCGGAGTAGAAAGGGTAATGGGTTTTTGCGATTCCGCCGATTACCTGGAATTCATGAGGCAATGTCCAGAATTCGAACGCATGCTCGTCAATTCAGACATCAAGCTGTTCAAGTACTACTTCTCCGTGACCAAAAAAGAGCAGCGACACCGCTTCGCTTCGCGCATGGATGATCCGCTCAAGCAGTGGAAATTGAGCCCGGTAGACAAGGCCTCCGTGGGTTTGTGGCATGAATACACCCGGGCCAAGGAGGCGATGTTCTTTTATACCGATACGGCTTCCTGCCCCTGGTCCATCGTCAAGTCAGACGACAAAAAGCGGGCCAGGCTCAACTGCATGCAACATTTTCTGAGCAAACTGGACTACCCGGATAAGAGCCTCGAGGCGGTCACCGGCCCCGACCCGCTAATCGTGGGCTCCCCTTCCCAGGTCATTAGAAAAGACGTGCATCTCGACGCCCGGCTCCAGGAGTAGAAGGGTTCATTCGCGACCAACAGCGTGCCTACACCAAAATGTCTTTTAGCACTTCCCTTGCTTTTTCGTGATCTAAGGTTTCCAGCGCGATAATTCCGGCGTATTCGTCATTGTTAACTATATGCATTCCGCGAACGTTGACGTTTTCCTCCGCCAGGCGCCGTGAAAGCTCCGCCAGCGCACCCGGGTGTTTTTCCAGCCTCACCAGTAGATGCTCGCTCGCTATCACCCGGTAGCCGGAGTCACTCAAGAGCCTGAATGCCTCCTTGTGGCGCACTATTGTCAGGCTGATCACTGCAGTGTTACCCACAGTAAGGCCGGCGAAATCATGCACAGCAATGTCTTCCTTCTCCAACAGGGAGGTTATTTCCGCCAACAAGCCCGGATGATCTTCCTGGACAATGTTCAGCACTTTCATTTCTTCCTCACTCCTGCCTGGCGAATATCGCACAACAGCTCATCGATCTGTGCACGACTGACGTGAGGCATACAGATCAGGTGACTGTAACCACTGGCGCTGGCCAGTTGCCACTTGTCCCGAACCTCTTTGGGCGGTTGCGGGAATACCACGGTCAGGGCCTGAGGGTTGCGCCAGGCATCGATCCCGGCCTGATTGAGTTGTGCTTCAGCATATGCCGCCGTGCGTAATGAATGCTCAGTGCGCTCCTTCATGCCCTCTAGCCCAAGTGAACGGATTGCGTACCACAGGATCAATGGCGTCAGGCCGTTACGCGACCCGTTGATGGTTGTATCGACGCTGCCGATATAAGCCACAGAGTGTCCGATCCGGTCCACGTGGGCGCGCCTTGCCAGCACGATACCACAGGGTATGGGCGAGCCAAGGAACTTGTGGCCTGAAATCGCAATACTGTCAGCCCCGTCTTCGAAATTCCAGGCCGGGGGCGGGTCGAGAAAGGCGGCGTAACCGCCGCTCAATGCCGCGTCACAATGAATATATCGATTTTCGATGGCTAGATCGTCCAGGATGGAATGGATGATGCCGATATCGTCGCGGGCTTCCTTCATGGTCGTGCCCACGTTGGCAAAAATGATGGGTGGTGCGTCCCGTCTTATTCGCAGTGTCTCGCGAAGATCCTCATAGTCGATTTCGCCATTTGGCTGCGAACGGATCATGATGTGACGCATGTTCAGGAAATGCAGGTTTTTACTTACGCTGTAGTGACTGTCCTGGGAAAAATACACGATACCGTCCTGCAGCAATTCACGGGCCAGGTACAGACCATAAAGGTTTCCCTCTGTACTGCCATTGGTGACATATCCCCACCACTGATTGTCCGGCGCCTTTGCAAGTTGCGCGTAAAATGACACGACCTCCCGCTCAAAATCATGGGAATTGAGAAGGTAGGTCATTGGCATGAACGGGTCACCTACATTATTCAGGCTGAATGAGAGGAATGGCGCCAGTGCGCTGTAATCAAAATCAAAGGCAACCGGATAGCCGATTTCCCTGGAAGCGATTTGCTCCAGATATTCATGAAACTGGTCCAGCTGCATCTGGTCGGTGCGAGGTAATGCCATCCCTGTAATTTACACCGTTTTTTGCTCTATGATGTAGGCTACAGATCAATTGTATTAAAGGTTTTCAATGGACTGGACTATTCTCTGGTGGGTGCTGGCGGTCCTGATCATCATCGCGGGCCTGGCCGGAACCGTTGTTCCTGCATTACCCGGTGTGCCAATGGTGTTCCTGGGGCTGTTATTCGGCGCCTGGATTGGCAAATTTGAAATTATCGGCTGGACCACTATCGGTATTCTCGCAGCGCTGGCAATCATCGCCTGGGTGGTCGACTTCCTGGCTGGCGCCGCCGGCGCAAGGTACCTTGGAGCGAGTTCCCGGGCCTTCTGGGGCGCCACTTTCGGTGCCATTGCCGGGATTTTCTTTGGTGTCGTGGGAATGCTACTGGGGCCTTTTATCGGCGCCGTGCTGGGTGAACTGAGCGGCGGCAGCAGCATGGTCCAGTCTGGCCGTGCGGGCTTTGGAGCATGGATCGGTATGGTCCTGGCAACGGCAGTGAAACTCGCTATCGCCTTCCTGATGATCGGGATTTTTGTGTTCCGGCTGGGTTTCGGCCACACGGGTGTTACCGCTTAAGCCCGTTAGCCGCGGTACTTCATCTTGCGCCACAATGCCCGGCCGACGATCCGCAGCTTGTTACGCGTGTCTAACCGTTTCAGATTGGTTTTGACCGCACCGACCGTGAACTGCGTTTTCTTGGAATAGTCGATGCGAACATCGACAATCACCGGGCGGTTTTCTCCGATCAACCCGATCACACGATCTATCCCGGCGTCAATTACATTGTCATTATCAATGGCCACAAATTCACAACCGGTGGCCGCGGCCAGCATACCGTAGTCCAGCGATCCAACCGCGGTGCAGGTTTTGCGTTGATAGGGCATCTCCTGGGCTTGCGCAATTTGCGCCAGTTCTCCGTCGTTGAACACAAACCAGGCGACGCCGATTTTGTTCTTCACGGCAGTCACGGTCTCCAACCCGGTCATCAGGAATCCCCCATCACCAACGATTCCAATGACCTGGCGGTCCGGCTGCGCCAGCTTTGCGCCAATGCTGCCGGGCACGCAGTATCCCATGCAATTAAAGTCAGTTGGGGACAGGTAGTTACCACCCTGGTAGATCGGCATCAGCTCTGCCGTCATAAACGTGTGGTTGCCATCGTCTGCCACGATCACCGCATCGCGCTCGAGCTGTGAACGCAGGGATTTGAAAAACCTGCCCGGGTTGACCCGGCCTTTGGAATCGTGCGTCAACCATTCTTCCATCCAGGCCGCCTTGTCGGCAGCGATGGCATCCTTCAGCGCCGCCCAGTCACGCGCCGGACCGGTGTTCAGCAAAGTCTCTGCGAGAACCGGCACGGCGTCGCGTGAGTCTGCGTGAATCGGCACAGGGGTAGGGTGGTTCCTGCCCAGCGCGTCAGGATTGATATCAATATGCACCAGGTTTGCAGGCGGTACGGCACCGTAGCTTCCGGTACAGATCTCCGCAAAACGGGTGCCGACGGCGAGCATCGCGTCACAGTCCCTGAACGCATTACGGGCAGCGGGTACGGCTGCTGGGCCAAAGCCCATGCCGGTGTGCAGCGGATGGTCAGCGGGAAAAGCCGCCAAACCCTGCAATGTCGTCGCAACCGGGGCACCGATGTGCTCTGCGATACGGCGGATATCCGCTGCAACCGCCCGCGCTCCCCAGCCCACGAATATTCCGGGCTTTTGTGCCGACGACAAGAGCTCTGCCGCCGCCATTATCAGATCTGAATCCAGCGCGGGACGCGTATCAGTGGCTTCGAAGTCGGGCAAATCAGCCACTTCACCGCTCAACAACTGCAGGTTGGCCGGCAATTCGATGTAAACCGGGCCGGGCTCGCCCTCAATGGCCTTCAAATAGGCACGATAAACCGTAGGGACGACCTCGTCATAACTCTCAATTTTGTAAGTCGCCTTGGTCAGCGGCCGCATCAGCGCCTGCTGGTCAATATCGTGCAGCTGGAAACCCTGCTGCATGTCATTGCGCACTCCCCCGGAGATGATCAGCATCGGAAGACCGTCCAGAAATGCCTCGCCGACGCCGCTCATGGCATGGGTCAGCCCCGCAGCGGGTACCACGATCAGTACCCCCACGGTATCAGCAACCCGGCTCACAGCATCGGCCATGAAAGCCGCACCCGCCTCATGGGTCACCAGCAAGGGCTGAATGCTTTCGGACTCCGAGAGTTCGTCATAAAGTTCGATGTTGTGTACGCCCGGAATACCAAAAGCATAACGGATGCCGATTTGTTCCAGCGCCTGTCGAACCAGCCAAGCTGCTGTTTTTCTCATGGCATAGCCGGGGTCAGAGCACCAGCATGTTGGCAAGCCACAGGAACAACCCCATGCTCACCACGTCGGTTGCTGTTGTCAGAAAAATACTCGAAGCAGTCGCAGGGTCAGCGCCCAGGCGTTGCAGTGTGATCGGGACCATCACACCCGTCATGCCGCTGGCGACGCAGGCGCCGGTCATGGCAAGAAAGACTACAAGGCCCAGCATGAAAGGTTGATCCGCACCCGAAAAGATCGCATACGCGACCATTGCGATAGCAGCAACCACGCCTACAACTGCGCCGTTCATTGTTCCCAGCAGGGTTTCCTTGATTAGCGCCTTGCGAAATACCCCCGGTTTGAATTCGTGCAGGGTGAGTCCACGAATGGTAACTGCCAGCGCCTGGCACCCGGTGTTGCCTGATTGCCCGGCCAGTACCGGCAGGAAGGCGGCCAGGACCACGACCTGGGCAATGGTATCTTCGAACAGGCTGACCACGAATGCAGCGACAAAGGCCGTGACCAGGTTGAGTTGTAACCAGGGATGACGCATGCGGAACGAGCGGGGCCACTCAGTCGTAGCGTGCTCCTCTTTCTGCACACCGACCATCTGCCCGGCCTGTGCGCTGATTTCGAAGTGCTGCTGTTCAAACAGCATGTAACCCTGAACGATACCCAGCAGCCGCATCTCGGCGTCACATACGGGGTAGACCGGATAGTGGCGGTAAACCACCTCTTTCATCGCATTTTCGACCGTCATGTCGGGCAATAGAGAAAAAGGCTCGGGCAGCATCACGTCTTTGAGGTGGTCCCCGGGACCGGCAAGCAGCAGGTCGCGCATGACCAACACGCCCAGCAGCCGCCCATCGTCGTCAACAACGTATGCATAGGTAATGAGCGCCTCATGCACCCAGTCACGAAGCTTTTCGACCGCTGTCTCAACCGTATCGTCGGGATGCACTATCGCAACCGCTGGTTCCATCAGGCGCCCGACACTATCCTCGGCATAGCCTTGCGCCTCTTTCCAGGGATCACCAACGTGATCGCCGGCAAGAGGGACAATGCTGTGGCGCCGGGCCCTGGGGAAGCGCAGCAGGATTCTGTATGCAGGTGCCGGATGCAATTGTTGCAGTACCGCACCTACTGTTTCGTCGCTTTCCTCGAGCAAAATCTGGGCTACATCAAGTGGCGCTCGCCTTTGCGCCTCCAGCACCAGGTGCTGGAGATGGCTGTCGGAAACGGTAGCTGCTTGGTTCATCAGTTATTCCTCATCCTTTTGATAGTTACGGTGTCTTATTTTAAGAACCGTAGTCTACCCGTTTCACGCCAGGCTGATCACCTGTTTCACTAATTCAGCGCGTAAACGGCATGATGCCAACGGCCTCGTAAAGCCGGGCCGGGTCAAACCAGCGATCGCCCTTGAAAACTGCGACCGGATTGCGCACGGCGCTGATATCGTCAAGGGGGTTGCCGGCCAGCAGGACGAAGTCTGCCCGCTTGCCCATGCTGATTGAGCCAAAGTCGGCCGCCTTGCCCGCAATCCTTGCTGAATCCAGGGTTGCGATTTTCAGGACATCGGCATTACTGATACCAGCCCGGTGATATAACTCGAGTTCACGGTGCAGGGTAAACCCGGCCATTGCATCCGTGCCGGCAACCAGTGGCACTCCAGCTGAGTGGAGTTTGGCGATCATTTCCAGCAGAGCGTCAGCCGAGCGAGCGTAGCGGGCTGCGTTGGCGTCGTTTATATCCATTTTCCCAGCCAGCATGGAGCGCCTGACAGAAGGCGGCATGTGATCGGCGATCATCGCGTAGGAGGGATCGAGCTCTCCGGATCGGTGGCGGAACATGCTGTCAAAAATGGTCACTGTGGGGTCAATTACGGTGCCCCGCTGTTTCAATAAATCGATGAACCCCTCAACCGATGCTGCGTCGAGGTCCATGTCCCCGGCTTTGTCGGCGACCAGCGAAAACCTGACTGGAGTGCGCGTGTCATCTTCCGGGCCAGCCAGAAAATTCAGGAACAGCATATTGATGTGCTGCACTTCATCAAATCCATCAATCACGGCTTGGCGTGCCGTCATGTACGATGGAATGTGTCCGGACAGACGCATACCGTTGGCATGAATTTCCTCAGCCAGTGGTTTCACCCACGAAGGATCGATAGAGGAGTAAATCTTGACCTGTGTAAACCCGGCCGCGGCATACTCCCGAACCATCACAAGCGCCTCTTCCAGGTTTGCCGCCAGGCTCTGGGTAGGCGCGGAATATGGGCTCTTGCCGTCGATAAAGCCGGCCGCCGTGGAGCGTGGACCAATCACCTCGCCAGAGTCAAAAGCATCGCGCACTTGCCGTAACCTCGCCGGGTCGTTACCGAGGTCCCGAACACTGGTAACACCTGCGGCAATCTGCAGTAGTCCGTCTTCAAGGGACATGTGTGTGTGCATGTCCCACAAGCCCGGAATCAGAGTCAGCCCCTGGCCATCGATGATTCTTGGCTGCAGGTCGCCATAGACGGGCAAATCCAGGCCCGTGTCCTCAACCACCCTTTCGATTCTGCCGTCAATTACCGCCACCAGCCGGCCTGATTGCAGCTGTCCGTTTTCTACGTCCACAACCGCAACATTGCGGATTATCCAGTTTGCCGGTAAGCGGGTTGTCAGCTTTTGGGCAAGTTTACGGTGGTAGGTGTTTTCTTCCTGGTCCTGGATTTTTTGCAGAACCGGCAGAACCTCACTGTTTCCTTGTGGTGCCAGGCCCATCCAGCCCCCGGCAATTGCGAACAGTTCTCCAGCTTTATCCAGCCAGATGTATTGTGGCGCCAGGTCAAGGCCACTGATGGCATAGAGCACCGCATTATCGTATCCGGCAATTTTTCGAATCGAAGCCTGGCCAGCGGGTAGCAAATCTACCCGTCCTGACTCGCTGGCCAGCAAAACCCGCGCCAGCAACGCCAGCTGCTCCACAGTACCTTCATGGGCCCAATAGAAGGCGCCGGCCTCTGCCTCGCCCTGCTCCAGCGTGCTCTTCCAGTACGCCACTCCGTCTTCTTCGTGAAACGTCTCATCAGCCGGGGCGCCCATGTACGAGTGACCGCTGACCTGCAGCGAAGAGAGCATTCCGTTCTTCCCGGTTTTCAGTTCTTCGTGAATCTTCGGCCCGCGTCCACGATCATTGAATTGAAAATCAGTTACGCGCGTACCGTCATCGCGGATAACCCGTACGTGTGACCCGCTAACCTTGCCTGCCGTAAGCCAGTCGTAGTGTCGCAATTCATCCGCCCAGGCTGTGGCTCCCCCGTACAGGGAAGAAACAGCACCCACGATAACAGCGGTACAAAGGATCGATAAGTCGAAGCGCATGAGATTCTCCCGTGGGCTGTGGTCGTTATGCCTGGTTTTCCCGCAGCGGAGCGAGCTCCCGCTTGAAAGCCTCGAAGTCTCCGGGGATGGTGCTGGAAAGTACTTTTTCATTTTCTACCGCTTTCAATTCTGCCGGGAGCGGCACTTCGATTCCAAGCGTTTCCTCAATGACCTCCAGGAACTTGGCCGGGTGGGCGGTAGCCATGAACACACCCTCTTCGTCACGCTGCAGGGAGCGATCCAGCGCCGCCCACGCCAGTGCCGTGTGTGGATCTGCCAGGTAGCCTTGTGAATGCAGAACACGCAGGGCTTTGCGGGTTTCATCGTCGTCCAGCGACAGCGAGGAAAGAAGGCTTTCCAGCTGCAGGCCATGACGCTGACCCAACTCCAGCACCCGCGGGAAATTGTTTGGCAGCGAAACATCCATCGCGTTGGTTATTGTGGTCACCGTGGGGTTGGGATCCCACTGGCCCGAGGCCAGGAAGCGCGGCACCGTATCATTGGCATTGGTCGCCGCGATGATGCGCTTGTAGGGCAGGCCAACGGCAGCAGCGATCAGGCCGGCGGTGACATTGCCAAAGTTGCCACTGGGTACGCTCAGTACCATCTTGCTTACATCCGAAACAGCGGCTCCGGCTTCGAAGTAATAACAAACCTGCGCGAGCAGGCGCGCAATGTTGATTGAGTTGGCGGAATTGAGACCAAGCTCCCGCCTGAGTTGCTCGTCCTGGAAGCATTGCTTCACTAGCCGCTGGCAGGTATCGAAATCCGATTTCACGGCAATGGTCTTTACGTTTCCGCCAAGCGTACAGAACAACTTTTCCTGCAAGGGCGATATTTTTCCCTTCGGGTACAGGATGACCACCTGGATGTCAGGTTGGTTGAAGTAGGCATGCGCCACCGCCGCGCCGGTATCGCCAGACGTCGCGGTAAGGATGGTCATTGGCCCGCCATCGTGAAACTCGGCAACACACCGCGCCATGAAGCGAGCGCCGAAATCCTTGAATGCCAGGGACGGGCCGTGGAATAACTCCAGCACGCGACTGCCGTCATCGAGGATCGGTGTTTCCAGCGAAAAATCAAATGCCGAGGAAACCATAGACTGCAAGGTTTGCTCACTGATTTCTTCACCGATAAGGTGATGGAGCACGGCCACGCTGCGCGGCACAAACGGTTCCTGAAGCAGGCCCCGCACATCGCAAAGCGCCTTGAATTCCTGCGGAAAGAATAAACCCTGGTCACGGCCCAGGCCCTGTAAAACAGCCTGCTTGAAACTGACCTGCTCGGCGGCGTGCTTGATGTTGATGAGCTGCAAAAGGTACGGGTCTCCTATTCGATACTGCGGGCGCCACCGAGGTCAGCACGGCACACATGCACAAAACCCTGTTCGTTTTTTTTATAATTTGCCGTCAACCACGCTTTGGTCGCCCTGGCGACTTCAAAATCATCCACCAGCGCGAAAATCGTTGGCCCGGACCCGGAAATCCCCACCGCCAGGGCGCCAATTTCGCGCAACGCGATTTTCGCTTGGTCGAAACCCGGCAATAATTTGCGCCGGTAAGGCTCGGCGATATGGTCAACCACGCAATCGGCAGCCAGTTTCGTATTACCCGTGTGCAGGGCATGAACAAACTCAGCGAATTGGGCTGCATGCTGAACTGCTACCTTCCTCGAAATTTCAGCTGGAAGTACAGTGCGAGCTTCGCGCGTGTCCAGCCGGGTGCCCGGCCAGCAAACCACGGCACGCCATGCGCCAGGCCATGGTAAGGGATACTCCTGCCGCCCTCCGGGTGGGCACAACCGCAACCCGCCATACAGACAAGGTGCGATATTGTCCAGGCATGTATCACCACTGATGCTGCCTTCCATTCTGGCCATCAGGTGGAATAAATCGTGTGTGCTTAATAAGTTATCGTGCCAGCGATTCAATGCTTCGAGCGCAGCAACAATGGAACTGGCGCTGGAACCCAGGCCGCTTCCAACCGGTAAGCGCTTGCTGAGCAGGACCTTAAGCGGATGGATCTCGACACCCGCTTCTGCTGCAGCTTCCTGGTAGGCCCTGCAGCAGGAAATAGCAACGTTGTCTTCCTGCTTTTTTGGAAGCGCAGCCGCAAACGGTCCGTGCAGTTCCAGTCGCCAATCACTCCCATCCTCCTGCTTTGTGAAAGGCCTGAGCTGGACCAGGTCGCCAAACAGGGTCCCGTCCAGAGGCGCGAGAGCCAGACCGAGAGCGTCGAAACCGACCGACATGTTGCCGATCGAGGCGGGTGCGTAGACCGACAAAGCCAGCGGCATCAGTTGTCCAGGGGGCGCCAAACCGTTCTCATCAAATCGCCGAAAACACCGGCAGCAGTCACTGCAGCGCCTGCACCGTAACCACGCAACACCATCGGTATCGGCTGGTAGTAGTGGGTATGGATGACCAGCGCGTTTTCGCCGTCACGGATGGCTCCGAGTGGTTTACTTTTGGGAACTGTCTCAACCGATACTTTGCAAGCCCCGTTTTCCACTCGCGCCACGTAGCGCAGGACCCCGTCCTGCTTCCTCGCCTGGGCAATACGCTCGGAAAAAGATTGGTCCAGCGACTGCAGTGTCCCGATAAGTTCCGATAAATCTACCTGCCCGATGACATCCATTGGAACAACCGGCTCGACGCTGATGTCATTCAGCTCGAATTGCAGGCCGACTTCGCGCGCGATGATCAACAGCTTTCGTGCCACATCCATTCCGGACAGGTCATCGCGGGGATCGGGTTCCGTGTAGCCAAGTTCCATGGCTTTCGACACCGCTTCGGACAGAGCGATGCCGTCTTCCAGCAAACCGAAAATCATCGACAGGGAGCCCGACAAAATACCCTCGAAAGTTTTGAGCTCGTCACCGGAACGGATCAGCCCTTGCAGGGTATCGATGAAGGGCAGGCCAGCGGCTACGTTGGTTTCATACAGGAATTTACGGGAATTACGCGCAGCCGCATTCCTCATCTCCCGGTAATACTCATAAGTGGAGGTGTTGGCTTTCTTGTTCGCGGCGACGATATTAAATCCATTGTCCATCAGGCGGACGTATTCATGCGCCAGTCTCTCATCCGTCGTGCAGTCAACGATGGTGGGGCTGAGCAGACCGAGTTTCTTGCGAATCCCAATCACATCCTTCAGCTTCCATGACTGACCCTGCTCCTCCAGGTCATCACGCCAACGGGACAGGTCGACAACGTCGTCGGCAACCAACAGGAGTTCGCTGTTCGCAATGGCCCTGACGCGAAGATCCACGTGGTGCTCAACCAGGCTTTCAGCCTGGCGCTGGAACTGGTCCAGCAATTCACTGCCGACATTTCCGCAGCCCAACAGGATCACGTCAATATGGGTGGAATGGCTGAAAAATGCGGTGTGGCAGACACGGGTCGCTGGTTGCGCATCTTCGCCGCGCACCACAACTGCGATGGCGCACTCGGTAGAGCCTTGTGCGATCACTTCCACATTAACGCCGGCAGAGGAAATTGCGGTCAGGAACCGGGCGGCAATGCCCCTGCAATGTTTCATCCCATCGCCAACCAGGGAAACCACGGCCCGGTCGCTCTGAACACCGATTTCCGCGATCAACCCATGCAGCCGCTCGAAATGAAACTCTTCCTTGAGAGCATTAAGCGCCTTTTTTTCATCCACCTTGCGCACACACAGGGTGATGCTGTACTCCGACGATGACTGGACTATCAACAGGATGGAGACTGATTCGCTGGCCAGCGCATCCATCACCCGGCGGGCAATGCCCACCCTGCCCCTGAGGCCGCCACCCTGCAACGTGATCGAAGACACATCGTGCAGGTGTGAAATGCCGCGAACGACGTGAGCGCGCTTTGCTTCGCTGTGTATCAGTGTCCCCGGTTTCGAGGGGTCATAAGTGTTGCGCACCTCACAGGGAATATTGTTGGCCGCCAATGGAGTGAGGGCTTTGGCCGAAATGACCTTGGCGCCAAAATAGGTTAACTCCATGGCTTCGCCGTAACTGACCTCGTCGAGGCAGCGGGCGTTGGTAACAATGCGCGGATCGGCAGTAAAAAAACCGTCCACGTCTTTCCAGATTTGGCAAAGGCCTGCGCCGATGGCGGCAGCGATAGCGGCAGCTGAGTAATCGGTGCCGTTGCGTCCGAGCAACTGGACGTTTCCGTTGCTGTTCCGGCCATAAAACCCGGGCAGCACCATGACCTGGCTATGCGGCTCCAGCCGGGCTTTCAACAATGGCGCAGCCGCCTCGGTATCGACCAGCGAGTCCAACCAGTCTTCGTTGGCCAGGGGTAAAACATCGGTGTCTGACCATTGGGCGCTGTACCCTTTGTGTTGCAACACATCCACCATCAGTCGGCTGCTGAATCCCTCACCACTTGCCAGGATCCGGGCACGGGTCTCGTCCGGACACTGGCCCAGCAAGAGGATGCCTTCGACACGGCGTGTCAGCGTGGCATGTTGCTCTTCCAGGAAAGCGTTACCCAGCGGGGTTTGAACGCCCTGCCCCGCCAACTCCTCAACGATAGCCCGCTCCCGTGCGATGGCCGCTTCAAGATGTTCAGCACCGCTATCGCCCCCCACCGCGGTGTCGATTGCCAACAGCAGCAGGTCCGTTACGCCCTTAACAGCAGACAAAACGACGATGACCTGGTATTCATCCGTGTAACGGCCGATAACCGCGGCGCTGGCTTCAAAGCCAGCCAGGTCTGCCAGCGACGTGCCACCGAATTTCTGAACCAGCAGTTTTTTACCCATATCGGGACCTGTTAACACTTGCCAGATCGCTGCGTTGCTGTCCCAAATGGTGCCAGGCAAGGCGCGAGGAGTGTGGTTTGGTAAATCCAAATGAGTGACGAGCAACGCAGCATGGGGCCATTTGGGACAGCAACCCGAAGGGACGGGTCCCATTTCGCCCACTACGGCGTCTCTCTTCGCTAAAGTATCTACAATACATTACGTTCATCGTTCCTTGTATTGAACAAAATGGGGCCCCGTCGCAGCGACCTGGTAAGTGTTAGCAGGCCCTAGTAGGCGTCCTGGTGCACGGCGCGCATTGCACGGCCGGAGGGATCGTTCATTTCCTGCAATTCCTTGTCCCACAATATTGCCTCGGGCGTGCTGCATGCCACGGTCGGACCTCCAGGGACTGTCTGCGCCGCTGAGGCCAGCGGGAAATGCTGCTCAAATATGCTCCTGAACCAGTAAGCCTCTTTGGAAGCGGGCGTGTTGAATGGAAAACGCCCCTCTGCCCGCGCCATCTCGGCATCACTGACATGATCATTGCTAAAGTCTTTCACCGAATCGATCCAGCCATAGCCCACCCCATCGGAAAACTGTTCTTTCTGTCGCCAGGCGATGGATTCGGGAAGCAGTTCGCTGAATGCCTCACGCAGAATCTGCTTTTCGATCCGCTTGCCACTGATCATCTTGTCGGCCGGGTTGATGCTCATGGCTACATCCAGGAACTCCTTGTCCAGGAAGGGTACCCGTGCTTCAACACCCCAGGCCGCCATAGCCTTGTTGGCCCGCAGGCAATCGTAGCTGTGCAGGCGTGAGAGCTTGCGAACGGTTTCCTCGTGAAAGGCCCGGGCGTTCGGTGCTTTATGGAAATAAAGATAACCCCCGAAAATCTCGTCGGCACCCTCACCCGATAAAACCATCTTGATCCCCATGGCCCGGATCTTGCGCGCCAACAGGAACATCGGGGTTGCCGCGCGTATGGTTGTAACATCGTAAGTTTCCAGGTGATAAATCACCTCCTCAAGCGCATCCAGGCCTTCCTGCACGGTGAAGGTAAAACCGTGGTGAACCGTGCCAATATGCTCGGCTGCTGTTTGTGCCGCCACCAGGTCAGGAGAGCCTTCCAGGCCAATGGCGAAGGAGTGCAGGCGAGGCCACCAAGCCGGGCTTTGCTCATGGTCCTCGACGCGCCTGGATGCATGCAACGCCGCCAGAGCCGCCGTGATTGAGGAATCCAGGCCTCCGGAAAGCAGCACGCCATAGGGGACATCGGTCATCAAGTGACTGATGACAGCCCGTTCCAGGGCGCTGCGCAAACTTTTTTTATCGGTCACGACGTCTTTTACGGTCTCGTAATCTCTCCAGGCGCGCTGGTACCACTTGTGTGGCTCATCCTGGTCGGAACACCAGAAATGGCCCGGCGGAAACTCATGCACCTGGTTACAGACGCCAATCAGGGCTTTCATTTCAGAGGCAATAAACAGCTGGCCATGCTCATCGTGCCCGTAGTACAGGGGAATGATCCCGATTGGATCACGCGCCATCATCCAGAAATCCTTGTCTTCGTCGTACAGACAAAAGGCGTACATGCCGTTGAGCTCTTCCAGAAAACCTGTTCCCTTCTCAAGATACAGCGGCAGTATTACTTCGCAGTCAGACTGGGTACGAAATTCATACTGGCTTTGATAGCGTTTCCGGATGCTCTGGTGATTGTAAATTTCACCGTTGACCGCCAGTGCCTGCCGGCCGCTCTCGCTCATTATTGGCTGGGCGCCGGTATTGACGTCGACGATAGAAAGGCGCTCGTGCGCCAGCACGGCATTATCGGCCGTGTAAATACCACTCCAGTCGGGCCCGCGGTGACGCATCAGACGCGACTGTCGTAAGGCCATTTTTCGGACAGATTTCAGGTCCTGGCGTAATTCCAATACGCCGAATATCGAACACATGAGGGGCCCTCATTTACACATCAGCAGAGACCACGAGATAGCAATGGGTCCAAACAGTGAATACTAAGGGCTTAGTGCCGATGAGCCAAGCGGAAAAGGAGTTTATTTCATGCCTTTTTGTAATTCAACCAGGGCATCACTGCCCGGATTTAGCTGAGCAAAATTCAAAGCCTTGAGCGGCGTATCCACGGTTCGGGACTGCTCGTGCATATCCGGTACGTTCTGGTCGATGTACAACAGCCCGGTCACGACTTCTCCGCGAGCCCGGTGTCTTTCCAGGAAACCCAGTGCGTTATTTCGGCGAGTAGGGTCGTAATCAGGGTCGACTTTTCGCAACAAGATGGTTGAACCGTCGTGCAAGCGGACCGGGTGTATATCGCCGGCGTAGTAGCTGGCCTTGATTTCCGCCCGGGGTGGAATCAGGTCGGCCTCCGTTGCCGGGTGCCGGTTTTCCCGGACATAGGCGTAACTCTTGGTTGAGCCCACGTGATCATTAAAGGTAACGCAGGGGGAAATGATGTCCAGTACAGCACAACCTTGATGTGCAATAGCAGCTTTTATCAAAGGTACGAGTTGTTCACGATCGCCGGAGAAGCTGCGCCCAACAAAGCTCGCACCCATGGAAATCGCGGTAGCAACCGTATTGATGTTCTGCATCTGGTTGACCTCCCCTTTTTTGGCTGTGCTACCGGCATCTGCAGAGGCCGAGAACTGGCCTTTGGTCAGGCCGTACACCCCGTTGTTCTCGATCAGGTATAGCATGTTGACGTTGCGCCTGATCACGTGACCAAACTGGCCAAAACCAATCGACAGCGAGTCGCCGTCGCCTGATACGCCAATCCCGATCAGGCCACGGTTGCCAGCCAGTGCTCCGGTTGCCACCGACGGCATACGCCCATGGACCGAATTGAAGCCGTGGGCACCATGGACAAAATAAGCGGGGGTCTTGGAAGAGCAGCCGATTCCGGACATCTTGATCAGTTGTTCAGGCGCAATCGACATTTCCCAAAGGGCCTGAATCAGCGCGGCAGTAATCGAATCATGCCCGCAGCCCGCGCATAAGGTGGACAATGCGCCTTCGTAATCGCGCAGCAATAGCCCGAGCTCATTTTTCTGTTGTCCTGGAAGGTCAATTATCGGCCTGGCAAAAGTCATGCTGCTGCTTCCTTTTCTAGGTGATCGGTCACGCCCTGCACCACACACTCGGCAGGGATGGGCATGCCGTTGTAATGAAGAATGGAAATCATGCGGTCGGCGATGTCGTTGGCCTCCAGCATCAGCAATGATTTCATCTGCGCGTCGCGGTTCTGCTCCACCACGAAATTCGTGTCGTGGGAGCGCAGGAACTCTACCACTTCCCTGGTGAACGGAAATGCCCTGATCCGAAGATAGTCGACATGAATGCCTTTTTCCGACAAACGATCACGGGCCTCGGTCACTGCTCCGTCTGAACTGCCGAAAGCGACGATGCCCAGTTTGGTCGGCCGGTCGGCCTCGCTCAGCAGCGCATCAGGAACCAGTGTTTTGGCGGTTTCCCATTTGATCAACAAGCGGTCCACCACTTCCTGGTACTGGTCCGCATCTTCGGTATAGCCACCATAACGGTTGTGTCCCGAGCCGCGGACGAAGTAGGCGCCCTTGGGGTCTTCCCCCGGCAGGGTCCGGTAGGTGATGCCGTCGCCGTCTACATCGAGGTAGCGCACGAATCGCTCCATCTTTTCCAGCTCTTGGGTGCCCAGAACTTTTCCGCGATCCGGACGGTAACTGTCATCCCAGGTGAGCTCTGGAATCATCCAGTCATTCATGCCGATATCCAGGTCTGACAGCATGAAGACCGGCGTCTGCAAACGATCGGCCAAATCGAAAACGGTGACCGCCATTTCGAAGCACTCTTGAGGATTGGACGGGAACAGAAGCGGGTGCTTGGTATCACCATGCGAGGCATAGGCACAGAGCATAACGTCACACTGTTGGGTACGGGTCGGCATTCCGGTGGACGGGCCTGCCCGCTGGACATCAATAAAAACGGAGGGGATTTCAGCATAATAGGCAAACCCAATAAACTCGCTCATCAATGAGATGCCGGGACCCGATGTGGGTGTGAAGGCGCGTGCCCCCACCCAGTTGGCGCCAATGACCATTCCTGCGGCCGCCAGTTCATCCTCGGCCTGGATGATACAAAACTGTTTCTCCCTGGATTCCGGGTCGATGCGGAATTTCTCGCAGTACATGGTGAAACTGTCCATCACGCCTGTGGACGGCGTGATCGGGTACCAGGCACCCACGGTGGCGCCGGCGTACAGGCAGCCCAGGCCGGTGGCCTCGTTACCGGTAATCATGACGTTACCGCTGTTATCCCCCATGGTTTCAGCGCGGGGCGGCAACGGGCAGGTAAAGTTTGCCCGGGCGTAGTCGTAGCCGAGCATGATCGCCAGCAGGTTGCTTTCCACAAGCTTGGGTTTGCTCGCAAACGTCTCTTCCAGCAGCGTCTTGATGATATCCAGATCGATATCCATAAGGGCGGCCAGCGCACCTGCATAGGCCACGTTTTTCATCAGGATACGAAGGCGCGCAACACTAAATACTTCGTTGCACATTTTGGACAATGGAATGCCAAGCACCGTTATGTCGTTTCGCTGCAACGTGCTTTCACGTGGCCAGGTGGAGTCGTAAATCAGGAAACCACCCGGACTGACTTCGTTCAGATCCTTCTGATAGGTCTGCACATTCATGGCGACCATGACGTCAACACGGCCGGAAGCGGACATGTAGCCGGCATGGTTCGCGCGAATTTCATACCAGGTGGGTAGACCCTGGATATTGGATGGAAACAGGTTCTTACCGGTGACGGGAATCCCCATGCGGAACAGGGCCTTCATCAGCAAGCCATTGGCACTGGCTGACCCGGTGCCGTTGACCGTGGCAATTTTCAGGACAAAGTCGTTTATCCTGCTTGGCGTTGCTGGCATGAGCGCTCATCGCTATCGTGGCCGTCGAAGTAATCTGCGACCATGGGAAAAGTAAGCAGTGACTTCTGCATATCCCAGGCTGCAGTCGGGCAGCGTTCTGCACAAAGACCGCAATGGATACAGAAATTCTCGTCCTTGACCATGACCCGGGAAGTCTGCTTGAGTTCATCAGATACGAACAGTGGTTGCTCGTCCTCCAATACTGGTGCCTTGAGGCGTTTCACCAGGTCATCTCTATCACCATTGGAGGTGATGGTCAGACACTGTGTCGGGCATATATCCAGGCAGGCATCGCACTCAATGCACAGGGAATCTGCAAATACAGTCTGAATATCACAATTCAGGCATCGCTCGACTTCCCTGGCTGTTTGTTCCGCATCAAAACCCAGCTCGACTTCTTTGCCCAGTTCCTTGAACCGCTGCTCCAGCGGTACATGCATCATTTTGCGCCGTGCAGCGGGATCAAAACCGCTGGAGTAGCTCCACTCGTGCATGCCCATCTTGCGGCTTTGCAAGTTCAGTTTGTCGGGCAGGCGATCGCTCAACGACTCGCCCTGGCAATGGCGATGAATGGAGATGGCCGCCTGGTGTCCGTGCTCGACAGCCCAAATGATGTTTTTTGGCCCAAATGCCGCGTCTCCCCCAAAAAACACGCCTTTTCGGGTTGATTCATAGGTCACCTCATCGACCATTGGCTGTTCCCATGGATTGAATTCAATTCCCAGGTTCCGCTCAATCCAGGGGAAGGCATTTTCCTGACCGATGGCCAGCACCACATCGTCACAGGGAATGAAAACCTCACCCGTAATATCCTGGTCCTGGATTCGGCCGTGCTCGATTACGTATTCAACCAGCTCAAAGGTCATGCCCTTGAGCTTACCGTCCTCAGTAACAAACTCTTTCGGTGAGTGATTGACGACGATTTCGACGTTTTCTTCCTCGGCGTCCTCAAGTTCCCATATCGAAGCCTTGAAAAACTCCCGCGGCTTGCGCGCCATAACCTTGACGTCGTTCGCGCCGAGCCGGAGCGATGTACGGCAACAGTCCATGGCCGTGTTGCCCACACCGATGATCAAAACCTTTTCACCGATCTTGTCGATGTGATCAAAAGCTACCGATTCCAGCCAGTCAATACCAATGTGAATATTTTCCGTGTCGTAACGCCCGGGTAACTTGAGCTCCTTACCCCGGGGGGCGCCGCTGCCGACAAAAACCGCGTCAAAACTTTCATCCAACAGTCCCTTCATGCTCTCGACCCGGTGGCTGTAGTGAATCTCCACACCCATTTCGAGGATGTAATCAATCTCCTCGTTCAATACTTCATAGGGCAGGCGAAAAGCCGGGATGTTGTAACGCATCAGGCCACCGGCAACAGATTGTGCCTCGAAAATGGTGCATTCATAGCCAAGCGGCATCAGGTCGTTGGCCACTGCCAGCGAGGCCGGGCCCGCTCCGATCAATGCGATTTTCTTGCCGTTTTTTTCGCTGGGTGCAACAGGCAGGCGGTTGGTGATGTCACCACGAAGGTCGGCGGCGACTCGTTTCAGACGGCAGATGGCCACCGGCTTTTCGTCCATCCGCCCGCGCCTGCAGGCAGGTTCGCAAGGCCGGTCGCAGACGCGGCCGAGAATGGCCGGAAAGATATTGCTTTCCCGGTTGACCATGTAAGCGTCATCGAACCGCCCCTGGGCGATCAGTCGGATGTATTCGGGAACGTCGGTATGTGCTGGGCAACCCCATTGGCAATCCACTACCTGGTGGAAATAGTCCGGATTGGAAGTGTCAGTCCGTTTCATTGAAAGACCATACGGGATTTCGCGCAAGCATAACTGTTTTGATTCCCTTTCGCATTATGCATTTTTTTACGAGAACGGGCCGTGCCGGCGAAATAGGACGATGGCGACCCCGCAAACGCCAACGTCATATCGCCGGCATGACCGGCTTGCACTCCAGTGATTGTACTAATAAGGTTGGAGACCGTGACCCGCCAGACTTCGGATTTACATGAAAACCCAGCCCTTCTCACTACTGCTTTACCTCACCCTTGCCTCCCTGACCCCGTTGCTTTTACCCGCTTCGGCCTCCGCCGACCCAGCTGCCGTGGCTGGCCAGGCCCGGCTCTGGCGCCAGGCACATGAGCAGCAGATCCTGGATGGCTTCACAGATTTGCTGAGCCTGCCGAATGTAGCCAGTGACACGGTAAACATCCGGCGCAATGCCAATTACATTAGTGAGTTGTTGGTTCAGCGTGGCTTCGATGTTCGTTTGCTTGAAGTGGAAGGCAGCCCTCCCGCCGTTTATGCCGAACGAATGACGCCTGGGGCCGGGAAGACCCTGATGATTTATGTTCACTATGACGGGCAACCGGTAAACCCCGATGATTGGGCATCGGATCCGTGGACGCCCGTTATGCGCGACGGGCCGGTGGAGCAGGGCGGAAAAATCATTCCGATGCAGGCCCCGTTCGATCCGGAGTGGAGAATTTTCGGGCGTTCGGCCGGTGACGACAAGGCGCCCATTATTGCGTTAAACGCTGCTCTCGATGCTCTGGAGGCGGCGGGTATCAGCCTGTCAGTGAACCTGAAATTATTTTTCGAAGGAGAAGAAGAAGCGGGATCGCCTCACCTCCGCGAGATGCTGACCAAACACAAGGAGTTACTGAACGCTGACCTGTGGTTGTTCTGCGACGGCCCGGTGCATCAAAGCCGTCGCTGGCAACTGAGTTACGGTGTGCGTGGCTCATTCGGATTCGGCCTGACCGTGTTTGGCCCGAACCGGCCATTGCACAGTGGCCACTATGGAAACTGGGCGCCCAACCCAATCACCAGGCTGGCCGCGTTGATCGGCACAATGCGTGACAGTGAGGGGAACATCCTGATCGCTGGCTATCACGACCAGGTCACGGCGCCCACGATACTGGAAATGGAAGCCGTTGAAGCGGCGCCATCAGTGGACGAGGGCCTGATCAGGGAGCTGGGCATCGGCCGGCCTGAAACCACGGAGAGAGTCGAGTTGGCCGTAATGAGACCGGCCATGAACCTGCGTGGCATTCGTTCCGGAGACGTGGGTGAGCAGGCGCGTAACAGTATCCAGACGTCCGCAACGGCTTCTATCGGCCTGCGCCTGGTGCCCGCGCAAACCCCCGGCTACCTGCGCGAGGCCGTGGAACGTCACATCACCAATCAGGGCTACCTCGTCGTCCACCAGCAACCGACCTCCGAGGAGCGCGCGGCGCATGACCGGATCGCCCTGCTGGACTGGTCTGAGGCAGGCTACCCGGCCTACCGGGCGCCGTTTGACCTGCCGATGGCAAAATCCGTTGCAGGGATCATGAGCCAACTGGCTGACGATGGCCTGGTACAGCTACCAACCATGGGCGGCAGCCTGCCGCTGTACCTGATTGACGAAGTGGTGGGTGCTCCCATCCTGATTTTGCCGATCGCCAATCACGACAACAACCAGCACGGCAAAGATGAAAACCTGCGGCTGCAAAACCTGTGGGACGCCATCGAAATCTACGCAGCCGTATTAACCGGTTTGTAGGAGCGGCCCAGGCCTCGTGCCACGAAGTGGGGTTGGGTTCCTGTTTCCAGGACAATCATCTGTCGGGAACAGATGCTTAGCGCACATGGAAGTCTTGAGCGTGTCCTGGAAACAGGAACCCAACCCCACTTCCCGCAGCATGAGAAAGGCTTTGTCGCGGTTACAACAACTCGTCCAGGGCACTCAGGAGGCGGTTGATTTCATCCGGCGAGGTGTAGTGCACAAAAGAGGCCCGGATTACGCCATCATCGGTATCGATGCCCAGTGCTTCTATTAGCCGGTAAGCATAAAAGTGCCCTACCCCGACACCTAAACCGAGATCAGAGAGCATCGCCCCCAATTCCATGGATCGGTGGCCATCAACCGTAAAAGCAACGGTTGGCGCACGCTCGGCGGCTCCTGTCTTGCCAATCAAGTGCACTTTTGGGTGATTTGAAAGGAAGTCGAGCACCGGTTGTAACAGTGCGGTTTCACTGTCCCTGAACAGCCCCCTGACTGCCGCAGCCTGTTCCTCTACTGCTGCACTTGCGCCTTGATGATGCCTGTAAACCGATTCCATGTAATCCATCACGCCATTGACCGCGGCGGTCTGTGCGTGATCCGGTCCGGCTGGTGTGAACCGCGCAGCCGGAGTGAGGGCGTTGAAGAAGTGTCCCTGGTAAGGCAACTCGGTGTTCAGGTCCCGGTTGATGTACATCGCACCAAGATGGGGGCCGTACACCTTGTAAAGGGAAAACAGGTAAATGTCAGCACCCAGTGCCTGAATATCCGGCATGCCATGAGGGCAGAATGAAACACCGTCAACAATGGCCCAGGCGCCGGCATCGTGGATCAGATCGGTGATCTCCCGCACCGGGTTGATACTGCCAACCACGTTGGAGCAATGCGTAAAAGCCACCGCCCTGGTACGGGAGTTCAGCAAGTCTGCCAGGTCTGTTGGATGGAGTTCGGCGGTTTCCGGATCAATTTTCCATTCGCGGACCACGATTCCTTCATCCTCCAACCGGCTCCAGACACCGATATTGGCTTCATGGTCCTGGTTTGTGACGATCACTTCCTCGCCCGATTTCAATTCCTGCCGTAACGCCTGGGCGATCACATAGGTGTTTTGGGAGGTTGAGGGGCCAAAATGAAGCTCGTCTGTAGCGACGTTTAACCAGGCCGCCAGGCGTTGCTTCGCGGCGTCCATCTGTTCTCCGGCAAGCGCCGAGGCAGGGAAATCATAGTAAGGCTGAACCTTGGTTTGCCGGTAAAAGTGATCAAGCCATTCGGTGGTTTGCCGGCAAGCGTAAGAGCCTCCGGCATTTTCGAAATGTGCAAAGTCTTGAAGTGAAGGTTCGCTGAAGGCGGGAAACTGGCCGCGGATAAAATCAACATCAAGATCAGACATATCGTTGCTGCTCTCAGCTGTTAATTCCGGCCAGGGTGATGTACTTGATCTCGATGTACTCGTCTATACCATATTTGGAACCCTCGCGGCCGATTCCGGATTCTTTAACCCCGCCGAAAGGCGCGATTTCGGTCGACAGGATGCCATCGTTGATACACACCATGCCGTACTCGAGCCCTTCGGCAACGCGGAATACGCGGCCCAGGTCACGGGCGTAAAAATAGGCAGCGAGCCCGTATTCGGTGGCATTGGACAATGCGATGGCTTCTTCTTCGGTGCTGAACTTGAAGATCGGAGCAACCGGGCCGAAGATTTCTTCGGTAGCAAAAGCCATCTCTGCTGTAACCCCGGTGACCACGGTCGGCTGGTAAAACAGACCGCCCAGATCATGCCGTTCACCACCCTCGACCACGTTAGCGCCCCGGTCTTTCGCATCCGCCAACAACTTTTCGACTTTGTCGATCGCGTCGCTCGAGATCATCGGGCCGACATTGACCCCCGCCTCTTCACCACGCCCCACTTTGAGGTTTTGAACCGCCGCTGTGAATTTTTCAACGAACTCATCAAAGACCCCTTCCTGGACATAAAGGCGGTTGGCGCAAACGCAGGTCTGGCCGGCATTGCGGTACTTGGAAATAATGGCGCCCGTAACTGCTGCGTCGATATCTGCATCATCAAATACAATAAACGGGGCATTACCGCCCAGCTCCATCGAAACCCTTTTCACCGTTGAAGCGCACTGGCGAATCAGGATCTTGCCAACTTCGGTTGAGCCGGTGAAAGAGAATTTGCGGACCAGTGGGCTTTCGGTCAGTTCTTTGCCCGTGTCGCGGGAATTCCTGGTGGTGAACACGTTGAACACGCCGGGAGGAATGCCGGCTTCCTCGGCCAGCACCGCGAGCGCCAGGGCCGACAATGGAGTTTCGGAGGCGGGCTTGATGACCACCGGGCAACCCGCAGCAAGGGCCGGGGCCGCCTTGCGCGTAATCATGGCGTTGGGGAAATTCCAGGGAGTCACTGCGGCCACTACACCCACGCCCTGTTTGATGGTGATGATGCGGCGATCCGGCAGGTGGGTAGGAATGACATCACCGTAAACACGCTTGCCTTCCTCGGCGAACCATTCGATGAACGAAGCGCCGTAGATGACTTCTCCAGCTGATTCCGCCAGCGGCTTGCCTTGCTCAGCCGTCATGATTGCTGCCAGGTCATCCTTGTTTTCCAGCACCAGGTTAAACCAGCGGCGCAAAATGGCGGAGCGTTCCTTGGCTGTTTTCGAGCGCCAGGCCGGCCACGCAGCATCAGCGGCTTCGATAGCAGAACGTGCACCCTCGACTTCCATTTCGGGAACTTCGGCAACCAGTGAGCCATCGGCCGGATTGCTTACCGGAAACGAAGCTGCGTCCGGAGCAGAAACCCATTCGCCATTGATATAGGACTGTTCGCGCAGCAGTGCTGGATTGTTCAAATCCAATTTCGTTTTGAGTGTGTCAAGCATGAGAATGAATCCTGTCGGTTTGTTTAGCTGAGAAAAGAGGTGCTGCCAACTAAATTGGTGGCCAGCGACCTGTTTGTCAATAGCGAAGCTTACGCGAAATCACTGACACAGAGTCGCCAGTGAATCAATTAATGTGCAAAGAAAGATACAATAGATGATTACGGTTTCTGAAAGCCTTTTGGTTGATACGTCATGAAAGAACTTTGCAACATGGATTTTAATTTCCTGAGAAGCCAGATCGTTGGCGCAGACGCCCCGATATCAACGCCTTTTGGGGAGCGCTTGATGGTTTATGCAGACTACACGGCATCCGGCCGCTGCCTTGACCTGGTGGAAAAATATCTCCAGAACCTGCAGCGCATCTACGCCAATACCCATACAGAAGATGACATCAGTGGCCGTTCCATGACCCATTTGCTGGAGCAGGCGGAAAATTCAATCAAGCAGTCGGTCAACGCCGGGCCCGACGGCCGGATCATTTCGGTAGGCAGTGGCGCTACCGGAGCGATCGACAAGCTGCAGCAGATCATTGGCGTGGCCCTGCCACCGGCAACGCGCCGAAGCCTGACCTCCATGCTCAAGGGCCTGCTTGGTGAGGAGGCAGACGCCCGGTTTTCAGAGTACCTGGGGCAACATCAGCCGGTTGTTTTCGTCGGGCCCTACGAGCACCACTCCAACGAGATTTCCTGGCGCGAAAACCTCTCCACCGTGGTCGAGATCAACCTTGACAGTGAGGGCGCTATTGACCTTGAGCACCTGGAAAGCCTGTTGCAGGACCCGGCCTACCAGGGCCGCAAGCGCATCGGATCTTTTTCTGCTGCCTCTAATGTGACTGGTATGCGTTCTCCGGTGCATGAGATCGCGGCTCTGTTACACCGCCACGATGCCATTGCCTGTTTCGACTACGCAGCCAGCGCTCCTTATGTTGAAATTGATATGAACCCCGCGCCCGGCAAGTACGCCGGCGACGCTTCATTGGATGCCATATTCATTTCCCCGCACAAATTCCTCGGTGGCCCCGGTTCAACGGGCGTGCTGGTCTTCAACAAACGGATATACCAGCGCGATCTGCCTCCCAGCGTCAGCGCAGGCGGCACGGTGGATTACGTCGGCCCGACCAGCCAGGACTTCATTGAAGACATCGAAGAACGCGAGAAGGCCGGCACCCCGGGCGTGTTGCAGATTTTGAAAGCCAGCATGGCCTTCCAGGTGAAGGACCATATTGGTGTCGAGGCGATTGAACAACGCGAGGGCGAATTACTCCGCCGCACCTTTGATCGCTGGAACGACAATCCCAGGATTGAAATCATGGGCAACCAGGAACCGGAAAGGCGCATCTGCATCATCTCTTTCAATCTGAAAGACCATAGCGGTAAATACCTGCATCCCAAATTCATCACGACCTTGCTGAACGACCTGTTCGGTGTACAGTCACGGGCCGGCTGCTCCTGCGCCGGTCCCTACGGTCACCGTTTACTGGACATTGGTTTCGAAAAATCCGAGCAATACCGCAAATGGATCGTCAAGGGTTTTTCAGGTATTAAGCCGGGCTGGTGCCGAATCAGCCTGCACTACGCGATGGATGACATCGAGGTGGATTACATCCTGGACGCCATCGATTTTGTGGCCGCGCATGGCTACCGTTTCATGCCCCTGTACAACTTTGACCTGCATACGGGCGCCTGGTTACACAAGGCCGATTGTGTTTGCCTTGAAGGATTTTCTCTGGAAGCCGCACTGGAATGCCAGGGCTACCAGTCACGCGCCTTAAGTACCGGTGAACGCAAACACCTTTATGGTGCATTCCTGAGCGAGGCACAGCAGTTGGCAAATCAACTGGCCGAAGAACAGGCACCGGAAGAACATGTGCTGGATACGGAATTGGAAGAGCTGAAATTTTTCTCGATTCCGGAACTCTGCATAACAAGCTGACCCCGGTAGATTTCACTGCCGACAAAAAGCGTTCGGTTTTGATTATTCGGGCGGAGTTCTTGAGCGGTTGGATTCATCTCCCGCTATTAGTATTCGATTTTACTAATAAATGAAATCTGTATATAATGGCGCGCTCATTACTCCCCACTTTTTCCCGGAGGTCACAGGACCATGTCAGAAGAATCGGGCGGTAACGCCATCAACCCCAACACGATGACAATCATCGTTACCAAGGGCAGCCTCGACTGGGCCTATCCTCCCTTCATTCTCAGCACCACGGCTGCGGCTATGGGTCTGGACGTTACCATGTTCTTCACCTTTTACGGGTTACCGCTTCTGCTCAAAAAACTGGACCTGCAAATCACACCGCTGGGCAACGCTGCAATGAAAATGCCGATGATGGGTGGGCACATGGTGATGCCCAACCTGGTTGCTGCCATTCCGGGTGTTGACGCGATGGCTTCAAAGATGATGAAGAGCCTGATAAAAAAGAACGGCGTAGCGAGCATCCCGGAACTGCGCGATTTGGCTGTTGAAGCGGATGTGCGCATGATTGGCTGCCAGATGACAATGGACCTGTTCGATTACCAGGCCGATCAGATGATCGACGGAATCGAAGTCGGTGGCGCCGCTACGTATATTGAGGTGGCAACCAAATCCCACATCAACCTGTTCATCTGAACAGGCAAAGATTTCTTCAACAGGAAAGAACAATGGCTGATAAAGTACTCGACGCAAAAGGAATGAACTGCCCACTCCCTATTCTGAAAACAAAAAAAGCCCTGAAAGAAGTACCCGAGGGTGGGACACTTGAAGTGCTATCTACTGACCCCGGGTCGGTTGCAGACTTCCAGGCGTTTTGCCGAACCACCGGAAATGAGTTGCTGGAATACCGTGAAGACGGCGGTGTATACACCTTCATTATTCGCAAAAAGCCTTCATTATTCGCAATAAGTAAGTAAAATTTTTATTCAAAAAAAAACGGCCAGCTTGCGCTTGTACCGCATTACGGTTCGGGTCTAAAAATCAAGTGTGGGGCGCTATTCGCTGCAATACAGCTGGTGCATCAAGTCCATGAAACGAGCCGCTTCCCCGCTGGCGATCGAGTAGTAAATCGTCTGGGCCTCCCTGCGCGTGCTAACCAGTGATTCTTTTCGCATCCGCGCCAGGTGTTGTGATAACGGTGATTGGGGGATTTCCAGCAGATTGGCCAGCTCACCCACAGATTTCTCACCGGATGTCAGGTGACACAGCACCATCAGGCGGTCTTTGTGGCCCAGGGTTTTCATCAGTTCGCAGGCTTTCTGGGCCGCGCTTGCCATTTTTCGGGGATCGATGAGTGCTTCTTCTGTCATTTTCGCTTGCTCTGATCTCTTTGCCGGACCATTGCCAGGATTTTCAAATTGTAACCCGAATCGTATCCCTTTTTTTCCGACACCGGGCAAGTCTTCATGTGAGGGCGCTAAGCTCTTCTTCGAACCCGGAAAAAATTGAATAGCTGTACCCGGTTTTCAGGTGTCCTGTGCGATTCTTCCTCCTGCTCTTCCAACACAAACTCAGGGCCCAGTTCATCACCGAGCTTTACCCCGTCATACTGAACAATGTCCAGTCCACTGCATTTCTCAGGACCACCGGGTGCAAACGTTGCTATTACAGCCTGCCCCCCCCGTGCCAAGGCTTTCCGCAACACCTTCACATAACGCAAACGGTCGCCGGCCGCGGTCAGGAAGTGAAACAACGCCCTGTCGTGCCATAGCATAAATTTCCGGTCCGGGAGGAAGCAGGTAACGTCGGCCTCGATCCAGTCAACCTCGGAAGCCCGCTCCTCCAGCCTTTTTCTTGCCTGACCCAGAACCGCCCGCGAGATGTCCAGCACAGCAAGGTTCCGATAGCCCAGATCCAACAGGTGATCCACCAGCAACGAGGCTCCTGCACCCACGTCGATTATGGCGGCGTCATGATCAAACCCCGCTTTTGCAATCATTGCCAAGGAAAGGCTGGGTACCTCCTGGTGCCAACTGGTTTGCCGCGCCGACTTCTCACCATAAACGCGCTCCCAGTGCTGTTTCCTGTCAAATGCTGAATTTCCCACGATCAAGCCATATTCCGCTTCCAGTGGCGTGCCGAGTTTGATCCATATCATACAGAACCAACAAACAGGGCGGCGCGAAGCATATTTTATTAGAATATTATTTATTAGTGTTTTATGAATAATGGAGGTCCTTGATGTTCCGGATCCTTTTGAATGTACAAGCTTTGCTGACCGTGTTGGTTTTATCGTCCCCCTTGTGGGCGTCTGAAGCCCTTTGGATTGACGTTCGCAGCGCCGAGGAATACCACACCGAACACGTTACCGCCGCAGTAAACATCCCGCACACGGATATCCGTAGTCGTATCGGTGAGGTGACCGGAGACAAGGATGCTTTGATTTACGTTTATTGCAGGAGCGGCCGGCGCTCCGGTATCGCCCAGAGCACACTTGAGGAGGCCGGTTACTCCAACGTGGTTAACCTTGGGGGGCTTGAGGCCGCACAGAATAAGGCTTTGGAGTTGAAGGATCCGTAGGCTGTAATTCAGCCAGACCCTTCGATCAAGTCCGTGATCGAGCGGTTGAACGGCGTGCGCAGGTAAGCCACGCCGTTGGAATCGGTTTCGGGTGCCGCCCCGCCCAGGATGTTGACCTGCAACGAAGGCAGTATCAACCGTGGAAGCCCAAGCTGGCCGTCCCGCTGCGTTCGCATCTCGACAAATTCCGCCCTGGTGGTGTCAGTTTTCAAGTGGATATTTTGACTTCGCGCTGCTTCTACCGTCATGACAGACACCGGCTGCTCACCTGCATTGGGATAATCGTGACACAGGAACAGCCGGGTTTCCCCGGGCAATTTGTATAATTTCCTGATCGAGTCATAGAGCTGTGAGGGGTCCCCGCCAGGAAAGTCGCATCGCGCAGTACCAAACGACGGTGCGAAAAGAGTATCGCCGATGAATGCGGCATCACCTGCAAGGTAGGTAATGCTGTCACCGGTGTGACCCGGTGTTTCCATGACGCGAATCTCCAGCTGTCCCAGTTCGATCACGTCACCTTCTACCAAAAGCCGGTCGAACTGACTTCCGTCCGTGGCTGCGTCCGTCATGTTGAAGACCCGGGAGAAATTTTCCTGGACTCCACAAATTCCATTACTACATGCGACCTTCGCGCCGGTACGCTGCCGTACCAGGTCCGCTGCGGTCAGGTGGTCCGCATGGGCGTGCGTTTCCAGCACCCATTGGATCCGGTATCCCGCCCGTTCTGCTGCGGCAAGCACCTTGTCAATAAAGGCCGCGTCAGCCGAACCGGTCACCGGGTCAAACACCCAGACCGGGTCGATGATGGCCGCCTTCCTGTCACTGGAATCTGCAATCAGGTGTGTCCATGTGCCAGATTCCGGCTCATAAAACGATTGGATTTTCATGGTTAACGACCTGCCAGCTTATTATATGAGGGGCTTCTTAATAAGATATTTGTACTTTAGATAAATTGCAAATAGAATTCAGCTGATGACTGACTCCAGGAAAACCGTAGGGACCTCTCGGATGGATTTTGACGCCATGCAGCAAAATGTCTCTGATGCGGTCAACCTTCTCAAGGGTCTGGCCAATGAGAGCCGCCTGATGATCATGTGTGTGCTTTCAGAAGGAGAGGTTTCTGTTGGTCAGCTCAATCAGCGCATCGAGCTTAGCCAGTCTGCTCTTTCCCAGCACCTGGCGGTGCTGCGCGACCAAGGACTGGTTCAAACCCGGCGTGAGAGTCAAACCATTTTTTACCGCCTGGCAGATACGGCGGCCATGAGCATTATCGAGCTCTTGCACGACATCTATTGTGAGGACTGAAATCCTTGGAGTGATTGAGCACAACTCCTTATTTGCCGATGCAGAAGCTTGAAAATATTTCGCCCAACAAGTCATCAGGCAACATTTCTCCCGTGATTTCCCCCAGGGCCTGCTGGGCCAGCCTAAGATCTTCCGCCAGCAACTCTCCTGCCAGACTAATCTCCATAGCCTGATGGCCGGCAGACAGGTGGGCTGCTGCGCGCTTCAATGCATCAATGTGCCGTTGCCGCGCTGAAAAACTTCCCTCGGTCTGGTCTGTCGCCCCCACCGCTTTGCGGATCCTGTTCCTTAAAACATCTATCCCCAACCCCATTTTCGCCGATATCCACACCCGTTCCTCGCTATCCTCTGCCTGAATTAATCGAAGGTTTTCCTCCGATAACAGATCGATTTTGTTGGCTACGATGATCGTTATGACGCCGGGAGGCACTTCAATGCGGAGATCTTCCTGCGGATCTTCGGTATTACCGGCATCAGTAATCAGCAGGACAATATCCGCCGACTCGAGTGCCTGCCTTGCTCGCCGAACACCCTCTGCCTCGATCAGGTCGCTGGTCTCCCGGATACCAGCAGTATCCGCCACATGCACGGGAATTCCCTCAAGGTCAATCTGTTCTCTGAGCACATCCCGTGTCGTGCCGGGTATCTCGGTGACAATCGCACTGTCCTGGCCTGAAAGTGCATTCAGAAGGCTGGATTTCCCTGCGTTCGGCCTGCCGACAATCGCCAGGACAATTCCATCCCGCAGCAAGCGGCCCTGGCGCGCCTCCGCCAGCAAAGCCGAAACGTGCTCCCCGGCGGCCTCCACCCGCTGCAAAATATCGCTCTCAGCGAGGAAATCAATTTCTTCGTCGGCGAAATCGATGGCGGCTTCGACAAAGACCCGAAGGGCGGTAAGTTCTTCCTGCAGCCCGCCTACTTGAGTAGAAAACACACCCTGAAGACTTCGCTGCGCCGCCCGGGAGGCGGCGTCCGAGCCTGATTCGATAAGATCAGCTATTGCCTCTGCCTGGACCAGGTCCAGCTTGTCGTTAACAAACGCCCGCTCTGAAAATTCTCCTGGGCGGGCGGCCCTTGCGCCCAACTCCAGAACCCGCTGCATCAGCCGCTGTAGTACGAATGCTCCACCATGGCCCTGTAGCTCAAGTATATGTTCGCCGGTAAAAGAGTATGGTGCGGGAAAATATAGCGCGATACCGGAATCGATCACTTCGCCTTCAGAATCCGTGAATTTGGCCAGCGTAGCGTTTCGCGGAGTGGGTTCGAAACCGAGCATAACCCGGCAAATTTCCGGTACTTCAGGCCCGGATAGCCGCACGATTCCAATTCCCCCAGCGCCAGGTGGCGTAGCAAGCGCACAAATGGTATCGGAGCTGTCCCTCATGATGGGCCGGCTTCAGTCGGAAGCTGCGATCTTCCGGGTGATGTAGTACTGCTGCGCAAGCGACAGACCGGCATTGGTGGCCCAATACAGCACCAGTCCCGCGGGGAAAAAAGCAAACATGATTGAAAAAACGATCGGCATCATGGTCATCATTTTCTGTTGTAGTGGATCCATACCTACCATGGGAGTAAGCCGCTGAGTAGCAAACATGAATCCGGCATTTAGCAGCGGAAGAATGAAATACGGATCCCGCACGGAAAGATTATCTATCCACAGGATAAACGGTGCCTGGCGAAGCTCTACAGATTCCAGAAGAACCCAGTACAAAGCAATGAAAATCGGGATTTGCACCAATATAGGCAGACAGCCCCCCAGTGGGTTGACTTTCTCCTTCTTGTACAGCTCCATCATTGCCTGGCTCATACGTTGTCGGTCATCGCCATAACGTTCTTTGAGTTGTTCGATTCGCGGCTGCAATTTGCGCATTCGTGCAGTGGAGCGGTATTGCGCTTCAGTAAGCTTGAAAAACGCTGCTTTGATGAGAATCGTCAGAAGAACGATTGACCAGCCCCAGTTCCCAACCACGCCGTGAATTTTGCTGAGAAGCCAATACAACGGTTTAGAGAAAACCGTGAAAATACCGTAATTAACCGTGTACTCAAGCCCCGGAGCGATCTGGGGTATCTCATCCTGGAGTTTCGGCCCGACGTAAAGCCGGCTCGAGAATTTCGTGCTTTCTCCTGGTGAAACAGTCCGGGCTGGAGATACGTTCCGCGCGACATATCTTGGCCACCCGTCTCCCGTAATTGCCTGGGTCGAGTAGGTGACCTGTTCTTCTGCCGGTGGAATCCACGCCGTGAAAAAATAATGTTGAATCATTGACAGCCAGCCACCCTGGGTCGTCTTCTGGTAGGGTTCTTCGGCGACGTCATCGAAATCTACCTTTTCGAATTTGTCTTCCGGGTTATAAAAGCCGATTCCAACAAAGCTGTAGCGTGAGGGGTCAGTGAATCCGCCGGACTCTTCATCACCCGGAACGGAGCGCTGGAGCTGGTCATAGCGACTGCCAGCCCAGGTCTCGCCACTGCGGTTGTTCACTTCATGCAGAACTTCAATTTGATACTCTCCGGGGCGAAAGACGAACGTCTTGATGACCTCAACTCCGTCACCGGATTTCCAGCTCAAAGGGACTCGCAGCTCCTCAGCGCCGGTTGATAATTCATATTCTGTTATTTTTGAGCTGTATTGGCTCGTATGATTGGGCGCCTCCTGGTGAGACAGCAGCCCAGACTGGGCGATGAACATGCTGTCACCCTGCCCCTGCAAAAGAACCACCTTGTTTTCAGGTTCTTTTTGCCGGACGGGATAATCAAGCAAGCGCGCCGAAATCAGCGTTCCGCCAACGAGATCGATTTCAATGTCCAGGACGTCGGTTGTTACTGAAACAACGGGGTTGTCACTTTTCGTGATGGCTGCGCCGGTGATCTCGCTGGAGGAAGCCTCTTGTTGCTGCCGTTCTATGGGTTCCGGAAGGTCCACCGCACTGGCAGACCGTTCCGCGCTTGAATACGGCACCGCTGGAGTATCCGCCTGAACCCGCGGCTGGGAGGTAGGCGCCTGTGGCACCGGCCCGTAGTCTTTCTGCCACTGGACCCAAATCATGTAGCCCAGGAACACCAGGCCGATTATAAGTACCGGTCTTAGATTTCCCATCTGTTCTTATCCTTCAAGCTCACTTTCCAGCTGCGACCAATGGCCCTGCAGAGAACGGAATAGCCGTTTGTTGCATGTGGTGGCGGTTTCCCGCCTGGGCAAGACTACGATATCCAGGCAGGCTTTTTCTGTTGAATAACGTTGCCGGAAACTTTCTCGTATCACCCGCTTTATCCTGTTGCGGCCCACAGCATGCTTATCAACCTGGCGCGATACAGCCATGCCCAGACGCGAGTTATTCACTTTGTTTAAACGAGCCAGGACTTTGAAATACGGGTCTGAGGACACGATGGGTTTTTTAAAAACCCTTTTAAATTCAATTGCTTTTCTTAGTTTATGCTTGATGGTAAATACCGCTTTACCGGGCGGGCCCACCTTTTCTTCAGCTGAAACCGCCGCGGCCATCATTATCTGCCTTTTGCGGTCTGGACTTTGATGTGATTGCTGTCTATCCGGTATCAGGCAGACAGTCGTTTTCTGCCCTTGGCGCGGCGGGCTTTGATGATAGCCCGGCCGGCACGGGTAGACATGCGTGCGCGGAACCCGTGTCTGCGTGCGCGCTTAAGGAGGCTTGGCTGGAAAGTACGCTTCATTACTCTAGTCCTTCATAATTTGTTTATGTTTCGGCCAGGCCCGAAATCCCGGTGCTCCGGTTCTGTTGACAAATGGCCGACAAAAGAGGGGAATTGTAACTTTTTTACCCTCGCGGAACAAGACCAACCCCACGCATCGTTATTCTGATGGCCAAGTTATCCACAGAAGGTTAGACTTAGTCGTTCAGGGTCGTCGACAAAGCGCAACGGCTGATAAGAGAACTGGATACTTAGAACCTCCGGAATGCCCAAAACACACTGGCAAACCTGCTTGAAACACCTGGAGCGCGAGCTACCGGCTGAAGATTTCAATACCTGGATCAGCCCTCTGCAGATCAAGGCATCCAGGGATCGAACGGTATTGTTAGCCCCCAATGAATATGTTCGCGATTATATTTCGCTGAATCACCTGGAACGTATCCGCGACATTTTTCAGCATCTGGGATCCTCCCGGGATTCAGTTGTAGTGGATATCAGCCGTCAAAACGACGCTGTTTCGCCCCCCGCCCCTCCGATATCCCGTGTGCCTAACGGGCTGGACCGGCGCTATCGTTTCAAAAATTTTGTCCAGGGTAAATCCAACGAGCTTGCCTATGCCGCTGCTCAGCAGGTGGCTAAAAAGCCCGGTACCTCCTATAACCCCCTGGTCATTTACGGCAGCACGGGCCTGGGTAAAACCCATTTACTACATGCCGCCGGAAATCTTCTGCATAAACGGAACCGTGACTCGAAAGTCATCTACCTCGGTTCCGAGCAATTCGTCAGCGAGATGATCAGTGCTTTGCGGGGTAACCGCATAGAGGCTTTTAAACAGCACTACCGTACAGCTGGCGCCCTGCTCATTGACGATGTCCAGTTTTTTGCCGGAAAAGACCGCACACAGGAGGAGTTTTTCCATACTTTCAATGCCTTGCTGGACAGTCAACAACAAATCATCCTTACCTGCGATCGATATCCAAAGGAAGTCGACGGCATAGAGGCTCGTTTACGATCCCGTTTTGGCTGGGGATTGACGGTATCCATTGAGCCCCCTGATTTTGAAACCCGGGTGGCAATCTTGATGAACAAGGCACAGGAGCGCGGTGTGCTCCTTGAGGAATCGGTCGCCTACCTCATCGCCCGGCGGGTCCGTTCCCACGTCAGAGACCTTGAGGGCGCCCTTAATACGCTTTTCGCCAACTCCCGGTTCACCGGAAGAGCCATCACCGAAGGGTTTACGCGGGAGGTGCTCAGGGAGTTGTTTCACGTTCACGACCGCTTACTAACCATAGAAAACATTCAAAAAGCAGTGTGTGAATATTATAAGCTTCGGGTCTCCGACCTCCTGTCCCGGAGGCGCCCCAGGGCCATTGCCCGTCCCCGGCAGGTAGCCATGGCGCTATGCAAGGAATTGACCGAACACAGCCTCCCTGAAATTGGCGTTGCATTTGGCGGCAGGGACCATACCACCGTGCTATATGCTTGTCGTAAAATTGATGAGTTGTGTGAGACGGACGGCCGGATTCGGGAGGATAAGTCAAGACTGGTGCGTTTATTAACAGCATGATTAGCTTCTGGCGTATAACATTGTGTTTAAACACGGGTACTGCCTGTGGATAAACGTTGTATATCTTATGAGGCGCTTTTAATCCACAGACTATAAACAGGATGTAAGCCTTGCTATGCTAGATATCTCGCGAGGTAAAACTATGAATTTAATAACGATTTAAAGGTTATCGAGATATCCACAGGCCTTACTATTACTACAGTTTATTTAATATATAAATACAAATAAACATTAACGGGAAAGCAGTCATGAAATTCAGCATTCAACAGGAAGTACTTCTCCAACCCATCAGTCAGGTCATCGGTGTCGTTGAACGCCGGCAGACCTTACCGGTGCTGGCCAATTTCCTGGTCTCTGCACAAGGCAACCGGCTGTCAATCACAGGAACCGACATGGAAGTCGAGCTCACCGCCGCCGTCGATGCTGATATCCAGTCGGAAGGAGAGATAACAGTGCCGGCCAGAAAGCTTGTTGATATCGTGCGAAAATTACCGGAGGGCGTAAATATCACGGCCGTTCTTGAAGGCGACAAGCTAACCATTTCGTCAGGCAGGGGGCGCTACACCCTGGCCACGCTTCCCGCCACGGAGTTTCCGGCTACAGACCAGGTAGAAACCCTGGAAAGTGTTAAAATTCAAGAGATTGAGTTAAAAAGATTACTTGATAAAACCTCATTTTCAATGGCGAATCAGGATGTACGCTATTACCTTAACGGGCTCTTGTTCGAATTCCACGATGGTACCCTGACAACGGTCGCAACAGATGGCCATCGACTGGCGATTTGTGATCTTGTAAACGACCTCGGAGTGGCACAGGATCGTCAGATGATTGTTCCAAGAAAGGGCGTACTGGAACTGTCCAGGATGCTATCGGAGACCGAAGACGAGGTGGAGTTGGCGCTAGGCAAAAATCATATACGTTTGGTTAAGGGAAGAATGGTGTTCACTTCCAAGCTGATCGACGGACGCTTTCCCGACTACCAGGCCGTCATTCCCAAAGGCACGGACCGACACATCAAAATTCACCGGGAGAGCTTCATACTGGCTCTTCAACGTGCGGCCATCCTGTCCAACGAAAAATACAAAGGGGTTCGCATTGAAGCATCGGGTGATGCGGTAAAAATTGTCGCCCACAATCCCCAACATGAAGAAGCCGTTGAAGACCTCGAGGCAGAATTGAATTTTGACCAGGTGGCCATAGGCTTCAATGTGACCTATTTGCTCGATGCCCTGGGTGCCATTGAAGAGGAAACGGTGGTGATGGCACTGAAGGATGCAAACAGCAGCTGTCTTATCACAAGTGAAGAGGGGGGTAGAGACAGGCACGTAGTGATGCCACTGAAACTCTGAGGTTTGTCAATGGCAAGCCTTTGTTTATAAAAAAATTACAGATAGAAAACATCCGTAACCTGGCGCGGGTGAATATTGACCCAAGCCCCAATTTAAATGTTTTGATCGGCGTGAACGGCGCCGGCAAAACCAGTGTACTTGAGTCCCTGGTTGTTCTTTCCCGGGGCAGGTCTTTCAGGACCAACCAGGCAAACGAACTGATTGGCCCCGAAGGGGACGCTTTTCGCGTATTTGCCGAAACCCAGAACCACCCTGAGAAAACCTGTAGATTGGGCCTGGAGCGCTCAGGCAAGCACTGGCGCGCACGAAAAAATGGCGCCGACCTATCACAACTAAGCCAACTGACCCGTGAACTACCCCTGGTGGTGATGGAGCCCAACAGTCACCTGCTGGTAAGCGGGCCGCCGGAAACCCGCAGAAAATACCTCGACTGGGGCATGTTCCACGTGGAACATGCCTTTCTCGATACCTGGCGGCGATTTTCGAAGATACTCAAACAACGAAACGCTGCATTGCGCCTCAGACAGGATGCGGTGCTTGATAGCATTGACGACGTGTTTTCAGAACATGGCAGCCGCCTTGGCCGGATGAGGCGTTTGCACTCACAAGCCATTAATGAAAGAGTTCAGGCGATGTTGAAAGAGCTGAGCCCCGGTTTGAAAAACATTAAATTGGAATATAGCGACGGGTGGGCAAAAAACTCTTTACATGAATCGCTGTTGGCGGGCAGGGAGGGGGATTTGGTTCGGGGATCGACTGGATCCGGGCCACATCGTGCGGATGTGTTGATTTCGTATAAAGGGTCGTCCGCGCGCAGCATGCTTTCAAGGGGAGAGCAGAAAGTGTTATCAGCCGCCTTGTTGTTATCGCAGGTGGAAATTTTGTCAGAGCAGGGCGAGATACCTATTGTTTTGTTGGATGATCTGGCATCGGAATTCGATCAGGATCACTATGAAAGAGTGTTGTCCGTGTCGTTAAAAAGCGGGAGACAGGTGTGGGTCACCGGAATTCAAGAGCGCTCGGTGGACATCGACCATAAAACGTTTCACGTGAAACATGGTGAGGTCCAGGAGATGATATAATCAGTCTTTGTAATTCTACCAGGCAGCACTCATATTCACGGAGCAAAAGGCAGCCCGCCGACACCAGGGAAGCGAGACTCCTTAGTATGCCAAACCGGCAATACAGCAATAATATTTAAGCGTTTATTTTCTTGGAAACCCTACTGGAGGGTTGATAAACCCCATGAGCAAAACAGATTACGATTCGTCGAACATCAAGGTGCTGAAAGGCCTGGATGCAGTTAGAAAAAGGCCGGGAATGTACATCGGGGATACTGATGATGGCACCGGCCTCCATCACATGGTCTTTGAGGTGGTTGATAACTCCATTGACGAGGCCCTGGCGGGGCATTGTGACGCCATTACGGTAACCATTCACGAAGATGGCGCCCTGAGCGTTAAGGACAATGGCCGCGGCATACCGGTTGATGTGCACGAAGAAGAGGGCATCTCTGCCGCAGAAGTAATCATGACAGTGCTTCATGCCGGCGGGAAGTTTGACGATGATTCGTACAAGGTATCCGGCGGCCTGCACGGCGTTGGCGTATCTGTTGTGAACGCCCTGTCTGAGCACCTGGAGTTACGCATCAAGCGAGACGGACACGTTTGGAGGCAGACGTATCACATGGGCGTTCCTGAAAGTGATATGAAAGTGACCGGCGACAGTGATGAGACGGGTACGAGAATTTATTTCCGGCCAAGCCATGAAGTGTTTACTGGCGTGGTTTTCCACTACGACATACTCGCCAAGCGATTGAGAGAGCTAAGTTTTCTGAACTCCGGTGTGCGCATAGAACTGTTGGACGAGCGCTCAGGAAAATCTGATATCTTTGAGTATAAAGGCGGAATCAAGTCCTTTGTTGAACACCTGGGGCGCAATAAAAACCCACTTCATCCCACCGTAATGTATGTCTTAGACCAGTCCAAAGACACTACCGTGGAAGTGGCGATGCAGTGGACAGACTCTTACCAGGAGGCCGTGTTCTGTTTCACAAACAACATACCCCAGAAGGATGGCGGGGCGCACTTGGCGGGTTTCCGTGCTGCTTTAACCCGTACCATCAACCACTATATTGAAGAATCGGGCATTGCCCGCAAGGACAAAGTTTCTACCACGGGTGACGATGCGAGAGAGGGATTGATCGCGGTGCTTTCGGTCAAGGTTCCTGATCCCAAGTTTTCTTCCCAAACAAAAGACAAACTCGTATCTTCAGAGGTCAAACCGGTCGTTGAGTCATCGGTAGGTAGAAACCTCAGAGACTTCCTGCTGGAAAATCCGGTTGAAGCCAAGACAATCACAGCGAAGGTCGTAGAGGCGGCCAGGGCGCGCGAAGCGGCACGAAAGGCCCGGGAAATGACGCGCCGAAAAGGAGTGTTGGACATTGCTGGCTTGCCCGGTAAGTTAGCAGACTGTCAGGAAAAGGATCCAGCCCTTTCAGAAATTTTCCTGGTAGAGGGTGATTCAGCCGGCGGTTCAGCCAAACAGGGAAGAAACCGCAAGAATCAAGCCATACTTCCTCTGAAAGGCAAGATTCTGAATGTTGAAAAGGCGCGGTTTGACAAAATGATTTCCTCCGCAGAAGTCGTAACCCTGATAACGGCACTGGGATGTGGGATTGGCCGCGATGAATTCGATATTGAAAAGCTTCGATACCACCGAATCATTATCATGACGGATGCCGATGTCGACGGCTCTCACATCAGAACCTTGCTGCTTACTTTTTTCTATCGGCAGATGCCGGAATTAATAGAAAATGGCTACATTTACATCGGGCAACCGCCCTTATACAAAATCAAGCAGGGCAAGCAGGAGCATTACCTTAAAGACGATGCGGAACTAAACGACTACCTGATGGCAAGAGCTCTTGATGATGCAGCGCTTGTTTTTGATCCCGAATCACCGCCATTGCGGGGTGAGGGCCTGGAACAATTGATGCGGGATTATTTGACGGTGTCTTTGACAAATAAACGCATGTCGCGACGGTATGATCCATTGTTTTTAGAGCATCTTGTTGATATAAAAAGATTTTCTCCTGATTGGGGTGGATCAGAAATGACCTCTTGGTGCGAAGAAATGACGTCTCGCCTGAGCGCAAATAGCCCGCCTAGCATTCGTTACGGGCTTCGGGTAATACAGGGAGAAGAGGGCGACGAGCTGTTGTTTAGCAAAACGACACACGGCGTTACCGAGGAGAAACCCATAAAGACATATTTTTTCAAGGGTCCGGAGTATCGCCTGATTGGAAAACTGGCAGATGTCCTGCATGGGCTGATTCAGGAGGGGGCGTTTGTTAGCCGCGGCAAAGCCCAGCAGGAAATCTCGTCCTTCAAGGAAGTCTACGAGTGGCTGATGGCGGAAAGTAGAAAAGGCAGAAGCATACAGCGCTTCAAGGGCCTGGGCGAAATGAATCCCGAGCAACTGTGGGACACGACCGTAAATCCGGAAACACGACGCCTGCTTCAGGTCACGATAGAAGACGTGGTTGCCGCCGACCAGATATTTACAACCCTGATGGGCGATGAAGTCGAACCACGCCGGGAGTTTATAGAAAAGTACGCCCTGGATGTCACCAATCTCGACGTTTAAACTCTGGTGGTTTCGAACGGCAGTCCGGTTTAGCCAAGGACAGAGAGGTCTGCCACTCGGTCGAACAGGGCTTTAAGGCGTGACAGCAGTGACAGTCGGTTAACTCGGAGCGCGGTGTCTTCGTCCATTACCATAACTGCATCGAAAAAAGCATCGACCGGTGCTCTAAGACTGGATAAAAGTCTAAGACTGGCCACATAATCACCCTGTTCAAGCAGCGGCGATATTTGTTCGTCAATTTTTGAGACTTCTTCGAAAAGAAGCCTTTCTTCATCTAAAAGCAACAAATCTATATCGATTGTCTTTGAAACAGACTCGCTGGATTTACGTAGAATATTGCCAATTCTCTTGTTTGCGGTAGCCAGAATTGCTGCATTTTCCTGCCCCATGAAATCAGAGAGCGCACCCAATCGCCTGTCAAGATCGGGCAGGGTGGACCAGTCAGACGCCAGCACCGCGTTGATCAATTGAGCGCCGTGTCCCTGGTTCCGATAGTAATTTCGCAGCCGTTCGACCACAAACTCCCGTATTTCAAGCAGCAGATCGGGGCGCACCTCCAGGTGTTCTGAAAGCTCGTTTGAAGCCAGTGCCAGCAAGCGGTTTAACGATAACTCGAGATTCGCTTCGATCAGGATTCTCACCAGGCCCAAAGCAGACCTTCTCAGGGCAAAGGGATCCTTGTTGCCGCTGGGGCGCAAACCGGCAGCAAATATACCCACCAGGGTGTCGATACGATCAGAAATGCTAACGATTTTTCCGGCGGGGGAGATGGGAATGTCGTCGCCGGCAAAACGGGGTGAGTAATGCTCGCCAATGGCTTCGGCGACGTCGCCGGGCTCTCCGGAGGACAGTGCATAATGGCGTCCCATGACCCCCTGCAGCTCAGGGAATTCACCTACCATATGGGTCATCAGGTCACACTTTGAAAGCATGGCTGCCCGCGAGGAAATGGAGAATTCTATGGAAAGATCTTCGGCGATTTTCTCCGAAAGAGCAGACATTCTTCTGGATTTGTCACCAACGGTTCCAATCTCTTTTTGGAAAACAACGCGATCTAAAAGAGCTAAATAGGATTCCAGGCTCTGCTTTTCATCCTGTTCCAGGAAAAAACGGGCGTCGGCCAGCCGGGGCCGTATAACACGCTCATACCCCTCCCTTACAGAAGTCGGATCGGTACTTTCGATATTGGAAATTGCGATGAACTGGTTGCTTACCGTGCTCGGGTCATTTTCCTTCAGCACGGGGAAAAACTTTTGATGGTCCTGCATGCTTGCAATAAGCGCCGCATGAGGGACTTCGAGAAACGCCTCATCGAAAGTACCCGTAACAGCCACAGGCCATTCAACAAGGTTATTGACCTCGTTCAGCAGGGCGTCATCAATGTAAACATTGGGGTTGGATTGTTCGAGGATTTCGCGAATGCGCAACTTCCGCTGATCCGAATTAGCTATGACGTAAGCTTTTAGCAATATGTCCTCGTAATCGGAACTGCTGGGTAATTCATGAGGCCCGGGCGCGTGAATGCGGTGGCCCCGGGTGAGGTTTGCTGCCCGTTGGCCAAGAAGACTGCCCTTGATTACGGTTGCGCCGTGCATTACGACCAGCCAATGCACAGGCCGGACAAAACTGAAGTCATGATCAGCCCAGCGCATGGGTTTGGGCACCGGTAGCTGCCGTACTGCTTGCTCCAGGATGGGAAAAATCAGATCCGAAAGGGGCTTCCCGGGTTTGTGAATCCGGGCATAAAGCCACTGTCCCTTTTCGGTCTCCACCTTTTCCAGCTCACTAACCTCTTTACCGACCGAGCGGGCAAACCCCTGTGCTGCGCCAGTGGGGTGCCCCTGGTCATCAAAAGCGGCGCTGACAGCCGGACCACGACGCTCCTGGTTTTCGTCGGGCTGCCCGGAGGCAACGTCTTTGAAAAGAACGGCCAGGCGGCGGGGGCTGGAGTAAGAACGGCTACCCATGCCATCAAAACCGATGTTGCTCTTTTCCAATCCGTCTCGTATCGCGATGAAAAAAGACTCCCTGATGATGTCCAATGCCTTGGGAGGAAGTTCTTCGCAGCCCAACTCGATCAGCAGATCAGCCTTGAGGGGCAACATGTTTGCCGGTTCAGTCATTACGCGGCCTTTCGGAAACACCGTTTTCCAGCCCGGGAAAACCAAGTGATTCCCGGCTCGTGTAGTAGCTTTGCGCAACTCTTCGAGCCAGGTCACGAACGCGCAGGATGTAACGTTGCCGCTCAGTGACGGAAATCGCCCTGCGCGCGTCGAGCAGGTTGAAAGTGTGAGAGGCCTTGAGAACCTGCTCATAAGCAGGCAGGGGGAGGTCCAGGTCTACCAGCTTTCGGGCTTCGTTTTCGCAGGTATCAAACCAGCCAAACAGAGCATCAATATTGGCGTGTTCAAAGTTGTACCGGGACTGCTCCACCTCGTTCTGGTGAAAAACCTCGCCATAGGTAACGGTGCGCCCGCCCGCCTTCGTCCAAACCAGGTCGTAAACGCTGTCAACCTCTTGCAGATACATGGCAAGGCGCTCTGTACCATAAGTAATTTCACCCATGACCGGTCTGCACTCCAGGCCGCCGGCCTGCTGAAAATACGTGAACTGCGTGACTTCCATCCCGTTAAGCCAAACCTCCCAACCCAGGCCCCAGGCGCCAAGCGAAGGAGACTCCCAGTTGTCTTCAACGAAGCGGATGTCATGAATACGCGGATCGATGCCCACGGCATCCAGCGAACCGAGGTACAAATCCTGAAAGTTTTCCGGTGAAGGCTTCATTACCACCTGGTACTGGTAGTAATGTTGCAATCGATTTGGGTTTTCGCCGTAGCGTCCGTCCGTGGGGCGCCGGCTGGGTTGTACGTAAGCCGCGTTCCAGGGTTCCGGACCGATAGAGCGCAGGAACGTCGCAGGGTGAAACGTTCCGGCCCCTACTTCGAGGTCCAGAGGTTGTAACAAAACGCAACCCTGTTCGGACCAATAGGCCTCCAGAGTTTGAATGAAATCCTGAAAAGTCATTGTTATTAGCTGCCCGGGATTCGACCACACGGACACAACAAGCCGTGGCGTGTATCGTTGAACTCAAGCCGGTTAGTATAGTCGTTGGCCGCCCAAGACAGAAGGCGTCAGCGCGGACGGCTCGCGAATCTGTATTTTCGCCAGGCCAGCAAAGCCACCACTGACAAAATGCCGAACAGGACCAACTGCGCCGCTAGTGGAATTATCGGAAACACCAGCAACAGGAAGCCGACGGCAGCGGCTGAGAAACTGAGCCACAGGAAAAAGAATACGGGTGAGCTAAGCTCGAGGATCAGGAGCATGCCAGCCAGGATCCACCAGTGCCAGAAAAGAATATGATTCAGCCATTCCACTATGAAAACCTCACCGGGCGTTGCGATCTTTAACGATAGTCTGCCCGAGACCCGTGCGGTCGCGGCAGCTTTCCCCCACAAAAACGATAACAAACCGTTTTCTCAAGGGAATGCGCCAAAAGTCACGACATGAGAAAATCAGCTGGCGATCAGACAGGGCAGAACAAGTCGAATGAACAGAAAGGACAGGCTCTATGACTCCAGGATAACGAAGCCGGGCGACTTCGTGTTCGACAATCGCGTGGTCAACGTCTTCCCCGACATGATCAACAGATCAGTGCCGGGTTACGGGCAGCTTATTCCCATGATTGGCATGTTGGCCAGGCGCTACGCCCAGGCCGGCAGCAACCTTTACGACCTGGGCTGTTCCCTGGGCGCAGTCTCCCTGGCGATGAGAACAGCAGTTCAGGCAAGGGGCGTCCGAATTTTTGCAATCGATAATTCAGCCGACATGATCCAGAGGCTGGAAGAAAACCTTCAGGTTTCAACGGACTCCGGGCTGTTGCCGATCCTGCCACGGCGCCAGGACATACTGGAAAGCCGCATCGAAAATGCTTCCGTGGTGGTTTTCAATTTCACACTGCAGTTTATCGATCCGGTAAAACGGCAGAGCCTGTTGGCCGGGGTCGCCGATGGCCTAAAGCCTGGCGGCGTGCTGATTCTGTCTGAAAAGATTCGTTTTGAAGATCCCACCGAGCACCAGCTGCAGACAAACTGGCATCACGACTTCAAACGGGCACAAGGATATACCGACATGGAAATAGCCCGAAAACGGGATGCGCTGGAAAACGTGATGGTGCCGGACAGCCTGCAACAGCACCAGCAGCGGCTAACGAAGGCCGGGTTTGGGCGAGCCTATCAGTGGTTCCAGGGCTTTAATTTTATTTCTTTACTGGCCCACAGGTAAGGCGGCGCCTGGATTGTACGCGTCGCTACAAAATCGATGGCCCGATAATCGCTGGTTAACCGCAGTATGTGATTTGGCGAAATTCAAATTGCGGAATCATCCACATGGCGACCTGGAGAAGTGGCGAACTGCATTGGCAGCGCTGCCGGCGACCCAACATTCCGTGGCGTTGAACGGCTCTGCTCCGGAGCTGGGCAATGTTGCCCTGGATCAGGAGGCTCTGCGCGATACGTTGATGAAACTCCATCCGTGGCGCAAAGGACCATTGCGCCTGGGGGGTGTGGAAATTGACACTGAGTGGCGTTCGGATTGGAAATGGGAGCGCGTGGCGCCGCACATCACGCTCAGCGGGCACCGAGTGCTCGACATCGGTTCGGGTAATGGCTATTTTGGGCTTCGGATGCTGGAGGCCGGGGCAGACTGTGTCATCGGAATCGATCCGACCATACTGTTTGTGATGCAATGGCTCGCTTGCCACCATTTTTCCGGGGAGATCCCGAACTATGTGCTGCCTCTGGGTATCGAGGATTTGCCGGATATCCCGGTGGATCTGGATACCGTGTTTTCCATGGGTGTCCTGTATCACAGAAAGGACCCGGCGCATCATTTGAAACGAATACACTCCCTGCTAAAAAAGGGCGGCACAATGGTTTTGGAAACCCTGGTGCTGCCCAATAGCAGTGAGGAGGGCGTGCTAATTCCCGAGGGCCGTTATGCACGCATGCGTAATGTTTGGGCGATTCCAGGAATCAAACGCCTGCTTAATTGGGTAACCCGGGCCGGATTTCGATCAGCAGACGCGGTAAACGTCACTCCGACCACCACCCTGGAGCAGAGAACCACGCAATGGATGCGTTTCGATTCTCTCGAACAGGCGACCGACCCACGGGACCGATCAACGACCGTGGAGGGCTTACCGGCGCCTGTCCGAGCCATTGTTATTGCCAGTAGCTAATCCGGGCAGTCCAGTTCGCCCAGTCTTCGGCCGGCATGGCCTTTCCGGTCAGGGTTGCTCTGGCGATCTTCTTTGATTTGCAAGAACAACTCGGTTTGTTCGGCCGTCAGGATAGCCAGAATCGCCGCTTCGGTTTCGGCTCTCTGGGCACATACCTCCGGTCCCAACAACTCCATCTTCTGTTCATGAATCGCGGCCCTGCTTTCGGCTCGCTGCTGTAGAATCGCCAGCATATCCAACGACTGTTGATCGCTTAAATCCAGGGCGGCGCTGATGCGCGCCAGTTTCTCTTCGGTGCTTTGAGGGCTTCTCTGCCAATCGCTGTCACCTTTATGGTGCTGGGCAACGGCGCTACCCGTGCTCAACAGGCTGGCGATGGCCACAATCAAGACCATTTTTGGAAGACATTTCTTCATCGATTTCTCCTTTTATTCAACGCGGGTCCGACCGGTTGCCATTCCAGCGCGCTGGTTGCTTTCGTGATGAATTCTGTACTTCAAACTGAAACAAAATGTGAAGAAACAAAGGAGTTTTCCCGAATTACTTGAATGCCTCTTCTGTTGGGGTGCACGATGAAGTTGATGAGAACGCTTTTTTCCAAAATTTTACTGGCCCAGGTGGTCGCGGTGGTGCTGGCATTGATCGTGGTAACCGCCATTTCCCGCGCGAGCCTGGAGCGCGGATTCAAAGAGTTCCTGGAAAGGCAAGAGTCGACCGTACTGCAGGCTTTGGTGCCGGTCCTTGCTCAATTCTACGAATCAAGAGAGAGCTGGGACTCGCTGGGCGGCAACCGGCAAAACTGGCTACGCATCTGGCGTCTTTCCCAACCCCAGCAGGGCGGGCCGCGGCAAGGCGGACCCAGGGGCCACCGCGAAAGGTTGCGCGAAGAGGCACGTCCTCCGCCCGGGCTACAGCCAGAGGCAGGATTTCCGCGCTGGATGAGGCCTGGGGATCGGGGAATGCTGAGGGAACGCCTGTTCCTGCTCGACAGAAATCACAAGCGGATCGCTGGCGCCGAGACAAGTGTACTGGACACAATTGACCTTGAGGCGATTGAGTTCGGAGGGCAGGTGGTCGGGTGGATCGGATTTGCGTCCATGGGTAAGCACCTGCCCCCGGATGCCGCGCGTTTCCTGGAGCATCAGATCAGGATCACAATGATTTCCCTTGTTGCTGCCGGGGTCGTGGCAGCCGCGCTGGCCTTCCTGCTGGCGCGTAACCTCAGCCGGCCTGTCCGGCAGTTGGGTGAAACGGTAAGGGATCTGAGCAGTGGTGATTACCAGGCAAGGGCCAGGGTCGAAACGCGAGATGAAATAGGGAGCCTGGCTGAGCACGTAAACCAGCTTGCGAGCACCCTGGATAAGAATCGAACCGCGCGGCGACGCTGGATGGGGGACATAGCGCACGAGTTACGCACGCCCGTTGCCATTCTCAAGGGTGAGATTGAGGCGCTGGCCGATGGTGTCAGGCTGGCCGATGAAAGAATGTCAGGCTCTCTGCGCGAAGAGGTTGATCAGCTGTCTGCCCTGATAGACGATCTCCAAACACTGGCCCTTTCTGATGCGGGCGCCCTTAACATCAAGAAAGATACCATTGACCTGAGCCGCCTGGTTTGCCAGTGCGTGGAGACTTTCCGGAATCGTCTGGCTTCACGAGAGATCGGGGTTGAGATGCATCTGGCGCAGGAGGTGATCCTTTCGGCGGATCAAGCCAGGCTGCGGCAATTGCTGCACAACCTGTTGGAAAACTGCTGTCGTTATGTAACAGAAGCTGGCCAGGTCAGAGTGGTATTGACGCAAAACCAGGGAGAAACCCGGCTGCTACTGGAAGATTCCGGGCCGGGGCTTGAAGACGAGCAAATCGATCGGCTTTTTGAGCGCTTTTACCGGGTAGAAAGCAGTCGATCCAGATCTCGTGGCGGAACAGGGCTGGGTTTGTCAATCTGCAAAAACATTGCGGAAGCCCACGGCGGGAGAATCCAGGCAGATCACAGCTCTATGGGTGGTCTGAAAATTCAGATTATTCTGCCGGGCTGAGCGAGAGAAGAAATGAAAGCAAAAGACAAATTGATATTGATCGTTGAAGATGAACCGAAGATCGCGGCGCTCCTGGCAGACTATTTACGCGCCCAGGGAGGGTTTCTCAGCAAGATAGTAACGCGCGGCGATGAAGCGCTGAGGCGGTTCCACTCAGAAAAACCTGATTTGGTGTTGCTGGATTTGATGCTGCCGGGCCTGGATGGGATAGAAGTCTGTAAACAGCTGCGGGCCGAGAGCCAGGTACCCATCATCATGGTTACCGCAAGAGTCGATGAAATAGATCGACTGTTGGGGCTGGAACTCGGTGCCGATGATTACATCTGCAAGCCGTTTTCACCTCGGGAGGTGGTTGCGCGGGTCAAGGCAGTTTTACGTCGCAGTGAAATGATGCGGGCCGGAAAACAGCCTCATGGGCTTGAAATTGACGAAGCAAAATTCATGGCTAAGCTCAACGGCCTGGAGTTGGTCCTTACGCCGGTGGAGTTTGCCCTGCTGCAAATGTTATCCACTCATCCCAGCAGGGTGTTTTCCCGGGATCAACTGATGAACGGGATGTATTCAGACTATCGGGTGGTCAGCGACCGGGCGGTAGACACGCACGTTAAAAACCTGCGCAGGAAGCTTGCCGAAGCCACCGGGGTCGAGGATATGATCAGGTCTGTATACGGCCTGGGGTACCGTTTCGAGGGTTGATTTCCTACAACAAGGCGCGGTGCATGCAGCTATTTGTGCTGCTGAAGGTAGCCTAAAATCTGGCAATGCAAAGTTTGAGCAACAGCTTAAAAACCCTGCTTATCATTCTGGTCGTTAATGTTTCCTGCCTGTCCGCAGACAGCTTTCGATGCGGGCGAAAGCTGATCAGTACCGGTGACTCCACGGGCGACGTGATTCGGATCTGTGGTGAACCCCGTCACAAGAACCGTGGTCAAGAGAAAATCAAGGTTAACGGCGTTTTCAAAATCACCAATGTCGAACGGTGGTATTACAAAAAAAGTGGCCGAAGCCTCGAACACATCATCCTGATTTACAAGGGACGAGTGAGCGCCATCGAAGTCGGTGAGCGTTAGGAGCCCTGCTCATGGAAAAATCGCTCAAGGCCGATATGGCGTAAAAGGTCTTTCCAGGGAAACAGGGGCCCCGGGTCAGTTTTGCGCTTAACAAGGAGATCTGGGTTGTCGCTGGCCTGCACCTGTGAGGTGTCCAGCGACTCATGTCCTGCTATCCACTCCAGGTTTGGCAGCTCGGCGCTTTGTCGTAGCAACAGGCTAACCAGGCTGTTTATTTGTGGCAGAGTGTAGCCTTCCGTCATGATTTGGCTACGGGATTCAAACCAGTCCGGGTAGCGGCCATTATTGTCCAGCTCGATTCCCAGGCTGCGCCCGTTAAAGCCACGAACATGATGGGCCACCCGGTGCCTGGGAACCCACTGTTCAATCCGGCCCGTTCGATCTATATAGAAATGTCCGGAATTGCCGGTACCGGAATCGGGATAGCGAATGCGTTGGCCGTATTGGCGCGCCATGACAAGGTCGGGAAGTTCTGTGCAGTGGATAACAACAAGATCTATCAATTCGAGAGGACGGCATTCCAGGCGCGATATATAAGGCAGGTGATTCTCATGGATTTCGGGTGCGTTCACCGGGTAGAAAGGCTGTCTCAGCCGTCCTGCAGCAGTTTTCTCAAGTCAATGATTGCGGCATTGGCTCGTGCGATGTAGTTGGCCATGACCAGCGAGTGGTTTGCAAACAACCCAAACTGGTTTCCGTTAAGCACCATGGGACTGCGCAAGGGTTTTTGCGTGGACTCGAGTTCCCGGATGATCTGCCTGAAGCTGACGGTTGCGTTTTTCTTTCGCAAAACGCCTTCAAAATCAAGTTCCATGGCATGCAGAAAATGTACCAACGCCCACGCCGTACCGCGAGCCTCATAGAAATTGTCATCGACTTGCGTCCATGGAGTTTTCACCAGCACGATATCAGGACTCCGGGTGGACTGGCGGGCATCCGGATCACCCGAGAGATCCGTATTCAGGCGCGCCTGCCCTACGCTGGCAGAGAGCCTTTGTGACAGCGACCCCAGTCGTTTCTCAACGATGGACAACCAGTCGACCAGGTTATCCGAGCGAGCATAGAACTGGGCATCTGGCTCAGTGGGTGAGGACAGTCTGGCCAGGTATTTTTCGAGCGCAATGACGGCTTTTTTGTAACGCCCCTCGGTGTCGGGCGGAAACCAGCGCGCGCTGTCATAATGAAAAAGCGGATCCGCCTTTGCAAGATCCGGGTCTTCCATGGACTGGGTTTGGGAGCGGCTGAAGTCATTTCTCATCGCGCGGGCAAGGTCGCGCACCTGGGTCAGAACCCCGAATTCCCAATTAGGCAGATTATCCAGAAAAATCCAGGGCGGCAGGATGTCATTGGACATATAACCACCGCGCTTGGTCAGCAATACGTCCACAGTCTCAATAAGCGTTGCAGTTGTCGTGTAGCCGGTCACGACCTTGTTATGGTGTTCCTGCGCATGAAGTGTGGCGCTTGCTATGGTGTTGAACGGGGGTGGCTCATGGTTCAAAAAAAACATCATGACCAGGCAGAGCACGGCCAGGATGGATGGAACGCTTACCCACAGCACACGGGCTCTGGGAGAAATTTGCTTGATCATTTCTCAAACATAACAGAAGGCAAGCGCTTTCGCCTTACCTTTGGCCAGAAGTTACCCGGGGTTCGATAATATCGAATTTTGAACCAGGGCGTGCAGGCTGGAAACAAGCCGTATATCAGGGCCAATGATTGCGGCTGAACCTCTCTGCAGATCGACCAGGATAGCCTCCATATTGTCGAAAGCGAACACCTCTCCGTCGGTGACCTGGGTGTCAGGCATGTAGATAACAGTTACCGGGCCGTCTTGGGTATTCAAAATCATGTGAACACCCTTTCCATCGGGGGTCGGGCAGTACTTGATTAAACCGACGATGTCGGTGAGCGCCGGGGTTGTCCGGACGTTCAATTCCAAAAGCAGGGCTGAGACTTCATTGGCAGAAACACCATCAGCCCGCGACAATTGTTTTTGACCGTCTTGGCGATAATGATAGACCAGGTAGTCTTCAACAGAATCAAAACTCGGGTTCATTTTCCAGGTCAGGCCTGCGGCCCCTACAGCGATAAGAACACTGGCCGCCAGCGCCATTGGCCACCAACCCCTTTTCTTCACTGACACGGACGGCGACCGGGCGATCATCATCAGGCCTTCTTCGAGCCTTTCAGGAGCAGGAATTGATAAGGCATGCCCGAGTTTCGCTTCGAAACGTTCTGCATCGATGGCAGCCTGCTCAAACTCCGGGGAGGAATGACGGGCACGCTGGAACTCCGCATCCCCGCTAAGAGGCTCGGCTCCCAATAACCGTTTGAACTCAGAAAAGTCCATGGACATTGCCTGTTACTCCGTCTTTCCGCAGCCTCGATTTCAATTGTTCTCGCGCCCGAAATAATTGTGTCATTACCGCACTCTTGCTGATATCCAGCGCCACGGAAATTTCCTGACAGCTGTAACCCAGCACGACCTGCATCAACAGGGGCTCTCTGTATTTCGGTGCCAACTCCATAATGCTCTGGCGCAACAACTTGACCTCGGTCTGGTCGTCTGGTTCCAGTTCCGTTTCCTCAGGAACCACGACCGTATCCACATCTGTGAACTTGGGTACTTTGCGCTCAAAAGTACGAGCGTATTCCCGGCGCAAAATGGTAATCAACCAACTCTTTGCAGCTTTGATATCATTCAGTTTGTCCAACGCCTTCCATGCTCTAAGGAATGTCTCCTGGACCAAATCCTTGGCCAGCGCATCATTGCCACAAATCCACATCGCATACCGATACAAATCGGCACCATAAGCTTGAGCCAGCTGATCAAATTTCGCCTGACGACCGGCTTCAGTGTTCATGACCGGAATTGTTGCTGAGATATTGCAGAATTCACGCGGTTCAAAATCGCATTCCTGAGGGACCGCCAAGAACAATAACGTGAGCTACCCCACTGGCGCAACCATTTGGGGGTGACTAATGGCACTTAATTCCTGCGTCATGAATGCGCACTCTTTCGCTTGATGCTTTGTCACCGAAGGCTTAACCTTGGCTGCCTGTTAGGGGACAAAGACGGCTGGGAGCCTGAACATGAATATGAATTTTGATCAAGCGCGCTTTAACATGGTAGAGCAACAAATACGACCATGGGAAGTGCTCGACAGCAAGGTTTTATCACTACTCGAAACCATTCACCGGGAGGACTTTGTTCCCGTTCAGTACCGGAAACTGGCTTTTGCCGACATCGCTGTCCCTCTAAATTGCGGGCAATTCATGATGCCGCCAAAAATTGAGGCACGAATGCTACAGGCGCTGGACCTGAAAGATGATGAGACCGCGTTGGAAATCGGAACGGGAAGCGGGTTTGTAACGGCTTGCCTGGCGGCATTGGCGAAGCGCGTGGTCAGTGTTGAGTTGTTCGACGAGCTTCACCAGCATGCGGTACTGGAGCTGCAGGACAAGGGTGTTTCCAACGTTGAACTGTTCGTTGGTGACGTGATGGACAATTGGCAGCCTGAGCAGGCACATGACGTGGTGGTAGTCACCGGATCGGTGCCCGTGGTGCCGGAGCAATTCAAAGGCTGGGTTAATCCGGGTGGCCGGATGTTTATCGTAACAGGTGAGTCTCCGGCCATGGAGGCACTTTTATTGACCAGGCTGGATGTCACGGAATGGGCTGAAGAAAGCCTGTTTGAGACGGATTTGCCCAGATTGTTAAATGCTGAGCCGCCACCTGAGTTTGAATTCTAAAATTTTGGAGTGATGTATGTTGAATAAAATCAAGCTGCTTGGCCTGATAAGTGCGGGGCTGCTGGTTTTCTCCCCGGTCATGGCTGTGGACCTGGTGGGCGTGCACGATTTGGCCCGTCAGAGTGATCCGCGCCTGCAGGCCGCAGAATTCCGCCGCGAGGCGACTGCTGAAAACCGCAAGATTGCGCGGGCGAACCTGTTACCCCAGATTGGTGCGTCAGGATCATGGAACCGGGGTACCAGCAAGACTAAAGTACCCGAACTGGATATTCCTAATTCTGACATCGACAATCGAAACTACGGATTCGACTTACGGCAGAGCCTTTATCGCCAGGCCAATTACGAAGCACTCGACATCGCCCGTGGCCAGATTACCCAGGCAGACGCGATTTATGCCGTTGTATACCAGGATTTTCTCCTGCGCGTTTCAGAAAGCTATTTCTTGGTCCTGACCCTGACCGACGGCGTAATCTTCGCTGAGGCCGAGGAAAAGGCTTTCCAGCGTCAGTTTGAGCAGGCGGAACAGCGTTTCGAAGTAGGCCTGACGGCAGTTACCGACGTACACGAAGCGCGGGCCAGCTATGATAACTCCAGGGCACGCGCCATCGTGGCCCGCAACGACCTGGCAGATGCGAAAGAAGCCCTGCGGGAACTTACCGGACAGTATTTTGAAGAATACGACGCCTTGCAGGAAATTCTACCCCTGGTGGAACCTGATCCGATCAACGCTGACGACTGGGTGGATATGGCCCTGCAAACCAACCCGGCAGTACTCAGCAGTCGCGCTGCCGTGGAGGTTGCCGATGCGAATATGCGGTTTGAGCGGGCGGGGTACTACCCGACGCTGGACCTCTTCGCCTCCTACGATCAATTCAAAAACAATAAATACCAGTTCAACGATTTCATTTCTGGCGAAACGTTAAACACAACACTCCAGGTAGATGATTCGAGAATTGGAATTGTCCTGGATATACCGTTGTTCCAGGGTGGAAGGGTGAATGCCCGGACCCGCCAGGCGCATCGACTGTTGGATGCCACGGGGCAGGATCTGGATGACGTACAACGCGGCGTGGTTCGCAACACTCAGAATGCATATCGGGCCATTCTTGCCGGAATCCAGGAGGTACAGGCGTTCAACCAGGCAAGGATTTCAGCTGAGAGCGCGCTGGAAGCCACCCAGGCAGGGTTCGAGGTTGGTACCAGGACCATCGTGGACGTATTGATTGCTGAGCAGCGGAAATATCAGGCACAGCGTGATAATTCTGTCGCCCGGCATTTGTACATTATCCGCCACCTGAGACTCAAGAGCGTGGCAGGAATACTGACATCCGAAGATCTGGCCGTCGTTAATCAGTTGCTCGAGTAAGCAGGCCATCAACAACCTCCAGGGTGCGGTCCAACGCACCCTGGCCGCTCCTGACCAGCTTGACCCCTGCCTGGCCCATTCGGTCGCGGAGTTCCGGGTCATTGAACAGGCGATGCACCGCCCGTTCGAGTTCCCGGGTGTTCTGAATACGCAGCGCTGCGTTGCAATCTATTAACTGCCGGGTAATCTCCTCGAAATTAAAGGTATGTGGCCCCACCACGACCGGTTTACATAAAGCGGCCGGTTCAAGCACATTTTGCCCCCCTACCGTGTCAATGCTGCCCCCGACAAAGGCTACGTCACAGGCGGAATAATAGCGCAGTAGCGCACCCATCGAATCGATAACAAAGCATTGCGTGCTGCGTGCGCAGCCAGGATCACTACTTCGCATCGAAACTCGCAGGCCTGCTGAGCGCGCCAACTGCGCAGCCCGCGCGAAACGCTCGGGGTGGCGCGGCACCAATACCAAAAGCGCTTCGGGAAAGGTTGCCAGGACACGCGTGAACGCTTCCAGCAGCGGGCCTTCGTCGCCTTCATGCGTGCTGCCGGCCAGCAACACCAACCGGTCAGTGCCCCAGGCCAGGCGGATGGAGTCTCCCTGCTCGATCAGGCTGGGGGGTAGCTTGACGTCGAATTTCAGGTTACCGGTGTTGAGTAAACGGGTTTCATCTGCGCCGATTTCGATAAGGCGGGCGGCGTCCTGGACACTCTGTGCGGCAATCCACGAAACCTGTCCCAGGGCGGTTGCGGTCAACTTTCGAAATCGAATGTAAGCGCCAACCGAACTTTCGGAAACCCGTGCATTGGCAATCATGATGGGAATATTGCGGGATGCGGCCTCGTGATAAAGATTTGGCCAGATTTCCGTCTCCATGATGATCAGCATCCGCGGCTGCACGTGGTCATAAAATCTTTTTACAGCCCCTGGAAGATCGAGTGGGGCATACACATGAAAAACCGTGTTTGCGAACAGGGCGTAAACACGGTCCGAACCGGTCGGCGTCAGTGTCGTCACGCAAAGCGGAAATTCCGGGTAGCGCCGCCCAAGTTCCCTGATCAGGGCGCTGGCCGCGTTAACCTCACCCACGGATGCAGCGTGTACGACAATTCCGCCCGTTTCCTCCGGCGTATCGATGAAGGCAAACCTTTCTGACCACCGCTTCAGGTAGTCGCTGCTGCGCAGGCCACGGACAACCAGGTACAGGAGCGCCAGTGGGGTAATCAGGTAAACGAGGAGGGAATATAGCTTGCGCATCTGGGGCCCGAGTATATCATCGGCTCCTGGTGTTCTATGATTGACAGCATGCTGGAAACAGGAATATGAAAAACGTCATTCGCATATTTTTTTTACTGACGGTTGCAATGATCACGGCGGCAGTCCTCAGGGCCTTGATCTGAGCATAGGAGCCGCAGGCGACGATGTCAGGGCACCCGGTCGTTTCGAAGAGAAGCGCCCCACAAGCCGACAAGAAACCAGATCAACGATGAAGTGTAGGTGCCGTAAATAGCGAAATGCGAATTGAGCGGGAACATGATAAGCAGTACCGCCAATGCGAAAGGAAAAGCATCCTGGCGTTCAACCGGGGTGATCCGCCGGTGGTGCACCCACAGGAATCCAATGGCTGCGAGCAGACCAAGCAGTCCGATGGTTCCCGTATCAGACATGACTTCCAATACCAGGTTGTGGGCATGCAAAGCACCTGACTTCCCGCCCGACTTCTCGATATGAACGTCGCCTGGTTCTGCGTACACCATGTAAGCATTGGGAAAAGCACGAACGCCAACACCGTTGACCGGGTGCTCCCGGTACATTTTCAGGGCAGCTTTAAAAATGGGTACCCGTTCCATCGAGGAGGTATCGTCGGACACACCCGCGCCGGTGGTGAAAGCATGGGTGACGTCCAGGCGTTGCTGGAACAGTGGGGAGGTAAAATAACTGATTGCAATCACGATCACGGCCAGAACCGGGATGGTGAAGATGGTGCGGCGTAACTCCCGGTTCTCACGCTTCAGCATCAACACCATGTAGGTTGCCAGCACAAGTGCCATGATGAGCCAGCCAGCCCGCATGCCCGCTATCATGACAGCACCCAGGATCAGGGCGAAAGAAACCGCCCAGGCCCACGGCCGCCAATGTCGTCGAGCATGTTCCAGTACCAGGGGCGATAAAATGGCCAGGGTTGGTCCGAAAAACTGATAGTTTTTTACGAACAGCGCATTGAGCCTGTCCGGGTGCATTGTTATTCCCAGCATGTCGCGACCAAAAAACAGCTGAACGAAAGCGTCCACGGCCCAGAAAAGCAACAGGAATGCCGTCCAGCGCATGACCCGTTCGCGTGCGGAAGCGGCATTGAGCAGCACCGACATGGCGAGGGCTGCTGCCAGGAAGCGAATCGAAGCCAGGCTCTGAACCCAGCTTTTCTGCAGGTCCATCGAGTCCAGGCTGGACAACATGATTGGGATCCAGAAACAAAGAAAAACGGGTAAAACGAAGAAGCCAGCTGAACGGATCCGGGCACGGTAATGAGCTGACTTTGCCAGGAATGCCAATGAAATTGCGAACGCTGATAAGGGTATTTCTGACAGGCGGCCAAACGGCAACAATGCTATGAATGCTACAGCGAGCCAACTGGCCCATTCGGATTGAAATCGTCTCAATAAAAGTGTCATTGGCTTCTTTCCGCCAGTACAGCCTGGTAAACGGTCATGGTTTTCTCCATGGATTCACGCAGCCCGAAGGCCGGGTTATCGGTCACGATCGGTTTTTGCGCCAGGAATGCCCGGCTGCGATCCAGCAGGGCTCTGCGGTCATCTGGAGTGACCGCGCCTTGCGGGAAAAGCGCTGCCAGTGTCTCCTGTACTCCGCCATGGTCCCACCCAATGACCGGCACGCCCAGGTGCAGCGCTTCAGGTACGGTACGACCGAAAGCCTCGGGTGGATCACTGCAGAGGCTGTAGACGATTTCCGAAGCGGCCATCCAGTCCCTGATATCAAGGCGGGCACCGACGAAGGTTATTCGGTCCAGAACACCATATTTTTCGGCCAGACCCTCTAGTTCATCGCGGTAACGGGAGCCAGGTTTGGCTTTACCCACGATCACGCCCTGGATGTCTGGCACATCAGGCAGCAACCTTGATACCAGTTCAATGAAATCGGTGTGGCCCTTGTAGCGTGACAGCCTTCCCGGCAAGCAAATCAGTCGGCGCTTGGCCAACCCGGGAAAATCACGATGGGCCTGATCCTGCCAGGCCTGGCTTGGCTTGTAAGCAAAGGGAAATACCTGGTGGCCGATCCCGCCATGTACCGTCACTACGTGAGCCGGGTTGGTGGACGGATAATTGTGCAGGGTGTATTGACGAATGTGATCGGATACGGCAATTACGCGGTCGCCGCCTGTCATAACGGCGCTGTAACGGTTGACGGAATAATGTCCATGCATGCTGGTGATGTATGCCGGGCGCACAGCAGGCTCAAGTCCGCGCAGAGCCAGGTCACAAATCCATGCCGGCAGGCGGGAATGGACATGCAGCACATCCGGTCGCTCGCGGGCCAGCCAGTTCCGAAGTCGCGAGATATAGCGCAGGGTGCCCAGCCGTTTCTTGCCAATGGGCCAGTCGAGATGGGCGGCGCCGCAGGCATGGATACGTTCACTCAGCGGGCCGTGTGCGGCGATCACCGTTACACGGTACCCTGCTGCTGCTGCAAACTCACTTAATTCAACAGAAACCAACTCTGAGCCGCCCAGGTTAAGCGACACCAGTGCCTGAACGATATGCACGTGGCAGACCCGCTTCAGTCAACCAGGCGATAACGGGCACTGCAATAGGGGCAGACAGCAGTTCCGGTTTCCTCGATAGGCAAATATACCCTGGGGTGGGAATCCCAGATCTTTTGCCCCGCCGTGGGACAGGAATGAGGCAGGTCCTTTCGGCTGACCTCGTATTCCTCCCGGGTATTTGCGTTTTCCAGGGTGGAATCGGTTGCGTCTGTAGGGTGTGTCACAGTGAAAGCTCCGGGTTTTCGCGATGATGCAAAGAGTACATCTGCGTAGTTTACGGTAGCGGCCGAGAAGATTCTCCCATTTTGCACTCGAAAATACCTGCCGTAGCAAGGGTGTCCACCGGATCGGTTTGCTCACCCGGAACCAATGACGCCATCATCCGTCGCTGGCGAAGCAGGCGTGCCGTGTCCTGCAGCGTCCCGGCATCATCTTCCGACAGCCAGCCCAGAGACATCAATTCGTTGAGCTGGGGCAGGGTACCGGTGGCCTGCAATACCCGGGGGAACATCCGGGCTGAAGCCAGAACACCCAGTTGCGCTATGAATTCAATATCAATCAGACCGCCGAGCTGGTGCTTGGGGGTCTGTGTGTGCATCAAAGGGCTTTTCTCCTGCCGTATATTCCGTCTCATTTCCAACAAGTCAGCCACCAATTCAGCCTCGTTCCGCTGTTGGCAAAGCACTTCCTGTCGGATCCGGTTGAAGTGGGAGGCCAGGGCCTGGCAGCCGGCGATAAACCGGGCCCGGGTCAGCGCCTGCAGTTCCCAGGTCCAGGCCTCATTGAGCTGGTAATCCCGGAACGCGGTAATGCTGCTTACCAGCGACCCGGCCTTGCCGTTGGGGCGCAACCGCGTATCAACTTCATAAAGCCGGCCCGATGGCGTCATCACGGTGAGGAAACTCAATACGCGCTGTGCCAAGCGGGCAAAGTAACGCTCGGGAGGCAGTGGCCGCACACCATCAGACAGGCCCTTGACAGGTTCGAACAGGAATACGATATCCAGGTCAGAGTCGTAACCCAGTTCGCCGGCACCCAGCGAACCATAGCCGATGATGGCCATATTGCCCGCTTGTTGAGGCTGCTCGGAACGGTCTGGAAAGACTCCGTGGCGCGCCTTTATCTCGTGGCCGGCAACTTCCAGCACACCCCCGAGAAGAGCGCAAGCGAGGCCGGACAACACGGTCTGCGCGTCTTCTCCTGCCAGGGTTCCGTTCAGCTGGCTCACCGCGATGCGCAAACCGGTGGCCAGCTTCAGGTAGTTCAAGCCTTCCAGAATGGCTTCGGTTCCCCGGGCTGCATCCAGAATCCGCTTGATGCTTCGTGACAGATCTTGCTGGTCTGGAATCTGCTTGCCGAGCGCGGGATCAATCAGCTCATCAAGCAGCGCAGGAAACCGGATGACTTTTGCCGTGATCCAGTCACTGCGGCCAAACAGTTCCAGCATGCGGTCCAGGGCTTTCGGGTTTTGTTCAAGCAGAACCAGGTAAGCGCTGCGGCGGCAAATAGCCAGCACCAGGTCAAAAACACTATTGAGTGCTTTTTCATCCAGCGGATTACTATCGAGCCGTTCCAGTAGCCCGGGCATGAAACGGTCCAGGCGGTTGTGCGCCCGGTTGCTCAAGGCAACCCGTCCAAGGCGCTGCACAAAAGTAGCCAGTGGACTGTTTTGAGTTGTTGCAGCCGGCAGGTCAATTTCCTGGTGGCTGGAATAGAGGCCGCGCCACGTTTCGGTCCATTTTTGATCCACTGGCCGTTCGACTTGAGAGGGAAAAATATCCTGGAAGCGCGCGCTGACCCGCTCACGGGTTCGGGACAGGCTTTTTTCGAGCGACTCCACGTTATCTTCATACATTGCCCGGGCAACGCGTTCGCGATCCTCTCCCTGCGGTACAATGTGCGTCTGCTGATCGCGCAGGGCCTGGATGCGATTCTCCAGCAACCGCAGAAACGTATAATCATGGCGGATTTCGTTGACAACTTTCCTGCTCAGCAAACCCAGTCTGGCGATTTCACTCAGGGCGCCGTCCAGGGTAGGTGTTTGCAGTCGGGTATCCCGCCCGCCACGTAAAAGCTGGAAACACTGGGCCATGAATTCAATTTCCCGGATCCCGCCCGGCCCGCGCTTGATATCGTCCAGCCGGTCCTTGCGCCTGGCGTCACCCCGAACGTTCGCATGCATTTCCTGGAGGGCCTCAACCGAGCTGTAGTCGATGTAACGCCGGTAAACGAATGGCCGGACATCCTCGATGAACCGGGCGCCTGCCTCAAGGTCCCCGGCTACTGGTCGGGCCTTGACCAGCGCATACCGCTCCCAGTCTCTCCCCTCCCGTTGATAATACTGTTCCAGGGAGGCCAGGCTGGACGTCAACGGACCCGAATCTCCAAAAGGCCGGAGCCGCGTATCGACACGAAAACAGAAGCCGTCTCCGGTGAACTCAGAGAGACTGGCGATGACTGCCCGCGCCAGGCGTGTAAAGAACTGGTCGTTGGGCACTCCGCGGCGGCCGTCGCAGGCTCCTGACTGCGGGTAGCAGAACATGACATCGATATCCGAAGAGAGGTTGAGTTCGCCGCCGCCAAATTTACCCAGGCCAATCACAAACATCCGTTGCGGACTGCCGTCTTCGCCCCGGGGGTTACCGTTCTTTTCCACCAGCCGGCGGTGATGCTCATCGATGGCGAACTGCAGGCAAATCTCAGCCAGCGAAGTCAGGCTGCCAAAGGTTTCAGCCAGGCTTGCAAGCCCGCCAAGGTCACGCCAGATTATCCGCAGCATTTCTCGATTGCGGAACCGCCTGAGGCCCGTTTCAAGACCATGTTCCTTGATGGTAGCGGCCAGCCCGATGACATCTGGCGGGCAGGATTCATCAAGACCCTCTGCCCAGGCCGGGTAGCGGTCCAGCAGGCCGGCGGCAAAATCGCTGCAATAGCGGACGTGGTCCAGACGATCTTCAGCCGGAATGGTAATCGGTGGCAGGATGTTCCAGCCGGCTACTGGTCTGGATTTGGACATCTTTTCATTATGGGAAAAGCTATTTGACTACAGGCAGTGAGTCTTTAACGTGCAAATCCCGTTGCGGGAATGGAATTTCAATTTGTTCCTCTCGAAAACGCTTGATGATCTGGTGATTGAGGTGGTGAATGACCACACCCCGTTCTGCGGGCCGCTTAATCCAACACAACAACTCCATGTCGATCGAACTGTCTCCAAAACCACGTATCCGGACCCTCGACGCGGGTTCATCTACAACGCTTTCATTCTCCGTGGCGATGTCTTGCAGTGTCTCCATCACCTTGTCGATATCGCTGCTGTAAGCAACGCCAACTGGAATCCGGATGCGGTGCCTGACGTACGGGCCGCCGCTTTCATTGATGATTTTCGCGGTACCGATAATGGCATTGGGAATCGAAACCTCAACGTCATCGCGTGTGATCAACCGGGTAGAGCGGATTCCGAGACTGGAGACCAGGCCCCTTTCGCCCGTGTCCAGCACGATGTAGTCGCCAATCTTGTATGGCGCATCGGCAACGATCGACACACCCGAAATCAAGTTGGCGAGCGTGTCCTTGGAAGCAAAACCTACCGCGATACCAATGATGCCGGCTGACGCCATCCAGGCTGTCGCGTCAATCCCCCAAACCATGAAAAACAGGTAAATGAACAGCCCGGCCAGTAGCAGCTTGATTCCCATTTCATAAAGCGGAATCGTTCTTGGCTGGAACAGGGGGAAGCGTTCGCGATCGGCTTCCAGGGCTTGCAGGATGACCTTGGTGGCGCGGAACCAGGCGCGTCCCCACACCACCAAAAGGACGGTGATACAAATCTTGATGAGAAAGTGCTCGATTGCACCTGGAAAATCAAGCGTTGCCAGGGCAAGGACCATTGATCCGGCAACAGTAGTTTGCAGGACGGGTGAGGTCAGGTAGTGGGCAATCTGGTAGTCAAGCTCCGATTTATTGCTTTTCCTGAAGCGGTCCAGCAAGCTGTGAATCAGAGATTTGAGAACCCGGCCGATGCCGTAACCTACGGTGACCAGAAACATGGCGAACAGCAGGGGATAATCCTGCAGATAGTTCCAGGCTTCCCCCATGGTTTCATTAAGGTAGGGTGTGACGTCGAAATCAACGATGAGATCGGCGAGTGATGCCGTAACGCCTTCGTCAGATTCCGCTCCAGCAGCGGCGCTGGTTGAAACCGCGCCATCGGCCGGCAGTGCTGTGTTAATGAACCTGGTCATCTCTTTGTTTTAATGGTTTCCGCTTCGATGTAGATTCGGTTTACTGCGGGCAAAGCTTGCTTGATCCGGGCTTCAATTCGGTCAATAGTCTGCTCGATCTCATCTGAGGTCAATTTATTGATGAAATTCACATCCAGGTTGACCAGCACTTCATTGGGGCCGAAATAGAGGCTTAACGGCCGGCTAAAAGCCGACACACGCGGATCTTCGTCCAGGATGTCGTGGATTTTTTCCACATCTTCCGGCAGCAGGCCCTCCCCAACCAATAATGCTTTGCACTCAGCGGCGAAGAAATATGCAACACTGACCAACAACAAACCAATTAATACCGAACCGATTCCATCGAAGTATGGCCAGCCGGAAACGTGACCCAGAAAGACAGAAAGCAGGGCGATGACCAGCCCTACAAGCGCCGCAGCATCCTCTACAACCACGGCCACGATTGAGGTGTCTTTGCTGTCTTTGAGCGCCGCGAAAAAAGAAGGGTTACGACGTGTTTTATTAAATTGTTTCAAGGCCACACGCAAGGCCGAGCCTTCAAAGACCATGGCGAGGGTCAGCACGACATAATTCCACTGAATATTTTCCAGCTGCCGGGGGTGGAGAATATGTTCTATGCCCTTGTAGATCGCAATCCCCCCGCCCAGAGCAAAAATAAGGATGGCCACGACGAAGCTCCAGAAAAAGATTTCCTTTCCATAGCCAAAAGGATGATCTGCATCAGGTGGCTGCTTGCTCTGCCTGATGCCAAACAGCAACAGGATGCCATTGCCTGTATCCACCAGGGAATGTATTCCTTCGGACAACATAGCGGAGGAGCCGGTAAAAAAAGCGGCGACAAACTTACTTATGGCAATTGCGCTGTTAGCGACTATTGCGCCGTATATGGCAATTTTGGATGATCCCGCCAAGGCTCAAGCCTGTCAATGAAGATAAGGAAAAGGATATTAACAGAATGGGCATCATTAGCCGTAGCGCCCCTCGATGTAATCGGAGGTTTCCCTGTGCCTGGGCGTGACGAACATATTACCGGTATCAGTTTGTTCGATAACCTTTCCCATCAGCATGAAAATACACTCCTCGCTGGCCCGCCTGGCCTGAGCCATGTTATGCGTGACAATCAGGATGGTGTACATGCCGCGCAGCTCCCAGATCAACTCCTCTACCGCCTCGGTACCCCTGGGGTCAAGGGCGGAACAGGGCTCATCCATCAGAAGCACACCGGGTTTGACCGGCAACAACCGCGCGATGCAGAGTTTCTGCTGTTCCTCCAGCGACAGCCCGGTTGCTTTCTTATCCAACCGGTCCTTGACCGTTTCCCACAATAAGACGGTTTTCAGCGCAGCTTCAACGATGTCATCATCCTCGCTGCGCGAGGTTTTCTTTTCGGCGTTGTGAATCCGGTGCCCGAACAACACGTTATCCCGGATGGATATCGGCAGTGGATTGGGGCGCTGAAACACCATGCCGATCTGCTTGCGGACCTGTATCAGTTCCACGCCCGGGTCGTAGATGTTCTCGCCCATAACGTTGATTGAGCCGGTGATGCGTACATAGTCCAGGCGTTCATTGATACGGTTAATGCTGCGCAGGAAGGTGCTTTTTCCACAACCGGAGGGCCCGATCATCGAGGTGATGATGCCTTGTTTGATATCCAGGTCAACATCGAATAGCGCCTGGAAAGTGCCGTACCATAGGTTCAGTTTCTGCGTTCTGATGGCATGGCTAATACCCTGGCCGGCAGTCTGAATCATCAGCCGAACCTCCCTTCCACGTAGTTGCGAGTTCGTTGATCCGTGACCTCGCCGGTGAACAGGTCCTCGGTCACACCAACTTCGACACAGCGTCCTTCGAGGAAAAATGCGGTCCGGTCGGCCAGCCGGCGGGCTTGCTGTACCAGGTTGGTGACCAGGATGATGGTAATCTCACTTCGCAGTTCCTTGAGTACGTCCTCAATGCGCATGGTAGTTACCGGGTCAACGGCTATCGAGAACTCGTCCAACATCAACAGCTCCGGCTCCTGTGACAAGGCCCGGGCAATGGTCAGGCGTTGTTGTTGCCCACCGGAAAGCATGCTACCCAGCGAGCCCAGCCGGTCTTTGACTTCATCCCACAAGGCGGCGCGGGTCAGACAACGTTCAACAATGATGTCCAGTTCGGCCTTGTTTTTCCGACCACCGAGGCGTGGTGAAAGAGCCACGTTGTCGTAAATGGACAAGGGCAACCCAACCGGGAGCGGAAAAACCACGCCGATCCGTCTCCGCAGGCCATAGACATTGCGAATCTTGCTGACGTCAACGTTGTTAAACCGAATGCTGCCCTCAACCGACATTTCCGGGGTGAACATATCCATTCGATTAACGGCTTTCAGAAAAGAAGTTTTGCCGGCATTTGCCGGGCCGATAATGCCGAAAATTTCATGTTCATGGATATCGAAGCTGACACCTTCCAGGGCGGTTTCGTTGTTGTATCGTATGTGCAGGTCACGTACTTCAAGTTTTGTCGGGTTCTGCATCAGTGGTTCACTGTCGAAAGCCATTTCTGTGCTTACCATTTCTTCTTACCCCTCAAATACATCCGCAAGGCAATCGAAAGGCTGTTCATCAGCAGTACCAGGGAAATGAGAACCAGGGCCACACCGAACGGCAGAGCTTCCGGTATACCCGGTACCTGGGTGGAAATCACGAAAAGGTGCAGTGAAAGTGCCATGGTTTGATCAAAGACCCCCTGCGGCAACAAGGGCAGAAAGAACGCGGCACCGGTAAACATGATCGGGGCTGTTTCACCGGCGGTGCGGGACACTTCGAGGATGACTCCCGTCAGGATGCCGGTAATCGCGTTGGGAAGCACCACTCTGCGGATGGTCTGCCAGCGCGTGGCGCCCATATTCCAGCAAGCTTCGCGAAAGGCCATTGGCACTGCTTGCAGCGATACGCGGGTCGCGACAATCACCACGGGCAGGGTCATGATCGCAAGGGTCAGGCTGGCGGCCAGGATGCTGGTGCCAAACCTGAAGAAAATAACGAAAGCGCCCACGCCGAACAGGGCGTGCACAATGGACGGAACGCCAGCCAGGTTGATGATGGCAAGGTTGATGGCACGGGTGAATCCATTGTCGGGCGCATATTCACAGAGATAGATCGCAGCCGCAACACCCAGGGGCACGGAAGCCAGCAGGGCCACGACCACCAGTAACACGGTACCCAGCAGGGCCGGGAAAATACCCCCTGCGGTCATACCGTTGGTCGGACTGGCGAACAGGAACTCAAAGGAGATCACCGGTGCACCCTTGTAGAGCAACGTACCCATGATCAGGACAACCGGTAGGATCAGGATTCCGGTCATGCTACCCAACGCAACCCGGACCAGTTTTTGCCGAGTTCGGTTTTTGCGATTCAGCAGGGTTGCTTCAAACATCTCCCGTTACCCTTCGCGTATACCGCGAACCACGAGGTCCGCAACCAGGTTAATGATGAACGTAATGACGAAAAGGAAAATCCCGATCGCAAACAGGGCCTGGTAGTGAGATGATCCTACCGCAGTTTCACCCAGTTCTGCTGCGATGGTTGCTGTGAGTGCGCGCACCGAATCGAACACGCTGGTCGGAATATTGATGGAATGGCCGGTCGCCATCAGAACCGCCATGGTCTCACCAAACCCGCGTCCAACACCCAGCAGAACGGCTCCAAGCAATCCGTTCTTGGCAGCAGGAAGGACCACTTTATAAATTACCTGCCAGTGTGTGGCACCCATCGCCTCGGCGGCCTCCCGGTAGCGGTCGGGTACAGCCTTTAGCGCATCCTCTGCAATTGATGTCATGATGGGTGCAGCCATCAGGCCGAGGATCACCCCGGCGTTCAGTACGTTGAGCCCAACCGGGACGTTGAAGGTCTGAATGATGATCGGGTTCATGATGGCCAGACCGATAAAACCCCATACCACGGATGGAATGGCGGCCAGTAGTTCAACGGTGATTTTAAGGAACTCACGGGTTTTGCCGCTGGCGAATTCTGCAATAAAGATGGCCGCTCCCAGCGAGAAAGGAATAGCGATCAACATCGCCAGCCCCGTCACGCTTGCTGTGCCTGCGATCAGGGCCAGGATGCCAAAAGTCTCCCTTTTCTCTGAAGTCGGACGCCAGTTGGGCGAGAAGAAGAACTCTCTGACGTTGAAGTCGTCGGCCAGGAAGCCAAAGCCTTCCTTGCTGATGAAGACGAAAATTCCAATAATGAAGATGATCGCCGAGATGCCCCCGATGAAAACCAGAACCTGTACGGCCTTATCGACGTACCAGTCGAAGTTCAGCTGGTCAAAGCTGGCGTCCACGACGCTGGCCGTGCAGGGTAACGGTGCTTTCATCAGATCAGGCTTGTGTTGTTTCGGTACCAGCCAACAAGGTCACCAGGTCGATAATCTGGCTGCGCAAGAGGCGGTATTGGCTGGCCAGGTCTTCGCCTTCCGTGAGGGACCAGTTCAGAGCCGCGCTGTGGAAGGGTACTTTCCGGATGTATTCGGAAACCGGGCCGGCAAGACTGACGATGACAAGGTAATCAGAAAGATCGTATTCCAGAGCTTCCAGGGATTCACTTTCCAGCTCCTCATCCGGCAACCCTGTTTTCACCAGGAAGTGACGCAGGGAATCAGAAACTGTCTCAGAACCCCCGGGTGTGACCGAGGCAAATTCTGCGGTGTCCGGGAAATTGTTACGGCCGATGGCCGTTGCGAGCTGGCCGGGTCTGAGCCGGCCTGATCCAGAAACAGGATACGATGAACCTTCGGAAGTTTGGCAATACCACGCACGGCGAAAACCGTCTGGTCGCACACGTTCTTCGCCTGGTCGGCCACCCGTTTTATTATGTTGAAGACGGCAAAAATAACCATCATGGTCGTTGCGTCCATGGGCTTGTCTTGGGCGAACAACTCGTCATAAAATCCGTCCATACGGCCTTCCATCCGTTTTGCAGCCTGCATCAGGGCGATCGCCCGTTCCGCATTGCCCTCGCGAAATGCCGTACGTGACCCCGAAAGAATCTCAATTGAATCATCCGCAATGCTGTCGATGATGGTGGAAAATCGTTCAGGTAGAGGAGATTCGAGCTGAAGTGCTTCACGGGAAATCGTGACCGCGTAATCACCGATGCGCTCGAGTATGACGTTGATGCGTATGGTCGAGGCCATTTCCCTCAACGCCCCGGCACCTGGCAGGTACCGGGCAATGAAAGTGTGGCAGAGCCGGTCGCATTGTCTGGAGTCGCGATTGATCGGATGATCGCCCAGTATGGTGTCGTACGCTATTTCCGAGTCCCTCAGAATGAGGGCCCTCTTGGCGTTGCGTAGTGCGTTTTCAACGTCTTCGCCGATGTTCCACAGCCAGTTGCGTATGTAGTTCAGGTCGGCTTCCATGCGTTCTTCAAGATGACTCATGATCGATCTCCGTGCTATTTAGTCAGCCGCAACTAACTTCGGCTGCCGGTGCGTAACCCTTTCCAAGGATAATGCACTGGCCTTCGTTGCTCTTGATCCAGTTCAGGTAATCGCCAACATAACCGCTGGGTTCGCCGTTGGTGTACATGAACAACGGGCGTGCGATCGGGTAGCTGCCATCGAGGGCGGATGACACCGAGGGGTTCTCGCAGTCGCCACCGGGTTCCATCGCCACGCAAGCCAGTTTCACGTGATCGGTGGTGTAAGCAAGACCGCTGTAGCCAATGGCGCAAGGTGTTTTCTCAACCAGGTCGACTACATCCTTGGAACCATGCATGTCGCGGGTTCCAAGACGGAAATCACCTTTGCCAAGCACCGTTCCGCGAAAATAAGCGTAGGTACCGGAATTGTTTTGCCGGCTTACAACGACGATTTCCTGGTCCCGGCAGCCCGGTACTGAAACTCCGAGAGCAGTCCAGGACGTGGCGCTTCCGCCATCGCCATAAATATCGGCCAGTTGTGGGATGCTGATTACATCAAGCGGATTGTCTGCGTGCAGGTAGACAGCCAGTGCGTCAAATCCGACAATGTGTTTTACGGGGTCCTGCCCGTTCTCTTTTGCCAGGTTGATTTCATTGTCCTTGATGGCCCGGCTGGTATTGGCAATATCAACAGTGCCGTTGATGAGCGCGGCAATTCCTGTGCCGGATCCACCGCCGCTAACGGCGACGACGACCGCAGGATTGACATCCTGGTAGGCTTCCGCCCAGGCCTGGGCCACGTTGACCAGGGTATCGGACCCTTTGTTCTGAATGACCTGGCGTCGCTCACCCCCGCCGCAGGCGCCAAGGGTTACCGACAATGCAAAGATAAGAACCAACAAATCCTTTCTGGTAAGCATGTAATTCTCCTGTCAAAGCAGACGCTATCTCGACAAAGTACACTCGATGTATGACGGGTTTATGATACAGGCGCCTTCGGCTCCTCAGGTGAAAATTCCTTTGAGGGTAAAGAAGAACAGGGCGGCCAGAAGGCCGCCAACCGGCAGGGTAACAACCCACGACACGACGATCCCGCCGATGACCCGGAGATCGATCGCGCCCACGCCTCGCGCAAGGCCCACCCCGATGACCGCACCTACGGCGATATGCGTGGTGGATACCGGCAGCCCGGTGCGGGAAGCCAGCACGACAGTGGCTGCTGCAGCCAAAGTGGCGCAGAAGCCGCGACTGGGCGTCAACTGGGTAATTCGTGTGCCAATGGTTCGCATGACCTTATAACCCATCGTTGCCAGTCCGAGCACGATACCAATGCCACCCATGATCAGTATCCAGAGGGGCAGAGCTGCTTCTTGTGTTACCTCGCCGCCTGATTTGAGGATGCTGGCAACAGCGGCCAACGGCCCAATACCGTTGGCCACGTCGTTGGAGCCATGAGCAAAGGCCATCGCGCAGGCCGTGAAAATCATCATTGGAACAAAGATTTTTTCAACGCTGGCAAAGTGATAATCGCGGTCAGCTTCCTTGTCGACTTCGATGTTGCGCATCAGGAACCAGCCAATAAAAGCAACGATGAAACCAAAACCAAGGGCCCCGATGAGACTTTCGGCGGTAGAAAGTTCCAGATTCAGGTGTTTGAGCCCTTTGAATATCGTGACCAGCGAGATGATGAAACCAACCAGGAAAACATAAATGGGGCCCCATCTCTTGGCGCTTTCAAATGGATGGTCCGTATTCAATATGGTTTTTCGAATACTCATCATCAACAGATAGGCCAGGAAGCCACCCAGGGCTGGAGAGATCACCCAACTTGCTGCGATTTGGGCGATCTTGCCCCAATGCACCGCGTCCACGCCAATGCCGGCAACTGCAAAGCCAACCACAGCACCGACGATTGAATGGGTCGTAGAAACGGGCCAGCCCCGCCATGACGCAATCATCAGCCAAACCGCGGCAGCCAGCAAGGCGGCGAGCATGCCGAACACCAGGATTTCCGGTGAGTCGACCAGTCCACTGGGATCGACGATGCCTTTACGAATGGTTGATGTAACATTGCCTCCCGCAATAAATGCGCCGGCAAATTCAAATATTGCAGCAATAACGATGGCCTGCATGACCGTGATGGCGCCGGAACCCACTGAGGTCCCCATGGCATTGGCAACATCATTGGCGCCTATGCCCCAGGTCATGTAGAAGCCGAAGATTATGGCGAGAACAAGGAATACGGTTCCGTATACGGCGATAATTTCCATGGCGCCGCGCTACTTGGCGATCAGCAGGCGAAGGTGGTCACCCACTTTTTCAGCATTGTCTGCCAGGTCGCCAACCCATTCGATGATCTGGTACCACATCATGACTGAAACCGGCCTCAACTCTTCTTCGTGGTCGAACAGGGCGCGCGCAAGGGCGATTCCCAACTCATCTGTTTCATCCTCGATCACGTTCAGCTCTTTGAGCATTTGATCGACCCGGTCTACTTCACGGCCGCGAAAGCCAATGGCCAACAGCTCGTCCAGCTCCCCGATGACCCGGGCCGCGTGTTGAACGGTCTCCACACAGCGCGCCGTTAAATCGATAAGGGGGGTGCTGAGAAAATCCGGTATTGTCATTTTTCGCTCAATCAGCAGGCCCGCAATATCCTGGGCCACGTTGGCAATTGAATCCTGCAGCAACAGCACTTCCAGGAGATCTCTTCGGTCGACCGGCATGAACAGGCTCCTGGGCAGGTGTGCCCGGAGCTCGTGTTTGATCCGGTCGGCCTCGGCCTCCCGCTCGAATATGCGGTCTTTTATTTCCAAGACGAGTTTTTGATCACCGGCAATCAGTGCTTCGATCAGCGGCTGCACTTCGCAGGCGCACTCCAACACCACTCGCATATGTTCCTGTAGCGCCGTGAAAGGCGATTGCCCGAACAATCTGGAAAAAGTATTGCCGTTGGACATTGGTTGTTTCCTCCTCAATTCATAGCCCACGTTGAGTGCTTGTTCAAGACATTGTGTCTATACTTTCCCCAATTTTAAAGGCAGGCACAGGCGGTCTCTCCTACATGACAACAGACCAGGTCCAGATACTCGCCATCCTTGCTATCACTATTGGCATGTTTCTTTGGGGCCGCTGGCGGCACGATATCATAGCGCTGGGGTGCCTGCTGGCTTGTGTATTCGCGGGCCTGGTGCCATCGGAGCAGGCCTTTTCCGGAATGGGCCATCCTGCGGTGGTCACCGTTGCCTGCGTGCTCATTCTAAGTTGGGGCCTGCAGTCGACCGGGGCGGTCGAAATGTTGACCAGGCACATGCTTCCAGACTCGACAGGCCCTACCCTGACGATCGCGGCGCTTACCGGGCTTGGCGCCGTTCTTTCCGCCTTCATGAATAACGTCGGGCCCTGGCGGCTTCCGGTATGGGGACTACTGGAAACTCGGGTTGCCAACGGAGATTCTGGTGGTCGCGATCAGCGTACCTTTGCTGCTGATTGTCTGGCCGCTGTAATCGCTGCTCAATGGGGAGGCAACTCCCAGTTCATGGCGTTGTAGCAGGTCGCGATGCCATCGGGCGGAAACTTTTCTCCGGTAAGCCGTTTCCATGGAACGTAGATCAGGCCGTAGTACCAGCGGAACAGGGTGGTGAAAAACCCTCCCGGGGCAACACCGATCCGGTAATCGTTGAATGGCCCGGTAACCGCGATTGGCGTGGATACGCTGAGGAATTTCTCCAGCTTGGCCTGCGGAGCGACCAACAAGTCCAGCTGCCGCTTTGCCAGGTCAATATCACCACGTGCCCGAACGATGATGTCTGTCGAATCGAGAAAAGTGTTTTTAGATTTCATGACACCATTCTCAACGTCGAACCGGGCCACCATGCAATTGAGTTTCTTGCCGGAATTTTCCCCTGTCGGCAACAAGGCGAAGATCAGATTGGAGGCCCACAGGTCGAGGAAGCCTGCTTCGATATCCTCGGGAAACACGGCCAGGTCAAAATGCCCCTGGAGGTGGTTCATGGCATGTTCGGCATCGGGTGTGCGGGAAACCAGCGAGGCATCCAGATAAACTTCACCGCGGGCCTTGGAATCAGAATCGAGCAAACGCAACAGACCGCCGTATTCCAGGCGTTCAATGTTCAAGTCAAGAGCGTATTCGTATCCGCCATCGATGAGGTTACCGTGGTAGCTGGCCTTGACGTTGCCACCGGGCAGCGCAATTCTTACCGGGTCAAGCTGGAATTCATCGTCGTCGACTATCAACTGCAGTTGCGCGCTCCCCAATAGCTTGCCGGCTGAACGAAGCTCCTCTACTTCCGCTCGGATTTCGAGGGAGTTTTGTCCGGAAAATTCATCAATGTACTGATTGGCCAGCAACAACATTCCTGCGTCAGCGTTCTGCTGAGCGTCGTCGGCGGTAGTATCATTAGAAATGATCTGGCGAGCTTTTCGAAAGTCTGCTGCCCATCCAACCAGGTCATCTGTTTCCAGGAAAGGAGAGCGCAGATCAAGGTCGAAATGAAAACCGGGCCCCTGCCGGCGAATGTTGACGGTTCCATTAGCCGTGCTGGCGCCAACGCGTGCTTCCAGGTCTGATGCCAGGTAGCCGGCTTCACTCACCGAAAGCCGGGTTCGAAACTCATAATCATCCAACGGGGAAGTCAGGCTGGTGAAATCCACATTGGCGGGGTTTGTAAACACCCCCGAGACCACAAGGTCGGTGCTCAGTTCGCCCTCGGAAACAGGCTTGATGGTCATATCCAGCATCGCGATGTGGTTGCCGGAGCCCACCACCAGGGTCAGCGGCAAGTCTGCGGCCGGGTCGAAAGTAGTGGGCAAAGTGGGAGACTGCATCCAGGCTTTGAGTGGGGTGCCGTTCAGGGTTCCGGACGTACGCCAAGTGGTTGGCGACGAAGGGGCGATCACCAGCTCCAGCTCGGAAAGATTGATGTCGAACCGCCGTTGCTCAGGTCCGGCATCAAGCGCCCAGTGCAGAGCTTCAATCCTTGCGTCCAGCTTCGAATTGACCAGTAGCTGGCGCAGGGAATTTCCTTCGGTAACCAGGCTGACTCTCGCACTCTGGGCGTGTGCATCCACGTTTTCCGCCAGTTCGAGCATGCCCAACAGACGGCCGATGTCGATATTGCTCAGCTCAGATTCGTAGTCGATGGTCCAGGGTTGCTCCTGAAAATCGGCGTTCAATTTGCCGGCAAGGTCAATTCCTTCGAACTGGAGGTTCAGTTGGCCCTGCTGGATCAACCGGTCCCTCAGGTTTGCCTGCAACTTTACGTTTTTAAGGGCCACGCTCACGCTATCAAGCGCAGTAACGGTGAGGTTAATATTGATCGCAGGTAGACTGAACCAGCGTTCGATCCACTCGTTTTCATCCAAAAGTTCCGACCATTCCCATTCGCTTGCGCGCTCCGGCGCCGCTTTGGCCGGGAAAGCCCCGGCAATCTCGCGCAAGTCCAGCCGGGCCGAGCTCAACTCAGCAGACGCGGGTAGTCCCTTATTCGGCCCCGGCCAGTTCAGTGTGCCCGCGAGGTCTGATCGCCCGAGCACCGCATCCAAATTGTTGATGGAAAGGCCTGTAGCGTCCAGCCTGATTCCGGTTCGGCCATGAAATGAAAGCTGGCTGTCCGGGGCGGTCCCAAGCCATGAATGCAGAGACCCCATTGTTTGCACATCGGCAGCAAGCACGACATCCAGTGCAAGTGCGTCATCATAAAAAGCGCCATCTCCAGTCATGGTCGCAGTGAATGCGTCACCGCGTATGGAAATATTCAGAGGCGATCGTGTTCCCGTCCATACCGCATCGACCGAACCAAATGAGATTTCTCCTGAAAGGCTTTCACCAAGCAGTGCGCCAAGGAACGAAAAGCTGCTGGGTTGATCCCAGTTCAATTGAGCATCAAGTTTATCCAGGTTCAGTGGCGGCTCCTCGTCGCCCAGTTGCGGATAAAACCCGGTCAAAACAGTATTCGTCTGCAAGGAGCTGACATGCTCATTGAGAGAAACACCGCAACTGCTGGTAGTGATCAGGAGTTGTTCGAGTTGGCCGGAAACGGTTGTTTCAATTTCCAGCAGAGAATTCAGGTTCGCCAGGTCAAAACCGGAGATCTGTAGCCGGGTGTCCAACCTGGCGCAGTCGAGTCTCATATCCAGTGCTGCCTGTATCGCAAGCTCGCTGCCGGCTAGTATCAACCTTGCGTCGTCAACTGACAGGAGGTCGTGGTCGAGACTTGCTTCAATGAGGAGCCCGCCGAGCTCTACCGGAGCGTTGAGAAAGCGGTTAACCTGAAGTTTTGCGCGCCCATCGAACCCTGAGAGCCTGTCGAAAAAAGGTTGCAGATCAACCAGGGCATTCACTTTTTCAGAGGCCGCTTCGCTCTCTTTGCCGGCGAATCCGGCCAGATCGAGCTGTGAGAGCTCAGCCTCGATATCAAACCATGGCCGCGAAGTGAAGTTACGGGCAAGGCCGGACAGCTTGAATGGAATTTCATTAAGTGCGCCCGTGAGATCTTCAACCCGGAGCTCTTCGTTGCTGACACGAACATTGGACTGAAGTGACAGTTCGTCCAGACCGGGCGCGTGCAATCCTAGGGTTGCCAGCAAGACCGAGACATTTTTGGCATCAAGATCGATTTGAGCATGGAGTTTTGCATCCCGAAACGGTTGCATGATCAAGCCATCCATTCGAAAGTCAATTGATGATATTTTTAATTGCACAGCCGCCGGGTATTCCTCCGGATCGTTCAACAACGTGTTCAGGCTTGCGCCAGAGGCAACCAGCCGCATGGTCTTTTCGCCTCTGCTGCCGTTGATCTCAATATTAAGCGGTTCGTCAAGGGGTGCCGATGCCCGCACATCAAGACTGGCAGGGAGAAAGCGGGAAGCCCACTCAAACCCATAATCCAAAACGATGCCTGAAGCCTCTACGCTACGCAGATCGATGTTTCCATTCAGCGTGTTCAACAAACGCGGGTTGATCGTCAGCATTTCAATAGTGGCCAAAGATTGGTCCGCTGAGCCGGGTGCACGCAGACTGATAGAGGAAGCAGACAGCGAAGGATTGAATCCCAGCCGCAACCGGAGTGGGCCCTTGATTTCGAGCTGCATTCCCAATCGTTCCAGGGCCGCTTCACTAATGGCTTTTTTGGCGAAAAACAGGTTGATCGGGACAATGCCCAGCCCGAGAACTGCGAGCAGTACCGCGAGCGTCACCACAGAAACGAGCAGAAACTTCTTAATGTTCCAGGTCATAGGGGTCGTCCCGGAGCATTATATTGCGCATGATTTTTCGCTAAAAATTGAAGCATGACTATGCCAGAAAATTTCTTCAGGAGCTGATAATCCGGTCCAGGGCATCGCTCAGATGACCGACAGTCCGGTCTATGTTATGCAGCTTATCAAGGCCGAACAGGCCCAGTCTGAACGTCCTGAAGCCATCCGCCTCATCGCACATCAGCGGCACACCAGCAGCGATTTGCAGCCCCTGTTCCAGGAATTTCCTGCCGTTTTGGATTTCCGTATCATCGGTGTAACTAACGACCACGCCCGGAGCCTGGAAGCCGGTAGCCGCAACACTCTTGAAACCCCTGGCTTCCAGCATTTCACGCACTTTTCGGCCCAGTTCGAGCTGTTCCTCGCGAACCTTTTCCAGGCCGTAGTCCGCGGTTTCTTTCATTGCGTCACGGAAAGTCTTCAGAGCGTCTGTAGGCATCGTGGCATGGTAGGCGTGTCCGCCGTTTTCGTAGGCCGTCATGATTTCCAGCCATTTGTTCAGGTCGCAGGCGAAACTGGTGCTGGCGGTGTTTCCGATACGATCTGCCGCTGCCGGGCTCAACATCACCAGCGCACTGCAGGGAGAAGCACTCCAGCCTTTTTGCGGTGCACTGATCAGGATATCTACACCACTGGCCTGCATATCAACCCAGAGTTCGCCTGAGGCGATGCAATCGAGAACGAAAAGCCCACCCACGGAGTGCACGGCAGTGGCTACCGCTCGAACGTAGTCATCCGGCAGCAACATCCCGGAGGATGTTTCCACATGGGGAGCGAAGACGATATCGGGCCTCTCGGATTCAATTTTCGCAACGACCTCGCCGAGCGGTGGCGGAGCGAAGGGTGACTGTGGGCCGTCACCGAGACTGCGGGCCTTCATCACGACCGTTTGGGTATCGATGCCGCCCATGTCCAGAATCTGTGACCAGCGAAAGCTGAAAAAGCCGTTCCGGATGACCAGGCATTTTCTACCGGTCGCGAATTGCCGCGCGACTGATTCCATGCCGTAGGTGCCACCACCCGGTACGACGACAACTCGCTCTGCTTTGTAAACCCGCTTCAGGGTGGTCGAGATATCGCGCATGACGCCCTGGAAAGTCTGCGACATGTGATTCAACGACCGGTCGGTAAACACGACGGAGTATTCGAGCAGGACATCTGGATCAATATCAGGTATCAGGCTGGGCATTTCAGGAATCTCGTTTAACCGTGAGGAACGCTAAGAATAGCATTTGGCTGACAGCTACAAACTAAAGGAAGCGGGAGAATGAATGCGGCAACAATGCAATCGTCAGAATCCTCAGCGAAGAGGTCCCGGATAGCATTAAGTCGCCATGAGGATACAACCGCCTGCCAGGAGGAGCAGTAACCAGCTAACACGATCGCGAAGGGCAAACAGGACAGGGTCGACCCCCAGGGTTCCGCGGTTGGCAAGTGTCCACACCCTCGAAAGCCAGTAAAGCAATATGGGGCAAAGCAACCAAAGCCAGGCCGGGTGTTGATAGAGAATTCGCATATCTTCACTGTTGAGATAAAGCGCGAGGACAAGCACTGAAGCAATACTGGACGCTGATCCGATTGCGAGAATTACCTGGCGATCATCAACACGGTATGGGCGTGAAAGGCTAATCCATTCCGGGTAACGAAATTCCTGCAGGCGTTTCAGCGCAGCCAGGGAGAAAAACAAAAAAATGGAAAACCCCAGCAACCAGGGACTGGGTTCTACTTGTATGGCAAACGCACCAGCCAACACCCGCAGCGTATACAGGGAAGCCAGAACCATGGCATCTACCCAGAGCCAACTCCGCAATGCCAGGCAATAAGCCCACGACAGTGCCAGGTAAGTCAACAGAGCCGCCACAAACGGACCATTGATCTGCAGGCCCACAGTCAGCGACCCAATGGCAAGGACAGGCACCAACCAAAACGCGTGATGTGACTGCAGGTCTCCGCTTGCGAAGGGCCGCAGCCGCTTTTGCGGGTGTTCTCTGTCGTGCTCACGATCCCTCCAGTCATTGAACACATAAGTGGAGGAAGCGGCGAGACAGAAGGAAACAATACCGGTGGCTACGGCGAGGATCGAATCTGTATCCCACCAGTTGTGAGATGTGATGACGGGCAGAAGCAGAAGAAGATTTTTACTCCACTGGTGTGGACGCAGAGCACGCACGAATGCAGAGGTCACGGTTTGTTTATCATCCGTGGTTGGCCAGGATCCTGCTGACCGGCAGCGGCCCCAATGCTGGATAGTTTATTCATAATCAGGAAGTATAGACACAATGGTTGGTATCAGTTCCAGTTCTGGATTTTGAAGTTCTTTTACAACGCAATTTCACGCAATGGGCGCGTTGGGTTGACAGCAACACCACAATCGGCCCAGTCCAGCACGCAAATGGTAAAAGCAAAGTGTTGATTACCCGATATGGACGCCCTTTCAATGCCAAAAAAAGAAAAGCGCCCACCGAAGTGGGGCTTTTCAAAGGTATTGCACGCAAGGGGATGATTTACATCATTCCACCCATGCCTCCCATACCACCCATATCACCGCCAGGCATCGGAGCGTCTCCTTGGGAAGTTCCGCCACCATGGCTTCGGTGGTGATCATCAGGCCGGCGACTGAAGAGGCGTTCTGCAGAGCAGCACGCACAACCTTGGTCGGATCCAGGATACCGGCTTTGATCATGTCGGTGTATTCGCCGGCCTGGGCATCGTAACCGTAACTGCCTTCGCCTTCGCTGACCTTGTTCAGAATCACGGAACCTTCTTCGCCGGCATTGGCGACGATCTGGCGCAGTGGTTCCTGCATGGCGCGGATGGCGATGGCGATGCCCACGTTCTGGTCTTCGTTGTCGCCTTTGACTTTGCGAACGGAGTTCAGGGTGCGGATCAGCGCGACACCACCACCGGGAACCACGCCTTCCTCGACAGCGGCGCGGGTTGAGTGCAGTGCATCTTCAACCCGGGCCTTCTTCTCCTTCATTTCCACTTCGGTGGCTGCGCCAACCTTGATCACGGCAACACCGCCGGCCAGCTTGGCCACGCGTTCCTGCAGCTTCTCACGATCGTAGTCTGAAGTAGACTCTTCAACCTGGGCGCGAATCTGCCCGACACGGCTTTCAATCGCACCGTGGTCTCCGGCGCCATCGATGATGGTGGTGTTTTCCTTGGTGATGGTGATCTTTTTGGCAGAACCCAGCTCTTCCAGCGTGGCTTTCTCGAGGCTCAGGCCGACTTCTTCAGCGATCACGGTAGCACCGGTCAGTACAGCGATGTCTTCCAGCATGGCTTTGCGGCGGTCACCGAAGCCAGGTGCCTTGACAGCAGCAACCTTGACGATGCCGCGGATGGTGTTGACCACCAGGGTAGCCAGGGCTTCTCCTTCGACGTCTTCAGCGATAATCAGCAGAGAGCGGCCGGATTTGGCCACACCTTCCAGCACGGGTAACAGATCACGTACGTTGCTGATCTTCTTGTCGTGCAGCAGGATATACGGTTCTTCCAGATCAATACCCATCGTTTCCTGGTTATTGATGAAGTACGGAGACAGGTAGCCGCGGTCGAACTGCATGCCTTCAACCACATCCAACTCGTTAGACAGGCCGGAAGCATCTTCAACGGTGATCACGCCTTCCTTGCCTACTTTCTCCATGGCCTCGGCGATGATGTTACCCACTTCGGTGTCGGAGTTAGCGGAGATGGAGCCAACCTGTGCAATGGCTGCGTTGGTTGTGCATGGTGTTGACTGAGCCTTGAGGGCTTCGACAGCAGCCAGCACAGCCTTGTCGATACCACGCTTCAAGTCCATCGGGTTCATGCCGGCGGCAACGGCTTTCATGCCTTCGGCCAGCATGGTCTGGGCCAGAACGGTAGCGGTTGTGGTGCCGTCACCGGCAACGTCTGAAGTCTTGGAAGCAACTTCCTTGACCATCTGTGCGCCCATGTTCTCGAACTTGTTGTCCAGCTCGATTTCCTTGGCGACTGAAACGCCGTCCTTGGTTACAGTCGGAGCACCAAAGGCTTTGTCCAATACTACATTGCGGCCCTTGGGACCCAGCGTTATCTTGACCGCGTTGGCCAGGATGTTGACACCAGCGAGCATTTTGCCGCGTGCGTCTTCACCAAATCGTACATCTTTTGCACTCATGTTTATTTCCTCAATTGCAAATTCGTTTATCTAAAGGCCGTTCAGCCTTCGATGATGGCCATGATGTCGTCTTCGCGCATGACGAGCAGTTCTTCGCCATCCACTTTGACTTCAGTGCCTGAATATTTTCCAAACAGAACGGTGTCGCCGGCTTTTACGTCCAGGCCACGCTGTTCACCATTGTCGAGCACCTTGCCTTTTCCTACGGCCAGGATCTCACCACGGATCGGTTTTTCCGCCGCGTTGTCAGGAATCACGATTCCCCCAGCGGACAGCTTTTCTTCCTCTACGCGTTTTACGATGACGCGGTCATGCAAAGGACGAAGTTTCATTTCAGAATCTCCCAAAATAATTTAACGGGTTAAGCGGGTGGGCCATGCCCTCCTGCAACAATACCTATCTGTACCCGGCTACTCGCCGCAAGTACAGCCTGTCGAGCCAAATGGGGTTGGCTAAATTTCATTTCAAGGCATAGACGAATAATGATTGCGATTATTAAATGCGCCAGAGGCCCCGCTCAAGGTAATTTCGGTACCCAAACGGCATCTCCGGTCACCCAAATCCGGACTGGCGAAAGATAGAAGGGCATGAATCGAAACGGCCCTGCGGCTGGGTTTCAGCGTGACTTCTCTCAAATTTATCCATCATGCCTGGCCAGCAAAACCGCTTCTACAGTTCCCGTGCTGAAGCGCAGTTGATGCAGAGCAACACGGTTGGATCTATTTCCAGTCGCGCTGCAGCAATAATCTCACCGCACTCCTGGCAGCGGCCAAAGTCATCGTTTTCAATCCGCTGCAGTGCGGCCTCAATTTGAACCAGTTTCCGCCGCCGTCGCCGCCCGGTTTCTACCGACATGGCCTGGGCCTGCATCGCGTCCATCCGTGACAGGCGGCCGACGCGAGCCTGGTCCAGTTCGACCGTCTGCTCGGCCTGGTCACCGGTTTCCTGCGCTTGCCGCAGGGTCTCCTTCAAGGTAAGCATCTGTTTTTTGTATTTTTCGGTTTTCATCTTGATCCAAATTGTAACCTTCTGGCCGTGGCAGCGTTTATGCTGATGTAGATGAGCAGAAGATTCCGTAAATGGGTTGATGAGTATCAGGACCAGGCATGGACCCTGGCGCGCTACCTGCTCAAGGACCCGGCGGAGGCTGAGGACGCTTGCCAGGAGGCATTCGTCAAGCTTTGGCGACACCAGGATTCAATTGACCCGGAAAAGGTGCGGCCCTGGTTGATGAAAGTCACCCGAAACGGATGCCTGGACCGGTTGAGACGCAGGCGTCCAATGGAAGAGCTACAGGAATGGCACCAGGGGGATGTCGCCACCGGCCCGATGCAGGACCTGCACCAAAACGAATTGGGTGCATGGCTCAAGGCCACCATCAACGGGTTGAAAGAACCCTACCGCTCACTGGTGGTACTTCGGGATGTGCATCAGCACAGCTACGAGGAGGTCGCGGCGGTACTGGAGTTGAACATGCCGCAGGTAAAAACGTACCTGCACAGGGCTAGAAAACAGTTGCGAGAGCAACTGGCAGAGGTAAGACCATGAAAAAAGACAGCTGGAATGACAGGCCCGGGGAAGATGAGGCGCTGGAATCACCCATCGGCGTGATTGTGGAGCACCTCGCCATTGAAAAGGCGCCGGCAAGCCTTTCCCGCCGGTTAAAGCGCATCCCCCGTGAGCAGGGCAGAAAGAAAAACCCATGGTCTTGGCTGAATCCGGGGCCGTTTCCGCGATGGGCCATGGCGCCGGCATTTGCTGCCGTTCCCTTGCTGGTGTTGGTGGTTGTGTTGCTACAGCCGCGGCAACCCTCGCCAGCCGACGTCGAGCAGGCACGGCAGGATCTGGCTATCGCGTTTGCCTACCTGGACAAGGTGGGTTACCGGACCGGCAATGAAATTCAGACCGTCCTTGGCGACGAATTGCGACACAGCGTCAAGGACAAGCTTTCAGAACATTTTCCATTTACCGAACAATCCCGCAAGGAGGATACGATATGAAATCTTCAGTAATCAGAAAATTCCTGACCGTGTGCATGACGGCCCTGGTGGCCCTGCCCGTGATGGCACAGGAAGACTCACTTAAGGACTACCCGGGCTATGTCGACTTTGGTGAGCTGAGCAATGTCTTTGGCGAGCCGAGCGTGCAGATCTCCGTTGGTGAATCGCTGCTGGGCCTGGTTGGTTCACTCAGCGCCAGCGAAGATCCGGAAGCCGCCGAACTGTTCAAACGCCTGAACGGCGTGCGTGTGAACGTGTTTGAAACTGACAGCATGGCCGTTGGTGCGATCGACCTGGTCAAAGATGTTTCATCCAGGCTCAGCGAGCAAGGTTGGGAGTCTGTGGTAACGGTGAACTCGGACGACGAACAGGTGCGGGTTTTCATGCTGATCAACGACGGCCAGGTTGAGGGGATCACTGTGATGGCAGTGGAAGAAACCGAAGCCGTGTTTGTGAACGTTATCGGCAGCATCAACCCCGAGGATCTGGGCAAAGTGATGGATAATTTCGATATCGAGATTGGTGGCCACGGCGATGACTCCTCTGATTAGTCGCCACACGCCCCGCGCAGTGCTGCAATTGCTGAGCATCGCCAGCCTCTGCCTTACGCTTTTGGCCTGTGGCTTGACTGCGCCAAGGAGTAGTGAAGGGTACGCAGATCTCGAGTCGTTAGGCGTGCGCGACACCAACAGAGTGATGACGCTGTCCATCGGCCCGGCCCTTTTGCGTTTTGCGGCCAGCCATGTCGACGATGACCCCGAAGTCCGTGAGTTACTGACAAGCCTGGACGGCGTTCGAATTCGCATCTACGAGATTGATGGCGACGCCGGGAGGGTAGCCACCCGCATCCACACGATGAGCCAGCACCTGCAGGACGATGGGTGGGCGCCGGTACTATTGATCAACAAAGAAAACGAGGCCACTTACATGCTGTTACGCGTCGTCGACGGGCATATCCGTGGAATGACCGTTTTGGTTTCAGATGGAGATTCAGAAGCCGTTGTTATCAACCTGATGGGAGATATCAAACCGCAGCATTTTGGCGATGTCATGGTGGCTCTGGACGTAGACGCACCCGGCGTCGAGGATGTGCAGCCTGCTGACAGCGCTTTCATCAATTGACGCTCCACAACAGGCGAGCCTGGCTTTGGAAAAAATAAGATTGAAAAAGTCAGCGGCCGGGCCCAGACTTTCGGCATGCGCTATCTACCGTTCTCCCTGGCCCTTTTCATCTGCACCGCCTGCATGGCGCAAAGCCCTTACGTCACGTTAAAAAACGAACGCTTCAACGTCGAGTTGGCGGAAACCTCGGAAAAGCAGGCGCTGGGCCTGATGTTCAGGGACCACCTGCCGGACGATCATGGCATGTTGTTCCCGTTTCCATCCGAGGCACTACGAAGTTTCTGGATGAAAAACACACGGATTCCGCTGGACATCTTCTATTTCGACAAAGAGCTCAAACTGGTGAGCGTTGCAGAAAACGCGAGCCCCTGCCGGACACAGCAATGCCCGAACTATCCGAGCACGGGGCCGGCAAAGTACGTATTGGAACTCAACGCGGGTAAAGCTGCCGAACTGGGTGTGCAAACCGGAGATGTTCTGGAGTTGCACCTGGATTAAGTCCTGCTTGAACCCGATCATGGCCAGTAACAGTAAAAAAAGTCTGAAGATCCTGCAGGTCAGCGATTGTCATGTCTCAGCCGATCCCAACGCTGATTACCGCGGACAAAATGCAGCTCGGAATCTCGAAAAGCTGCTAACGCCCATGCGTGCGTGGAATCCGGACCTGGTGTTGCTGACCGGGGATGTCAGCGAGGACGCGAGCCAGGCTTCCTATGCCCGGGTTGCCCTCACGCTGAGCAAGCTTGATGCGCCAATACTTGCATTGCCTGGAAACCATGATGATCCAGCAGTGATGCAACAGCATTTCCCTTTTGGACCGTGGAGCGGCCCCTGTGTCAGGACGCTGCCCCCCTGGTTGCTGGTGCTGTTGGATTCCACAGCACCGGGAGAAATTTCAGGGTCGTTCAATCGGCAGGCGCTGGAACAAATGCAGGAACAGCTGCAAGACAGCGGGGCTGAACACATTCTGGTGGCTTTACACCACCAACCGGTGCCGGTGAATTCGCCCTGGATAGACCGCTACGCACTGGAAAATCCCGCTATGTTTTTCAAAACCATTGACCGGGACAGCAGGGTCCGGTGCATCGTCTGGGGGCATGTACACCATGATTTCCATTCGCAAAGGAACGGTGTGATTCTGCTCGGGGCGCCGTCTGCAGTCGCCAATAGCCTGCCGCAGGCTCAGCAGTTCACACTGGACCTTGCAGGCCCTTCATGTAGATGGCTGGAGTTGAAAACAGATGGAACAGTTGTTACTGGACTCTTGCGGCCGGTTCAGTCCTCGGCCGGTAAAACAAACCACAGAATGAGGTAGACGATGATGCCCGGAAACGCAGCCGAGCAGATGGAAAGCAACACGTATGCGACGCGTGTTCCGGTCACAGACCAGCCGAAATGCCGCGCAATGCCGGCACAAACACCTGCGATCATGGAATCATGGCTGGAGCGTTTTATCCCGCCTCTATCACTCATTTTGCACTGCCACGCATCTGCTGCTTTGTCCTAAGAATACCCTAAACTGACGCAAGAAACCGGAACGGGTACGGGTCAGATTTCGATCATTTCGAAGTCTTCCTTGCCTGCGCCGCAGTCTGGGCAAACCCAGTACTCCGGGATGTCTTCCCAGCGGGTGCCGGGAGCAAGCCCGTCTTCGGGTGAACCCTTCTCCTCTTCGTAAATCCAGCCACAGATGATGCACATCCAGTTCTTGTAGTCATTCTCGCTCATTGGTTTTTATTTTCCCGAAAAAAGTAGCGTAGTTTGCCATACAATACTGCAATGAGCAGCAGCAAAGATCTGATTTCAAGGGCGCGTGTCCATATTCCGGGCGGTGTCAATTCTCCGGTACGTGCATTCAACGGGGTCGGAGGAGACCCGGTGTTCTTTGAGCGCGCCGAAGGCGCCTGCCTGTACGACGTCGATGGCCGTTCCTACATCGATTACGTTGGCTCCTGGGGGCCGATGATTACCGGCCATGCGCACCCGGAGATCATTTCTGCGGTGCGCGAAGCCGCCGGCCGGGGGTTGAGTTTCGGGGCGCCTTGCCCGGCCGAGGTGGATATGGCAGACCTGCTGTGTTCCATCGTACCCGGCATGGACATGGTTCGCATGGTCAACTCCGGCACCGAGGCGACCATGAGCGCGATTCGGGTCGCACGGGCGGCGACCGGGCGTGACCTGATAGTCAAGTTCGAGGGCTGTTATCACGGACACGCGGATAGTTTCCTGGTGAAGGCGGGTAGCGGGGCTCTCACCCTGGGCGTTCCAACCTCTCCCGGCGTTCCGCCGGCGATTGCCGACCTAACAGTGACACTGCCTTATAACGACCTGGGGGCGGTGAGGGATTGCCTGGCTACCCGCGGACAGGATGTTGCAGCCATTATCGTGGAGCCGGTTGCCGGCAACATGAATTGTATTCCGCCCGTTGAAGGTTTTCTGGACGGCCTGCGTTCGGCCTGTGACGAGCATGGTTGCCTGTTGATTTTCGACGAGGTTATGACCGGTTTCCGCGTTGCATTGGCGGGCGCGCAAGGTCTTTATGGAATCACGCCCGACCTGTCCACATTCGGAAAAGTGATCGGTGGCGGGATGCCGGTTGGCGCTTTCGGCGGCAAACGGGAATTGATGGAACTGGTCGCTCCCAGCGGGCCGGTGTACCAGGCCGGTACGCTATCAGGTAACCCTGTTGCAATGGCAGCTGGCCTGGCCAATATACGTTTGATCGCACGCGATGGTTTCTTTGAAGACCTGACCGCAAAAACGGGCAGGCTTGTCGATGGCATCCAGGAAGTGGCCGACCAGGAAGGAGTTTCACTGCGAACGACACGGGTAGGGGGCATGTTCGGTATGTTTTTTACCGATTCAGACCGAATCGTGAACTTCGCCGAAGCCGGGAGCTGTGACGTCGATGCCTTCAAAGCCTTTTATCACATGATGCTGAAGCGGGGTGTGTACCTGGCGCCTTCGGCCTTCGAGGCCGGGTTCGTTTCATCAGCCCATCATGATGAGCATATTGAGGCGACCATTGCGGCTGCCCGTGAGTCCTTCAGCCGGCTTTGAGCTGGCGATAGGATCTCAGCCCCAGCTAAGGTATTTTCAACCATCCAGAAACAGGTCTTTCATCAGAGCTTCTCCCGGTTTGATGGAATAATTTTCAAAATCATTCATCCCGGTTGCCCGCAGTACATCCTCGTCGAGAAAAAAGTTACCGGTGCAGTGCCTGGCTTCCTGGGTAAGTATTGCGTACGCTGCGTCGGCCATGATTTCCACGCTGCGGCAGTGTTCCGGTTTGATCATGCCGTCAAACGTGTTTAACGCGTCCGTTGCAATGACGGTTCGAGGCCACAGGGCATTGAAAGCGATGCCCTCCTTGCGAAACTCTTCCGCCATACCCAGCACGCACATACTCATACCGTACTTGGTCATGGTGTAGGCCACGTGATCCCTGAACCATTTGGGATTCAGGTTCAGCGGCGGCGACAAATTAAGCACATGGGGATTCGTCGACTTCAGTAAATGCGGGATACAGGCCCTGGACATCAGGTAGGTTCCACGGGTGTTGGTATTAAACATCAAGTCGTATCGTTTGACCGGGAGATCACGGGTTCCGCTGAGCATGATCGCGCTGGCGTTATTGACCAGTATGTCGATTCCACCAAAGTGATTCACGGCTTCTTCTACGGCCCCAGTCACGGCGTCTTCGTCCCTGACATCCAGGCGGATGGCGAGGCCCTGGCCTCCTGCGGCGTTTATCTCCTCAACTGCTGTATGGATGGTTCCGGGCAGTATCGGGTGTTTTCTATGCGTCTTGGCCGCAACAGCGATGTTGGCGCCGTCTCCCGCGGCCCGAATCGCCATCGCCTTGCCTATACCCCGGGAAGCTCCGGTGATAAGCAGGGTTTTTCCGGCCAGATTTGTCCCCATGTCACGACTCCCAACGGATCAATCCCGTATTATAACGGCCTGTCGGCTATCGAAATCGAACGTGCCGGGTATTTAAAGGAAGCATTACTTGGAAACAGGCTGGACACAAGACTTATTAAGCTGGCTCAATGCTCATCCAGGCTGGGGTTTTGGCATTGTTTTTCTGGTGGCATTCTTCGAATCATTGGTCCTGATCGGAATTCTGTTACCGGGTATCGTGATCCTGTTTGGTGTTGGTACGCTGATCGGCCTGGGTTTGTTCGAGATGATACCGATCTGGGTTGCGGCATCAACCGGCGCCTTTTTTGGTGATTCGCTGAGCTATGCACTGGGTCATCGTTTCCGGGCGCACCTGCTGGACGTCTGGCCATTTTCCCGCTACCCGGCCCTGATGGAGAGGGGCACCCGGTTTTTCCATGCCCACGGCGCCAAGAGCGTAGTGGCCGGCCGCTTTATCGGGCCTTTGCGTCCCATCATTCCTTCCGTGGCAGGCATGATGGGCATGAAGCCATCGCGATTCCTCGCTGTAGATATTCCGGCCTGTATCACCTGGGCCCCGTCTTTCCTGCTGCCCGGCATGCTGTTCGGTGCGTCGCTGGAAGTCGCCTCCGAATACACGGGACGATTAACGGTAATGCTGGTCATCCTGGTTGCTATTCTATGGATGACGTGGTGGATTATCCGTTCTGTTTACGAGCCCCTGGCTACCCGGTCTGCGCGCTGGTTGCGCCATGCCATTCGCTGGAGTCGTCGCCACAAAGTGCTCGGCCGGGTCGCCGGGCCGGTGCTCGACCCTTCGCGCGGAGAAGTTCTGTCGGTCACCATGATGGGCATCCTTCTGGTCGTTGTATTTTGGGCCTTGATGATGCTGCTGTTCCTTTCGCCTTTTTCAGCACAGCCAAAAGCAGTGGACCAGGCTGTGCAGGATATCGCCCTGTCCTTGCGGAATCATCTTGCCGATCCTGTGATGGTGGCCATTTCGCAACTTTCCCGCTGGCCGGTATCCATTTTCTCGGCACTTGCCCTGTTGCTCTGGCTGCTGGGCGCCGGGCGCAGGAATGCGGCACTGCACTGGCTCATTGCAATAGGCGGCGGTGGCGGGTTACATCTTTTGCTTTCATGGAGCCTGAGAACCACCCCCCAGGTCCTGGACATAGTTGGCCAGGCGCCACACAGCCCGAGTGCGGCAATGAGCTTATCTACGGTTGTCCTGACGTTTTTTGCCGTGATGGAAGCGGGTGAGTTACAGCGGAAGCACCGGCAGTGGCCTTATCTCTCTGCGGCATTGATCCTGACATTACTTATGCTGTCCCGGCTGTACCTTGGCATGGAGTGGTTGAGCGGAGCACTGATGGGTGTTGCAATGGGTCTTGCCTGGACTGCGATTGTCGGTATCGCATACCGGCAAAGAGCCGTCCGGCGATTTTCCAGTGCAGCCGCCAGCCTGATTTTTTACGGTTCGTTTCTCGCATTGTTTTCCTGGCAGGTGACGGAGCATTTGAGCGACGATCTCACCGCGCTCGAGGCGCCTACGGTAATACAGCAGGTGGATCGTAATTCCTGGTGGGAATCCACCTGGAAAGACATGCCGATGGAGCGAACACGGCTGTCGTCCGTGGCTTCCCGAAAATTTAACGCCCAGATTGCGGCCGACCCTGCGCAGATTTCCACGCTTTTGGAACAGGCCGGGTGGGAGAGTGTGCCCAAAACAGATTGGCGCTGGATTATCCAGGCGCTCAACCCCAACCCCGACCAGGCCAGCCTGCCTTTGCTGGGGCGTGCCTACCAGGGGCGCTCCGAAGAATTGTTGTTGCGCAGGAACCTGGAACCGGATGGGCGGTTGTTGACGATACGGCTGTGGGATTCAGGGGTTCGCCTGATGCCCGGGGAACAGGTTCTTTACCTGGGACAATTATCCGAGGAAGAGCTGGTACAGAGCCTGGGTCTGTTCAGTTTCTGGAGGTCAACTGCGGTAGAGCGCAATCAGTTCCGGCCGATCCGTGACCCCCTCAAGAGCCTGGAACAAAAACTCGTGGCCGAAAAATTGCTCCTGATCCGCTCATTTCAGGCGGACTGAAATCGTGGCAGGATCTCAACCAGGTTCTGTAGTCGTTCGATGGGGTCAGATAACTCGAGCAGATGCTGCTTTTCGATACCACCCAGCGGCAACAGTTCAGACAGGCGATAGCCCAGCCACACGGCATCCTGGAGGTGGTCGGGTGTGTAATCCGGATACTGGTGCGCCACATTTTCCATGAAGCGACCAACTACATCACTTAATACTGAATAGGCTTCAGGAACCGCGCACTTTGGCGGTTCAGGCAATACCCGGACCTGTGCCCTGAACAAGCCATCATCCTCTTGCCAGGTGTTTTCCGTGGTGAAACGGAGTTTCCCGGTAGCCGAAACGCCGAGCAGACCATCTTCCAGTGTGTACCAGTCGATAATATGTGCGTGTGTCCCCACCTGCGTGGTCTTGACGGGCTCCACGGCTTCCTCACCTTCGCGGATCAGGCAAACCCCGAATCCCGTGTCGCTGCGAGCGCAATCCCGCACCATGGTGAGGTAGCGTTGCTCGAAAATTCGCAGGGGAAGGTGGCCTCCAGGGAAAAGGACCGTGCGCAGAGGGAATAAGGGGATTTCAACGGTGCTCATGGTCCTTAATCGACTGACTGAAGCGGGCAGGCGCAGATTCGAAAGCGCCATTGCTCATGAAAATGACGTGGTCGCCTGGCTTCACCGTGTCGAGCATCAATGCCAGCATGTCGTCACTGCGTGTAATCACCCGGCCACGCCCGTCCAGCGGCGCGAGTGCTTCCTGTGGGTCCCAGTCAATGCCTTCCCCCGCCATCAGCCAAACGTGATCGGCTGACATAAGGGCGGGGCCCAGTTCGTCGATATGTACGCCAGCCCGCATGGTGTTGCTGCGGGGTTCCAGTGCCACCAGTACACGGGCGTTGCCGACATTTCGACGGAGGCCTTCCAGGGTCAGCCGAATGGCTGTGGGATGATGAGCAAAATCATCGTATACGTGGATATCATCAGTTTGGCTGATCAGTTCCATTCTTCCCTTGACGCCTTTGAAGGACGTCAATGCCTCTATGGCCAAGCGCGCACTGACACCTGCGGCCACCCCAGCGGCTATCGCGGCGCAGGCGTTCATCGCATTGTGCCGCCCGACATGTGTCCAGGACATCTGGCCGATGAGCTCGTCTTTCAGGAAAAACGCTAATTCACTGCCGTCTGGTTTGAGCAACTCGACCTTCCAGTCCGACCCCTCGTCAAACGAGAGTCGTTGCAACCGGCTCCAGCAACCCTGGTCGAGTACGGATTCCAGCCTGGCATCCTGCCCGTTGCTGATAATCAGGCCATTTCCCGGAATGGTCCGGACCAGGTGATGAAACTGGGTCTGTATCGCCTTCAGATCCGGATAAATATCCGCGTGATCGAATTCCAGGTTGTTGAGGATTGCGATATCTGGCCGGTAGTGGACAAATTTGGCACGCTTGTCGAAAAATGCCGTGTCGTATTCGTCAGCCTCTACGACGAAGAATCGGTTTCCGTCCCGGGCCGAATACCCGAAGTTTTCCGGTACGCCACCGATAAGAAAACCGGGCTCCTCACCCGCTGCTTCCAGAATCCAGGCCAGCATGCTTGCTGTTGTGGTCTTGCCGTGTGTGCCGGCAACCGCGATGACGGTCTTGCCACGCAAGTAGTTTTCACCCAGCCAAAGCGGTCCGGATGTGTAGTTGATTCCGTTATTGAGGACGTATTCGACAGCAGGGTTACCCCGGCTGAGTGCGTTTCCGATGACCACCAGGTCCGGTTCAGGGTCCAGGTGTTCTGGCAGATAACCTTCGAACAACTCGATACCCTCATCTGTCAGTTGGGTACTCATGGGGGGGTAAGTGTGTTGATCCGACCCGGATACGCGGTGGCCGGCGCGTATTGCCAGCAGCGCGACACCACCCATGAAGGTGCCGCAGGCGCCCAGAATGTGAATATGCATATCCTTCCTATCCAAAAGCAGCTCTGAGGAGCATGAAGTTTGCCGAAAAAATCAAGACGGCCAAGAGTACCCCAATGCTCATCTTGATGGACAGTGCGTGCCGGTAAATATGTGCATCGACGGCCAGGCTCCAGCCAAAAAGGCCAAGGTATAACAGGGCCAGATCCGGCTGGGATTTGCCGGGGTCGACCCGCGTCAGGATCAGGATAGACAGAAGCCCGAAAATGAAGCCGGTGCCAGCCAGTGCGACCAGGGTTTGCGGCAGGCGCACCTGAAAATTCCTGAATTTCAGTAACACGGCGACAAGGCTGAATTGGACGCCAATGGCCAGCAGGCTGCGGGGCGCTCCGTCTGCTTCACCAAAAAGCTGGTCGGCGATGAACCCTTGTGCGATGTAAGCCAGGGATATTACAGTGGCGAACAACCAGCCGTCCGGCATATTTTGCGGGCCGGACCGCAGTCGCAGCATATCCGCCAGAGCCAGAATGAAGCGGCCCGTCACAGGAGTCACGTGCGTCACGCCTTTGACTCAGAAACCTGAGCGCATTTGCAATACAGCCTTGATGCGCTGGAAGATTTCTTCAATCGACCCCTCTCCCAAAATGCGGGAGAGCAGTCCCTGGCCCCCGTAATACTCAATCACCGGGGCTGTCTGTTCGGAATAGATTTTCATCCGGTTACGTACGGCTTCCTCAGCATCGTCGCTACGCCCTTCCATGGCGGAGCGCTTGGCAAGGCGGTTGATCAACTCCTCAATGTCGACGTCAATCTGCAAAAGCTTCGTCCACGGGCTGTTCGAGACGGCCAAGTAATTCGTCCAGTGCACCAGCCTGAACCGTATTGCGCGGATAGCCATCCAGGATGAAGCCGTCTTTAACGTCTGGCTGTGACAGGCGTTCCTTGATCAGGTCCAGCATGATGTCGTCAGATACCAATTCGCCTCGATCCATAACGCTCCTGGCCTTCAATCCAAGCTCTGTCCCGGCCTTGGCAGCCGAGCGCAGGACCACGCCCGTTGAAATATGCGGCAGGTTCAGTTCTTTGGCCAACAGGGCAGCCTGCGTTCCTTTTCCTGAACCGGGTGCGCCCAGCAATACAATTCGCATAAGACGTTATCCGTCTACTAGAATAAGGGGCTAACGCTAACCGCTCGTAAACCGCAAGTCAATGCGACATTGTGGCCCAGAAGGGAGCCTTTTATTGATGAAGAAGAATATCCTTTATGCACAGTCAGGCGGAGTGACGCCTGTGATCAATGCTACCGCTTGCGGAGTAATAGAAACCGCCCGCAACCACCGAGACCGGATCGGCAAGGTTTATGCCGGTAAGGACGGAATTATCGGCGTATTGCGGGAAGAATTAATCGATACAACGAGGGAATCAAAATCGAACATCTCTTCGCTTAAGCACACCCCGGGTGGTGCGTTCGGATCCTGTCGCTACAAGCTGAAAAGCATCGAGGAAAGCAAGCGCGAATACGAGCGTCTGATCGAAGTTCTGCGTGCCCACGACATCGGGTACTTCCTTTACAACGGCGGAGGCGACTCTTCAGATACCGCCTATAAAGTTTCACAGATCAGCAAGAAGATGGGCTTCCCGGTGCAGTGTATCGGTGTGCCGAAAACCATTGATAATGATTTACCGATTACGGACAACAGCCCCGGCTTTGGTTCGGTCGCAAAATACGTAGCCGTATCCATCATGGAGGCAAGCCTTGATGTCGAGTCCATGGCTTCCAGTTCAACTAAAGTATTCGTGCTGGAAGTGATGGGCCGTCACGCCGGTTGGATAGCCGCTGCTGCGGGTTTGGTGGCACGGGAACAAGGCGACCCGCCTCACGTAATCCTGTTTCCGGAAGCGCCGTTCAAACAGCGCGAGTTCCTGCAAAAGGTAAAACATGCGGTTGAGCAGCATGGTTATTGCTCGATTGTTGTCTCGGAAGGTGTACGCAATACCAAGGGCAAGTTTCTCGCTGATGCAGGCACCAGGGACGCTTTCGGCCACGCCCAGTTGGGAGGGGTCGCCCCGGTTATCGCTAACCTGGTTCGGGATAAGCTCGGTTACAAATATCACTGGGCAGTGTCCGACTACCTGCAGCGTTCGGCACGGCATGTGGCGTCAAAGGTAGATGTGGACCAGGCTTATGCCGTTGGTGAAGCGGCGGTAATGTTCGCCTTGAATGGGAAAAGTGGTGTCATGCCGGTGATCAAGAGGCTGTCTAACAACCCGTATCGCTGGAGGATCGAAGAAGCATCGCTGGGCCGTATGGCCAACCGGGAAAAATTGATGCCAAAGAGTTACATCTCGGCCGATGGTATGGGAATTACACCCGCTGCCAGGCGATACCTGGCGCCACTGATTCGCGGCGAAGATTATCCACCCTACGACCGTGACGGCCTGCCGAAATATGTACGAATGAAAAAAGTGCTGGCCCGGAAGAAGCTGCCGGAGTTTGATGTTTAGGGAGCCTCAGGCCCATTACCCGATATCTCTGCTTTGCTGAGCAAAAAAACCCCCGCACAAGGCGGGGGTTTTTCAGACTGTAAAAGCATCGATTAACCCAGCAAAACTCCACCGTATTGAACAAAAAACGGTGCAAACACAAGGCTCAGAATTGCAGACAGCTTGATCAGGATGTTCAGCGAAGGACCTGAAGTATCTTTCAGCGGATCACCGACGGTATCGCCGACTACTGCTGCTTTGTGTACTTCAGAGCCCTTGCCTCCCAGGTTACCTGCTTCGATGTACTTTTTGGCATTGTCCCAGGCGCCCCCACTGTTGGAAGAGGCGATGGCGAGTACGCCGCCAGCAACCAGTGAGCCAACCAGTAGACCCGCTACCGAAGAAACACCGAAGAGAAATCCGGCCAGAATCGGCGATCCCATGATCAGCACGCCCGGTGCAATCATTTCGCGCAGGGCGGCCTTGGTGGAGATAGCGACACACTGTGCGTAATCAGGTACACCGGTTCCTTCCATGATGCCGGGAATGGTTTTGAACTGATGGCGGACTTCTTCGATCATGGCGAAAGCGGCTTTGCCCACTGATTTCATTGTCATTGCGGTAAACAGGAATGGCAGCACCGCTCCGATAAACACGCTGGTGAAAACCACCGGATCCAGCAGGCTCAGGGAAACCGGCTCGCCCAGCAGCTTTTCGGAAGCCGTGATGAAAGCGGCGAATAACGCCAATGAAGTAAGTATGGCTGCGCCAATGGCAAAACCCTTGCCAATGGCGGCAGTGGTATTACCCGCGGAATCGAGAATGTCCGTGCGGCGACGGACTTCTTTGTCCAGCCCGACCATTTCTGCGATCCCGCCGGCATTGTCTGCAACCGGACCGTAAGCATCAATGGTCAATGCAATCACCAGCGTGCCGAGCATGCCCAGGGATGCAATGGCAACGCCATACATGCCGGCCAGATCCCAGGAGACGAAAATACTGACTGCAATACACAAGTAAGGAAAAACCGTGCTCTTATAGCCAAGCGCCAGACCGAAGATGATGTTGGTGGCAACACCGGTTTCGCAGGATTTGGCCAGTTCCCTGACGGGGTTATATTTTTCTGAAGTGTAGTAGCCCGTCAACAGCCCTACCGCCAAACCGGCGATCAGGCCGGACAGGAAGCAAAAGTAAACTCCCATCGAAGTATAGCTTGCGCCACCCAGCTCGAATGAAGCGGGAATAAGCATCTTGGTGACGAAAAACATGACAATGGCCATCAATACGCTGGAGATGATCAACAACTTCATCAGGGCGGGCGCCACATCGTCTTCTGTCTTAACGCTGACCAGCAGTTTCGTGATCAGGCTGACAGGAATACCTGCTGCGCTGATCAGGATCGGGTACAAGAGAGCATCAGGGTTGCCGGCGAACGCGATGGCTGAAATAACCATTGCGGCGCAGGTGCTCTCGGCGCAGGAACCGAACAGGTCAGCGCCCATGCCAGCCACGTCACCGACGTTGTCACCGACGTTGTCTGCGATGACGGCAGGGTTGCGGGGGTCATCTTCAGGAATGCCCTTTTCCACCTTGCCCACGAGGTCGGCGCCCACATCTGCAGCCTTGGTGAAAATTCCGCCACCCACCCGGGCAAACAGTGCGATGGTGGACCCACCGAGACCAAAGCCGGCAATGACTTCCATCAGGATGTGGTTGTTTTCAGGCCCGAGATCGGCCAGCAGAAACTTCATTACCACATAGATAATGACCATGCCAAGTGTGGCCAGGCCAACCAGGGCAAAACCCATCACTGCACCCGAATTAATGGCGACATCAAAAGCGTGTGAAATGTCCCTCTTGGCTGAAACAGTAGTACGCGCATTACCTTGCGTCGCGACTTTCATGCCAATGTAGCCTGATGCAATGGAGATGGCTCCGCCAAACAGGAATGCCAGCGCAGTGTAAATTCCTTCCCGTATGTCCGGCGTGTGGGAATCGTCTATCAATATGACGATGATCGCGGCAAAACAGACCATGAAGATGGCAAGAAATTTGTACTCCTGGCGCAGGAACGCCATGGCGCCGTCGGCAATTGCGCCGTGGATGAATTTCAGGCGTTTTGCGTCATTCTCTTCCAAGCCCAAAGTCAGCGGTACACTAATCACCTTCTTCATGTAAATAAAAGCGATGACCAGGCCCAGAAGAGAAAGGGCTGTGGTGACTGTGATTGTTATTCCCGGCATTTATTTTGCACTCCCAAAATTGGTGTTTTTCTTAAATCGCGCGCACTTTACCACAAACCATCGGCGGCTTGATAAGCCTGGGCGACAAAAATCTCCTAAATCAATCGATTATCAGGGTCTGCGCAGTTTTGGGAATGATTGAGCGGTACCAGAAGGGTCGTGCGCCAATTGCATGCCGTCGAGCGCAGGCAATGGAGCAAGTGCGGTTTCGCCGAAGGCGAAGAAGCGCTTGTGGAATGCCGTGGCGCGTGCAGCCGCCTTCCGGCGTAGCCGGGAGCATATGTCCAGGGATGGACGGTAGTAGGGCAATGCAGGAGCAATTGCCGAGGGAAGCGAGACACATGGATAATCACCAATGACCATGAATTTGTGTGCAAGCACCAATTTTCCACCGTTTGGTGCGCCCTTTCCGGTAAGATTCGTGCATTGAACATCCTCGCGAATATCCGGTCTACTTAGCGCTGCCCGGGTAATCTGAAAACGAAACTAAACAATGAGACGTAATGCATTAATCTGGTTAGGAATGGTTCTCGGCCTGTCGTTGGCACCGGCAGCATCGGCTATCGAGTTTGATGAAGTCCGTAATTTCGAAGACGTTTTTGTTATCTCGGGCAACGCGCCGAGCCGCGACCGCCTGGAAGTCCGTTGGGAAATCGCAGAGGACTACTACCTCTACAACAACAAATTCCTGCGCTTTACATCTGCAACAGACGGCGTTGTACTGGGAGAGCCCGATATTCCCAGGGGTGAAATCAGGTTTGACGATTTGCTGGGCGAGGAAGTCGAGAAGTACCACCAGCAACTGACCGTGATCCTACCGCTTGACTCCGTGCCCGCTGGCGTCGAGGTTGTGCAACTGAAGGTGCGGTCCCAGGGCTGTCTCGAAAGCGTACTGTGTTACCCGCCAACGGAACAGTTGCTGATCTTCAGCCTGCCCCGGGAGTCAACCCTGGCGGAGCCCGCGGCCGGCCTGTCAGATCATTCACTGTCCGGGCTGGGCCAGTCCCAGTCACTCCTGGCCCGGGAAGAGCCCACGGCGCTGAAGCCTGAAGAAGCATTTATCTATGAATCCATCGGCTACAGCGCCGATACTGCATTGGTTCGATTCACTGCACAAAGCGGTTATTACCTGTACGTGGATAAATTCCGGTTCCGGCTTATCACGGATGACGGTTTTGTCATCCGTGGTGTCGACTTGCCGGAGGGCGTGGTCAAGGACGACCCCGAATTTGGACCGGTTCAGGTTTATTACGGTCAGGTCGAAATCCCCGTTCGCTTTGACCGCCCGGCTGGCGAGGCAATAGACATCGAGCTCGAGGCGAGCTTCCAGGGATGCCGGGATGGAGATATCTGTTATCCGCCGATGTCGCGGGTGGTTACCTTCCAGATGCCGGCTGCTGCAGCGGCCATTGGTCAAGTGGTCTCGCAGGAATCGCGAGCCGCGACGCCGGCAACGGCGGCGCCGTTCACGGAACAGGACAAACTGGCGAGCCTCCTGACCAGTCACCCTGTTCGCGCAATCGCTGCCTTCTTCGTGGCGGGGCTCCTGTTGGCGTTCACGCCCTGTGTGTTCCCGATGGTCCCGATCCTGTCGGGGATTATCGTCGGCCAGGGTGACCGATTGACAACCATGCGGGCGTTCTGGCTGTCACTTATCTATGTGTTGGCCATGGCCGTGACTTATACCGTGGCCGGCGTACTGGCGGGTCTGTTCGGACAGAATCTGCAGGCAGTATTCCAGAATCCCTGGATCATCAGCGGGTTTGTACTGATTTTTATCTTGCTGGCCCTCTCCATGTTCGGTTTCTATGAGCTCCAGCTTCCGGGCCGTCTGCAGACTCGATTGGCGCAAGCCAGTAACCAGCAGCAGGGTGGGCAGTTGTGGGGTGTCGCCATAATGGGCTTTCTTTCCGCTCTGATCGTGGGCCCCTGCGTCGCGCCTCCACTAATGGCGGCCCTGATTGTGATTGGTTCCTCTGGTAGCGCAACACTCGGAGGTGCCGCTTTGTTTTCGCTCGCGATGGGTATGGGCGTGCCGTTGATCGTGTTTGGCGTTTCAGCCGGAAAGCTGGTCCCCAGGGCCGGTGCCTGGATGGACGCGATCAGGGCTGTATTCGGTGTTGGCCTGCTGGCGCTGGCAATCTGGATGCTTGAACGGATTTTGCCGGGTGCGATTATCATGCTTCTTTGGGGCACACTTGCAATCGCCAGTGGTATTTACCTTGGCGCGCTTGAGCGAATAGATTCAGGTGCATCCGGCTGGAGTCGGCTTTGGAAATCATTGGGCATTGTTCTGTTGGTGCTCGGGATTCTGGAAATCGTTGGAGCTGCCGCGGGCGGCGATTACTGGTTGCGACCGTTAACCGGTATCCAGTCCATGGCCGGTGGCGCCCCGGTTGATACACACACAGCATTTCGCAGGGTCAAGTCAGTGGAGGACCTGGAGCAGTCGCTGACACAAGCCAGTGCGAGCGGCAAAGGCTCCATGCTCGATTTTTATGCGGACTGGTGCGTGGAATGCAAGCGCATGGAGCGAAACACCTTCACGGACGACGGTGTGAAGGGTTTGCTCGAGCGTTTCCAGCTTCTGCAAACGGATGTCACGGCAAACGACCAGGTCGACCAGACGTTGATGAAATCTTTTGGCATTATCGGTCCCCCGGCCATCCTGTTCTTCGATCGGACCGGAGCGGAAATGAAGGCCTATCGCCTGGTCGGCTATTTTGAGCCGGAGGAGTTCATCGACCATCTCAACCGGGTTCTCGCCGCGCAGTGAGAAAGAATTTCGTCATTATGGCTGTGGTGGCCCTGGTGGCGTCATCCGGCGGTTATTTTCTGGCAATGGTTTGGAGCCCTCCCCGGGGTTCCCAGGTACCCGAAGCGCCAGGGTCTGGCGCCATGGCAACGCCATCAACGGATGATCTGCTGGGTCAGCGACGTCCGGACTTCACGCTGCGCAATACCGAAGGAATTGAGGTATCAGCTGATGATTTCGACGGCGCTGTTTTGCTGGTCAATTTTTGGGCCACATGGTGTTCTCCCTGCGTTGAAGAGATGCCAATGCTGTCCGGGCTTCAGCAAAAATATGCTGGCGAGGGTGTGAAAATTATCGGTATTGCACTTGACGACGCAGACCGGGCGCGCGAATTCGCGGCAGATCTGTCGATAAAGTATCCGGTACTCGTCGGCCAGGCCGACGTGGTACTGACCAGTCGGCGTTTCGGAAATACCACCGGCATGCTCCCTTTCAGCGTGCTGGTCGATGCCAACGGCATCATCCGCTGGACCCGCCTGGGAGCCCTGACCCGCGAAGAATTGGAAAAACAAATACAAGCTCTCAGGTAGCTATTCAATCCTGGCGCAGTCGCCTACACAGGAAACCGGGTCAGGCTCCATGGGGATATTTTACAACTTCACCTAAACTGCGGCTATTTGTTCCTATTTGTGGACAAACTGCACACATTGGGGCAAAATTCCAGCCCCATACGAGAAAATTCCCATGGCAAGCATACTGGTCCTCAACGGCCCCAACCTCAACCTGCTTGGCAGCAGGGAGCCCAATCAGTACGGGTATCGCACGCTGCAAGAAATCATGGAAGATCTCACCCGTTTCGCGGGAGCCTGCGGCCATGAATTACAGCATGTGCAGGAAAACAGTGAAGGCGTCATGGTGGAGGCTGTGCACAAGGCCGCGAACGACAGGGTTGATTACATCATCATTAATCCTGCGGCGTACACCCATACCAGCGTGGCGCTCAGGGACGCCCTGCTAGCGGTGCGGATTCCTTTTGTTGAAGTACACTTGTCGGCCGTCTCAGCCCGTGAGCCATTCAGGCAGATTTCCTATTTTTCGGACATCGCCATGGGAGTGATCACCGGATTCCATGGTGAAAGCTACATGCTTGCCATGCAGGCCATCATCAATCACATAGAACCCTAAAACACATGCCGGGCCGGCGCCCCGGCAGGAGCGGAACGAGTGGATATCAGAAAGATAAAAAAACTCATTGAGCTGCTGGAAGAAAGCAGCCTTACGGAAATTGAAATTGTGGAAGGTGAGGAGTCTGTTCGCTTGAGCCGGATCGGTCATGCCAACGCAGGATTTGTGCCGCCACCCATGCAACCCGTAGAGCCCAATGTCCAAGCGGCAGCCACGCCACCAGCTGTCCTGGGGCCGGCGGCTGTTGAAGCTGCAGGAGAACAGAAAGAAGAACCGGTGCCAGAGGGCGAGTTGGTTCGCGCGCCAATGGTTGGCACTTTCTACGCGTCGTCCAGCCCCGAGGCTGAACCCTTCGTTTCACTGGGTCAGCAAGTCTCCGAGGGTGAAACCATGTGCATTATCGAAGCAATGAAGATGTTCAACCAGATCGAAGCGGAAGCTTCCGGTACCGTGGTCGCGATCCTGGCTGAAAGCGGCCAGCCCGTTGAATTCGATCAACCGCTTTTCGTGATCCGATAGCGCCCTGAGATGGCTGTTCTCGAGAAAATTGTCATTGCCAACCGCGGTGAAATTGCGCTCCGGATTCTACGTGCCTGTCACGCGATGGGGATCAAAACGGTAGCCTTGCATTCGACGGTTGACCGCAACTTGAAGCACGTGGCAATGGCGGACGAATCGGTGTGTATCGGACCTGCGTCTGCCACCGACAGTTATCTCAATGTGCCTGCCATTATTGCGGCAACAGAAGTCACTGACGCTGTGGCAATCCATCCCGGTTACGGATTTCTGGCTGAAAATGCGGACTTTGCGGAACGGGTGGAGCAAAGCGGCTTTATTTTTATCGGCCCGAGGCCGGAAACCATTCGCCTGATGGGCGACAAGGTGTCAGCGATCAGGGCCATGAAAGAGGCGGATGTACCCTGTGTTCCCGGTTCGGATGGTCCCCTGAGCGACGACCCCCAGGAGTGCGTCAGAATTGCACGGGAAGTGGGTTATCCGGTCATTATCAAGGCTTCTGCCGGTGGTGGAGGGCGTGGCATGCGGGTGGTAAATACCGAAGCCCACTTACACAACGCCTTGCAACTTACCCGGCAGGAGGCAGCTACTGTTTTCGGAGATGCCACCGTTTACCTGGAAAAATATCTCGAGAACCCCAGACACATCGAGATTCAGATTATCGCCGATCAGCATGGCAATGCCATACATCTCGGCGAGCGCGATTGTTCCAGCCAGCGCCGCCATCAGAAAGTGATTGAAGAAGCGCCGGCGCCAGGGATAAGCGAGGAACAGCGCGAAGAGATTGGCACGGTCTGTGTTGAAGCATGCAAGCGGATTGGTTACCGCGGCGCCGGAACCTTCGAGTTTCTATACGACGGCGGGTGTTTTTATTTTATCGAAATGAATACACGTATCCAGGTAGAGCACCCGGTTACCGAGCGCATCACCGGAGTTGACCTGGTGCGGGAACAGATCCTGATCGCGGCCGGAGACCGCCTTTCACACAAGCAGGAAGACATTAAGATACGAGGTCATGCCATCGAATGCCGAATCAACGCAGAAGACCCCGAGACTTTCATACCATCTCCGGGCCTTGTCGAGGGTTTTCATGCACCAGGTGGGCCGGGAATCCGCACAGAATCACACATCTATGATGGTTATCGCGTGCCGCCAAATTACGACTCCTTGATCGGTAAGATCATCGCGCATGGCGAAACCCGCGAAATGGCGATTGCACGGATGCGTGTCGCGCTGGATGAAATGGTGCTCAATGGGATCAAGACCAACGTCCCTCTGCATAAATGGTTCCTGTGGGACCGCGGTTTTCTGAGGGGTGGGTTCAACATTCACTACCTGGAAAAACGCATCGAAGAGCGGAACGGTTGAAGGGTCTTTAATGGCCTGGATTGAGATCAGCATCAGCGTGGATAGAGAGGCCACGGCGCTGGCTGAACAGACCCTGGAAAAGCTTGGCGCCCTGGCCATAACCCTGCAAGACGACGAGGATAATCCGGTGCTGGAACCGGGCCCCGGCGCAACCCCACTGTGGCCAACTGTGCAAATTCGTGGTTTGTTTGAGGAGGGCACCGATCGTAGCCGTGCGGTCAAAGCGCTACGGAGCGTAAGCGGAGGCGCTCGCTCTGAGCATATTCGGTGGCGGGAGGTTGGCGACCAGGATTGGGAACGGGCGTGGATCGATCGCTTCGCGCCGATGAAATTTGGCAAGCAACTCTGGATTGTACCGAGTGGAATGCAGATTCCTTTTGACCCCCGGAATATCGAGGTTCGCCTCGATCCCGGACTGGCCTTCGGAACCGGAACTCACCCAACCACCGCCTTGTGTCTTGAATGGCTCGACGGACAGGATGTCACTTCCAGGACGGTGGTCGACTACGGCTGTGGTTCCGGCATCCTGGGGATCGCAGCGGCTCTGAAGGGGGCGCAGCGGGTTATCTGCGTGGATAACGACCCACAGGCGCTGGAATCTGCTGCAGACAACGCGCTTCGTAATGCGGTGTCGGGCATCATCCAATGCCATACCCCGCAAACTTGCGGCGAGTTGGAAGCGGATGTTGTCATGGCCAACATTCTGGCAGCCCCGCTCGTTGGGCTGGCCCCTGTTTTGCTGGGCTTCCTTGGCCCGGAGGGCTCCCTGGCCCTGTCCGGCATTCTGCAAGAGCAGGCAGCTGTAGTGCAGGCTGCCTACCAGGCGGATTTTGTTGGGATGGGAACAGTCATCAGAGACGACTGGGTGCTACTGCACGGCTGGCGAACTTCTGCGCGAGCGGACACCGGGCCCGGGCAGAGCTCATGAAGTTGTCCGTTCGAATCAGCCGGCAACTCAGCGACTTGCTCACTTATGTACTGATCCCCGTTGCCGCCCTCATTACAACGTCGTCTTTTTCCAGGCGAATTTTACGCAGGGTCTCCGGTTGGGATTGGTTTTTGGCTGGTGCCGTGGAATCCGCCATCGAAGGCGCCAGGAAACATGTCAGCGTTCTGGATGAAGCAGGATGGAAACGGCGCTGGAAGCAGGTGGAACTGCTTGATGCCCGTGATCTTTACATGATGTTGTTTGGTCGCATGCGGTCGGTGATGGAGGAAATTGAATGTCCTCCGAATTTCCAGAGCGTCCAGGACAGAGTGATGGTAGGGATGCATTGGGGGCCGGCAATTTCGATTCTGAAACTGCTTTCAGTCCGGAAGTTGAAACCCGCTTTTCCATTTCGTCCACCAGAACGTCAATTGCTGCGTTCCCGGCCTTTTAATTACCTGTTCAGCCGTTTGGTATGGGTTTATCTTTCCAGGACACTGGGTGACCGGGCGGTGCCAGTAGGCGGCGCGGGTAAGGTATTGCAGGGTCTGCTGGATGAGCCAGGCACCATCTGTGTACTGATGGACGCCCCGGCGATGCAGGGCCGGCCGGCAAGCAGCAAGCCGGTGCTTGGCACCAGGGCCCGGTTCAATGCAGGATTCCCGGCGCTGATCGCAGATAGGGGCAAAGAGTATGTTTTTTACGCCATGAATCTGAGCCCCGACGGCTCTGTCAGAAAGAAATTGGAAATTGCCGGACCGTTTCGCACGCGCGACGCAGATGATTTTCTTAAGAATTACGCCACTTTTCTGGACAGGCACTTGTCGTCAGACTCGCCGCAATGGCGAATCTGGCATGCCGAACATCAATTTTGGAACAATCCGGTCCTGACTCCCGAATAGGAAGCAGGAGGCTACCAGAAATCGGGCTTTCAATGATCACGTTAACGTTGTTCGGAACATCCTTTCCAACCGGCACGGCTTGCAGACTCATGTAGACTCCAAAAACGATTGGTAAGACGGTCATTAACCCTTTAAAATATCGCGCCCCAACTATTCACTGTGCCGGAAAAAGGACCATCAAGTGCTGACCCTGATTAAAAATGCTGACATCTTCGCCCCCGAAGCAATCGGAGCCGGTTATCTCCTGGTGGGAGGCGGTAAAATCCTTCGTATCGGACACGGGAAACCGGAAATAGATGCGTCCTGCCTTGATCAGACAGTGGACATGCAAGGTGCCCCGCTTGGTCCCGGCCTGATTGACTGTCATGTCCATGTAACCGGAGGCGGGGGTGAAGATGGATTTTCTACGCAGGCTCCACCGGTCCCGCTGTCCCGTTTCACACGGTATGGCGTAACCTCGGTCGTCGGCTTGCTGGGAACAGACGATGAAACACGCTCCACTGCTGGCCTGCTCGCTCGTACCCGAGCCTTGAGAGAAGAAGGCCTGTCGGCCTGGTGTTGGACCGGTGGCTACCATGTCCCGCCAACAACGCTGACCGGGTCAGTCCGCAGCGATATTGTGAACATCGACTGCGTGATTGGTCTCGGTGAGCTGGCCATCAGCGATCACCGGTCAAGCCAGCCGACCTTCGAAGAACTGGCGCGCCTGGCGTCTGAAGTACACGTGGCCGGCCTGCTGAGCAAAAAGGCCGGGGTGTTGCACGTTCACCTGGGAGACGGCAGCCGGGGGCTTTCACTGCTCAGGCGGTTGTTGGATGAAACCGAACTACCGCCCAGGGTATTTCACCCCACCCACGTCAACCGCCGCAAGGAATTGTTTGAGGAAGCCTGCCAATTGAGCCGGCAGGGTTCAGTGATCGATGTAACCGCCTTCCCGGTCGAAGAGGGAGAGAATGCCTGGTCTGCACCGGATGCCTGGGAGAAGTTCCATGAAAAGGGCTGTCCTGCCGGAAACCTGACCATCAGTTCGGACGGTGGAGGGTGCCTGCCACAGTTCGATGACAGCGGAGAGATGATAAAAATGGAATTCGCTACATCGGCCGGCATGCCGGGTACACTGCGCGAATTAATTCGCAGAGGTCATCGACTCGATGCGATCCTACCGGCGATGACCAGCAATGTTGCCCACCTGCTCAGACTTCCGGGTAAAGGGCGGATCGTGGAAGGCTTTGATGCCGATCTGGTTTGTTTCGACGAAAAGCATCGCGTGCGACATGTCATGGCGGACGGGCGCTGGATGGTTCAAGATGGATCGCCCCTGGTGCAAGGTATGTTTGAAGACTGAGTTCAGGGGAGCCGAGCGCCCATTTTATGCAGTCGAGTGCAGCCGCCTTTCGCCGCAGGCGGGAGCATATGTCCAGGGATGGACGGTAGTAGAGCAATGCAGGAGCAATTGCCGAGGGAAACGAGACTCCTTATTTGTCTTTAATTACCACTTATTGGATTTGACGAAATGCCCGCAAAACCCAAAGAAAATGGCCAAAGAGGCTATATCATTCCCATCGGGGGAGCCGAAGGGAAGGGGAGAAAACCCGCGATCCTGACTCGCTTCGTCGAGTTATGTGGCGGTGATGAGGCACGGATTCTGGTTATTCCCACAGCTTCCCTGCTGAATGAAACCGGGCCGTTGTATCAGGAATTATTCATGGACATGGGCGCAGAGTCCATGTGCGTACCGATAGAGACCCGGGACGAATGCTTTAAAGAAGAAACCCTCAGGGTGCTGGATAAGGCGACCGGAATCTTCATTACCGGTGGAAATCAGCTTCGCTTATCCACCATTCTGGGTGGCACGCCGGTGGCACGGCGGATCCGCACGCTGAATGCACAGGGTGTTCACGTTGCAGGTACGTCGGCGGGCGCGGCGATCGTGTCGGAACACATGATCGCCGGGGGCCGGAGCGGTTCTTCACCGCGCGAGAGCGGGGTTGAACTGGCCCCCGGGCTCGGCCTCACCAACCGGGTGCTCATTGACCAGCACTTCAACCAACGCCAGCGCATGGGGCGGTTGTTGGCGGCTTTGTCATTCAACCCCTTTGCCTGTGGTCTGGGCATTGATGAAAACACCGCAGGATTCATTGCGCCGGACGGGGGGATGGAGGTCGTGGGCAAGGGTACCGTGACCGTCGTCGATCCTTCTGACCTCAGGCACTCATCCATGAGTTATGTTCGCCGGGCAGAAGCTGTGACTCTGATCGGTCTCAAGCTTCACGTGCTCGCTGAGGGTGCTCATTTCAATGTTGAAACGCGCCAGGCGACGCTGGACTGAGCAAAATTCATTTGGCGGGAAACGAATTCCAGCGGTAATATGCCCTGACCTCCTTTAAACGCAGGTCGCTGTCCTATGAAAATTCTGGCCACCAACGTATATGTCGGCCCCAGTCTGTATGCTCACTTTCGGGTCATTCGCCACCAGGTCGATATCGGTGTCCTGGAGAATTGGCCTTCGGTGCGGCTGGGCCCGGAGTTCATGGATGCGCTGGTCGAGGCGCTGCCCGGCCTGTCGAATCATGGCTGTTCCTATGGTGAGCCGGGTGGCTTTCTGCGTCGTTTGAGGGAAGAGGAAGGTACCTGGATGGCGCACATCTGGGAACATGCAGCGATCGAGTTGCAGAACATGGCGGGTTCGGATGTATCGTTCGGCAAGACGCGGGGCATCGGGCCGACTGGCCACTACAACATGGTGTTTCAGTACAAGCAACGGGAGGTGGGGCTGGAGGCGGCGAGGATATCACGGCAGCTTTTACTTGATCTCCTGCCCGGTGAATTGAAAGAGGAATTTGCCGGTGAGATAGAAGACGGTTTCGATTTCGAAGAAGATCGCGACAGCTTCATCCGTTTCGCCCAGCGAAAAGAATTGGGCCCCAGCACCGCATCACTGGTCAAGGCGGCGGAGGAGCGTGACATTCCTTACCTGCGCCTGAACAAGTACTCTCTGGTGCAGTTTGGACACGGGCGTTACCAGCAACGCATACAGGCGACAATTACCAGCAAGACTCCACACATCGCCGTCGAGATTTCCTGTGACAAGGAAGATACTCACCATTTGCTGCGAGACCTCGGATTACCGGTTCCGCAACAACGCCTGGTTTACGGGGAACGTGAAGCGGCCCGGGCCGCCGAGCGAATTGGATACCCGGTCGTAGTCAAGCCACTCGACGCCAATCACGGTCGCGGTGTTTCCATCAACCTGATGGATAACGACCAGGTCAGAACAGCCTACGGCATGGCCCGCGAGAGTGCGCGCGGAAGAAGTGTTCTCGTCGAGAGTTTCATCGAGGGCATGGATCACCGCATGCTTGTGGTGAATAATGAACTGGTGGCGGTCGCCAAACGAGTTCCAGGTCACGTGGTGGGTGACGGGCAGCACACGATTGCAGAGCTGGTCGACATCATAAACGAAGACCCGAGACGTGGAATAGGCCATGAAAAAAGTTTTGACGCGCCTGGAATTGGATCACCAGGCGGAGCGCCTGATGAAAAAAGGCGGTGTCGGCGAAAATAGTGTTTTGCCGCAGGGTGACGCGTTCTTTCTGCGCTCGACAGCCAATCTTTCAACGGGTGGCACGGCCATAGACATGACCGACGTGGTGCATCCGGATAACGCGGAAATGGCGGTGCGGGCAGTGCAGGCCGTAGGTCTGGACGTCGGGGGTGTTGATTTCCTCACATCGGATATCACCAAGTCCTACAAGGAAGCCGGTGGCGCCATCGTGGAAGTGAACGCAGCTCCTGGCTTTCGCATGCACGTGGCTCCGTCTGAAGGCGAATCCCGCGACGTATCCGGCAAGGTGATGGACATGCTGTTCCCTCCCGGAAGCCCCCGGCGCATCCCGGTTGCCAGCATCACCGGAACCAACGGCAAAACCACAACATGCCGAATGCTGGGCCACATTCTCAAAACGGCCGGGCACTGTGTCGGTATGACCTCAACTGACGGGGTGTACATAGACGGCCGTCTATCGGTAAAGGGCGACATGACCGGCCCCGCTTCCGCCCACATTGTTCTACGAGATCCAACAGTTGACATAGCCGTACTGGAAACCGCGCGTGGCGGCCTGTTGCGTTCCGGCCTGGGTTATCAACGTTGCGATGTCTCCGCCTGCCTGAACGTGGCTTCGGATCACCTGGGCCTGAAAGGAATCGATACCCTGGAACAACTCGCCGAGTTGAAACGAATTCCCATAGAAGTAGCACAGGACACGGCCATCCTGAACGCCGACGACGATCTCTGCCTGCACATGGCCGACTATACCGAAGCTGAACACGTCTGCTACGTCACGATGAATCCGGCCCATGCCCTGGTTAAAGAACACATTCTTGCCGGTGGTCGTGCGATGGTGCTGGAGCAGGGTATCGGCGGAGACATGATTACGCTGTACGATAACGGCACCCACTACCAGCTTTTGTGGACCCACCTGATTCCCGCGACGATGGATGGCAAAGCCACGCATAACGTACAAAATGCTATGTTTGCCGCGGCCCTGGCTTTCAGCATGGGCAAATCTCTGGAAGACATCCGGCAAGGACTGCAGACTTTCAATTCCACGATATTCCAGGCTCCGGGGCGGATGAATGTGTACGACGAACTACCGTTCCGAGTCATTCTGGACTATGGCCACAACGCGGCCGCCATTGCCAGCATCAGCCAACTGGTCAGCCGGCTCGAGGTTGGCGGCAAGCGTATCTGCGTACTGGCGGCACCGGGGGACCGGCGAGACGAAGACATCAGGGCGATTGCGGTGGAAGCAGCGGGCCACTATGACTATTACATTTGCAAGGCGGATGATGACCGGCGCGGACGCGGACCAGACGAAGTACCTGAAATGCTACGCGAACAACTGCGGGAATCAGGAGTTAAAAAACGACGTATCGAGGTCATTCCAGGGGAAGTTGAGGCAGTCAGCTTTGCGCTGGCAAAGGCGAGCGAAGGTGATCTGGTGATGATTTTCGGTGACAACATTGAACGCTGCTGGAGCCAGCTCGCGGGTCACCAGGTAGAAGAGGGTGATGCGGCTGATGCGGTTTCGGAAAAGCCGGTTCAGAGCTTTGTCGAGGAGGATCCAGAGGCGTTTACCCTGGACCCGGGTTCTGAGCTGATCAGGGACGGGCGGGGCGTGCGCATTGCCAGGGTTGATGAGGAATCGGACTAGGAATGCGGATGGAGCTGACAGACAGCAGACGGCTTACCGGAGCAAACCTTTTTTGGGATCGCCCCAGCGCTGTTATTGACGTTGAAATCGACGGGCCGCAGGAACCAGTGATAAGCACCTGGGAAAGGTCAGCCAACGAGTGGCTGGACCGGGTCGGCTATACTGGCGAGAAAACCTCTTTCAGGGTTTTCAAAGGCGGAGCGAGCCTGTTGATATCAGCGCCGATCGATGTACTTTACTCTATGTGTGAGCTGAATGAAGTGGCATGGGCCAGTACCGTGTCCGCCAGCACTGGCGCTGACGCTCCTGATCCGGGTGAAGAAGTTCCCAGGCTGACGCGTTTGTTCGACCAAGAGCGAAATCCCTCTTTGCTGGCGTTACAGGCGGCTGCAAAGGCGCACGGGGTTCCCTTCCTCTGGGATGACGACGAAGTCTCCCTGGGCTATGGCAAAACAACCCGCAGTTGGAAGCCGGACGCTTTGCCTTTGTCTGAAGAAGTCGATTGGCGTTCCTTCAAGTCCATTCCCCTGGCGTTGGTCACGGGAACCAACGGCAAGTCGACCACGGTTCGAATGACGGCGGCCATCATGACGGCGGCCGGGTTCAGGGCTGGTCTGACCTCAACAGACTTTATTCGTGTGGGAGATCGTGTGATCGAAACCGGGGATTTTTCCGGCACCGGCGGAGCGCGCATGCTGATGCGCCAACCCGATGTGGAAATGGCTGTTCTGGAAGTGGCGCGCGGGGGTCTGTTGCGTCGCGGACTGGGAGTCGAAAGTGCTGATGCTGCCGTGATAAGCAATGTCGCTGCCGACCACCTGGGTGATTATGGCATTAATACGGTGTCCGAACTCATTCCCGCCAAGTTCATCGTTCGACGGGCGCTGGATGGTGACGCCCCGCTGATTTTGAATGCCGATGACGAAGGTGTAGTCGAATTCGCGGAAACCCTGGACAAGCGAATCAACTGGTTCAGCCTGGACCCGGAAAATCCGCATCTGACCGGGTCACTTAACAGCGGCGGATCGGCTTGCTACCTGGACAAGGGCTGGTTGGTGGCCGCTGAAGGTTCCCACTGTCGCCGCGTGGTACCGGTGGCGGATATACCCGCTGCCATGGGTGGTATTGTGAGGTACAACCTCAGCAATGCGCTCGCCGCAATGTGCATTGCGACGGCCCTGGGGATTGACGACGCTGCTGTTCGAAGAGGGCTGGCGGCATTCCGCGGTGATGAGCACGACAATCCTGGCCGTGGTAATTGGTTTGAGCACCAGGTAGATGGTGGAATAATTCGGATCCTGGTGGACTTTGCACACAACGAGCATGGCATGAAAGCGCTGGCTGATGCAGTCAGGCAGGTACCTGCCCAGAGAGTGATATTGTTGATGGGGCAGGCCGGTGACCGGCCGGACAAGGACATTACCGACCTCGTGAAGGCGGCTTGCAGCATCAGGTTGAGCCAGTTACTGGTGGTTGAACTGCCGGGCTATGAACGGGGGCGCAAGTCATTTGAAGTACCGGAATTGATCAGGCAGGAGGCTGTCAGGTCTGGCATTTCTGAAAACGCCATAGAAATTTTCCCGAACCCCCGGGAGGCAACGGCCCAGGCCTTGAGCCGGGCAAAACCGGGTGACCTGCTGGTACTGTTGGCACTCACGCAAAGATCGGCGGCATTGTCGCTGGTTCACGAGTTCATCGGAAAAAGTGACGGGGGCCATGGCTAAACTCTATTTCAATTATTCATCCATGAATGCCGGGAAGACAACGCTCTTGTTGCAGTCGGCTCACAATTATCGTGAGCGCGGTATGAATCCCGTTCTGTTTACCCCGGCGCTGGATAATCGCCATGGAGTCGGTGTGATCAAGTCGCGGATAGGGCTGGAGTCCGATGCGGTTGCGTTTTCCGAGGATTACGACCTGTTTGAGAGTGTGCAAAAGGGTCTCTCGGCACGCAATGTCCATTGCGTGCTGGTGGATGAAGCTCAGTTTCTGACGAAAGACCAGGTATTCCAGCTGACCGAAGTCGTCGACCGGCTTGGTATTCCGGTGCTCTGTTTTGGTTTAAGGACCGATTTCCAGGGAGAACTGTTTGAAGGCAGCCGCTACCTGCTTGCCTGGGCAGACAAGCTTGAAGAACTGAAAACCATCTGCCACACCGGCAGGAAGGCCACGATGGTGGTTCGCGTTGATGATGAAGGGTATGCCCTGCGCGAGGGGTCACAGGTAGAAATCGGTGGCAATGAGCGTTACGTTTCGGTGAGCAGGAAAGAATTCAAGGACGTTTTCTTTGCTGGCAAGCAGATCAGGGTGATTGACCCGCTGGAAAATCAAGCGAATGCAGACAATGGAAGCCAGGAGGAATTGCTAGAATAGAAAAACGGAATTCTGGAGGCCTCAGCCTGATGCGGTTGCTCATCGTACTGATAATAATTGCACTGCTTTTATTCAAATTCTGGCCGGAACAGCCGGTACCGACGGCTGAGGAGAGCTTCATCGGACCGCAAATCCAGACAATAAGAAAAGCAGAGCAGATCGAGCAGCAGGTCCAGGAAGCGCAGGACAAAGCGAACCAACAAATCGACCGGGAATCGGACGGCAGTTGATCCCAACAACACCCTATCGCTGGCAGCGAGGGCAGTAATAACTTGATCGCTGGCCGATCACTTTTCTTCGCACGGGAACCTGGCATTGGAAGCAAAGTTGGCCTTCTCTCTCGTAGACCAGCAGTTCCTGGGCAAAGTAGCCGGGGTTGCCTTCGGTGTTCTGAAAATCACGCAGGGTCGTTCCACCGCGCCGGATGGCGCGGCTCAGCACGTCACGAATGGCTGCTGCAAGCGCCTCATAACGCACTGCAGAAATGCGCCCGGCCGATCGTGATGGATTAATGCCCGCCATGAAAAGAGCTTCAGACGCATAAATATTGCCCACTCCGACCACGATTTTTCCATTCATGATGAAGTTTTTGACTGCGCCTTTGCGCCCTCGCGACTGTTGCCACAGATGATAACCGGAGAAGGGCTCGGAAAGGGGTTCGGGGCCCAGATCGCAGAGTAATTTGTGGCTTTCTGCTGGCGGCTCCCACCACGAAAAAACACCGAACCTGCGGGGGTCATTGAAACGGATGCACTTCCCATCGTCCAGAACAACATCCACGTGATCGTGTTTTCGCGGCGCATCTCCCGCTTCGCAGATTCGCAAAGAACCCGACATTCCGAGGTGGATCAGCAGGCCGCCTCCTTCTGAAATGGCGGCAGGTTCAACACAAGCCAGCTCGATCAACAGGTACTTGGCGCGGCGCCAACAGCGAACTACCCGGCGACCCCGGGCTTGACTGACCTCCCCGGGTACACGCCAGCGAAGGTTCGGATTGCGCACGACCACCTCGATCACAACCCGCCCGGTCAAGGCAGGCTCTATTCCCCGGAGTGTGGTTTCAACTTCCGGCAACTCAGGCAATAGTTGAGTCTCGCTTCATTATTCTCGCAAATTCGTTACGATTTATATGTTATACAAAAAAACCCGCCGGTTGGGCGGGTTTTTATAAAGGCGAGAAGCAACAAGGCTTACCTGATCTTGCCTTCTTTGTACATCACGTGCTTGCGCACGACAGGGTCATACTTTTTCATTTCAATTTTTTTAGGCGTGTTTTTCTTGTTCTTGTCGGTCGTATAGAAGTGACCCGTGCCAGCCGAGGAATTCAGGCGAATCTTGTCTCTTGCGCTCTTGGCCATTTTTCAAATCCTCCTTTATACCTTTTCGCCGCGTGCCCGCAGTTCTGACAGGACAACATCGATGCCTTTCTTGTCGATGATGCGCAGACCCTTGGTTGATACGCGCAGCTTCACCCAACGGTTCTCACTTTCCACCCAGAAACGGTGGCGGTGAAGATTGGGTAGAAAACGCCGCTTACTCCTAATCTTGGAGTGCGACACATTATTTCCGCTCATTGGTCTTTTTCCGGTGACCTGGCAAACTCGTGACATGGGATTTCCCGTTTCAGATATTCTAAAAATCAGCCGCACCTTATACCGTAATATACCAGATCTTGCAAGCATTCTGTGGGATTGGCGCCCAATCACCGCACCATGGCAGTGGTGACTGAGCGAAGGTTATAACAGCCCCCTGGCGGCCATTGATACCGGAGCCCCTTCGCCGACGACGAAGTGGTCCAGCAATTTGATGTCCAATAGAGCCAGCGCGTCTTTGAGGCGCCTTGTGATTGCCTGGTCCGCCAGGCTGGGTTCACTGATGCCGGATGGGTGATTATGTGCCACGATCAACGCGGCAGCACCGTGTCGCAATGCCTTTTCCGCAACCACCCTGGGATAAACCGTTGCACCGTCAATTGTGCCGTGAAACAACTCTTCGAAAGCGATGACACGGTGGCGTGTGTCGAGGAACAGGCAGGCGAACACTTCATTGGGGTAATCCCGGAGCACCGTTTTGAGGTACTGCCCGGTTACCTCTGGACTTTCAAGCGGGTCGCTACGTATCAGCACCTCATCAAGGTAGCGCCGGGAGAGCTCCAGCACGGCGAGAAGTTTAGCCGTTTTTGCGGGGCCCAGACCCTGTTGCTCCTCCAATGCATCGCGGCGTGCCTGCAACAGGCCACGTATCCCACCGAAGGCTTGCAGAAGGTTCTCGGCCAGTTCAATGACAGAGAGCTGCGCCACACCGGTTCCCAGCAGGATGGCCAGAAGTTCAACGTCATCCAGCGAAGAAATCCCCCGCGAAACCATTTTTTCCCTCGGCATTATTTTGCTCATGGAACAATTGTGAACGCGACGCACTGGATCAGTTACGGAAAAATCCCCTGAGTGGATGTAAGCTATTGACCTGAAATGAGTGTAATTGGAGTGGCAAAGCGATGAGTGGCAAGCGAATATTGTTGGGCGTGACCGGGGGGATTGCCGCATATAAGTCGGCAGACCTGGTCCGGCGCCTGTGTGACACGGGTGCGGAGGTCAGGGTGGTGATGACCGCTGGCGCTGTTGCTTTTGTGACACCGCTTACTTTTCAGGCGCTTTCGGGAAACCCGGTCCACACAACGCTTCTGGACGAAACTGCTGAGGCCGGAATGGGCCACATTGAGCTCGCACGCTGGGCGGACCAGGTGTTGGTCGCTCCGGCTACGGCCAATTTCATTGCTCACCTGGCCCACGGAATGGCCGGCGACCTGCTTTCTGCGATTTGCCTGGCGACATCGGCTCCCGTAATGCTGGCACCGGCAATGAACCAACAGATGTGGTCGAATGCGGCTACGCAGGCTAATTGTGTAGTGTTGCGGGATCGCGGCGTTCGACTCGCCGGTCCGGCGAGCGGCAGCCAGGCATGCGGTGAGACCGGGCCTGGAAGAATGATGGAGCCGGCCGACCTGGTGGCAGCCCTGGCGCTTACCTTTCCAGGGCCACTGGAGGGCAAGCGCGTAGTTGTGACGGCAGGACCTACATACGAAGACATCGACCCGGTGCGTTACATTGGAAACCGGTCTTCTGGCAAAATGGGTTTTGCCATTGCGGCAGCAGCAAGGGCAGCCGGCGCGGATGTCTACCTGGTGGCAGGTCCGGTAAAGCTCGAAACACCCACAGGTGTCGAGCGTTCGGATGTTCGCGGCGCGGTTGAAATGCGCGATGTCGCGATTCGGCTGGCTTCTTCCGCCGACATTTTTTTCGGTGTCGCCGCAGTGGCAGACTACACTCCGGCCCGGCCGGTGGCACAAAAGATCAAGAAGGGCTTGCCAAAACAGAAGCTCGAACTGGTCAGTACGCCAGATATTATTGCCGAGGTGGCTGAGCTGGAAAATGGACCGTTCACAATCGGTTTTGCCGCAGAAACGGAGAAACTCAAGCAGCACGCGTTCGGAAAGCTTTCACGTAAAGGGCTTGATATGATTGCCGCTAACCGGGTCGGACAAAGTGATTCCGGATTTGAAAGCGAAAATAACGAAATTCTGATTTTGGTCCCGGATGGAGAAAAGCATCTGGGTAAAGGAAGCAAGCAGCAGCTTGCGCAACTTATTATTGAGGAAGTTGTGGTGCGGCTCAAGGAAAATGAAGGTAGTGAAACCAGTCCAGATAAAAGTACTAGACCGGCGTCTGGGAACTGAATTTCCGCTGCCGGACTACGCGACCTCGGGTTCGGCAGGGATGGATCTTCGCGCCTGCCTCGATGAAACCCTGATGATTTCTCCGGGGCAAACCCGGCTTATTCCAGCCGGGTTTGCCCTGCATATGGGAGATTCTGGCATGGCCGCAGTGATCCTCCCTCGTTCCGGATTGGGCCATAAGCACGGCCTTGTGCTCGGAAACCTTGTTGGCCTGATTGATAGCGACTACCAGGGCCAGGTTTTTGTTTCGTGCTGGAACCGCTCGGATACCGGATTCGAAGTTGAACCAGGGGCGCGAATCGCGCAAATGGTTTTTCTGCCCGTGATTCAGGCTTGCTGGGAACTGGTAAGTGACTTTGATTCCTCCGACAGGGGTGGCGGTGGATTCGGACACACGGGCCACACGTAAGGGAATACGATCATGGATTTGATGGAAAAACTGGAAGAATTCACGCACATATCAACTAGAAAACGCGTTGATACGCGGCTGATTTACTCGTTGGGGTTGTTTGGCTCCCTTGTAATTATCGCGACTGTCTGGCTGGCATTTACTGAATGGCGTTACGCTGAAGCGGCAAATGAGGCTGGTAATGAAGGGCGGCAGGCTGTGGAGGGCTTGATGCTGCCCATCGTGGCGCTGAAGCGGATCATGGTCGGTGAACAGGTTCAGGCACTGGCCGTTCGTGCGCTCGAAAATCCGGAAAACAAAACTGACCTGTCTGCATACTTCAAGGAGCGGATAAGCCAGGTCACTGATGTTCGTGTTTTCAGCACGAACCTGTCCGGGGTAAGCCCTGTTGATCTCGGGGTAAATGGATTCGCCATCCTTGACATGATTTTGTCCACGCTGGAGAGCGAAAAAGGGTTCATGCAGATTCATAATGTGATGCAGCCACCCCGGCTCTACGATTCAGCGGTCATCACCTCAGGACAGGAAGTTGTTGGCGTGATGGTTGTGGAACTGGATCAGGATTACCTGATAGCCGGCTTTAACCCGGCTCTCTCATCACTCGGTTTCATTCGGCTCACGCAGTACAACGGAAGGCAGGCGCTGAGCCATATCAGAGAATGGGGCGATGTCACTTTGCGGGGAGAGTTTCCGGAGAAAATTCCCGTGGGTGGCACGCTGTTCCGGATTGAACTGCCAATCAGGAAAAACGTGGGTCTGATTGGCGGGGGCATGGCGCTGTTGATGATACTCTCCGGTGTGCTTTGTGTTGGCGGCGCTGCGGGGCTACATAGAGGCAGTAGAAGGTGGCGGCAGGCAGAGCAGGCCGCCGCAGCGAGGAATGAGGCCCTAACCGTGAAATCTCCCGAACAACGGAGTTCAGCGGATAAGCAATTCAAGGCTGTCTCCGAGGTGGCCGTACCGGCCGGGGAAAAAAAGGCTGGGGTGGAATCCGAATTACGGGGTGCAGAAGAAATTGCTGACGCTTCGGCAGAAGCCGTCGCGGACCCCCCGCCAATGAGGCTGCAATACGACCTCGCTGAGAGACGTAAATTGAAAGAGGTAGAACACTCGCCAGTTGAACTCACCGCCGGCATTTTCCGCGCATACGATATTCGCGGCGTGATTGATAAAACCCTGGACTCGGGGGTTGCAAACAACGTTGGACAGGCCGTTGGAACACTTGCCCTGGAACGGGATTCTGGCCCGGTTGTAGTGGCTCGTGACGGCCGCTTGTCCGGCCCGTACCTTATGCAAGGCATGATCGAAGGGATCTTGTCCACGGGCTGTGATGTGCTGGATATCGGAGCAGTACCAACCGGCGTTCTCTACTACGCCGCCCATGAGATGGCTGCAGGATCAGGTGTCATGATTACCGGTAGCCACAACCCGCCTGATTACAATGGTTTCAAGATCATGATCGCTGGTGACACCCTGCATGGTGAAGCGATCAGCAAAATTTTTCAGCGCATCAAAGCGCAGGATCTGCTTTCTGGCGAGGGCTCCGTTACGCGCAGGAATGTCGTGCCCGATTACATCAAGAGAATAGCCGATGACATCACGGTAGAGCGTGAACTGAAAATCGTGATCGATTGCGGTAACGGCATTGGAGGTGTTTGTGCTGCAGAAACGCTGCGAGCGATCGGGGTTGAGGTCTTGCCACTGTTTGACGAAGTTGACGGCACGTTTCCGAACCATCACCCCGACCCCAGCGATCCGGAAAACCTGGTAGACCTGATTGAGTCTGTGCGGCTGATGGATGCAGATCTTGGACTGGCATTGGATGGTGACGCTGACCGGCTCGGTGTGGTGACGCTGGCAGGTAATATTATCTTCCCGGACAGGGTCATGATGCTGCTGGCCCTTGACGTACTTGATCGAAATCCGGGCGCAACCATCATCTACGATGTGAAATGCACCAATCACCTGCCCGATGTCATTCGGGAAGCCGGCGGCAACCCCGTCATGTACAAGACAGGCCACTCACTGATCAAGGCAAAAATGAAGGAAATCGGTGCGCCTTTCGCAGGGGAAATGAGCGGACATTTCTTTTTCGGAGAGCGCTGGTACGGAGTGGATGACGCTATCTATGCAGCAGCGCGACTGCTCGAAATTCTCGGCAGCACCGAAACCCCGCCTGAAGCCATATTGAATGCCTTGCCGACCAGTTTCAGCACCCCGGAACTGAAAGTGCATATGCAGGAAGGCGAGAACCATGATTTCGTCAGGAAATTCAAGGAATCGGCACAATTCGATGGCGCGCGGATCAGTATGATCGATGGGCTCCGGGCTGATTTTAATGATTGCTGGGGTCTGGTCAGGGCGTCAAATACAACACCCATCCTGGTGGTCCGGTTTGACGCAGAAACCGAGGAGGCCCTGGCTGGAATCAAGGAAAATTTCCGCTCCCAAATGCTTGAAATCAACCCGGGTCTGGAGCTTCCATTTTGAAGAAAAAATACATCATGATGAGAGCCGGTATAATCCTTGGCGCCCTGCTTCTTGCAACCCCGGGGGCCCGTTCGGATGGCCTTCCGGTCGAGCCTGGAATGTGGGAGATGACTTCGACGATGAACATGCCCATGTTACCTCAACCCCGCGTGACGACCGTGACCGAATGCATGGAGGAATCGGAGATTTCAATGGATGAGATGGGTGGAGATGAGATCGGCCCCAACTGCAAGTTTGACACGACCCAGGTTGATGGTAACACCATGAAATGGTCGTTCGACTGTCCGATGGATGGAGGAACTTCACACGGTGAATGGGAGGCGACATCCAGCGGTGACACCGTCGTCGGCAAGGGTTTGATTACCGTTACTTTCCAGGACCAGGTGATGGAAATGACCATGGCGTGGGAAGGCAAACGTGTCGGGGACTGTAATCCGTAAGAGCGATCAATAAGAGCACTCGGTGAATAACGGATCCACCGAGCCGCCCCATTCGCCGTGATAGCAACTCAGCTTTCGCTCGGCGGGTGTTACACCACTTTCAGCCACTTTCTGCAGCGGCTCCAGGAAACCGGTCTCATTGTCCCCGGCCGCATTGAACCGGCGACGGGCGTTTAGCCCATCACTTGCCAGCTTGATCACATCAAGCGCGATCGATTGCACCGTGCGGCCGCGAATGGTTGCCTGCAGGCCGAGTCGAGGCACCTCTTCACGCAACTGCAGTCGCTCCTCCAGGCTCCAGTCACGGGCGATATCCCAGGCCGCATCCAGTGATGGCTGGTGATAGAGCAGGCCGGCCCACAACGCCGGCAATGCACAAAGCCGTGCCCAGGGGCCGCCATCCGCACCCCGCATTTCAAGGAAGCGCTTGAGCCTGACTTCGGGAAACGCCGTGGTCAGGTGATCCTCCCAGTCTTTCAGTGTAGGCTGCTCACCGGGCAAAGCGGGCAGCCTGCCGTCGAGGAAGTCACGGAACGATTGCCCGGTTGCATCAATATATTCACCGTCACGGTAGACGAAATACATTGGAACACCCAGCATGTAGTCCGTGTATTTTTCAAAACCCATGTCGCCATCGAATACAAAAGGCAACATACCGGTGCGATCCGGGTCCGTGTCCTCCCAGACATGGGAGCGGTAGCTGAGAAAGCCGTTGGGTTTTCCATCAGTAAATGGTGAATTGGCGAACAGGGCGGTTGCGATCGGCTGCAGGGCCAGCGAAGTACGGAATTTTTTCACCATGTCCAATTCCGAAGCGAAATCCAGGTTTACCTGGACGGTGCAGGTACGGGCCATCATGTCCTGGCCCATTGAACCCACTTTGCTCATGTATTCCCGCATGATGCGGTAACGGGCTTTGGGCATCCATTCCATCTCCTCCCGCCTCAGTTTCGGCTGGAATCCCATTCCCAGAAAGGCGATTCCGAGTGGTTCGGATACAGCCCTGACCTGCTTCAGGTGCGTGTTCACTTCGCTGCAGGTCTGATGAATGTTGTCGAGCAATGCGCCGGAAAGCTCCAGTTGTCCACCGGGTTCCAGCGTGATGGAAGCGCCGGTGTCGTCCAACAAGGCGATCGGGAGCCCGTTCTCCATCACCGGGCGCCAGTCGAATTCGACCGCGAGGCTGGTCAGGATAGCGTTGATGCTGCTTTTACCAGAGTAAGGCAAGGCGCGAAGGTCGTCTATCATGTAGCCGAATTTTTCGTGTTCCGTACCCAACATCCATTTTGATTCTGGCCTGCAGCCACTTTCGAGATATGCAACCAGGTCTTCCCTGGAATCCATGGTGGTGTGGTTACCCGAATCTGTCACAGAAACACTCCATCCTGTACCGAAATTACGCCCGGGAACATAAATTACATTGGAAAGCCCGTGCTGATTGCCTAGGATACACGCAGGAACAAGGACGAAACAGGCTGGACCGCCACATGTACCTCCCTATCCGGCGCATTTGCGTCAACGTTTTAGCTGGTTTGATACTGATCCTGGGGTATCAAAACCTGCTCGCTTCTGAAATTCGACGCGGCCTGGGCCCTGAGCCGGATTCTCTCCACATCCACCAGGCCCAGGGGCTCGCCGCGATCAACCTGTTACGCGATGTCCGGGAAGGTCTGGTTACATTTGACAAGAACGGCGAGCTGGTTCCCGGACAAGCTGCGTCATGGCAGCTACTTGACGGCGGCAAGCGATACCGGTTTTCATTACGTTCCGATGCCCGCTGGTCCAATGGAGATCTCGTTACTGCCGAAGATTTTATACGGGCCTGGCATCGCGCATTTAGCCCTGAAACAACAGCTGCCACGGCAGGTATGCTCAAGGACGTGCGAAATGCCAGTGAAATTCTCAAAGGTACGAAGGAAGTTGAATCGCTGGGAATTATCACGCCAGAGCAAGGCGTGTTGGAGATTTTGCTGAATGCACCAGCGCCATGGATATTGGAAATCCTGGCGCATCCGGTAAGTTTCCCGCTTCATTCAACAGCGTTGGGCGACCCGCTTCACGCACCCCGTCAACGGCCCTTACCAACTGCTTGACTGGACGCCACGAGCCAGTATTAAGCTCAAGCGGAACCCCCAATTCCATGATACGGATTCAGTGCATTTCGATTTTGTCGAGTATTTTCCGATTGAGGAGCCCTCTGCGGAGCTTTCGCGTTACCGGGCCGGGGAACTCGATGTGACTGAAACGATTCCGGCGGGGCGGTTCGGGTGGCTCAGGGAAAACCTGGCTGCTGACCTCAGAGTGCACCCCTACCTGGGTACGTTCTGGCTGGGAATCAATTTGCATCACGTGGCCCTGGGCCATTCGCCGGAATTGAGGCAGGCACTTTCACTGGCTATCAATCGCGAAATCCTGGTGAAGACCGTGCTTGGCGCCGGCGAGTTGCCGGGTTGGAGCGTGGTGCCGCCGGGTATCGTTGGTTATGAGCCCGCGCAAATGGAACAATCCCGAATGAGCCAGCAGGAACGCGAAGCAGAAGCCGTGCGGCTGTTTGAACAATCCGGTGCCGGCAGGCATGAACCACTGTTACTGGAAATTCGTTATAACACTTCCGGAGTGCACCGGCGCGCCGCCGTGACCGTATCCGCGATGTGGAGGCAGGTGCTGGGTGTTAACACCCAACTGGTCAACGAAGAATGGAAGGTCTTCGTCAACAACAGGAGAATGGGTGTTGTCACCGAAGTGTTTCGTGGCGGCTGGATTGCCGATTACGCAGATCCAGCCAGTTTCCTGGACCTGTTTATCGGTGGAAGCAGCCTGAATAACACGTTCTACGAAAACTCCGACTTCGACATGCTGCTTAAATCCGCCGAAATGTCCTCCGGTAGTGCGAGAATGGAACTTCTGCAACGTGCTGAAGCTCAGTTAATGAAGGACATGCCGGTGATACCACTTTATTATTATGTTTCACGCCACCTCGTAAAACCGCGTATTACCGGCTTTTTGGATAACATACGGGATATTCATCTATCCAGGTACCTGGGAGTGGATTCGGAGAACCCTTGACGCCGCCGATTAAAATAAGAGTATTTCTAGCCTGCAGCCTGCTCGGTCTCACGGCCTGCGGCGACCGCGACGGGGATTTCGGGCGGCCGTTGGAAAAGAGGCCACAGCCGGTTGAGCTCGTGTTACTCGAAGATGGGCGGCCTGATCCATCTGTGCTGGCTGATGAGCAAGTCGTTTACCGCGGTAACGGCGAGGAACCGGAAACGCTTGACCCGCACCTGGCACAAAGTGTCCCTGCCGCACACATTCAGCGCGACCTGTTTGAAGGATTGACCATGGAGTCAGCGAACGGTGATCTCATTCCCGGTGCAGCATTGCGCTGGAACATTTCCCGGGACGCCAGGACTTATACATTTTACCTGCGGCGGGACTTGCTTTGGTCCAATGGCGAACCGCTGACTGCCGAAGACTTTGTCTTCAGCCTGCAACGCGTGCTGAACCCTGAGACGGCTTCAATTACGTCCAGAACGTTGTTGCCGATCCGAAATGCGCGTGAAGTGCTGGCCGGTGAGCTGCCGGTCGATGAACTCGGAATCTCGCTGTTGGATGAGTTCACGATGCAGATTACGCTGACGGGACCCACGCCATATTTCCTGGGCCTGCTGGCCAGTCCTGTTGCTTACCCGGTTAATCGCAAGAACCTGGAAGAGTTCGGTGACCAGTTTTCAAAGCCGGGCAAGCTCGTGTCCAATGGGGCGTATATGCTCAATGAATGGACCCCGAGGGTCAGCATCGAATTGCAGAAAAATCCGAATTTTCGCGAAGCCGAAAAAACCTTGATCGAGCGAGTGATTTACGTGCCAACCGAAGACCGGTCCACCGAGGTTAAACAATTCCGGTCGCATGAGCTCGACTGGACCTACGAAGTGCCTAACAACCAGTTTAAATGGCTCCAGCGGTATTACCCGGACGAATTAGTCGTCAGCCCCTGGATGGGGTCCTATTTTTTTGGATTCAACCTAACTCAAGAACCATTTATCGATAATCCATCCCTGAGAATGGCACTGAGCCTGGCGGTTGACCGGCAGATAATCACCGGCAAGGTAACGCAGTTTGGTGAAAAGCCTTCTTTTTCACTGGTTCCGCCGGGTATGGATGGATATGTTCCATTTTCGCCAGAATATGCAGACTGGGCCCAGGAGGAAAGAGAACATGAAGCCCGCAAGCTTTATGAACAGGCTGGTTTTTCCCAGGAGCGGCCACTGCGCGTGGAGATACGTTACAACACGAGTGACAACCATAAGAAAATAGCCCTTGCGATCGCCTCGATGTGGAAACAGACTCTAGGCGTATACGCGACCCTGGTGAACGAAGAATTCAGGGTGTTTTTGCAGAACCGGAAACAGAAAGTGATCACCCAGGTGTTCAGGGTCGGTTGGATCAGCGATTACAATGACCCCTACAGTTTTCTCGAGTTGTTCCGCTCGCGCAGTGGTCAGAACGATTATGGATACAGCGACAGCACTTTCGACGCCTTGCTGGACGAGGTTGGCACCGAACGGGTCAGGGCCCGCAGAGAACGGATGATGTTCGAGGCCGAGCGGGTGCTGATGTCGGATCATGTCATCATTCCTATCTTTACCTATGTCACAAAACGACTGGTCAATCCGCACCTCAAGGGCTGGCAAAACAACGTGATGGATCATCACCCCACCCGCAACATGTTCAAGCTGAAATCGCGCGAGGAACAGACGGCAGGAGAACAGCAGTGAGGCAGGAAGGTGTTCTGCGTCACGCCGCCGTTCGTTTGTTGGGCTTGATCCCCACACTACTGGTGCTGATCACGATCGCATTCTTTATGATTCGCATGGCACCGGGCGGGCCCTTTGACGGCGAAAAAATTCTCCCACCGGAAATTCGCGCAAATCTGGACGCCAGTTATCACCTGGATGAACCCTTGCTGCAGCAGTATTTCCGTTACCTGGGCCAAATCGTATCAGGAGATTTCGGCCCGTCCTTCCAATACAAGGACTGGACTGTCAACGAATTGATTGCCCGCGGTTTTCCGGTCTCCGCCACGATAGGCGGCCTGGCGATGTTGTTGGCATTTGTTCTCGGCACGCTGATCGGGACGATTGCGGCAGTAAGGCAAAATTCTGTCGTGGACTATTCCGTGATGGGGGTGGCGATGCTGGGCATATCGATACCCAATTTCGTGGTGGCGCCGCTGTTGATCCTCGGAGTGGCTGTTTATGCTGGCTGGTTGCCGGCCGGTGGATGGGACTGGTCCTGGCAGCGGATGGTTTTGCCGGTAATCACCCTGGCTTTGCCGGTGATTGCATACATAGCCCGCCTGACCCGTGGCAGCATGATCGAAGTTCTGCACAGCAACTACATCCGAACGGCCCGCGCCAAGGGTCTGCCCGAATGGCTGGTCATAAGCAGGCACGCGCTGAAGCCCGCCATTCTACCGGTGATTTCCTATATGGGTCCGGCGACTGCTGCCCTGATTACCGGATCAGTGGTTATTGAACGCATCTACTCTATTCCCGGCCTGGGAAGTTATTTCGTGCAGGGGGCCTTAAACCGGGACTATACCCTGGTGATGGGTGTGGTGATTTTCTATGGCGTCGTCATAGTGGTGCTGAATTTCATCGTCGATCTTCTTTATGCCTGGCTGAACCCCAGAATTCGTTATGACGAGGCACAATGAACAGCGACGTCAAAACCAAGGCTGTTGATTTATCGGTAGACGACCCGTTTGCAGCGGCATTTGTTGAAGAAGATGTCCGCGGGCGTTCATTGTGGGTGGATGCCTGGCACCGCCTGTTGAAAAACCGCGCAGCGGTTGTCAGCGGCGTCATTATGGTCACCATGTTGCTGCTGATTCTGTTCGGGCCGATGCTGTTGCCATGGGAGGGGGATTTCACTGACTGGGAGAATACGTCCTCTCCACCCAGCCTGGAGACCGGGCACTGGTTTGGAACCGACGCTGTGGGTCGCGACATTCTGGTGCGGACACTTGAGGGGGGAAGAATCTCATTAATGGTCGGCCTTGTTGCCACCCTGGTGAGTCTTGTCATCGGTGTCAGTTACGGGGCCGTGGCGGGGTATTACGGTGGGATGACTGACCGCGTCATGATGCGGATCGTGGATATCATCTATGCGCTGCCTTTCATGTTCTTCGTGATCCTTCTGATGGTGGTTTTCGGGAGACACATCGTTTTGATATTTGTTGCCATCGGAGCGGTGAACTGGCTGGACATGGCCAGAATTGTGCGGGGCCAGACCCTGAGCCTCAAGAACACCGAATTCGTGGAGGCGGCTCGCGCATGCGGCGTTGGCCACCAGGCCATCATCCGGCGCCACATCATTCCCAACCTGCTGGGGGTGGTGATGGTCTATGTGACGCTGACCATACCGCAGGTGATTCTGGTCGAATCTTTCCTCAGCTTCCTCGGCCTGGGTGTGCAGGAACCCATGAGTTCCTGGGGCGCACTGGTCAATGACGGGGCCCAGGACATGGAATCAGCGCCGTGGACCCTGGTGTTTCCCGCTGCTTTCCTGACTGTCTCGCTGTACTGTTTCAACTACATTGGCGACGGCATGCGGGATGCTCTTGATCCCAAGGACCGCCAGTAATGGCCCTGCTCAAGGTTTCCAATCTGGAAGTCCGCTTCGACACCCGGGAAGGCGTTGTCAAAGCAGTAAACGGCCTGGATTTCGAAGTCGAAGAAGGTGAAACGCTGGCCATTGTTGGCGAGTCGGGTGCGGGTAAGAGCCAGTTGGTACTTTCCATCATGGGGTTGCTGGCCGAAAACGGGAGGGTAAGCGGAGAAGCACTGTTCCGGGGTAGAGACCTGTTGAAGATGAAGACAAGCGACCTGAATCGCATCCGGGGGCGACACATCGCGATGATCTTCCAGGACCCGATGACGTCACTGAACCCGTTCCTGACCATAGAAAGACAGATGACGGAAGTTGTCATGCATCACCAGGGTCTGCGTAAAGAGGAGGCACGGGCTCATGCAGTAGAAATGTTGCGCGCGGTCCGGATACCGGACCCGGAGGAGCGGATCAAGCAGTATCCACATGAATACTCCGGCGGCATGCGGCAGAGGGTGATGATTGCCATCGGGGCTGTTGTGTGAGCCGGAACTGCTAATTGCGGATGAACCGAGCACCGCGTTGGATGTAACGATCCAGGCGCAGATTTCCGAGTTAGTGAGTGAGCTTAGAAAACAAACCAGAATGTCTCTCATTTTAATCACCCACGATCTGGCCGCCGTAGCGGAGATCGCGGATCGCATCATCGTGATGTACGCCGGTGAGATGGTGGAAGCCGGCAGCGTGGATGATATTTTCTATCAACCACAGCATCCCTACACCCGGGGCTTGTTGGCCTCGGTGCCGCGGCTGGACCGCGCATCGGATGATGAACTGCAGGCCATCCCGGGCAACCCACCCAACTTGCTGGATCTGCCTTCGGGTTGCCGCTTCAGAGACCGCTGCGGGGATGCTACCGGGCAATGCCGTGAGCGGCCCCCGCTCTGGCGTGCCCAGGACGGACGGATGAGCCGCTGTATTCTACCCATGGAAGGCGGAGTGATCGTTGCGCAGGGAAGTGATGTGGAGGCGGCGCAATGACCAAACCCGTTCTGAGGGTACAGGATCTCGCCGTCACGTTCACCAGTTACACCGGTGGCCTTTTGCAACGACGCGAGCGACAGCTCAGAGCTGTGGATGGCATCAGTTTCGAACTGCACGCGGGTGAAACACTCGGTATTGTAGGCGAGTCCGGATCAGGCAAGTCAACGCTCGCGCGGGGGATACTTGGCCTGATCAAACCAAATCGTGGACGGGTCATGTGGCGGGGTGAAGAACTGACCGGGCTGGATGAGGAAGAATTACGGCAGAAAAGAAAGGAACTGCAGATCGTGTTCCAGGACCCGGTGGCCTCTCTTGACCCCCGGATGACGGCGGGCGATATCATTTCTGAGCCGCTCTGGACTTTTTACCCGAACATGGAACGACTGCAAGTGGAAGAGCGCACCCGCGGCATGATGAAAGTGGTGGGTTTGCTACCCAACCAGATCAATCGCTATCCACATGAATTTTCCGGCGGGCAGTGCCAGCGCATCGGCATTGCGCGCTCCCTTGTGCTCAATCCCAGGCTGCTTGTCTGTGACGAGCCGGTCAGCGCACTGGATGTTTCGATCCAGGCGCAGATAATCAACCTGCTGCAGAACCTGCAGGAAAAACTCGGCCTGGCGTTGATCTTTATCGCGCACGATTTATCCGTAGTCAGGCACATCAGTGACCGCGTCATGGTGATGTACATGGGCCAGGCCATGGAAGTCTCGGAAAAACTGAGCCTGTACAGCCGCCCCCTGCATCCTTACACCAACGCCCTGATCAAGTCGGTGCCGATTCCTGACCCCAGGCTGGCAGCGCTTGCCAGGAAAGACAGCTGGCTGACCGGTGACATGCCGTCGCCGTATCAGCGCCCAAAAGGTTGCATATTTCACAATCGCTGTCCCTACAAGGTTAAACGCTGTGAGGCAGACCTGCCCGCATTACGACGCATGGAAAACGGGGATTGGGTAGCCTGTCATCGCGCTGAAGAACTTGATCTTTCAATCCAGGGCTAGTGATAACAAGCCCCGTTTCCCGCTTCCGGCCCAACCTGCCATGGGTTAAGATGACCGCTTGTTTTCTGCGGATTACCTCATGACCCATCGAAACCTTTATCGGATCGGACGTTCCATTCTGCTCATAGTAACGGCGCCATTGATATTTTCTGCCTGCAGCCAGACCAGTGTGGTCGATAGCTGGAAAACCGACAGGCCAGTTGGAAGCAAACCAAAAAAGGTCGCGGTAATTGTAGTTTTGCCTGAAGCGTTGATGCGCAAAGCCGTTGAAATCGATGTAGCAAAGATCCTGGTTAAAAAGGGAACACCGGCAGTGCCCGCCAGCAACTTACCTGGGATGAGCGGCGGCATAAGAGGTGAGATCGATCCCGAAGTGGCAACGGGCCTGCTCAGGCAGGCTGATGTTGATGGCATCATCGTGATGTTTTATTCAGGGGGAGGGGCATCGGAAGGCTACGTGCGTTCCGATTACTGGGCGCAGTACCTGGGTAGTGGCAGGGGTTATGGCTGGGGCCGGCCATACTTCACCGGCATGACCAGTGTGTATACCATTCGCCAGGGTCCGGGCTGGGCTGACTACAAAACCACCGCCTACGTCGAAACCAGTTACTACGACATGGATTCCGAGGAGCCCATCTGGCGCATAGTCACGTTCACCAAAGATGTTGAACATACCGATGCCGCCCGGGACATTGCTCAAAGAGCTGCTTCAGAAATGCGCTCTGCCGGCTTGAAGTAGCACCACCATCGTGGTGCCCGCTGAATCCCTGGCGGAATTGCTCCACACCGGCCTGTTCGAACTGACCGGGCAGGCGCCGGATAATGACCAGGAAGCAGCTTTGCTTTCTTACCTGGCTCTGCTGCAGCACTGGAGCAAAACCTACAACCTCACCGCCGTTAAGGACCCAGAGCAGATGGTGACACGGCACCTGCTGGATTCGTTATCCGTTGCTCCCTGGATCGGCGCTGGGCCGTTGCTGGATGCCGGCAGCGGTGCCGGGCTTCCGGGAATTCCGCTTGCCGTGACAAGGCCCGCTCTGCAGGTTACCCTGCTGGACAGTTCGGGCAAGAAAGTCCGTTTTCTGAACCATGTCCGACGCGAACTGGGCCTGCAGAACATTGCCCCCGTTCGGGAGCGACTGGAATCCCATTCGACGGACGTCCACTACCAGGCGATCATCTGCCGTGCCTTCACCGATCTGGCTTCATTCGCCCGCGCTGCGCGGCACCTGGCGTCCGCACCCGCAAGGCTACTCGCGATGAAAGGCAAGTATCCGCAAGGCGAATTGCGGGATCTGCCAGGATGGATTTGTGTCGATGCGGTTGAAAAACTTGACGTGCCGGGATTGCAAGAGGACCGTCACCTCGTCATCATGTCCGTGATCGCATGAAGCCCAAACTGAAAATGCAAACAGAAGTGCGCCAATGACCGCCCGAATCATTGCTGTAGCGAACCAGAAGGGCGGTGTTGGCAAGACCACGACCTGTGTCAACCTGGCTGCGGCTTTTGCCAGCATGAAGCTTCCCGTGCTGCTCATAGATCTCGATCCGCAGGGAAATGCGACAATCGGTTGCGGTATCGATCCGCGCCGTTTGCACATGTCAGCCTGCGAAGTTTTGCTGGAAGAGCGCTCTGTGGAAGAAACGATCCTGCGTCCGGAAGGCATGGGGTTTGACCTGCTGCCGTCGAACAGCGATCTGACTGCTGCCGAAGTCGCGCTGTTGCAACAGGACAAGCGGGAGTTCGCGCTCAAAAGAGCGCTGGCGCCCCTGTTGGCCCGATACGCCTGGATCTTCATCGATTGCCCGCCGTCGCTTAACATGCTGACATTGAATGCTTTAGCGGCCGCGAACAGCGTGTTAATCCCGGTACAGTGTGAATATTACGCACTGGAAGGATTGACCGGGCTATTGAATACGGTTGAGCAAATTCGGGGTGGCATCAATCCCGGCCTGGAAATTGAAGGCTTGTTACGCACCATGTACGATGGCCGCAACAACCTGGCAGTTGCCGTGTCGGACCAACTCCTTGAGAATTTCGGTGACCAGGTTTACCGAACGCTCGTTCCGCGGAACATACGTGTGGCCGAGGCCCCCAGCTACGGTCTCCCGGTATTGCTATACGATGCGCAGTCCAAGGGTGCCGTTGCTCACGTGGCTTTGGCCGGTGAAATGCTGCGCCGGCACGAAAAAAGTAACATTGCCCATAAAGTGTCCGAGAGCAGAACATGACTAACAGAAAAAAACCCGTCCTGGGACGCAATCTGAGTTCAATGCTCAGCCAGACAACCCTGAAGCAGTTACAGGACTATCCGCGTGATGAATTACATAACCTGCCGCTCGATGTGATCCGGCCGGGACGCTACCAGCCACGAACGGTTTTCGATGAAGACAAGCTGGCTGAGCTGGCTGATTCGATCCGGGCGCAGGGCGTGGTGCAACCGATCGTGGTCCGGCCGGTCGGTGAGGGTGAATATGAACTGATTGCAGGCGAAAGGCGCTGGCGTGCCGCTCAGATCGCAGGAATCGACAACATTCCGTCTGTTGTGCGGGATGTGTCGGATGAAGTATCGGTTGCCATCGCGCTGATCGAGAATATCCAGCGTGAAGACCTGAACCCCCTGGAGGAAGCGACTGCGCTGCGACGCCTGATCGACGACTTCGAAATGACCCATCAGCAAGCCGCAGACGCGGTTGGGCGTTCCCGGGCGGCCGTGTCCAACCTGCTCCGTCTGCTGGAGCTGATGCAGGAGGTCAAGGACATGATCGACATGCGCCTGATCGAGATGGGCCATGCGCGAGCCTTGCTGTCCCTTGACGATGACCTGCAGGTGCAGGCGGCTCGAGAAGTAGTTCATAAGCGCCTTTCTGTGCGCCAAACCGAGAACCTGGCACGCCGGCTGCAGCAGTCAAAGAAGAACAAGGGTAGCCGCAGGGTAGACCCGGATATTCTGCGCCTGCAAAACCGCCTGGGCGAGATCCTGGGCGCCAGGGTACGAATCCAGCACCAGGCCTCGGGCAAAGGAAAACTCGTAATTGCCTACAACGACTCCGACGAATTCGAAGGCATCCTCGAACGTCTTAATCTCACCGACTGAGCTGATCCTGGCGGGGCTGTTGGTACCTCTATTGGCACTGCTTATAAATAGTGGGCATAGCCAGTTCTGGCGGCATTTGAAAATAACACCCGTTATTCCATTGCTCCCTCATATTCGCAAATGCTAAAATGGTTGGTCTTTGACCGTATTCTCTTCTGGCCTCTGGTCCAGGGGAAACTGATGTCAAAGAAACGAATATAACTGGAAGGAAAATTGATTAGTCTGAGGATCCAGTCTGCGGTCGCCCTGTTGCTGGCTCTTCTGTCGTTATTGGCGGGTCCGGTTGCGGCATACTCATCGCTCTTTGGCAGCCTGGCAGTTTACCTGCCAGGGTTGTTGTTTACCTTTCTGGTGATGAGAAAAATCGGTGGTGACAGCGCAGTATTTTTACGCACGGCGATGTTAGCTGAGGTTGGCAAGCTCACCCTTACCGGAGTGCTTTGCGCGGTGGTGTTCATATGGGTGAAACCACTTGCCGGGGGGTTCTTTTTCCTGGGGATGATCGGTGTGCTGATCGCGAGCTGGATTGGCCTGGCGAAGACTTTCCAGGGGCAGTGAAAAAAGCCCTTGAATGCACTTGATTTTTTACAGTTTGAACATACTTTTCAAGTGGGCGCGGCATAGCCGCTTTCGAGCGGAAAATGCGATAACAAGCAGGATCATGG